>Ga0210040_10000695_pt1 | contig 54585 bp, 49 predicted proteins | sample CryGeyCG12114_NA_FD_185462 | JGI IMG/M metagenome (GOLD analysis project Ga0210040, IMG submission 185462) | Groundwater microbial communities from aquifer - Crystal Geyser CG19_WC_8/21/14_NA (SPAdes) (version 2) | ecosystem: Environmental > Aquatic > Deep subsurface > Groundwater | place: USA...
GAAGCTGCGCGGAGGCCATGCCGGGCCGAACGCCAGCCATGCCGGCCCGATCGGATGCGTTTGCTGGTGCGGGCAAGTGATCGGGGCGGGTGTTCGCGGATTTGGGCACCCGAGGAGCCGCTGTTCGCACCGGGGCGATGCCGGCGCGCGCCGGGTTCGGGCGGTCCGGCTCCGGGGTTGGCGGGGGTACTAGGCTGGGCCGGACAGGCCCGCAGCGCGCCGGCGCTGCCAGGTGACGGCGGCAACCAGGGCCAGCATCCCCGCGGCGGCGAGGGCGGCGGGGATGTTCACCTGGTTGGCGCCGAGGTTGGCGACCACCACCGCCACAAAGGCCCAGGCCACGGCGACGGCGAACCAGAGGGCGTCACGCCGCAGCAGCCAGGCGATGGCGGCGGCGGCGCCCCCGGCGGCCAGCAGGATCACCACGGCGAAGAGGGTGGTGCCGATGCCGTGCTCGGGCATCATCCCCGCCGTACGGGCGGCGGTGGAGAGGTTCACGAAGCTGGCGGCCGTCAGCCAGCCCGCGAGAAGGCCGGTGAGCGGGACGACGATCCAGCGGGGGCCGATGCCCGGCTCCGGCGTGTTGCGCGCGATGAAGAGCGCCGCCAGGGCGCAGGCGAGGCCGATCAGGATGATGAAGAAGAGGCCGAAGCCCACGCTGGCCGAAAGCTGGGACACCACCTGCCACAGCGCGTTCGCGGCGAAGGCGCCGGCCAGTGGCCATCCCGTCCGCTGGGCCAGGGTGCTGCCCCGGCTGGCCGGCAGGAACTGCCAGATGCCGTAGGCCGCGGAGAGGATGAAGATCACGCTCCAGATGGAGAAGGCGTAGCCGGCCGGCACCACGGGTGTCTGCGAGGCGGCGGACACCGCGGCCATGGAGGTGCCCATGCCGAGGGCCGGCATGAAGGCGACCAGGATCTGCGCCCAGGGGAGCAGGAGGCAGAGAAGGCGGCGGAGTTGGTCCTGCGGCACGCGGGCGATTCCCCTGAAAGGCGAATGGCCGGAGGGTGTTCCCCTCCGGCCATCCGGGCAACGCCGCGTTTGTGCGATGGTTCAGCCGGGGCTGATCAGCGCGAGTAGAACTCGACCACCAGGTTCGGTTCCATCTGCACGGGGTAGGGCACGTCGGACAGCTTGGGGGCGCGCACGAAGGAGCCCTTCATCTGGCGGTGGTCCACCTGGATGTACTCGGGCACGTCGCGCTCACCGGACTGGGCGGCATCGAGCACGGCGGTCAGGCCCTTGGACTTCTCCTTCACCTCGATGAGGTCGCCGTCCTTCACGAGGTAGGAGGGGATGTTCACGCGCTTGCCGTTCACGGTGATATGGCCGTGGTTGACGAACTGGCGCGAGGCGAAGGGGGTGACCGCGAACTTCATGCGGTAGATCACCGCATCCAGGCGGCGCTCGAGCAGCTCGATCAGGTTCTCGGAGGTGTCGCCCTTGCGGCGCACGGCCTCGTCGTAATACTTGCGGAACTGCTTCTCGCCGATGTTGCCGTAGTAGCCCTTGAGCTTCTGCTTGGCCATCAGCTGGATGCCGAAGTCGGTGGGCTTGTTCTTGCGGCGCTGGCCGTGCTGGCCGGGGCCGTACTCGCGCTTGGCGATCGGGGACTTGGCGCGGCCCCAGAGGTTCACGCCGAGGCGGCGGTTGATCTTGTACTTGCTTTCCGCGCGCTTGGTCATGCGCCGGGTCCTTTCAGTCTGGTCCGGACTTGCGCCCCCGCATTCGCGGTGTGGCCTCGTGCCCGTGATGTTGTCCCGGTAGTCCCCTGGCGGGTCTGCTGGGGGCGGGCGCGCGCCGTTCGGGGGCAAAAGCCCCTGGGCACGTCCACGTTCCCGGGAAGAGGGGCGCGCTTAGGCGATGGGCGCCCGAATGTCAAACCTCGCTTGTCAAAGCCGGGGCCGGTGCCATACCGGGGCGCATGGGAATGCGCGAAGAAATCCTCCTCCTCGGGCTGTCGGCCGGGATCCTCGGGGCCCTGGTGGGGGGGCTGATGCTGGCCGTCGGGCTGGGCATGGTGACGCAGAACGCCCACGCGGGCTGGTTGCTCGTGATCCCGGCGGCGCCGGTGGCGGGCTGGATCGGTTATGCGCTGGCGAAGCGGACCGTGAAGCGGCTGGTGACGGGGGAGTCGCCCCGGCGAGGGTGAAGGAGGGGCTTCCCGACCGTCATGGGCCCGGCCGTTCTCCCGCGCGCCGCGCCGGTGCCGGCTGGTGCTGCCGCCTCCAGGCCAGCGGCGTGCTGCCGACGGCGCGGCGGAAGAGCCGGGAGAGATGCGCCTGGTCGGACAGCCCGCAGGAAAAGGCGATCTCCGAGAGCGGCGCGGTGGTGTGCAGCATCAGCTCCTTCGCCCGCGCGATCCGGCGCTCCACGACATAGGTATGCGCCGTGCGGCCGAAGCTCTGCTTGAAGGCGCGGGCGAAGTGGCCGCTGCTGAGGCGGATTTCCGAGGACAGGTGCCTGTGCGTGATGGGCTGGTCCAGGTGCGCCTCGACGTAGCGGGTCAGCCGCATCACCTGCCAGCGCGCCAGCCCGCCGGGCACGATGCCCCAGGCCATGGGGAGAACATCGGCGGCGGGTGCGTCGAGCAGGCGCGAGGCGTGCAGGAGGGTGCGCGCCGCGGCCTGCCGGTCGTGGTGCAGCAGGTCCCGCGCATCCTGCAGGAGCTGCGAGACGGTCGCGGCACCCATTCCGCCCATCATGCCGTCCGGCGCGGCGCAGGGCGCGGCATTGCGGCTGTGCATCCTCATTCTCCTCCGTCGATCGTCCAGGATGGACGGGGGACAGACTGGCCGCGCGCCGCGCCTCGCTCCACTCGGCAAACATTGGTCCGGGCGACCTGTTCGCATTGCCGCCCCTATACCTGCGTATGAGCCGGGCATCCGCGCCGGGTGCGGGCGCCTCAGCCGTGCCCGTGCCGGCCGGCCTCGGAAAGGAACCAGACGCGTCCCTCGCCCTGGTCGATCCAGCCCGCCAGCAGGCTTGCGGTGGCCGCGTCGCCGTGCCCGTCGCAGAGCGCGAGCAGGGCGCGCATGTGGCCGACCAACATGCCGTTGTCCTCGCGCAGTTCCGCCAGCATGTCCTGCGGGCCCACGCCGTGGGCGTCGTTGTCCAGCAGCCGTTGCAGCCGCGCGACGTGGCCCACCGAACGGATGGTGGTCCCGCCGAGCTTGCGGGCCCGCCCGGCAACCGGTTCCACCATCGCCAGCAGCTCGCCCGCCTGCCCGTCGAAGGTCAGGTGGTGCTCGCGGAAGCGCGGGCCGGAGGCGTGCCAGTGGAAGTTCTTCGTCTTCAGGTACAGCGCGAACACGTCCGCCAGCAGCGCCGCCAGCCCGGCCGTGATGTCGCGCGCCGCCTCCACCGAGAGGCCGGACGGCGTGGCGGGTGCGGCGAGGCGCCGGGTCTGCAGCGGGTTGTCGGTCATCGCATGCCAATCCATCGTCGGCGGCCCTCTCTGGGCCGGAGGCGGCACACTGGAGCGGGCCGGGGCGGTGTTCTTGTCTGGCCGGAACCGGACTGGGACGATCCTGCGGCGCCGTGTCAGTCGCGGGCGGCACCGGGGCGCGCGGGCAGGCGGACAAGGAACCGGCTTCCCCCGGATGCCACGGGGGCGCATTCGAGGCGCCCGCCATGCGCCTCCACGATCGAGCGGCAGATCGAGAGCCCCAGGCCGAGCCCGGTGGGCTTTGTCGTGAAGAAGGGATCGAAGATCCGGGCGAGGTCCGCGGCGCCGATGCCCGGGCCGGTGTCCTGCACGGTGACCTCCACCGCGCCCGCGGCCGCGTCGTGGCGGGAGGCGATGACCACGCGGCGCGGGCGGTCGCGAACGGCCTCCATCGCTTCCGAGGCGTTGACGATGAGGTTGAGGAGCACCTGCTCCAGCTGGACGGGATCGGCCGCGACGACGGTGTCCGGCGCGGCCAGCACCTGCTCGATCGCCGCGCCCTTCAGCTCCACCTCCGGCGAGACGAGGCCGGCCACCTTGCGCACGAGGCCGTCGATCCGCACGTCGCGGTGCTCGGGCGGGGCCTGCCGTGCCAGGGCGCGGAGCGCGCGGATGATGTCGCTCGCGCGCTGGCCGTCCCGGACGATGTCGCGCAGGCTGGCCAGCGCCTCGCCGGTCTCGGGCACGGGCCGGCCCAGCCAGCGCTCCGCGGCGCCCGCCTGGGCGACGATGGTGGAGAGGGGCTGGTTGATCTCGTGCGCGATCGAGGCGGCGAGCTCCCCCATCGTCACGGCCTGCGCGGCGCGTGCCAGCTCCGTGCGGGCGTTGCGCAGCGCGGCCTCGGTCGCGCGCCGCTCCGTCACGTCCGTCAGCACGCCGACGAAGACCTCCGGCCCCGCCGGCCCGAGCAGCAGCTCCACATGGCGCGCCGCGCCCTCCGGCCCCGCGGGGTCGATGATGCGGAAGGCGTGCGGGCCCGTCGCCACGGCGCCCCGGGGGTCCGCGACCAGCGCATCGAGCCGGGGGCGGTCATCGGGATGCGTCCGCGCCCGCATGGCCTCCATCGGCAGCGGCCCGCCCGCCGGGTCCGCGCCCCATACGGCGTAGAGGCCGTCCGACCAGATGTGCTCCCCGGTCGCCCGGTTCCAGCGGAAGCTGCCGGACCGGCTGATCCGCTGCCCCAGGGCAAGGGAGGCCTCGCTCATGCGGAGGGCGGCGTAGAGGCGCGCGTTCTCCAGGGAGATCGCGGCCTGGCTTGCGATGAGCTCCAGCAGAACCTGGCGCGAGCCGTCGAAGGCATGGGCCGCGACCTCGTTCTCCAGGTGCAGCACGCCGAGCAGCGTGCCGCCCTTCACCAGCGGCAGCGACAGGAGGGAGCGCGCGGCGCGGATGGCGAAGTAGCCGTCGAAGCCGTGTTCGTGCGGCTCGGCCAGGTCGGGGATGGACACCGCGCGGCGCCGCTGGATCACGCTGTAGAGCACCGAAAGCGGCAGGTCGCGCGCGGATGGCGCGGCGCGGGCGAAGCGCACGGCGATGCGCCCCCCCTCGGCCGGGTGGCCCTCATCGAGGGTGCCGAGCGCCTCCACGATCGTGCGGCCCTCCCCGGTCAGCACCAGGGCGGCCCGGCTGGCGCCCGCGACGGTCATCGCCTGTCCGAGCAGCCGCTCCACGAGGCGGTCGGTGTCGATCTCGCCGGACAGGCTCTGCACGGCCGCCATGGCGGCGCCGAGGTCGAGGCGGTCATGGCCCTGCGCGAGGAGCGGGCCGCCGGCCCGGCCCGCTGCGAGAAAGGGATGGCGCGCCGCCAGCCTCGCGGCCCGCGCGGCGGCCCCCCAGGCCTCGTACTGGGCGTGCGCGCCGCGCAGGTGGTGCCGCGCCGCCCCTTCCAGCCCGTGGGCGGCGTAGCAGGCGGCCGCCCGCTCATGCGCGATCGCGCGCACCTGCGGGCGGTCCCCGGCGGCGGCGGCGGCGACGGCCTCCTCGTAGAGGGAAAGGGCGCGCAGCGTGTCCCCGTCCAGCCGGGCCGCCTCGGCCTCGAGCAGCAGGGCCTTGTCGCCGAAGTTCCCGGGGTTGAGCCCGGCCCAGCCGCGCATCCGGGCCAGGTGCGGCGCGAGCCCCGCCGCGTCCCCGCGCGCGGCGCGGAGCAGGCCGGCGAAGAGGTGGATGCACATGACGTGGATATGCGCCGGCGTGGACCAGGCGAGCCCGCCGGCTCGGGCCAGGCATTCCTCCGCCTCGTCGGCGTCGTCCGCGGTGAAGGCGACGATGCCGCGGAACAGCCAGTACCAGCACAGCAGCGGAGTCATCGCGCTGCGCGGCGGCCGGTCCGGCAATGCGCCGGTTCCGCGGAGCGCGCCCACGAAGCCGCTTTGCACGCCGAGGATGGCCGCGACGTCCTCGAAATGCGCGCCGCGCGCGACGGCGAGCCCGCGCCCGATCTCCTCCGCCACGCGGCCGAGCGGGGCGCCCATGACCAGCAGGTCCGAGACGATGTGGTTGCAGGCGTAGCAGGCCATGGCGACGTCGCCGCCGTCCCGGCTCTCGGCCAGGGCGGCGCGCGCGCAGCCGAGGGCGAAGTCGAAGGGGCGGGTCCAGGCGCTGACCTGGTCGAGCGCGACGAGGGTCGCGCTCCGCACCTCGCCGCTGCCCGACGCCTCCGCGATGCGCACGCCCGCCTGCGCGAATTCGAGCCCGCGCCCGTACTCGCCGAAGCGATGGGCGAGCGCGACGCCGAACCACGCGATGCCCTGCGCCGAGGCGGGCGCGAGCCCGTGCAGGGCGGTGAGCCGCACCTGCTCGCAGAGCAGGACGAACATCAGGGCGTCGTCGACGAAGTTGGCGGGAACCACGAGGCTGGCGAGCAGGTCCATCCCATCCCGCAGGCGGGCGTCGGACATGGGCGCCAGCCCGGCCAGGGCGGCGGGGCCGCGCCCGCCCATGGCGGCCCGCAGGCGGTGGTAGGCGGCCTCGGCGTCGGCCGGGCCGGGTGCCGGCGGCAGGTCGATGCCAAGGAGCGGAAGGGCCTCCGCCCCCGTCCGGATCGCGCCCGAGAAGTCCGAGCGCAGGCTCCGCAGCCGGATGTCGAGCCGCCGGGCCGCGACGCGCTCGGCCTCGCCGGAGGCCGCCTGCATGAGGCGCGCGATCGCCGCCTCCGCCTCCGGGAAGCGGCCCTCCAGGATCAGGCGCTCCGCCTCCGGCCGCACGGGGGTGGGGGCTTCGACGGGCTCGGCGGGCGCGCCGCGAGGCGCGCGCGTGGGCCGGGCGCCGTCGTCCCCTTCCCCGCCGGGCGGAAAGGGCTCGATGCGGCCCGTGCGCTCCCAGTCCTCCAGGCAGCGCCGCAGGTCGCGTTCCAGGGCGGCGGCGGAATGGTGGCGGCGCGCCGGATCCTTCTCGATCAGCTTCAGGAGGAGGGTGTCCAGCATCGCCGGCACCTCCGCGCGGAAGCGGCTGGGCGGCGGGGGCCGGCGCGCGGCATGGGCGTGGATCCAGCCCAGCGCGTCCTCCGCCTCGAAGGGCAGTCGCCCGGCCAGCAGGGCGTAGAGCGTCATGCCGAGGGCGTAGAGGTCCCCGCGCGCGTCGCTGACGGGATCGGCCCTTCGCGCCCGCTCCGGCGGCATGAAGGCGAGGGTGCCGGCCATGCCGTCCTCCTCCGGGACGGCCTCGCCCGCGCGATGGGCCAGGCCGAAGCCGGCCAGCCGCACCCTGCCGTCCGCGCCCTCGAAGAGGCTGGCGGGCGTGATGTCGCGGTGAAGCAGCCCGGCGGCGTGCAGGCGCCCGAGGGCACGGGCGGCGCCGGCGGCGATGCGGAGAAAGGCGCCCATGTCGCGCGCCGCGCCGGCCTGCGGCGGCCCGCCCCCGTCGTCGCGCAGAACCAGCACCGGGCCGTCCAGCGTGGCGAAAAGGTGCAGCGGCAGCACGGCCCAGCCGGGCGAGAGCGCGCCGCGAAGCGAGAAGGCGCGGCGCAGCCGGGCTTCGGCGCCGGGCTCCTCGGGCATCGCCGCGCGGCAGAGCAGCCAGGTCATGCCCCTGGCCGGCGAGCGCGCGCGCAGCGTCGCCACCAGCCCGTCCGCGGCGACCGGTTCCGTCGAGAGTTCCGCGAGATCCCGCGCATCGCCGGGCCCGTCGCGGAGCGCGTCCGGCGCCCGTGCGGCGGAGGTTCCGCTCAAGCGCCGCCTCCGGGTTCCATGGCCTCCGCAATGCTCGTGACAAGGAGGTTGGGGTTGCACGGCTTCTCGAGGAAGAAGCGCGCGCCGCCGGTGATCGCGCGCTCATGCACGCGCTCGTCGGGAAAGGCGGTGATGAGGATCACGGGCAGCTCGGCGCGGCGGGAGCGCACGGCGCGGAGCAGGTCGAAGCCCGACAGTTCCGGCATCTGGATGTCGGAAACCACGCAGTCGAAGGGCGAAAGGTCCTCCGCGAGGAAGGCCGCCGCCGAGGAGAAGGCCCTGGTGCGGAGGCCGGCCGAGCGCGCGAGGCTCGCGAGCGCCACCCTGACGCTGTCGTCGTCGTCCACGATGGCGATGAGATGATCTCGCAAGCCGCCCGACCTTTCCGGAACCCAGCACCGACGCGGCGGCCCGGCATTCAGCCATACCGCCGCGGCGAGTGCCGCAACACTATACAAGAGTTCAGGCGCGCAGGAGTTCAGGCGGCATGCCCGCCGGTGTCCGGGACGGGGACGCAGCCGGTGCGGCCGGGCGCTTCCATGTGCGGATCGTCCAAAACCATCAGCGCCCGACAAGAGCCCGCGCGCCGCGCCGTCTAGCTTCCGCCGTGTCCGAGGGAAGGGCCCGCACGGCGCGGCGCCCGGACACGGCAGGAGAAGCGGCATGAACGATCATCCACCCTCCGGTCCGGCAACCCGCCGCGGCGTCGTGAGAGGGCTCGTGATGGGCGGCATCGGCGCGGCCGCCCTTCCCCCCGTTTCCGCCGGCGCGCAGCCCGCGCCGGCCATGACACCCCCCACCCCCAACCGGCATCCGGAGCATCGCAGCATGGCCACCTTCACCACGCGGGACGGCACCTCGATCTACTACAAGGACTGGGGCAGCGGCACGCCGGTCGTGTTCAGCCACGGCTGGCCGCTGAGCAGCGACGCCTGGGAGGCACAGATGGTGCACCTCTCCTCCAACGGCTTCCGCTGCATCGCGCATGACCGCCGCGGCCACGGGCGCTCCTCCCAGCCCTTCGCGGGCAACGACATGGACACCTACGCGGACGACCTCTACGCGCTCATGGAGCATCTCGACCTTCGCGGCGCGATGATGGTCGGCCATTCCACCGGCGGCGGCGAGGTGGCGCGCGTGGTCGGCCGCCACGGCACGTCGCGCGTCGCCAAGGCGGTGCTCGTCAGCGCCGTCGCGCCCTACCTGATCAGGAACGAGGGCAGCCCCGAGGGCGTGCCGCTGGAGGTGCTCGACGGGCTGCGCGCCAGCATGCTGAAGGACCGCTCGCAGCTCTTCCGCGATTTCACCACCGTGTTCTTTGGCGCGAACCGCCCGGGCGCGCAGGTCTCGCAGGGAATGCGCGACAGCTTCTGGCTGCAGGGCATGATGGGCGGGCTGAAGAACGAGTACGACTGCATCAAGGCCTTCTCGGAAACCGACCTGACGGCGGACCTGCGGAAGATGGACATCCCCGTGCTCGTGATCCACGGCGACGACGACCAGGTGGTGCCGATCGCCGCCGCCGGGATGCGGTCGGCGAAGATCGCGCCGCGGGCGACGCTGAAGGTCTATCCGGGCGGCGCGCACGCGCTGACCGACGTGGCGCGCGACCAGCTCAACGCCGACCTGCTGGCCTTCGCGAGGTCCTGACGGCCGGGGGCGCCCCTCCCGCGGGCGCCCTTTCTCGCTTGCAATATCGCAATCCAGGCTTTGCGGACTGCGTCATGGCCTTGCGCCGCCGCCGCCGCGATCATCCCGCCATCCACTCCGCAGGGACCATCCGACATGCCCACCGCGACCGCGACCCCCGGCAAGCTGCTGCTCAGCCCGGCCGACCACACGCTCGTCATGATCGACTTCCAGTCGCAGATGGCCTTCGCGACGAAGTCCATCGATCCCGTGGCGCTGCGCAACAACGCCGCCCTCGTTTCCGCCGCCGCCGCCGGCTTCGGCGTCCCGACCATCCTCACCACCGTTGCGGAGAAGTCCTTCTCCGGCCCGATGTTCGAGGAGGTGACGGCGCCCTTCCCGGGCCAGGCGCTGCTCGACCGCACCTCCATGAACACCTGGGAGGACGCGGCGGTGATCGCGGAGGTGAACCGCATCGGCAAGTCCCGCATCGTGCTCGCGGGGCTCTGGACGGGCGTGTGCATCGTGGGGCCCGCGCTTTCCGCGCTCGACCAGGGCTTCGAGGTGTTCTTCATCGCCGATGCCTGCGGCGACGTGTCGGACGAGGCGCATGAGCGCGCGGTGCAGCGCATGATCCAGGCGGGCGCGCAGCCGATGACCGCCCTGCAATACCTGCTGGAGCTGCAGCGCGACTGGGCGCGCACCGGCACCTACGAGATGACGACCGGCGTCGCCAGGAAGTACGGCGGCGCCTACGGCCTCGGCATCGTCTACGCCAAGTCCATGTTCAACGCCCACGAAGGCTGAGGCCCGCGCCGGGCCTCGGCGCCCGGCGCGATCCCATCGGAGGACGCGATGAAGCCCTACCTGCTTTCCCTCGGCGCCGGACTTCTCGTCGGCGTCGCGTACGGCGTGCTCGGGGTGCGTTCCCCGGCGCCGCCGGTGATCGCGCTGCTCGGCCTGCTCGGGATCCTCGTGGGCGAGCAGGTGGTTCCCGTGGCGCGGCGGCTGCTGGCGGGGCACCCGCTGCCCGCCGCGGTGCTTCACGCCGAATGCGCGCAGCATCTCTTCGGCCGCCTGCCGGGGCGCGGCGCCGCGGCACGGGAGCACGTCTGATGCCGGAGATCACGCGCCGCACCATGGCCGGGGGCGCCGCAGCCCTGGGCCTTGCCACCCTCAACCGGAGCCCCGCCATGGCCGCATCCGCGCCCGACCTGATCCTGCACAATGGCCGGATCACCACCCTGGACCGGGGGCGGCCGGCGCCGGAGGCGGTCGCGGTGACCGGCGGCCGCTTCTCCGCCGTGGGGGATGCGGACGCCATCCTGCCCACCGCCGGGCCGGGCACGCGGATGATCGACCTCAAGGGACGGCGCCTCATCCCAGGGCTGATCGACAACCATCTGCACATCATCCGCGGCGGGCTGAACTTCAACATGGAGCTGCGCTGGGACGGCGTGCGCAGCCTGGCGGACGCGATGGGCATGCTGCGCGCGCAGGTGGCGATCACGCCGCCGCCGCAATGGGTGCGCATCGTCGGCGGCTTCACCGAGCACCAGTTCGCCGAGAAGCGCTTGCCGACGCTGGACGAGATCAACGCGGTCGCGCCCGACACGCCCGTCTTCATCCTGCACCTGTACGACCGCGCGCTGCTGAACGGCGCGGCGCTGCGGGCGGCGGGCTACACCAAGGACACGCCGAACCCGCCGGGCGGCGAGATCCAGCGCGGGCCGGACGGCACGCCGACCGGCCTGCTGCTGGCGCGGCCGAACGCCACCATCCTCTACGCGACGCTTGCCAGGGGTCCGACGCTGCCCTTCGACTACCAGCTCAACTCCACCCGCCACTTCCTGCGCGACCTCAACCGCCTGGGCGTGACGGGCGCGATCGACGCGGGCGGCGGCTACCAGAATTACCCGGACGACTACAAGGTGATCCAGAAGCTGGCCGATGACGGCGAGCTGACGGTGCGCATCGCCTACAACCTGTTCACGCAGAAGCCCAAGGCGGAAAAGGAGGACTTCCTGCGCTGGACGGGCTCGGCGAAGTACCAGCAGGGCGACGACTACTTCCGCCTGAACGGGGCGGGCGAGATGCTGGTCTTCTCCGCCGCCGACTTCGAGGACTTCCGCGTGGAGCGGCCGGAGATGCCGCCCGAGATGGAGCCGGAGCTGGAGGCGGTCGCGCGCATCCTCGTCCAGAACCGCTGGCCCTGGCGGCTGCACGCCACCTACGACCAGACCATCGACCGCGCGCTGAACGTGTTCGAGAAGGTGAACGCCGAGATGCCGATCGGCGACCTCCACTGGATCTTCGACCACGCGGAAACGGTGAGCGAGCGCAACCTGGAGCGCATCGCGCGCCTCGGCGGCGGCGTCGCGGTGCAGCACCGCATGGCCTACCAGGGCGAGTACTTCGTGGAGCGCTACGGCGCGCGCGCGGCGGAGGCGACGCCGCCGGTGGCGAAGATGCTGGAGATGGGGGTGAAGGTTTCCGCCGGCACGGACGCCACCCGCGTCGCCTCCTACAACCCCTGGGTCGCGCTCTACTGGCTGACCACCGGCCGGACCGTCGGCGGGCTGCGCATCACGCCCGAGCGCAACACCATCGACCGCGAGACGGCGCTGCGGATGATGACGGAAAAGGTCACCTGGTTCTCCAACGAGGAGGGCAAGAAGGGCCTGATCGCGGAGGGAATGCTCGCCGACCTCGCGGTGCTCGACCGCGACTACTTCAGCATCCCCGGCGACGAGATCCAGGACGTGACCTCGCTGCTGACGGTGGTGGGCGGGGTGGTGGTGCACGGCGCGGGCGACTTCGCCTCCCTCGCGCCGCCGCTTCCGCCGGCCATGCCGGACTGGTCGCCCGTGCGGCGCTTCGGCGGCTACCAGGACCGCCGGGCCGAGGCGCCGGGGGCGAAGGGGGCCTTCGCCCGCGCGGTCGCCCGCTGCTGCGACGCCGCCTGCGGCGTGCACGGGCACGACCATGCCCGCGCCTGGGCGGCCTCCGCCCCGGCCGGGGCGGACAAGGGCTTCTGGGGGGCGCTGGGCTGCTCCTGCTGGGCCTTCTGAGGATGAGCCCGGCCCTGCGGCGCGCGCTGATCTTCCTTGGCCTGCTCGGTCTCTGCGCGGCCTATATCCAGGGCGGGCTGAACAAGCTGGTGGACTACCCGGGCGCGGTGGCGGAGGCGGCGCATTTCGGGCTGCCGCTGCCGGCCGCGACGGCCGCCCTCACCATCGCGCTGGAGCTTGCCGCCAGCCTGATGGTGCTCACCGGGCGGCTGCGCTGGCTCGGCGCGCTGGCCCTGATGCTGTTCACCCTTGCCGCGACCTTGATCGCCAACCGCTACTGGGTGCTGCCGCCGGGGCAGGAGCGCTTCATGACGGCCAACGGGTTCTTCGAGCATCTCGGCCTCGCGGGTGCCTTCCTGCTCGTCGCGCTGTGGGACCGGCAGGGCGCGAGGAACCCGGCATGAGCGCGCCCCAGCCCGCCACGGGGCCCTTCGCGCCGCTGCGGCAGACCACCTTTGCGGTGATCTGGGCGGCCACCGTTCTCGGCAACACCGGCAGCTTCATGCGCGACGTGGCCAGTTCCTGGCTGGTGACGGATCTCGCCGCTGGGCCCGCGGCCGTGTCGCTGATCCAGGCCGCGGGCACGCTGCCGATCTTCCTGCTGGCGATCCCGGCGGGCGTGCTGTCGGACATCCTGGACCGGCGCCGCTTCCTGATCGCGGTGCAGGTGCTGCTGGCGGCCGTGAGCGGCACGCTGGTCCTGCTTTCCTGGCTCGGGCTGATGACGGTCACGGCGCTGGTCGCGCTCACCTTCGTGGGGGGCATCGGGGCCGCGCTCATGGCACCGGCCTGGCAGGCCATCGTGCCGGAGCTTGTGACGGCAAAGGACATGAAGGGCGCGGTCGCGCTCAACTCGCTCGGCATCAACATCGCCCGGTCCATAGGGCCGGCGGCGGGCGGGCTGCTGCTCTCGGCGGCCGGCGCGGCCTTCACCTACGGCGCGGACGTGGTGAGCTATGTCTTCGTCATCGCCGCCCTGCTCTGGTGGAAGCGGCCGGAGAAGGCGGAGGACGCGCTGTCCGAAAACTTCGGCGGCGCCTTCCGGGCCGGGCTGCGCTACGCGCGCGCCAGCCGGGAGCTGCATGTGGTGCTGCTGCGCGCGGCGATCTTCTTCGCCTTCGCCAGCGCCGTCTGGGCGCTGCTGCCGCTGGTCGCGCGCAACCTGCTGGGGGGCGATGCCGGCTTCTACGGCATCCTGCTCGGCGCGGTGGGGCTGGGGGCCATCGGCGGCGCGCTGCTGCTGCCGCGGCTGCGCGCCGTGCTGGACGCGGACGGGCTGATGCTCGCGGCCAGCCTGGCGGCGGCGGGCGTCATGGCGGCGCTCGCGATGGCGCCGCCGCGCTGGCTCGCCCTGCCGGTGCTGCTGCTGCTCGGCATGGCCTGGATCGTGGCGCTGACCACGCTGAACGGCGCGGCGCAGGCGATCCTGCCGAACTGGGTGCGGGGGCGGGCGCTGGCCGTCTATCTCACGGTGTTCAACGGCGCCATGGCGCTGGGCAGCCTCGGCTGGGGCGCGGTGGCGGAGGCGACCGGCGTGCCCGCGGCCCTGCTGGCGGGGGCGGGCGGGCTGGCCGTCGTCGCCCTCGTGCTCCACCGGGTGAAGCTGCCGGTGGGCGAGGCGGACCTGGTTCCCTCCGACCACTGGCCGGAGCCGCTGACGGCCGACCCGGTGCCGCATGACCGCGGCCCCGTGCTGATCCTGATCGAGTACCAGGTGGAGCGGGCCGACCGGGTGGCCTTCCTGCGCGCGCTCAACGCCCTTTCGACCGAGCGGCGGCGGGACGGCGCCTATGGCTGGGGCATCACCGAGGACGCGGCCGACCCCGGGAAGCTGGTGGAGTGGTTCATGGTGGAATCCTGGGCCGAGCACCTGCGCCAGCACCGCCGCGTCTCGCGCGCCGATGCGGACGTGCAGCAGGCGGTGCGCCGCTTCCACGTCGGGCCGGAGGCGCCCGTGGTGCGGCACTTCCTCACGGTGGGACCGGCCCCGGGCTGAAGGACGCGGCCCGTATCCACGTTGCCGCCGGGTGCTGGCCCCCGCTATGCATGGGCGGGTTCAGCGACTTCTCGGGGGCGATCGATGGATCAGGCCAGGAGCCTGGATGACGGGAGCGAAGCCGATCCCCTCGTCCTGGTGGTGGATGACGACGCCCGCGTGCGCCAGGCGATCGACAGCCTGCTCCGGTCCGTCGGCCATGGCACGCTGCTCTACGAGGTGGCGCACGAGCTTCTCGACGCGCCCCTGCCGGAGCGCGTCGGCTGCATCATCATGGATGTCCGCATTCCCCGGATGAGCGGGCTGGAGTTCCAGGAGCGCCTGGCGGAGCGGGGCGAGCACCCGCCGATCATCTTCGTCACGGGCTACGGCGACGTTCCGATGAGCGTCCGCGCCATGAAGGCGGGGGCGGCCGACTTCCTGGTGAAGCCCTTCCGCGACCAGGACATGCTGGACGCGGTGGACGCCGCGCTGAAGCGCGACCGCGGGCGGCGCCGGGCGCTCGGTGCCGCCTCCGCCGCGCGGTCGCGCCATGCCACGCTGACCCCGCGCGAGGTGCAGGTGATGGCGCTCGTCGTGTCCGGGCTGATGAACAAGCAGGTCGCCGGCGAGCTGGGGCTGAGCGAGATCACCGTGAAGCTCCACCGGGCGAGCGTCATGCGGAAGATGGAGGTGCGCACGCTCGCCGATCTCGTGCGCGCGGCGGAGCTGGTCGGGCGCGACGGGCAGCGGGGCTAGGCCGCCCTGGCGGGCAGGGCGAAGCGGAAGGTCGCGCCCGCGCCCGGCTCGCTCGTCGCCCAGAGGCGCCCGCCATGGGCCTCCACGCAGGTGCGGCAGATCGCCAGGCCCATGCCCATGCCGCCCGCGCGGGTGGAATAGAAGGGTTCGAAGAGGCGGGGGAGTTGCGCGGGGTCGAGGCCGGGACCGTGGTCCTCCACCTCCGTCACCACCTCGCCGCCCGCCCCGCGGATCCGCACCGTGAGGTCGCGCGGCCCCTGGACCGGAGCCATCGCCTGCGCCCCGTTCAGCATCAGGTTCACCAGCACCTGCCCGATCTGGACGGGATCGGCGAGAACGGCGGGCAGCCCCGCCTCCGCGTCGAGATGCACCGAGATGCCGGCGGCGCGCAGTTCCCGCTCGATCAGCAGGATGGCGTCCCGCGCGGTGGCGGCGAGGTCCACGGCCTCGCTGCGGCGCGGCGCGTTGCCGAGGAAGCGGCGGATGCGCGAGACCACGTCGCGCGCCCGCAGGCCATCGCGCACGGCACTGGCCATGGCGCTGCGCGCCTCGCCGAGGTTCGGCTCGGGACGGTCCAGCCAGCGCCGGGCGGCCTCGGCATGGCTGAGCACGGCGGCCAGCGGCGAGTTCACCTCGTGCGCGATCGAGGCCGTCAGCGTGCCGACGGTGGTGATGCGCGACGCCCTGGCGATCTCGGTTTCCATCTGCGCCAGCCTGGCCTGGGCCGCCTTGTAGCCGGAGACGTCGATGGCCGTGACGATGATGTCGCGGAAGCCCTCCATGCTGTCCGGCAGCTCCGCGGTGAAGAGCACGTCGAGCACGCTGCCGTCGGGGCGGGTGATGTGGGCCTCGGAGCGGTAGAAGCGCTCGCCGTTCGAGATGGCGAGCAGCCACTGGTCGAAGGTCTGGTCGGTGTTCGGCAGGATGCGCGCGAGGGAACCGACCAGGGCCTCCTTGCCGGCCACGCCCATCATCTCGACGGTGAAGGCGTTCACGTCGCGGATCACCACCTCCTCGCGCAGCTTCCGCGCGAGGTCGGGCCGGGCGACGTAATAGGCGAGCACGTCGTCCACGCCGGCCTGGCGGAGGGAAAGGATGGCCTTGCCGACCACGGACCAGTCCTCCCGCCAGAGGGAGATGCCCGCCCGCTCGAAGAGGGCATCCTGGCCCTGCGCGCTTTCCTTCATCTCCCGGCCCAGCCGCAAGGCGAGCGCGGCCGCGATCCCCAGCAGCGCCACGGCGGCGATCCAGCCGGCCAGGCCGGCCCGCGGCGCCGCGCCGGCGAGGAGCGGCAGGAGAAGAAGCAGGGCGGGTTGCGCGGACCGGAGGGGCGGGAACCGCCCCTGCCCGGTTCTGGCGGGGTTGGCCCAGCGCGGCATCCCGCCCATGGCTGGATCCGGGCTTGCCGCCGTGCTGGCCGGCCAGAGAGAGAAAACCTGCTTCACGTCCTGCCCTGCTGCGCCCCAGTTGCCGGCGCGGGGCGCGCCCGGGCCGGCGGAGCCTGATCATGGAGCGGGACGGCGGCAAGCCAACCCTTGGTATGGGTGACGGGCGGCACGGCCGGAAGGGACCGGTGGCGGCGCCGGCCGCTCAGGGAGGGGACGGCGAAAGCCGGCGTACCGCGGCCTCGGCCTCGGCGGAGACGGCCTGCCAGCCCGCTCGGTCGTTGCGGGTGGCCGGGAAGCGCAGCGCGGGGCCGATGATGAGGGTGAGAGGGCGCCCCGGGCGCGGCAGGCGGGCCCCGGCGGGCCAGGCATCGCGGGCCCCCTCCAGCCAGCAGGGGACCACGGGGATACCGGTGCCGGCGACGAGCATGCCGAGACCGGGCTGGAAGGGTGCCATGGCGCCGGTGCGGCTGCGGGTGCCCTCGGGGAACAGGATGTAGGCCAGGGCGTCCTCGGCGAGGCGGGCGCGCATGGTGTCGAGCTCCCCGCGCCGGCTGCGGCCACGCCAGACCGGCAGGGCGTTGATGGCATAGGCCGAGAGCACCGAGCGGGCGGCGTTGCCGAAGAAGAGCTCGCCCGCGGCCAGGGCATGGGCACGCCGCGCGGCGGGGCCGCGCAGCGCCGCCAGGAGGGCGAGGGCGTCGAGATGGCTCGCGTGGTTGGCGACCATGACGAAGGGGCCGTGGGTGGGAAGGTTCGCCTGCCCCTCGATCCGGAAGCGGTGGGCGGCGCGGAGATAGGCGCGGACGGCGCGCCGCCAGGCGGTGTTCACGGCGAGGCCGACGAGGCCGGGTTCCCGCCCGAGGCTGCGGAGGCGGTCGGCCGGGGTGAGGCCGAGGTCGCGGGCGGGGCGGAGGTTCCAGTCCATGGGGATCAGGGGCCGGTGATCAGGCGCGTGGGAGAGTCGAGGCCGAAGCCGACGAAGTAGCCGACGAGGTGGAAGATGGCGGGGGCGACGAGGAGCAGGGAGTTGAAGCGGTCCAGCACGCCGCCATGGCCGGGAAGGACGGTGCCCATGTCCTTGATGCCGAGGTCGCGCTTGATGGAGGAGAGGAGGAGGTCGCCCGCCTGCCCGGCGACGCTGACCAGCGCGCCCATGGCCACGAGCCAGACGGGGTTGGCCAGCGGCGTGCCGCGGAAGATGGCGGCGCCGACCAGGGCGACGAGGGTGGTGGTGACGAGGACGGCGCCGAGGGAGCCGGAGACCGTCTTGTTCGGGCTGGTGGCCGGCAGGAGCTTGGCGCCCCCGATGAGCTTGCCGCAGGTGAAGGCGGCGACATCGTTCAGCGCGACGGCGGTGAGCAGGAGCAGGACGAGCGGGCGGTAGCCCGGATCGTTCGCCATGTAGCCGAGATGGGCGAGGCCGGCACCGAAGAGCATGAAGGCGAGGATGGCGAGCGCGCTGCGCTGGATGTAGCCGGCGGGCCGGTCCAGCGGGATGGTGCAGACCGCCAGCAGGCAGGCGGTGAGCGGCCAGAGGGCAACGAAGAACCCGTACCAGTGGTCGAGCGCCGCGAAGTTCACGGCGAGGATGCCCAGCACGATCACGAGGCTCAGCACGCGCTCGCGGAAGAGGCCGGTGGCGCGCGCGTACTCGCGGTAGCAGGCGAGCGACAGGACCGTGACGGCGCCGATGGTCCAGGCGCGGCCGAGCAGGACGGGGCCGAGCATGAGCGGCAGCAGCACGCACCAGGAGGCCCAGCGGAGCCAGAGCTCGCGCCGGAACTCGGGCTTCGCGCGGCCAGAGCGCGAGAGCCAGAGGATGGCGAGGCCGGAGACGGCGAGCACGGCGAGTGTCGCGAGGATGATGCCGGTGGTGACGGGATGCGCGAAGGCGCCGCCGGGCGGCGCGGGAATCATGCGCCGCCCCTTGGCGCGGCGGCGGGACCCGACCTCAGGGCGCGGGCGGTGCCCAGGAGGCGGCGGAGCGCGGTGAGCGTGGCGAGGGCGGTGATGGCGATGAGGGCCCAGACCGGCAGGGCGCCCTGCCAGGAAAGGGGCGTGAGGGCGCACCAGAGGGCGAGCGCGGTGACGAGGGCCATGCGCTGCTGCTTGGCCATGGGCCCGCGGAAGTCGCTCGGCGCGCCGGCGGCACGGCCGGTGGTGCGGATATAGGCCGTGCCCATGGCGGCGAGCGACGCCGCGAGGCCGAGAGCCGGGCTGTGGGCGGCCAGGCCCAGGCCAAGCAGGACGGCGGTGTCGGAAACGCGGTCGGGCACCTCGTTCCACAGCTCGCCCACCGGGGAGGCGACGCCGCGGCCGATCGCGACCATGCCGTCCATGAGGTTGGCCAGCAGGCGGAGCTGGATCAGGAGGGCGCCGAGGATCCAGAGCGGGCGGGCGGCGCCGGGCCACCATGCCGTGCCGGCCAGGGCGAGGCCGGCGAGGAGGCCGGCTGCCATGCCGGCGGCGGAGATGCCGTTGGGCGAGGCGCGGCGCGTGATCAGCCAGGCGGCGAGGGCATTGGCGGGGCCGGTGTTGCGGGCGGCGATGGGGCGGCGGTCGCCCCCCTCCCCTGCCGCCTGGGTGGTGATCGTTTCCATGCCGGCAGCTTGGCACGCCGGATGGGTGGGTGGCTAACCGTCGATGTTGGGGTCCACGGTTCCGGGGTCGGGGTTGGGGGCTGCCGGGCCGCCACGGACGACGCGGCCGCGGGAAAGCTCCGTGATCACGCCGTGCAGGGTGCGGAGCTCCTGTTCGGTCACCTCGCCGCGCTCGAAGAGGTGGCGGAGGTTGCGGACCATGCCCGGGCGCTTGGGGATGTTGTCGAGGAAGCCGCAGGCGTCGAGCTCGCGCACGAGACGGCCGAGGAAGCCCTCCAGCTCGCCCTTGGTGGCCACGCGGGTCTCGTTGGTCATGAAGGCGCGGGGCGGCGTGGGTTCCTCGGCGATCCACCACTCATAGGCCAGGATCATCACGGCCTGGGCGAGGTTCAGGCTCATGTGCTGGGGGTTGAGGGGATAGCGGACGAGGGTGTCGGCGCGGGCCATGTCCTCGGTGTCGAGGCCGGCGCGCTCGGGGCCGAAGAGGATGGCGGCGCGGAGGCTGCCCGAGTTGACCGAGCGAAGCTCGGCGGCGGCGGCGCGGGCGGTGAGAACGGGGATGATGACGTGGCGGGGGCGCGGGCAGGTGGCGAGGACGCGGTGGCAGTCCGCCACGGCGTCCTCCACCGTGTCATGGACCGTCGCGGCGTCGAGGATGCGGTCGGCGCCGGAGGCGGCGCGCCAGGCGGTGGCCTGGGGCCAGCCGTCGCGCGGGGCGACGAGGCGGAGGTGGAACAGGCCGCCATTGGCCATGGCGCGGGCGACCGTGCCGATGTTCTGCGCGAGCTGCGGGCGGACGAGCACCACGATGGGGCTCTCGCCCGGCGGGGGCTCCAGGGCGGCGCCGCCCTCTCTTCCGGTCATGGGGCGGGGATCGCGGGGGTGGGGATCATGGGGGCGGGGCCTGCTGCGCGCGCCGCCCATTCGCGGCGAAGGAGGGACATGAGGATAAGGGCGGTGCGGGTGCCGTCCGGGTTCAGCCGCGCCTCGCGCAGGGTGCCTTCCTCGGCGAAGTGCTGCGCGCGGTAGACATGGCGCGCGCGGTCGTTGGTGGCGACGACGTAGAGCCAGAGCCGGTGGGCGGCGGTGTTCCCGAAGGTCCAGCCGCCGATGGCGCGCAGGAAGGGAGCGCCGAGGCCCTGCCCGGGCGCGGCGACCGCGATGCGCTTGAGGCAGATGTTGCCGTGCACGTCCCGCATGTCCGACAGGATGGCGAAGCCCGCTGGCCGCCCGTCCGGTCCGTCCGCGATGAGATAGGCGTGGTCCGGGCCGGCGATGGAGGCGGCGTGCTCTTCCTCCGCCCAGAGATTGATGAAGGCGTCGTGGCCGGGGATGCGCTCCACGGCCATGACGAAGGGAATGTCGGCGGGGGTGGCCGGGCGGAGGGCTACGCGCGGCGCCATGTGGTGGCGCCCTTGGCGTCCTCCAGCACGATGCCCCTGGCGGCGAGGTCGGCGCGGATGCGGTCGGCCTCGGCCCAGTCGCGGGCGGCGCGGGCGGCGAGGCGGGCCTGGATGGCGGCCTCGATCTCCGCGTCGTCGCCCTCCCCTGCCCCGCCTTTCCGCCACGCCTGCGGGTCGGAGGGGAGGAGGCCGAGTGCGGAGGCGGCCTGGCGCAGCGCGGCGCCCGCCTGGCCCGGCCTCGGCTTCCAGTCCCGGCCCGCGCGGGACAGGACGGCGGTCATCGAGCCGCCGACCTGCATGACGTTCTCCAGCGCGCGGAGGTCGCGCAGGCGGGCGACGGCGAGCGGGGTGTTGAGGTCGTCGGCGAGCGGTTCGAGGGCCCAGGCGACCATGTCGGCCACCGTCGCGTCGTCGGCCTCGGGCGCGGGGAGCTTGCGGACGAGGAGGGCGTAGTGGTCGTCGAGTTCCGCGCGGGCCTCGTCGAGACGTTCGGCGGTGTAGTCCAGCGCCGCGCGGTAGTGGGTCTTGAGCAGCAGCAGGCGGAAGGCCTCGCCGGCCCAGGACCCGCGCTGGAGGATGTCGCGCACGGTGAGGAAGTTGCCAAGCGACTTCGACATCTTCTCGCCGTCCACCAGCAGCATGCCGTTGTGCATCCACAGATGCGCGAAGCGGGTGCCGGGGAAGGCGCAGCAGGACTGCGCGACCTCGTTCTCGTGGTGCGGGAAGAGCAGGTCGGCCCCGCCGCCGTGGATGTCGAATTCCTCGCCGAGGTTCTTCCAGGCCATGGCGGAGCACTCGATGTGCCAGCCCGGGCGGCCGCGGCCCCAGGGGCTGTCCCAGCCGGGCGTGTCGGTGTCGCTGGGCTTCCACAGCACGAAGTCGCCGGGGTCGCGCTTGTAGGGGGCGACCTCCACGCGGGCGCCGGCGAGCATCTCGTCGGGCGAGCGGCCGGAAAGGTGGCCGTAATCGGGATAGGAGGACACGGCGAAGAGCACGTGGCCTTCGGCGGCGTAGGCGTTTCCGTTGGCGATCAGTCGCTCGATGAGCGCGATCATCTCGGGGATGCTGGCGGTGGCGCGCGGCTCGATGTCGGGCGGCGCGCAGTTCAGGGCCTGCATGTCGGCGTGAAAGTCGGCGATGGTGCGCTCGGTGATCTCGGCGATGGGCACGCCGCTCTCGCGGGCCCGCGCGTTGATCTTGTCGTCCACGTCCGTGATGTTGCGGACATAGGTGAGGCGGGCGAACTCGCGGCGCAGCAGGCGGGCGAGCACGTCGAAGACGACGACGGGGCGCGCGTTGCCGAGATGGGCGAGGTCGTAGACGGTCGGGCCGCAGACGTAGAGGCGGACGTGGTCCGGGTCGATCGGCCGGAACTCGACCTTCTCGCGCCGGGCGCTGTCGTGGAACTGGAGCATTCTGGTCAACCGATCGCGCGTTGCAGCCGGGACGCGGCGCGGGCGCGGCCGATCAGCGGCAGGAAGGTCTTGAGGTCCGGGCCGTGGTCCTCGCCGGTGAGGGCGCGGCGGAGCGGGAGGAAGAGGGCCTTGCCCTTCTTCTGCGCGGCCTGGCCGATGGCGGCGGTCCAGGCCGGCCAGCTGGTTTCGTCCCAGGGCTCGGGGGGCAGCGACTGGAGGGCGGCTTGCAGCAGTGCCGTCTCGTCGGGCTGGGGGGCGACGGTGATCTCGCCGCGGGCGATCTCGTACCAGTCGCGGACCTCGGCGAGCAGGTCGAGGTTGCCCCGGATGGCCAGCCAGAAGGGCTCGTCGGCGCCCTCGGGCAGGCGATCGCGGACGTCGGCGAAGGCCAGGGCGTGCAGGTGCTTGCGGTTGAGCGCCAGCAGCTGCTTGGTGTCGAAGCGCGCGGGGGAGTGGGAAACGCGGGTGATGTCCCAGCTCTGCGCGAGGCCGCGGGGCGCGGCCGCCACGGGATCGTTCGAGGTGCCCAGCGCCGCGAGGTAGCCGGTCAGCGCCGCGGGCTCGATGCCGTCGCGGCGGAACTGGCGGAGCGAGACGCTGCCGAGGCGCTTGGAAAGCTGGCCGCCCTCGCTGTCCGTCAGCAGGGGCATGTGGGCGAAGTGGATGCGGTTGGGCCGGCCCGACAGGCCCTCCAGGATGTCGATCTGGATGCCGGTGTTGGTGACGTGGTCCTCGCCGCGGATGACGTGGGTGATCCCGGTTTCCAGGTCATCGACGACGGAGGTGAAGGTGTAGAGGAAGGAACCGTCGGCGCGGATCAGCACCGGGTCCGACAGGCTCGGCAGCTTCACCTGGCGGTTCCCCAGCACGCCGTCCTGCCAGGTGACGGTGCGGGTGTTGAGCTTGAAGCGCCAGTGCGGGGACTTGCCGTTCTCGATGGCGCGGGCGAGCTGCTCGGCCGTCATCTTGAGGGCGCCGCGGTCGTAGATGGGCGCGCGGCCCTGCTTTCTGCGCTGCTCGCGCTTGTAGTTCAGCTCCTCCTCGGTCTCGAGGCAGGGGTAGAGCAGGCCCTTCTTCTTCAGGACCTCGGCGGCGGCCTGGTAGCGCTCGATGCGGTCGGACTGACGGAAGCTCTCGTCCCAGTCGAGGCCGAGCCAGCGCAGGTCCTCCTCGATGCCCTGGGCGAATTCGGGCTTGGAGCGCTCGGTGTCGGTGTCGTCCAGGCGGAGGATGAAGGTGCCGCCGCGCTTCCTTGCCTCAAGCCAGTTGGCGAGGGCGATGCGGGCGTTGCCGACATGGAGCCAGCCGGTGGGAGACGGGGCGAAGCGGACCTTCACGCGTCATGTCCTTCGGCGTCGTCCGCCGCTTCGTCGGCTTCCTCGTCCTCGGCCATGTCGCGGCGTGGGTCGAGGGCGCGCCAGTCGCGCTCGCTCTTCTTGCGGGAGGGCTTCTCGGCGAAGGCGCGGATGTCGGCGGCCGAGGTCCAGTGCTCGCCGCTGGGGTCCAGCGCCTCCGCGTCCTCGCCGAAGGCGAACCAGGCGGCCAGCACGGCGTCGGCGTCCATGCCGGGCGCGCGGCAGCGCTCGATGCTGTCGCGCACGTAGCGGCGCGCGAAGGTGGCGGCGTCGGCCACGGTGGAGAAGCCGCGGATCTCCTCCACGGGGTCGTCCCCATTGGCGCCGGACAGGTCCTTGATGCGCACGAAGGGGCCGAGGGCCGCTGGCTGGGGGGACGTGTTCATGGCGCCTCGGCTCCTTCGGGGTTGGGGCGGGCGGGCGCGGGCGGGGGGAACGCCACGCCGGGCGGGGCCCGGCGGCGCTTGTAGTCCGCGCGGGCAAGGCTTTGCCAGAGGCGGAGCGGCGCGGCAGGGGCGCCGGGGGGGCGGGGCTCCACGGCGGGCGGGGCGAGGAAGCGGTCCGCCGGGCCGGTTGCGGCGCGCCAGGCGGACAGGGCGGCGAGGGTGCCGGGGGCGAGGTGGCGCAGGGGGGCGATGGCCGTTCCGGTGCCGCTTTCCGCGGTGACGATGGGCAGCAGGCCCTGGGCCTCGGCCAGGGATGACAGCGCGGCGTCCCGCAGGCGGGAAGCAGGATCGGCCCCGGCGGGCAGGACGGCCGCGAGGGCCCGGAGCGCGGGGGCGATGTCGATGACCTCCGCCTGGAGGTCGAGGCGGCGGGCGGCGGCCAGGGCGGCCGGCGGGGCGGCCCCCTCCCCCGCGACGACGCAGCGCAGGCCGGCGGGGCCGAAGGCGTCGAGTGCGAGCGTGGCGGCCAGGGCGCTGGCGGAGTCCCCGGCGAGGGGAAGGAGGAAGCGGGTGGCGACGTGGCGCGCCGCGTGGTCGCGGAGCGCGAGGATCAGGGCGCGCCAGGCCTGCTCCTCCTCTCCCATGGGATGGGGCGCCGGATGGGGGAGGCAGCGCCAGGCCGAGCCGTCATGCCGCCATTCGGTGAGGGTCAGGGCCTCGGCGAAGGGGGGAAGGACGAGGGCGGAGCTGCGGTCGGGGTTCAACACCAGGGCGGAGCCGTCATGGGCGGCCTCCTCCTCGGCGCCGAGGCGGTTGAGGAGGATCAGGGGAAGGCCGTTCTCCACCACGCGGGCCAGGGCGCGCTGGAGGCGGCGTTCGGCGGCACCGGGTTCATGCGCCAGGGAATCCAGGGCCACCAGCAGGTCGGCGCCGGTTTCGGCCAGGGTTTCCGCCACCGCGGGCCCGCGCCAGTCCGCGCCGGGCATGAGGCCGAGGCGGGCGCCGCGGAGAAACAGGGGGCCGGGCACGGGGCCGGGATCGTAGCCCGCGCGGGGATGATGGGCGGCGAGGCTGCGGCGCGTGCCCGCCTCCAGCAGGTGGAGGGCGTCATGGAGGCGGGGCCCGTCCCGCCAGGGGGCGCCGAGCAGAAGGGCCGGGCCGCCATCGGCGGTTCCGGCCGCGAGGCCATCCAGGGCCGCTTGGAGCGGCGCGGCGAAGGCGGGCTGAGCCGCGAGCCCGGCCGGGACGGCGCCGGACAGGGAGGAGGCGGGGGTGATCAGGAGATCAGCGCCGGCCCCGGCCGCCCGCGCGCGGAGAGCCCGGAGGCGGCCGGCGTTCTCCCCGATCGCGGCCATCCCTGGGTTGAACTGCGCGAGGGCGATGCGGAGGGTCGGGGCCATGCGGCGCGGACCCTAGAGGCTGATGCGGCGCGTTCCCAGAGGCGCATCGCGCGCCCTCATGGCCCCCGCGAAGATGTTTCCACGGCGGAGGGCTGCCTGCTATGCCTTGCGCAAGAAGAACAAGAGAACGGGGAAGGAGCGATGCCGGGAGCCAGCGCCCGACCGCATGCCGAGCGCATCCGGGCCGCCCTGCAGGACGGTTCCGCGGTGCATTCCGCCATCGCCGCCTCATGGCGCCGGTCGGCGCTTCTTCATGGCCTGGACCCGGAGGCGCGCGCCGCCCGGCAGGCCCTTGCCAGCGCCGAGCTGCGGCAGGTGCGGGACGCCATGGGGCCGCTGGTCGAGCTTGCCCAGCCCGTGATGGACCGGCTGTTCCAGGCGGTGGGCGGCATCGGCTGCTGCGTGGTGCTGACCGACGAGCGCGGCGTGCTGGTGGAGCGGCGCGGCGCCGGGGGCGAGGACCGGCAGTTCCGCGACTGGGGCCTCTGGACCGGTGCCGTCTGGAGCGAGGCGCGCGAGGGTACCAATGCCATCGGCACCTGCCTGGCCGAGGGGCGGCCGCTGACGGTCCACCGGGACCAGCACTTCCAGGCCCGGAACGCCCTGCTGAGCTGCACCACCGCGCCCGTTTACGACCACGAGGGGCGACTGGCCGCGGCGCTGGACGTGTCCTCGGCCCGGCGCGACCTGACGGAGGGGATGACCGCGCTGATCGCGGCCAGCGTGGCCGAGGCCGCGCGCCGGATCGAGGAGCGCTGCTTCCGGCAGGCCTTTCCGCGCGCGCGGATCGTGCTGGCCGACGACCGCACCGCGGGCGCGCTGCTGGCGATCGATGCCGACGACCTGGTGGTGGGCGCCAGCCGTTCCGCCCGCCAGGCGCTGGGCATCACCGCCGCCCGGCTGCGCCGCCCCCTTCCCGCCGCCGACGTGCTGGGCGCGGGGGAGGCCGAGGCCGCCCCGCCCGCCCTGGCGCAGGCCGAGCGCGGCGCCCTTCAACGTGCGCTGGCGCGGGCCGGGGGCAATGTTTCCGCCGCCGCGGAGGCGCTGGGCATCAGCCGGGCGACCCTGCACCGCAAGCTGCGCCGGCTCGGGCTGCGCGGCGGCGGCTGAGGGCGCGGCCGGGCGGGCTTGTGTCGCAGTTCTGCGACACGGCGCGCGCGACGGGCGCGCGAGCGCGGTGACAGGGCCGGGGAACGCGTCCCATCCTGGCCCCGATGCGATCCACCAGGGACGCACGGAGGAAGTCCATGACCAAGATCGACGTGGCCCGCCAGGGCGAATCCCCCTTCAAGAGCCGCTACGGCAACTTCATCGGCGGGCAGTGGATGGAGGCGGCGAGCGGGCGCAGCTTCAGCAACGCCTCTCCCGTCAATGGCCGCGTGCTGTGCGACGTCGCGCGCTCGGACGCGGTGGACGTGGAGCGGGCGCTGGATGCGGCCCATGCCGCCCGCGAAAGCTGGGGCCGTACCAGCACCACCGAGCGTTCGCGGGTGCTCAACGCCATCGCGCAGCGGATGGAGGACAACCTCGACCGGCTCGCGCTGGCCGAGACGCTCGACAACGGCAAGCCGATCCGCGAGACCACCGCCGCCGACCTGCCGCTGGCGATCGACCACTTCCGCTATTTCGCGGGCTGCATCCGCGCGCAGGAAGGCGCGCTGAGCGAGATCGACCACGACACCATCGCCTATCACTTCCAGGAACCGCTGGGCGTGGTCGGGCAGATCATTCCCTGGAACTTCCCGCTGCTGATGGCCTGCTGGAAGCTGGCGCCGGCGCTGGCCGCCGGGAATTGCGTGGTGCTCAAGCCCGCCGAGCAGACGCCGGCCTCCATCCTGGTCTGGGCGGAGCTGATCGCGGACCTGCTGCCGCCGGGCGTGCTGAACATCGTCAACGGCTTCGGGCTCGAGGCGGGCAAGCCGCTGGCGTCCAGCCCGCGCATCAGCAAGATCGCCTTCACCGGCGAGACGACGACGGGCCGGCTGATCATGCAGTATGCGAGCCAGAACCTGATCCCGGTGACGCTGGAGCTGGGCGGCAAGTCGCCCAACATCTTCTTCGCGGACGTGGCGGCCGAGGACGACGACTTCTTCGACAAGGCGCTGGAGGGCTTCACCATGTTCGCCCTCAACCAGGGCGAGGTCTGCACCTGTCCCTCCCGCGCGCTGATCCACGAGAGCCTGTACGACCGCTTCATGGAGCGGGCGCTCCAGCGGGTGAAGGCCATCACGCAGGGCGACCCGCGCGAGCCCGCCACCATGATCGGCGCCCAGGCCTCGAGCGAGCAGCTGGAGAAGATCCTCAGCTATGTCGATATCGGCAAGCAGGAGGGTGCGGAGATCCTGACGGGCGGCGCGCGCGCCGACATGCCGGGCGAGCTTGCGGGCGGCTTCTACATGCAACCGACGGTGTTCCGCGGCGACAACCGGATGCGGGTGTTCCAGGAGGAGATCTTCGGGCCGGTGGTGTCCGTCACCACCTTCAGGGACGATGCGGAGGCGCTTTCCATCGCCAACGACACGCTCTACGGCCTCGGCGCCGGGGTCTGGACGCGCGACGTGAACCGCGCCTACCGCTTCGGGCGCGGCATCCAGGCCGGGCGGGTCTGGACGAACTGCTACCACGCCTATCCCGCGCACGCGGCGTTTGGCGGCTACAAGCAGTCGGGCATCGGGCGGGAGAACCACAAGGCGATGCTGGACCACTACCAGCAGACCAAGAACATGCTGGTCAGCTACAGCCCGAAGAAGCTCGGCTTCTTCTGAACCGCTGGCGCGGGCCTTCTGGCCCGCGCCTTTCCTTCAGGAAGGCCCGCCATGTCCGAATCCCTGAACCGCGTGAGCGCCACGCCGGAGGCGCTGGCGCTGCTGGCGGAGATCCAGGCCGAGCACGGGCCGGTGCTGTTCCACCAGTCCGGCGGCTGCTGCGACGGGTCCTCGCCCATGTGCTACCCCAAGGGCGACTTCATCGTGGGCGACCAGGACGTGCTGCTGGGCGAGATCGGGGGCGCGCCCTTCTATATCGGCGCGGCGCAGTTCGAGGCTTGGCGGCACACGGGGCTGGTGATCGACGTGGTGCCCGGCCGGGGCGGCATGTTCTCGCTCGACAACGGGCGGGAGCGGCGCTTCCACACGCGCTCCTGCCTGATTCGCGGCGGCACGTGACCGGCGGCTAGCGCTTCGCGCGCAGCAGGAACTCGCGCCCGACCTTCACGCGCGGCACCCCGTCATAGGAGACAATGTCGGCGGTGGCGTAGGTCTCGCCCCAGGAGTTCGGGATGAAGCTGCCGGTGCCGATGACGTCGATCGGGGCGCGCGCCTCGGCCATGACGCGGCACTTGGAGACGCCGAAGCCGGAGGAGGCGACGATGCGGACGCGCGGGAAGCCGGCCTCGTCCAGGGCATCGCGCATGCGCCAGATGGCGGCGGCGGAGACGCCCGTGCCGACGAGGTCGCGCAGCTCGCTCTCGCTGCGGTAGCGGCGGATGGCGCCGGGGGTGTGGCGCTCGATCACGGCATAGGAGGAGGCGGGGTCGAGGCCTTCCAGGAAGCGGCCGCCATGGGTGTCCAGGCGCACGGCCATGCGGCCGGCCTCGGCCAGTTCCGGGAAGCGCCGGCAGACGGCGAGGCCGTCCGTCACCTCCTGTCCGAAATAATCGGTGAGGACGGTGAGGTTCTCGTCCGGAAATGTTTCGTGGAACATCTCGGCGGCGCGAAGGGTGGAGCCGGCATAGCCGATGAGGGCGTGGGGCATGGTGCCGCCGCCCCGGTTGGCGCCGTAGTAGTGCGAGGTGGCGTCGTTGGCGTTGCCGATGAAGCCGCGCGCGCCCTCCCCCTTCGCGGCCTCGCTGCCGACGCTGGCGGCATAGGCCATGAGTTCCTGCATCTCGGCGCCCGCGCAGTGGCGGGCCTCCATGGCCAGGAAGGCGACGTGGGGGAGTTCGAGGCACATCTGGTAGGCGTTGTGGGCCGCGACGCAGGCGGCGCCGAGCTTCTGCAGGAGAAGGGTTTCGAGGTCCGTCAGATGGGCGAAGGAGCCGGTGACGTAGAGGATGGGGTCGCCCGCGCCGACCCAGGTGCCCTCCTTGTGCATCAGCTCCACCTCGATGGCGGTGCCGCGCTCCGCGGCGACGGTGGTCAGCCAGTCGAGCATGAGGCGGGGCGCGGAGACCACGGGGCGGCGGAGGAAGATGGCGTAGGTGACGCGGGCGTCGCCGAAGCGCTGCACGATGGCCCTGGTGCGCTTGAAGTAGACATCCGTGCGGGCGGCGATGTCGGCCTCGAGCGCGGGCGTGGTGGGGAGGTCCATCGTGCCGGTCCCTTTACTGCGCCGCCTGGAGGCGAAGGTCGGTGGCGCGGCGGGACTTGAGTTCCTCGGCGACGAGGAAGGCGAGTTCGAGGGACTGCTCGGCGTTCAGGCGCGGGTCGCAGAAGGTGGCGTAGTTGGCGGAAAGGTCGGCCTCCGTCAGGCGATGGGCGCCGCCGAGGCATTCGGTGACGTCGCGCCCGGTCATTTCCACATGGACGCCGCCGGGGTTGGTGCGCTCGGCGTGGTGGATGTCGAAGAAGGCGCGGACCTCCTGGAGGATCGCGTCGAAGGAGCGGGTCTTGTAGGCGCCGGCGGAATGCGTGTTGCCGTGCATGGGGTCGGTCAGCCAGGTGACCTTGGCGCCTTCCTTCTGGACGGCGCGGATCAGGGCCGGAAGCTTGGCCTCGATCTTGGCCGCGCCCATGCGGGCGATGAGGGTGAGTCGGCCGGGGGTGTTGTCCGGGTTCAGGCGGGCGCAGAGGCGAAGGAGGTCGTCCACCTCCGTCGTCGGGCCAACCTTCAGGCCGATGGGGTTCGCCACCCCCGAGAGGAACTCCACATGCGCGCCGTCGGGCTGGCGGGTGCGGTCGCCGATCCAGAGGAAATGGGCGGAGCAGGCGTAGTGGCGGCCGGCATGGGTGGAGGGCTCGCGCGTCATCGCCTCCTCGAAGGGAAGCAGCAGGGCCTCGTGGGAGGTGTAGAACTCGGTTTCGCGGATCTGCGGCGCGGTGATGCTGTTCATGCCGCAGGCGGCCATGAAGCGGAGCGTCTCGTCGATGCGCTGGGCGATGTCGGCGTAGCGCTCGGCGAGCGGCGAGCGGGCGACAAAGCCGAGGTTCCAGCGATGGACTTCGTGCAGGTCGGCGAAGCCGCCCGTCGCGAAGGCGCGAAGCAGGTTCAGGGTGGCGGCGGACTGGAGATAGGCGAACTCCATCCGGCTGGGGTCCGGCATGCGGGCCTCGGCGGTGAATTCCGGGCCGTTGATGATGTCGCCGCGGTAGGAGGGAAGCGTCGCCCCACCCTGGCTCTCGGTGTCGCTGGAGCGGGGCTTGGCGAACTGGCCGGCCATGCGGCCGAGCTTCACCACGGGCAGGCCGCCGCCGAAGGTGAGGACCACGGCCATCTGGAGCAGGACGCGGAAGGTGTCCCGGATGATGTTGGCGTGGAAGTCGCCGAAGGATTCGGCGCAGTCGCCGCCCTGGAGGACGAAGGCGCGCCCCTCCCCGGCCTCGGCCAGCAGCTTCGTCAGCCGGTCGGCCTCGCCCGCGAAGACCAGGGGGGGAAAGCGGGCGAGCTTCTCCTCCATGGCGCGCAGGCGCGCGGCGTCCGGGTATTCCGGGACCTGGCGGATGGGCATGTCGCGCCAGGAGGCGGGGTGCCAGGAGGAGGTGGTCATCGGGCTGACGTTTCCGGTGTGTGGCGGCGCCCGGAGTGGGGGGCGGGGCGGGCAGCATAGTGGGGGGTGCCGGAGGGGCAAGTGTTAGCGCTTCCGGCGCCCCGCGCGGGATGGGCCCCAGGGACGCGTTCCCCAGGGGGCACGCGGCCGCCGGGACCGCGGCCGGGTCAGGCGCCGGCCCTGGCCCTCCTCCCCGCCCCCGGCGCCGGGATCTCCCGCGGGGCCACGCGCAGCACCGCCCAGCCCGCCAGCCCCGCGATGACCGAGCCGCCGAGGATGCCGATCTTCACCTCGTCCTGAAGGATGGGATCGTTGGCGAAGGCGAGCATTCCGATGAAGAGGCTCATGGTGAAGCCGATGCCGCAGAGGAGGGAGACGCCGAGGAGCTGGGTTTTCGTGGCGCCCATGGGCACGTCGGCCAGACGCAGGCGGATGACCAGCGCCGCGCTGCCGAAGACGCCGACGAGCTTGCCGAGGAGCAGGCCGAGGGCGACGCCGAGGGTGAGGTGGTCGAACAGGAGTTCGGAGGTGATGCCGGCGAAGGAGACGCCGGCATTGGCGAGGCCGAAGACCGGGATGATCCCGAAGGCCACGGGACTGTGCAGCGCGTGCTCCAGCCGGTGGAGGGGGGAGGCTTTGCGGTCGTCCGGCGCGGCCGGTGCGGCGCGCAGCGGGATGGTGAAGGCGAGGACGACGCCGGCGATGGTGGCGTGCACCCCCGAGCGAAGCACGAAGAGCCAGAGCACCGCGCCGAGCAGCATGTAGGGCAGCAGTCGGAGCACGCCCGCGCGGTTGAGCGCGACGAGGGCCGCGGTGGTGGTGGCGGCGAGGGCGAGGTCCGGTACCGAGAGGTTGCCGGTGTAGAAGACGGCGATGATGAGGACGGCGCCGAGGTCGTCGATGATGGCCAGCGCGGTCAGGAAGACCTTGAGCGAGGTCGGCACGCGCGAGCCCAGCAGCGCGAGGACGCCGAGGGCGAACGCGATGTCGGTGGCGGCCGGGATGGCCCATCCGCGCAGCGTGTTCGGATCGGACCAGTTGAAGGCGACGAAGATCAGGGCCGGGACGGCCATGCCGCCGGCGGCGGCGACGCCGGGGAGGATACGCCGCGACCAGGTGGAGAGCTGGCCGTCCAGGACCTCGCGCTTGATCTCCAGGCCGACGAGCAGGAAGAACACGGCCATCAGGCCGTCGTTGATCCAGTGGAGAAGGCTGAGCGGCCCGAGATAGGCCTTGAGGGCGGCGAAATAGGTGGGCCCGAGCGGAGAGTTGGCGACCACCAGGGCAAGCACCGCCGAGGCCATCAGGACCAGCCCCCCCGATGCCGAGTTGTCGAGGAAGTTCCGCAACACCGAGGCCGCGCGGCGGGGGGGCGGCGTCATCTCAGCCCATCCGCGCGATCTGGCGGTTCAGGCGCTTGATGGCGGCGGCGATGACCTGCTTCCTGCGGGCGGCGCCGGCCTCCTCCGGGGCGGGTCCCCCGGCGGGCGCCACGGCCTTGCCGCGCTTCTCCCGCGCCCGCTGGCGGGTGATCTCCCGGACCTTGGCGTCCATGGCGGAAAGCTGTTCGGCCAGGGCGCGCAGTTCCTCGCGGCTCCTGGTGCCCAGGGCGGGGTGGTGCGTCTCGGCGACCACCGCGTATTCGGGCTCTGTCAGGATGCGTCGTTCGGCGGCGGCGGTGTCGGCCATGCGGCACGTTCTCCATTGTCCGGGGCGAGGGCGAAATTGCCGGGATGGCCCGGAGTTGCGGTGAGTTGATGCTCGGGCCGCCCGCCGGCGGGCGCAAACCCGCGCCGGCAGGACGCGTTGCGGGAGCGGCTTCTTCGGATGCGCGTCCATGCCCCCCTCCCCCGCCCCGCCGGTTTCCCGCCGGGCAAGCCTTCCTGTGCGCGTGGCGAGGGGCCTGGACGGGCTGAACTTCACCCTGGCGGACGTGCGGGACGGGCTCGGGCCCTATCTCGCGATCTACCTCCTGGCCGTGCGCGGGCCGGACCAGGGATGGAACGAGGCGACGATCGGGCTGGTGATGACGATCGCGGGGCTGGCCGGACTGCTGGCGCAGACCCCGGCGGGGGCGCTGATCGACCGCACGCGGCACAAGCGGGCGGTGGTGATCGCGGCGGCGCTGATGGTGACGGCGAGCTGCCTGCTGCTGCCCTTCATCTCCGGCTTCTACGCGGTGGCGGCCACGCAGTCCCTGGCGGGGATGGCGGGGGCGGTGTTCCCCCCGGCGCTGGCGGCGATCACGCTGGGTGTGGTGGGGCCGCGCGCCTTTGCCCGGCGGATCGGGCGGAACGAGGCGTTCAACCACGGGGGAAACGCGGCCTCGGCGGCCCTGGCGGCGGGAACGGCCATGTTCTTCGGGCCGGTGGTGGTGTTCTGGATCATGGCGGGGCTGGCGGTGCTGAGCATCGGGGCGATGCTGATGGTGCCGGCCTCCGCGATCGACGACGAGACGGCGCGGGGAGCGGCGCCCGGCGGCGGCGCGGAGGAACAGCCCTCGGGCTGGCGCGCGCTGGCGGGGAACCGGCCGCTGCTGGTCTTCGCGGCGCTGATGGCGGCCTTCCACCTGGCCAATGCGGCGATGCTGCCCTCGGTCGGGCAGTTGCTGACCAGGGTGGTGGGCAAGGACCACGCGACCTCGCTGGTCGCGGGCTGCATCGTGGCGGCGCAGTGCGTGATGGTGCCGGTCGCCATGCTGGTGGGCGCGAAGGCGGATGTCTGGGGGCGCAAGCCGCTGTTCCTGGCCGCCTTCGGCGTGCTGGCGCTGCGCGGCTTGCTCTACACCTTTTCCGACAACCCCTGGTGGCTGCTGGGGGTGCAGTTGCTGGATGGCGTGGGCGCGGGCGTGTTCGGGGCGCTTTTCCCCGTCGTGGTGGCGGACCTGACGCGCGGGACGGGGCGGTTCAACGTGGCGCAGGGCGCCGTCGCGACGGCGCAGGGCCTGGGGGCGGCGCTGAGCGCGAGCCTGGCGGGGGCGGTGATCGTCGGGGCCGGGTATTCGGCGGCCTTCCTGGTGCTGGGCGGGATCGCGGCGGCGGGCTTCCTGGGATACCTCTTCCTCATGCCTGAGACGCGCGACCATCTTTCCGGGGCTGCCCCATCCGCCACGGGCGGCGCGGCGGCGGCACCCGCGGACTAGCCGGTGACAACGGGCGCGTCGGTGTGGCTGGTCGCGGGGCTCGCGACGGCCGGGGTGATCCTGCGACCTTTCCGCTGGCCGGAATGGGTCTGGGCCGTGTCCGGCGCGCTGGCACTCGGTCTTCCGGGGCTGCTGCCCTGGGAGCGGGTGCTGGCGGGCGTGATGCGGGGTGCCGATGTTTATCTGTTCCTGATCGGGATGATGCTGCTGGCGGACGTGGCCCGGCGGGAAGGGCTGTTCGACTGGCTGGCGGGCTTCGCGGTGCGGGCGGCGCGGGGCTCCGCCGGGCGGCTCCTGGCGCTGGTCTATGGCGTGGGGGTGATCGTCACGGTGTTCCTCAGCAACGACGCGACGGCGGTGGTGCTGACGCCGGCCGTGTTCGCGGCGGCGCGGGCGGCGCGGGCGGCGCCGATGCCGCACCTGCTGGCCTGCGCCTTCGTGGCCAACGCGGCCTCCTTCGTGCTGCCGATCTCCAATCCGGCGAACCTCGTGGTGTTCGGGCAGGGGCTGCCGGTGCTGGGGGAATGGCTGCTGCGCTTCGCCCTCCCTTCGCTGCTGGCGGTGGGGGCGACCTTCGGGGCCTTGTGGCTGACGCAACGGCGCGTGCTGGCGGAGCCGATCGCGGCCGAGGTGCCGGCGGTGCGCCTGCCCCGGGGCGGGCTGGTGGCGGGGCTCGGGATCATCGCGACAGCCGCGGTGCTGCTGCTGGCCTCGGCAGGGGGGCACGACCTGGGGGCGCCCACCTTCCTGTCCGGGGTGGCGACGGCGGCGCTGGTGCTGGCGGTGACGCGGCAGGCGCCATGGGGGGTGCTGTCGGGCGTGTCCTGGGGGGTGCTGCCGCTGGTCGCAGGGCTTTTCGTGCTGGTGGAAGGGCTGGGGAGCACGGGCGCGGTGGAGGCGCTGGCGGGGCTGCTGCGCGCGGGGGCCGGCGAGCCCGGCGGAACGGCCCTGGCGGCCGGGGCGGCGGTCGCGGTGGCGACGAACCTGGTGAACAACCTGCCGGCGGGGCTGCTGGCCGGGGCGGTGGTGGAGGCCGCGGGGGCGCACCCCCTGGTGGCCGGGGCGATCCTCATCGGGGTGGACCTGGGACCAAACCTTTCCGTCACGGGGTCGCTGGCGACGATCCTTTGGCTGGTCGCGATCCGGCGGGAGGGCCTCGACTTCGGCACCTGGGCCTTCCTGCGGCTGGGGCTGGTGGTGATGCCGCCGGCGCTGCTGCTGGCGCTCGGGGGTCTGGTGCTGGGGGCCGGCTGGCGCTGAGGGTGGCCGGGACCCGGCCTGGCGCATGGCGCTCGACGGATGCCGCGCCGCGCTTCACCTTTCGCGGGCCAGCGCGGCGCCGATCGCGGATGCTGCGTGGCGGGAGGATGATGCGATGGACGGAATGTCCCGGCGCGCGGCCCTGATGGGCGGCGCGGGAGCGATGATGGCGGCCGGACTGGCGTCGGCGCTGGCCCAGACCGGGGGCCAGACCGGCGGCCAGGCGGGGGGCGAGGCGGGCGGCGCGATGGTGCGGGGGCAGCCGGGGGCGGTGAAGTTCTCCGCCGGCACGGAGGCGCCGCGCATGCCCGCGCCGCCGATGGCGACGGACTGCCACCACCATGTCTACGACTCGCGCTTCCCGGCCGATCCGCGCACGCAGCTCCGCCCGGCCGATGCCTCGCCCGATGATTACCGGGCGCTGGCGCGGCGGCTGGGGACGCAGCGATCGGTGCTGGTGACGCCCTCGACCTATGGCACGGACAACCGGCTGCACCTGCAGGCGATGCGGGAGCTGGGGCCGGAGCGGGCGCGGATGGTGGCGGTGGTGGACACCTCCGTGGCGGAGGCGGACCTCAGGGCGATGCACGAGGCGGGGGTGCGGGGCATCCGCTTCAACCTGGTGCAGGCGGGGGTGACGACCCTCGACATGCTGGAGCCGCTCTCGGTGCGCGTCGCGCCCATGGGCTGGCACGTGCAGGTGCACATGCTGGCCGACCAGATCGCCGAGAACGAGGCGGTCTTCGCGCGGCTCCCCTCGCCGGTGGTGTTCGACCACCTCGGGCGGGTGCCGATGGAAAAGGGGGTGGAGCATCCGGGCTACATCGCCGTGCGGCGGCTGATGGACCGGGGCCGTGCCTGGGTGAAGCTTTCGGGCGCCTACATGGACACCAAGGTGGGCGCGGCCGGGCGCTGGTCGGACACGGTGCCGGTCGCGCGCGGCTATGCCACGGGTGCGCCGGAGCGCTGCGTCTGGGCGAGCGACTGGCCGCACGTGACCGAGCCCGCGGAGAAGCCGGACGACGCCGCGCTGTTCGACCTGCTGACGGAATGGGTGCCGGACGAGGCCGCGCGGAAGCGGGTGCTGGTGGACAACCCCGCCGCCCTCTACGGCTTCGGGCGAGGTTGAGGATGGGCGGGGGGCGTGGCTCCCCGCCCTGCTCAGGCGGCCTTCGCGGCCTTGCCGACATGGCGGGTGGCCACGCGCATGGTCACGAATTCCTCGGCGGCGGTGGGGTGGATGCCGATGGTGCTGTCGAGCTGCGCCTTGGTCAGGCCGTTCACCACGGCCACCGCCATGCCCTGCATGATCTCCGGGCTGTCCTCGCCGATCATGTGGGCGCCCAGCAGCACGTTCGTCCCGGCATCGACCACCAGCTTCATCAGGGCGCGGCGGCCCTCGCGCCGGGTGATGCTGTGGCGCATCGGCGTGAAGCGGGAGGTGTAGATCTCGACGGGGCCGCGGGCGGCGGCCTCCTCCTCGGACAGGCCGACGCTGCCGATCGGCGGCGAGATGAAGACGGCCTTGGGCACGTTCTCGTAGGAGGCGCGGCGGGGACGGCTGCCGAAGAGGGTATCGGCGAGCGCGTGGCCCACGGCGGTCGCCATGGGCGTGAGGTTCACGCGGTCGTCCACGTCGCCGATGGCGTAGATGTGGGGGATGTTGGTGGCGTGGTTCTCGTCCGTCAGGACCACCGGGCCGCTGAGGCTGGTGACGCCAGCGGCCTCGAGGCCGAGGTCCCTGGTGTTGGCCACGCGGCCGAGCGCCATGAAGACCGCATCGGCCTCCACCACCTTTCCGCTGGCCATGCGGACCACGCGCGTTTCGCCGTCGAGGGTGATCTCGGCCGGCGACTCGCCCGCCAGGATGGTGATGCCATCGGCGGCCAGCGCCTCGGCGGCGGCCTGGCGGATATCCTCGTCGAAGCCGCGGAGCGGGAGGGGCTGGCGGTAGGCGAGCGTGACCTCCGAGCCCAGCCCGTGGAGGAGGGAGGCGAATTCGAGGCCGATATAGCCGCCGCCGACCATCAGGACGCGCCGGGGGCGCTCCTGCAGGGTGAAGAGGTCGTCGGAGATGAAGGCGTGCTCGGCGCCGGGGATGTCCGGGCGGACGGGATGGCCGCCCGTCGCGACGACGATGCGCTCGGCGGTGACGGTGCGGGCGCCGACCTGGATCTCGTGCGGGCCGGTGAGGCGGGCGTGGCACTCGAAGACCTCGGCGCCGACCCCTTCCAGCAGGCGGCGGTAGATGCCGGACAGGCGGGCCACCTCCATGTCGCGGGCGCGGACGAGGGTGGGCCAGTCGTGCTTCGCCTCGCCGAAGCTCCAGCCGAAGGCGGCGCCGTCCTCGGCCCAGGCGCCGTATTCCGCGGCCTGCACCATCAGCTTCTTGGGAACGCAGCCGACGTTCACGCAGGTGCCGCCCCAGAATCGCGCCTCGGCGATGCCGACCTTCGCGCCGTGGTTGGCGGCGACGCGGGCGGTGCGGACCCCGGCGCTGCCGCCGCCGATGACGAAGAGGTCGAAGTCGTGGCCGTGGGTGGGGGTGTGGGGCGCGCTCATGGGGGGAAAGTCGGGCCGGGACGCGGGCGGCGCAAGGGTTCCGTTGCCCGACCGGGGCGCATGGCTCCCTCGGCGTGGCGTCCGGGCCGGGGGCGGAGCCGCCCGGCCCGGGGCGGGATCAGGCGCCGAGGCCGCCCAGCAGGCAGTACTTGATCTCCAGGTAGTCCTCGATGCCGTACTTGCTGCCCTCGCGGCCCAGACCGCTCTCCTTCACGCCGCCGAAGGGGGCGACCTCGGTGGAGATGATGCCCTCGTTGATGCCGATGATGCCGCTCTCCAGCGCCTCGGCCACGCGGAAGATGCGGCCGACGTCGCGCGCGTAGAAATAGGCGGCCAGGCCGAACTCGGTGTTGTTGGCCATGCGGATGCCCTCGGCCTCGTCGGTGAAGCGGATGAGGGGGGCCATGGGGCCGAAGGTTTCCTCCTTGAGCACCTTCGCGGTGACCGGCACGTCCGTGAGGATGGTGGGCTCGAAGAAGTTGCCCCCGAGGGCGTGGCGGTGGCCGCCGGTGAGGACCTTGGCGCCGTTCGCGGTGGCGTCGGCGATGTGCTCCTCCACCTTGGCCACGGCGTCGGCGTTGATGAGCGGGCCCTGGGTGACGCCGCCCTCCATGCCGTTGCCGACCTTGAGGCCTTCCACGGCGGTCTTCAGCTTCGCGGCGAAGGCGTCGTAGACGCCCTCCTGCACGAAGATGCGGTTGGCGCAGACGCAGGTCTGGCCGGTGTTGCGGAACTTGGACGCCATCGCGCCGGTGACGGCGGCGTCGAGGTCGGCGTCGTCGAAGACCAGGAAGGCGGCGTTGCCGCCGAGTTCCATGGAGGTCTTCTTGATGGTGCCGGCGCACTGCGCGAGCAGCGTGCGGCCGACCTCGGTGCTGCCGGTGAAGGAAAGCTTGGCGATGTCGGGGTTGGTGGAAAGCTCCTCGCCCTGCTCGCGCGCGGAGCCGGTGACGACGTTGCAGACGCCGGCCGGCATGCCCGCGCGCTCCGCCAGGACGGCGATGGCCAGCGCCGAGAAGGGGGTCTGGGAGGCCGGGCGGATGACGCCGGTGCAGCCCGCGGCCCAGCCGGGGCCGGCCTTGCGGGTGATCATGGCGGCCGGGAAGTTCCAGGGCGTGATCGCCGCGAAGACGCCGATCGGCTCCTTCATCACGAGGATGCGGCTGCCCTGCTTGAAGGTGGGGATGGTGTCGCCGTAGACGCGCTTCCCTTCCTCGGCGAACCACTCGATGAAGGAGGCGGCGTAGGCGATCTCGCCCTTGCTTTCCGTCAGCGGCTTGCCCTGCTCGGCCGTCATGATGGCCGCGAGGTCGTCCACGTTCTCCATCATCAGGTTGAACAGGCGGCGCAGGATGGCCGCGCGCTCCTTGGCCAGCAGCGCGCGCCAGGCGGGCTGGGCGGCCTTGGCGGCGGCGATGGCGCCGCGGACCTCCTCGCGCGAGAGGGAGGGGACGGTGCCGATGGCCTCGCCCGTGGCGGGGTTCTTCACGGTGATGGTCTGGCCGGAGGCGGCCTGCACCCAGGCATCGCCGACGCGGTTGGCCTGGCGGAAAAGGTCGGGGTCCTTCAGGACGAGCTTGGCGGCGGTGTCGAGCATGGGGGGCTCCTCTTCGTGGGACCGCAAGTTGGGACCGCAAGGCCGGGGGGTCGGCGGGAAAGATGGGGCGCGGACCGGCCCCGGGCAATCCGGGGGCCTCAGCCGGAGGACGGGGCCTTGCCCAGGAAGGCCAGCACGGCCTCGGCGGTGGCGCCGATATGGGCGGCGAGCTGGGCCGGGGCCTCGGCGCTGCGGGCGAGCACGGCCTCGGAGAGGCCCTGATGCGCGGAAAGGATGTGCGACCAGTCCTGCTGGGCGACCTCGATCAGGCGGCGGTAGCGGGTCTTCTGGAGATAAAGGTCGTCGCAGAAGCGCAGGAGGGAGGGCAGCGGGCAGGCGGCGATCAGGGCGCGGTGGAAGCGGTGGTGGCGGGCCTCGTAGGCGTCCACCCAGTGCTCGCTGCCGGGGTCGGCGCGGGTGATCTCCCGGTGGAGCAGGGAAAGGCTGGCGACGATCTCGTCCTCCCAGGAGCCGCCCCCCGCCTCCATGGCCATGCGCAGTGCCTCGGGCTCAACCACCTGCCGGGAGCGGGTGACGTCGAGCAGGTGGGCGCGGGTGACGGGGGGAACGGAGAAGCCCTTCTGGCCTTCCAGCGTCACGAAGCCCTCGGCCGCGAGGCGGGCCAGGGCCTCGCGCAGGGGCGTGGCCCCGAGCCCGTAGCGGGCCGAAAGGTCGCGCAGGCGGAGGCGGCTGGCGGGGGGCAGGCCGCCGCCGACGATGTCCTGGCGCAGGCGGCGCGTGGCGGCCTCGGCCAGAGTGGGCTCGGAAGAGGCTGAAATATCGATCAACGCCCGAATTTATATTTCCTCTAGGCACCGGCGCGCAAGGGCGGCATGGTCGGGGCATGGACGTTCAAGATTTCACCCACGACCCGCAACGCCGGGCCTGGGTCACCTCGGCCAATGCGCCGGATTCCGATTTTCCGATCCAGAACCTGCCGTTCGGGGTCTTCTCCGCGGACGGCGGCGCGCCGAGGGGCGGGGTCGCGATCGGCGACCAGGTGCTGGACCTCCGGGCGGCGCTCGATGCCGGGCTGATCGAGGGGGAGGCGGCCGAGGCGGCGGCGGAGCCGACGCTGAACCGGCTGATGGCGATGGGGCGCCCGGCTTCCCGCGCGTTGCGGCACGCGGTGTCGGCGCTGCTGGCGGAGGGGAGCGCGGCCGCGGCGCGGGGGGACGCGATCCTCCTGCCGATGGAGCGGGCGCGGATGCACCTGCCCTGCTCGGTCGCGAACTTCACGGACTTCATGGTTTCGCGCGACCATTCCATGCGGCTCGGCGCGCTGAAGGACCCGGAGGCTCCGCTGCCGCCGGCCTTCGACAGCCTGCCGGTGGCCTATCATTCCCGCGCGAGTTCCGTGCGACCGAGCGGCCAGGGCGTGGTGCGGCCGAACGGCCAGTGGCGGCGCCGGGAAGGCGTGCATTTCGGCCCGACCGAGGCGCTGGACTACGAGCTGGAGATGGCGGTCTGGATCGCCGGGGAGAATGCGCTGGGCTCGCCGGTGCCGATGTCGCGCGCGCCGGAGCGGCTGTTCGGCTTCGGGCTGCTGAACGACTGGTCGGCGCGCGACATCCAGCGCTGGGAGATGCCGCCGCTCGGGCCCTTCCTGGCGAAGAGCCTCTGCACCACCGTCTCGCCCTGGGTGGTGACGGCGGAGGCGATGATTCCCTTCATGGTGCCGGCGGCCCGGCGGGCGGAAGGCGTGCCCCCTGCCCTGCCGCATCTCGACTCTCCGGGGAACCGGGAGCGGGGCGGGATGTCGGTGGCGCTGGAGGTGTTCCTGCTGACGCCCGCGATGCGCGCGGCCGGCCTGGCGCCCGCGCGGCTGACGGCGACCGACTTCGCCTTCATGGCCTGGACGCCCGCGCAGATGGTGGCGCACCACGCGAGCAACGGCTGCAACCTGCTGCCGGGCGACCTGCTGGGCAGCGGCACCTGCTCGGGCCCGACGGATGAGAGCCGGGCCTGCATGGCGGAGATCATCCTGTCCGGCCCCATCCAGCTTCCGGGTGGCGAAACGCGGCGCTTCCTGCTGGACGGGGACGAGGTGATCTTCCGCGGGCGGGCGCATGCGCCGGGCGCGGTTCCCATCGGCTTCGGCGAGTGCCGGGGCACGATCCTGCCTGCGCCCGACTGGCCCGTGGACTGAGAAGCGGGCAGGCTGGCGGAAGAGGAAACGACATGGCACGCCGAATCATCGACATCTCGTCCACGCTGAAGGCGGGGATCGCGAGCGACCCGCCGCACATGCGGCCGCAGATCGACTACCGGGACCACCACGTGACGGCGCAAGGCATGGCCGAGTACATGGGCGTGCCGGTCGATGCGCTGCCCGAGGGCGAGTACGCGGCGGTGGAGCAGGTGAACATCTCCACCCACAACGGCACGCACCTCGACGCGCCCTACCACTACTTCTCGCGCATGGACGAGGCGCTGGTGCCGGGCGGACGGCCTTCCATGCGGATCGACGAGGTGCCGCTGGAATGGTGCTTCAACCCCGGCGTGAAGCTCGACTTCCGCGACCGGCCGGACGGGCACGTGGTGCAGCCGGGGGAGGTGGAGGCGGAGCTCGCGCGCATCGGGCACGCGATCCGGCCCTTCGAGATCGTGGTGGTGAACACCCGCGCGGCCAGCCGCTACGGCGAGGACGACTACATCGACACGGGCTGCGGCATGGGAAAGGCCGCGACCATGTGGCTGCTGGAGCGCGGCGTGCGGGTGGTGGGCACCGATGCCTGGTCCTGGGACGCGCCCTTCAGCCACACGCGGCGGCGGGTGCAGGAAACGGGCGACGCTTCCCTCATCTGGGAAGGGCACCGGGCCGGGCGCGAGATCGGCTACTGCCACATGGAGAAGCTCTCCAACCTCGAGAGCCTGCCGGCGGATGGATTCACCGTCGCCTGCTTCCCCGTGAAGATTCACCGGGCCTCGGCGGGATGGACCCGGGCCGTGGCCATTCTGGAGGATTGAGCGCGATGCGTCGCATGCTGATGGGCGCGGCCCTCGCGCTGTGTGCCGTGCTGCCCGCGCGGGCGGAGTATCCGGACAAGCCGGTCACCATGATCATGCCCTACTCGCCGGGCACGGCGGACGTGCTGATCCGGGCGATGGGCGAATACTTCCAGCGCAGCCTGGGCCAGCCGCTGGTGCTGATCACGCGCGACGGCGGCTCGGGCGTCGTGGGGATGCGCACCGTCGCGACCAGCGCGCCGGACGGCTACACGCTGGGCCACACGCCGATGACGGCGATCGTGGTCCAGCCGCACATGGTGCGCACCGCCGGCACCAACCCCGAGAACTTCGAGGCGGTGTGCGGGACGAACGAGAACATCCTCGGCGTGGTCGTGCGGGCGGAGAGCCCGATCCGCACCCTGCCGGAGCTGGTGGCGGAGGCGCGGCGCCGGCCCATGAGCTTCGGCAGCCCGGGGCCGAACTCCCTGCCGCAGCTCGGCGTGTGGCGCGTGCAGAAGGCGGCGGGGGTGGAGTTCAACCACATCCCCTATCGCGGCGAGGCGGCGCATCTGAACGACACGCTCGCCGGGCGGCTCGATTTCTCGGCCGCGGTGGTGTCGTCCGCGGCGGAAATGGTGCAGGCCGGGCGGATGCGGCTGGTGACGGTGTTCTCGAACCGCCGCCACCCGGACTTCCCGGACGTGCCGACGGCGCGGGAGCAGGGGATCGACGCGCTGCAGCTGAGCCAGGTCGGCATCTACGCGCCGCGCGGCACGCCGGCCCCGGTGCTGGACCGGCTGGAGGAGGCCTGCCGCGCGAGCCTGGAGACGCCGGTGGTGAAGCAGGTGCTGGCCACCACCCGCGCGCCCGGCGCCTTCATCCCGCGGGCGCAGCTCAACGCGATCCTCAGGGAGGAGTTCGCGAGCTACGGACGCATCCTGAAGGAGCTGGGCGTGCAGGCGGAGTAGCGGCTCACCCCCGGCGGAAGCGCGCGACCCAGGCCGGCGCCGCGCGCCCCTCCACGTTCGGCAGGAGCGCCGTGAGCAGGCCGAGGAAGGGCAGGAAGGAGCAGAGGCGGTACACCGCGTCGATGCCGATGCTGTCGGCCAGCTCCCCCAGTGCCGCGGCGCCGAGGCCGCCGAGCCCGAAGGAGAGGCCGAAGAACAGGCCCGCAACCAAGCCGACCTTTCCGGGCAGCAGCTCCTGGGCATAGACCAGGATAGCCGAGAAGGAGGAAGACATGATCAGGCCGATCACGATCGTCAGCGCCACCGTGGGCACCAGCCCGACATAGGGGAGCGCGAGGGTGAAGGGCAGCGCGCCGAGGATGGAGAACCAGATCACCGGCAGGCGGCCGATCCTGTCCCCCACCGCGCCGCCCGCGAGGCCGCCGAGGACGACGGCGCCGAGATAGACGAAGAGGAGAACCTGCGCCGACTGCACCGACAGCTCGAAGCGGTTGATGAGGTAGAAGGTGTAGTAGGAGCTGAGGCTGGCCGTGTAGACGTTCTTGGAAAACAGCAGCATCACCAGCACGGCGATGGCGAGGGTGACGCGCTTGCGGGGGAGCGCGGCGGCCGATCCGCTTCCCGCGCGGCGCCCGCGCGGCAGGGCCGCGTGCCGGTTGCGCGCGTACCAGCCGCCGACGCGGAACAGCACGACCATCCCGAGCAGGGCCGCGGCCGAGAACCAGGCGATGCTGCCCTGCCCGCGCGGGGCGACCACGAAGGCGGCCAGCAGGGGGCCGATCGCCTGGCCGAAATTGCCGCCCACCTGGAACAGCGACTGCGCGAGACCGAAGCGGCCGCCGGAGGCGAGCCGCGCGACGCGCGAGGATTCCGGGTGGAAGACCGAAGAGCCGATGCCGATCAGGGCGGCGGCCATGAGGATGACGGGATAGCTGGAGGCCTGGGAAAGGACGAGCAGCCCGACGAGGGTGGAGGCCATGCCGACCGGCAGCGAGTAGGGCATCGGCCGCCGGTCCGTGACGAGGCCGACCAGGGGCTGGAGCAGCGAGGCCGTGAACTGGAAGGCCAGCGTGATCAGGCCGATCTGGCCGAAATCGAGGGCGTAGTTGGCCTTCAGGATGGGGTAGAGCGCCGGCACGAGCGACTGGATCATGTCGTTCAGCAGGTGGCAGAAGCTCAGCGAAAGCAGCACGGCGAAGGTGGTGCCGCCCGCGCTTCCCCCGGCGCCGCCCGGTGTGGCGGCGGATGGGAGGGACGGAGGGGCGGCGGCGGGCGCGAGCGCGGTCTGGCTCATGGGGTGGCCGGTCTCCTGGGCCGTACGGGGCTGGTCGGGGCCGCGGGAGTCACCTCCGCGCGGCCTGGCCGTTCCATGTCCCGATACGCCCGCGGGGAGACGGGCACAACGCGCAACAGGCGCCGTGCGGATTACTCCACCGTCACGGCCTTGGCCAGGTTGCGCGGCTGGTCCACGTCCGTGCCCTTCAGCACCGCCACGTAGTAGGCGAGCATCTGCACGGGGATGGTGTGCAGGATGGGCGCGACGAAGGGATCGACCTTCGGCAGCACCACGACGCGGGAGGCGAAGCGGCGCAGCGCCACCGCGCCGTCCTCGTCGGTGAAGGCGATGATGCGGCCGCCGCGCGCCGCGGCCTCCTGGAGGTTGGAGGCGGTCTTCTCGAACAAGGGACCGCTCGGGCAGAGGGCGATCACCGGGACCTTGGAATCGATCAGCGCGATGGGGCCGTGCTTCATCTCGCCGGCGGCATAGCCCTCGGCGTGGATGTAGGAGATTTCCTTGAGCTTGAGCGCGCCCTCCATCGCGATGGGGAAGAGGCTGCCGCGCGCGAGGTAGAGGACGTCACGCGCGTCCAGGATATCGGCGGCCACCGCCTCGATCTCGTCCGTGACGTCGAGGATCCTCGCGGCGTGCTCGGGCACCTCCAGCAGGGCGGCAGTGAGACGGGCCTCCTCGGCCGCGTCGATGGCGCCGCGGGCGCGGGCGAAGTTGATCGCGAGGCAGGCCATGACCGAGAGTTGCGCGGTGAAGGCCTTGGTGGAGGCGACGCTGATCTCGGGCCCGGCCACCGTCATCAGCGTTGCGTCGCTCTCGCGCGCCATGCTGCTCTCGGGCACGTTCACGATCGAGACGAGGGACTGGCCGCCGGCGCGCAGCAGCTTCATCGCGGCGAGGTTGTCGGCGGTCTCGCCGGACTGGGAGACGAACATGGCCGCGCCGCCCTCGGTGAGCGGCGGGTTGCGGTAGCGGAGCTCGCTGGCCACGTCGCAGTCGGTGGGCAGCCGGGCGAGGCTTTCGAACCAGTAGCGGGCGGTCTGCCCGACGAGAAAGGCGGAGCCGCAGCCCGAAAGCCAGAGGCGGGGCAGCGTCGCGGGGTCGAAGGGAAGCGCCGGGCGGGCGACGGCGCGCGACGCCGGGTCCACGTACTGCCGGAGCGTGTCGCCGATGACGGCGGGGTGCTCGTGCAGCTCCTTCTCCATGAAGTGGCGGTAGTTGCCCTTGCCGATGGCCGCGCCGGAGAAGGCGGTCGTCTTCACGGCGCGCTGCACGGGGTTGTCGGCGGCGTCGAAAACCTGGGCGTCGGCCTCGCCGACCACGGCCCAGTCGCCCTCGTCGAGATAGGCGATGCGGCGGGTGAGCGGGGCCAGCGCGAGGGCGTCGGAGCCGACGAACATCTCGCCCTCCCCGTAGCCGATGGCGAGCGGCGCGCCCTGGCGGGCGACGAGGAGCTTGCGCGGGTGCCCGGCGAAGACGGCGGCGAGCGCGAAGGCGCCGTGAACGCGCTTTAGCGCGCCGGAGAAGGCGATCTCCGGACTGTCGCCCCGGGCGAGGTGGTGGTCTACCAGGCGGGCGAAGGTCTCGGTGTCCGTCTCGGTCTCGAACTCGGCGCCCTCGCCCTCCAGCTCGGTGCGAAGCTCCGCGTGGTTCTCGATGATGCCGTTGTGGACGATCGAGACGCGGGCGGTGCCGTGGGGATGGGCGTTGCGCGTGGTGGGGGCGCCGTGGGTGGCCCAGCGGGTGTGGCCGATGCCGGTGGTGCCGGGCAGCGGGTCCTGCTCCAGCACGGTGGCGAGGTTGCCGAGCTTGCCCTCGGCACGGCGGCGCTCGACATGGCCGTTCACCAGGGTGGCGATGCCGGCGCTGTCATAGCCGCGGTATTCCAGGCGGCGGAGGGCCTCCAGGAGGCGGGGTGCGGCCTCGACCTGACCCACGACGCCGACGATGCCGCACATTCAGGGCTGCTCCTTCTTTGCGGGGGAAGAACGTCTTTCCGAGCGAAAGGTCGCGGCGCGGCCTTCTTTTTGTTCCTGCCGGGCGCGGCCGAAGGCCATGGCATCGGGCGCCACGGTGGCGGTGATGGTGGAGCCGGCGGCAACGAAGGCGCCGTCGCCCAGGGTGAGGGGGGCGACCAGCGTTGCGTTGGAGCCGATGAAGACCCCCTGCCCCACCGTGGTGCGGTGCTTGGCGAAGCCGTCGTAGTTGCAGGTGATGGTGCCGGCGCCGATGTTGGTGCCGGGGCCGATGGCGGCGTCGCCGATGTAGCTGAGGTGGTTCGCCTTGGCGCCCTCGCCCAGCAGCGTCGCCTTCAGTTCCACGAAGTTGCCGACATGGGCGCGGGGCCCGACCTCGGTGCCGGGGCGGAGGCGGGCGAAGGGGCCGACGGTTGCCCCGCGCCGCACGGTGCAGCCCTCGAGGTGGGAGAAGGCGCGGATCTCGACCTCGTCCTCGACCGTGACGCCGGGGGCGAAGACCACGTCGGGGCCGACCGTGACGTCCTGGCCGAGGCGGGTGTCGAAGCTCAGCGTCACGCTGTCCGGGCGGATCAGGGTGGCGCCGCCGGCCATGGCCGCCTCGCGCAGGCCGGCCTGCACGGCGGCCTCGGCGGCGGCGAGTTCGATGCGGGAGTTGATGCCGCGGCACTCGGCCTCGGCGGCCTCCACCGCCACGGCGCGGAAGCCCTGGGCGCGGGCGGCGGCGACGGTGTCGGTGAGGTAGTATTCCCCGGAGGCGTTGTTGTTGGTGAGCGCGCGGAGCCAGGCGAAGAGCCGGGCGCCGGGGGCGCAGATCACGCCGACATTGCAGAGGCCGACGGCGCGCTCGTTCTCGTTCGCGTCCTTCCATTCCACGATGCGCGAGATGCCGCCATCCTCGTGCGGCAGCACGCGGCCGTAGCGGGCGGGGTCGGCGGGGCGCATCGCCAGGAGGGCGAGGTCGGCCGCCTCGCGCGCCTCCAGCAGGCGCGAGAGGGTGGCGGCGGTGATCAGGGGATTGTCGGCGTAGAGCACGGCGACGTCGCCCTCCAGGCCTTCCAGCAGCGGCGCGGCCTGGAGGGCGGCGTGGCCGGTGCCGAGGCGGTCGTGCTGGATCACGGTTGCGTGGGGCGCGGCGGCGCGCTCCAGCGCGGGCATGTCCGGGCCGGTGACCACCACGATGCGGTCGAACACCCCTTCGCAGGCGGCGATCAGGTGGCGGAGCATGGGCCGGCCCGCGATGGGGTGCATGGCCTTCGGCAGGGTGGAGCGCATGCGGGTGCCGAGCCCGGCGGCGAGGAGGATGGCAGCCCGTGTCATGCGCCGGTTAAGCCCCGTGCGGGGGCGCTCCGCAAGGGCGGGACCGGTCAACTCCTGTTGCGGTGCGGAATCGTTGGTGGCATCCGGTGCGGCATGGAACGCATCGCCCTTTTCGACCTCGACGGCACGCTGCTGGACAGCGCGCCGGATATTCATTCCGCGCTGGACCGGATGATGGCGCGGCTGGGCCGCCCCGGATTCACCCGCCCGGAGGTCTGGGCGATGATCGGGGACGGGGTGCAGGTGCTGGTGCAGCGCGCCTGCGCGGCACGGAGCCTGGAGGCCTCGCCCGAGATCGTGGCGGGGTTCCTCACGGACTACGAGGCCCATGCGGCCGACGAGACCCGGCCCTTCCCGGGCATCCCGGAGGTGCTGGCGGCGCTCCGCGACGGAGGCTGGCGGCTGGCGGTCTGCACCAACAAGCCCGAGCGGGCGGCGCGGATCGTGCTGGCGGGGCTCGGGCTGTCCTCCCTGCTGGAGGCGGTGGGCGGGGGCGACAGCTTTCCCGTGAGGAAGCCCCATCCCGGGCATCCGCTGGGGCTTCTGGCGCGCATGGGCGGCGAGGCATCGCGCGCGGTGCTGATCGGGGACCACCACAACGACACCCGGGCGGCCAAGGCGGCGGGGATCGCGCCGGTTTTCGCGGCCTGGGGCTACGGAACCCCCGCCATGGCGGAGGGCGCTCCGGTGGCGGCGAGCCCGGCCGACCTGCCGGGCTTGCTGGCGGCCATGGGGCGGGGCCAGGCGGTGTCCTGACGGGGGCGCTCATCCGCCGGGAGGGGCATGGCCGAGGTTGTTGGCGGGCGGCGGCGGCCGCATGATCCTTCCCGCATCGGGCGGGAGGACGTCATGCCGCGGCGGGTTCGGGTGCTGCTGACAATGGTGCTGGCATCGGCCCTGGCCGCAGCGGGCCCGGCGCGGGCGGAGGAGGTGCGGGTGCTGACCGCCGGCGCCTTCAAGCAGGTGCTCCTGGCGGCCGCCCCGGACTGGGAGCGCGAGAGCGGGCACCGGCTGGTGGTGGACAACGACACGGCGGGGGCGCTCGCGCGGCGGGTGGTGGCGGGCGAGAGCTTCGACCTGCTGATCGTGCCGCCCGCCCAGATGCAGACCCTGGCCCGCGCCGGGCAGGTCGGCGGGGATGCCGTGCCGCTGGGGCGCGTGGGGATCGGCATCGCCGTGCGGGAGGGCGCGCCGCGGCCGCGGATCGACACGCTGGAGGCGCTGCGGGAGGCGCTGCTGGCCGCGCCGCGGATCGCCTATATCGACCCGGCCTCCGGCGGGTCGAGCGGCAACCACGTGGCCTGGCTGCTGGGGCGCCTGGGCATCGCCGAGGAGGTGCGCGGCCGGAGCGTGCTGGTGCCGGGCGGGCTGGTGGCCGAACGGCTGGTGGACGGCTCGGCCGATCTCGCGATCCACCAGATCAGCGAGATCCTGCCCGTGCGCGGCGCGGTGCTGGTGGGGCCGCTGCCGGCCGAGGTGCAGCTCTACACCGCCTATTCCGGCGGGCTTTCCCCAACGCCGCGCCAGGCGGCGCGGGGATTGCTGGAGCGGCTGTCGGGGCCGGTGGGACGGGAGATCCTTCAGGCCAAGGGAATGGAGCCGCCCGGCTGAGCCGCGGGCGGGGCGCATCCGGTGCGCGGGGGCGCCCGGAGGCATCCGCCCGGCCCGGGGTTCAGCGCCTGCCCCAGACCAGCGTGGCGGAGATCGCGTAGTTCCAGACCATGCCGATGGCCGCGCCCAGCAGGGCCGGGAACGTCCAGCCGCCGCCGGACGTGTAGATCACGTTGGCGACGCCGACATTGGCGACGGCGCCCAGGCCGCAGACCAGCACGAACAGGCCCAGGCCGCGCCAGAAGCGGGCGCCCCGCAGCCGGTCCTGCCGGTAGGTGATGGAGTTGTTGAGCCCGAAATTCGCGAGCATGGCGACCAGCGTCGCCACCACCTGCGCCGCCTCGAAGGTCAGGCCGGCGGCGCCGGCGGCCGCCAGCGCCGCCAGGTGGACCCCCACGCCGAGGAGGCCCACCAGGCCGAAGGAGATGAAGCGGAGCGGAACGAGGCCGTGCAGCGCCTTGTCCAGCAGCAGGGCGCCGAACTGGAGAAGGATGAGGACGTCGAGCTTGCTCTCGCCCGCAACGCGCGGCTGGAAGCGCATCGGCACCTCCTTCACCCGCAGCGGACGGGGCGAGGACAGGACGATGTCCAGCAGGACCTTGAAGCCCTGGCTGGTCAGGCGCGGCGCGATATCCTCGAACAAGGGGCGGGGCAGCATGAAGAAGCCGCTCATGGGGTCGGTGAGCGGCACCGGCAGGATGGCCTGCGCCGCGCGGATGCCAGTGTTGGAGAGCCTGTGGCGCCAGGCGCCGGAGAGCCCTTCGGAGTCCCCGCCGGGCACGTGGCGGCTGCCCACCGCCAGGTCGTAGCCTTCCCGCAGGGCGGCCAGCATGAGGGGCAGGCGGGTTTCGTCGTGCTGGAGGTCACCGTCGATCACCGCCACGAAATCGGCGGAGGAGGACAGCGCGCCCTCGATCACCGCGCTGGAAAGGCCGCGGCGGCCCACCCGGCGGATGCAGCGCACCCGGCGGTCCGCGCGGGCGATCTCCCGCACGGCGGCGGCGGTGCCGTCGGGGCTGTTGTCGTCCACGAAGACGGCTTCCCATTCGAGCCCCTCGAGCGTGGCGCCCAGGCGGGCGACCATGGGCGCCACGTTGGCGCGCTCGTTGTAGCAGGGGATCACAACCGTCAGGACGGGCGCGCCCGGCGCGGCCTCCGCCAGGGGGCGGCTGCGGGTGGGGCCGAGGGCCGCATCCGTCACGGCGCGCCGCCCGGACCGGCGGGTGCTGCGCGCTTCCGCCATTGGTATCCCACGCGCTCAGCGGCATGCGCGGGACCGCGGCCGGCCGCGCTGGTGCATGACCCCGTCAAGCGCATGCTGCTTCCCTTGCTGCCCTGAGACCGGCGGGCATCCGTCGCTCCGCCGCGCCGCAGAGAACCGCAGGCGGTGCCGCCGGAGCAAGGGGCTGGCGGGGGAACGGCCGCGCGGCCATGGCACACCGGCCGCTGCGCCGGCCTGTGCGGCCGCCGCCGTGACGGTGATCCGTGCCCGCGGACCCGCCATCCGCGCGGTGTTCACACCGCTTGCCCGGCCTGACGGCCGGGATCAGTTGCTTGCCTGGCTTCCCACGGGGCGCAGGCGGCCGGGCGGGCCGGCGCTGGCGAGCCGGGCGGTGAGGGTGCCGAACCATCGGCTGGCGGCCTCCACGCGGACGGGAACCACGGGCTGACCGGGGGCCGGCTCGGCCAGCCAGGCGGTGCCGAATTGCGGGCGCCTGGCGACCTCCAGATCCTCGTCGCGCCGGTAGCCCGCGAGGAAGCGGCCTTCGAAGGCGCATTTCAGGGCAACGCCCGACCATTCGTCCCGCGCGGCGGGGAAGGCGTCGCGCCCCTGGGTGGTGGCGGCCATGGAGGACAGGCGGCGCCCGTCATAGACGCGCACCCCGCCGTCGCAGCGGCCGGTGCGGCGGACCTGGCGGATGAGCTGGGCGATCGCGGAAAGGTTGTCGATGGTGTTGCGCTGCTCGGCGTCGGGCACCGGCAGGCGCTCGGCCTCGTTGGGCGGCACCATGACGCGGATCGCGGGCTGGCCGCCCGGCCATTCCAGCACAGTGCGCCGCGGCTCGCCCCGCAGCGACCCCTCCGAGGTGTAGCGGCGCGGGCGGGCGGCATCGCCCTGCCAGACGCCGTCCACGCGGGTCACGAGTTCCCCGCTGCCGAAGGCGGAGGCGACGCCGCGCAGGCGGGTGCGGAACTCCACGGAATAGCCGGCCTCGGTGATGTCCACCGCGGCGTTCAGCTCCATGACGGTGAGCCCGGCCGCATGGACGGTGTAGGTGGCGGCGACGGGCTGCGCCAGCGCGGGGGCGGGGAAGAAGGCGACCAGCGCCGCCGCGGCCAGGGTGGCGAGGATGGCAGGTCGTGTCGCCCGGGCCGGGTTCATGCGGAACCTTTTCGCTGCTCGGCCCTAGATCGTGGCGACCCCGCGCTTTGAACAGGGGTGCGGCCGGGGTGGCTTGAGCGGGGTGCCTTGACAGGGGCGGCGAAGCGGGGATATCCCCCGCCGCACACCGGGCGAGCAGCTCCGGGCGCGTAGCTCAGCGGGAGAGCATTCGCTTCACACGCGAAGGGTCACAGGTTCAATCCCTGTCGCGCCCACCACCGCCCCCTTCCCCGCCTCTCCGGTTTCCCCCAGGTTTTTCCGACAGCGCCTGCTTGCCGGAGGAACGCGGTTCCCCCGGCCCCGTGGTGCCCGCCGCCTGTCAGCGCGTGCGGTGGCCGTGGCGCGGGGTAACTTCCTCGCGGCTCAGGGCGCCGTCCCCGTTCACGTCGCGGGCGCGGAACATGGCCTCGGCCGCCGGGCGAAGCTCGGCCAGGGTGACACGGCCGTCGCGGTCGGCATCCAGCGCGCGGAACATGCTCTCGCCCCGGCTCTCCATGCGGCTTTCCGTGCGGCTCGCGCGCTCGGCGCGCGGGGCCTCCGCCTGCGGGCGGCCCATGCGGGAATGGGCATAGGTGCGGAACTCCTCCCAGGTGACGCCGCCATCCTTGTTGGCGTCGGCCTCGCCGAAGCGGGCGGACAGGGCGTTCCAGGCCTCATCCTGCGTGACGCGGCCATCGTGGTCGGCGTCGGCGGCACCGAACAGGGCGCCGGCCCGCATCGGGCCGCGCTGCGCCTGGGCCATGGCGGGAAGCGCGAGCGCGCCCAGGCCGAGAGCGATGCCGAGGGCCGCGATGGCGATCTTGCGGTGCATGGTGGGAACCTCCTTTGGATTGACCGGGAGAGTGGAGGTTTTTTTGTAACGATCCCAGGCGCCGTCGGTGAGAAAGCGTGACGGGTGAGGCGAAGGGGACCGGCCTGCCCCCTTCGCCATCGCCTCAGGCGCGGGGCGGGGTTCCGGCCTCGCCGAGGTCCCACCAGATCCCCGCGAAGGCGGCCAGGCCCTCGCGCAGCATGGCGGGGATCACGTGCTCGTCCGGGCCGTGCTGCTTGCAGCCGTTGTAGGAGTGCGGGATCCAGACCAGGGGCGTGCCGAGCAAATCCACGAAGACGTCGCCCGGCAGGCCACCGGACGCGTTGGGCGTGACCTGCACGCGGGTGCCGAGGGACCGCTCCATGCTGTTCTTGGCCCAGAGCACCCAGGGGGCGTCGGGCGGCGTGCGGCTGGCGGGCATGCGGATGCCGGCGCGCTCGATCGCGACATCCTGCAGGCCCCGGGCGTCCAGATGGGCGCGCAGCGCGGGCAGGAAGCGGGCGGGGTCGCTGTCGCCGGTGTAGCGGATCTGGCAGGCGGCGCGGGCCTCGGGCGCCACGGCGTTCACGGGGGCGGCCGGGTTGCCGCTGGTCATGGCCAGCACGATGAAGCCGGCCCAGCCGTAGATCTTCTCGGCCGAGGTGAGGCCGGGCTCGCCCCAGCCCTCGTCGATGGTGGCGGCCCCCTCCCCTCCGCCCACGGGGCAGCCCTCCAGCGCCGCGCGGATGGCCGGCGGCACGGTCTCGCCGGGCAGCCAGTCCCGCACGTTGATGCGGCCGTTCTGGTCCGCGATGGAGGCAATGGCGTGGGACAGGAGGATCGCGGGGTCCTTGGTCAGCCCGCCCCAATGGCCGGAATGCACGCCGCCCTGGCGGAGCTTCACCACGAGGTCGAACATGAAGCTTCCGCGGGAGCCGGCGGCGATGGTGGGCAGGCCGGGCTCAACGCGCGGGCCGTCCGATGCGATCAGGGCGTCGGCGGCCAGCTCCTCCCGGCGGGCTTCCACGAAGGCGCGGAGCCCGCGGGAGCCGAGTTCCTCCGACATCTCCAGCACCAGCTTCACGTTGGCGCCCAGGCGCCCGCCGCGCTCGGCCAGCACGGCCTCCAGGGCCGAAAGGTTGACGATGTGCTGGCCCTTGTTGTCGGCCGTGCCGCGCCCATACCAGAAGCCGTCGCGCTCGGTCAGCGTCCAGGGATCGAGGCCGGGCGACCAGGCCTGCTCCAGGCCGAGAACGGTGTCGCCATGGCCGTAGAGGAGCGCGGTGGGGCGGGCGGGATCCTCCATGCGGGTCGCCACCAGGATCGGGCCGCAGCCGGGCTCCGGGTTGGGATGGATCCCGGAGGTGAAGCCCATGCTGGCGAGCCAGGGCCGGATGCCGTCCTCCAGGTAACGGGCGCAGTCCGGCGCATGGGCCGGGTCCTGGGAGGTGGAGGGGATGGCCACCAGGGAGGCGAGGCGGTCGCGGAAGGCGCCGCTGTCGAAGAAGGTCCTGGCCCGGCCAATGGCATCCTCACGCGAACCCATGCGTCTCTCCACTCCCTGTTCGGATCGGCGGAGGGCTGCGCGCGGGGTTGCGGGCAGGGTCCGGCCGGCCGGGGCGGAGGGTATGCGCCGGACGCCGGCCGAGGCCAATGGTGGCGGACGGGGCCCGTGGGCGTGAACAGGCCAGCGATGATCCAGCCATGTTCCTCCTTGCTGCCGCCATTCGATTCATGATCGAATTTTTGTTGCCAACCTTGAAGATGTGCCATTCGCATGCGCCCGCGTCTTCCAGCGGCTTCGGACCGGCTTCCGCCCTCTTTCCCCCACACCTGGCGGCCGACGCGCCGGCAGGTCGGCTGGGGCACGATCGGCACGGCCGTGCTTGGCGGCGCGGTGCTCGATGCCAGGCCCACGGGCTTCGTCGCGAACTTCCATGATGAATGGCGCATCTTCCGGGAGCGGCACGTCGCCGAGGACGGGCGCGTCGTGGACGACGGAGCCGGCGGGGTCACGCATTCCGAAGGGACCGG
>Ga0210040_10000696_pt1 | contig 54555 bp, 42 predicted proteins | sample CryGeyCG12114_NA_FD_185462 | JGI IMG/M metagenome (GOLD analysis project Ga0210040, IMG submission 185462) | Groundwater microbial communities from aquifer - Crystal Geyser CG19_WC_8/21/14_NA (SPAdes) (version 2) | ecosystem: Environmental > Aquatic > Deep subsurface > Groundwater | place: USA...
GCCTCCTGCGGTTGGTGCGCCCGTGACCGCCAGTAGCCGCTCGCCCGACTGCGCCAACAGGCTCGCGGCCGTCGCCGTGACAGCGCTACTGTCCCGACCGGCGCTGAGCTGACTGACAAGCGGTCCGCCCGGCCGTCGCACGCAGCTGACCACGGCGCGCCGGACATGCTCGCGAAGCTCCTCGGCCGCACCAATTGAGGACACTCGAGGCAGCCGGTCAGTCACCGAGCACCACAGGTCGCGGGAGCGGCTTTGACCATCGGACCAGCGCCAGAGCGTTCCCTGGCGCAGCAGTCGGATGCCGCGGAACATGGTCCGCCCGCCACGATGGGCCTCGCCCACCATGACTCCGGCCAATTCCTGAAGGTCGAGGCTCCGGTCGCCGCCCGGCCGGTCCAGCAGCGCCTGTGCCGTGGAAGCGAAGCTGACGCCATTCGGTCGCTCGGCAATCAGAAGGGCGCGCGGGCTGTTCGGCGAGCGGACCAGCGTCAGTGAACGCTCGTCGCGATCCCAGCAAGCCAGCAGGTAATCGCCGCTCACGCGATCAAGCGTGCCCTCACGCCAGCGCTGCCACGCCAGCGCCAACAGCTGCCCGTCGCTGAAGAAGGTTGCGCTTGATCCGCTCAGTTCGAGCAGGTCAAGAAGCTGGCGTCGGTCGTCGAGCCGACCGTCGACCAGGACCAATCGGCTGGAGCCACTCTCAGAAGGCCAGTCGCTGTCGCGGTCCTCGGGTAACTGCCGCAAGAAAACGCGACCCAAAGCCGCTCGACCCTCCGCGCAGACATCGATTTGCATGGGGTGATGCGGTGCCATGGACCGGAGCAGGGCCGCGCACTCGCGCCGTGGCTGATCGCCGCGCATCGAAACGCAGCCGGCGACCCAGGTCACCCGCGGACTTACCTGATTGTTTTAAATGTCAGGACTTGTTGTTGCCCTTAATCGAGCTCTCGTTGCGGGTCGTGGTGCCGCCCGCTTCCGCCGAACCGGCGGCGATCGTCTGAATCTTGGGCCGGACCCAAGCCTTCTTCGTTGTCATGGTTCCACTGTTCCTCAAGTTCGCGCATGCGCTAACACCAGCTTGCTGCCCAAGCAATGACTGCGATTCCTACGGGTAATGCTCACGCCCAAACCGAGCGGAAGTGCGCAAGTAGCCGATCAACCTCCACACCCATGGAGCGGACGTCCCACGGGCGCCGCCATCGGAACACGGGTACGGCGCGCGCAAGGGCGACACACTGCCGCATGTGTCGCTCCGCCCGTCCGGTCCAGGCCAGGTAGTTGCCGCGGTAGGTATTCCCGGACAGGATCTCGACCGCATCAACCGGTCCCTGCCGCTCCACGCTGCCGCCGTCCCCGCGATCCAGCAGGTAGATCGCTCGGAGGGGTACGGCGCCAATGGCCCCGCCACCTACCACGATCTCATACTTGTCCCAGCTATCGTCGCCGGCATAGGCCCGCTCGTATTGGCTCGGATCCGTTCCATGTTGGCGCAGGGTTTCTCCCCACAGCCGCAACCGGCGGAGGCCGGGCTGAACGACCCAGGTGCCGTCATGCGGCTCGACCACGCTCACGTCGTCGGCCAGAAGATCGTACCCGCGGTTCAGCAGGTGGGCGGCAAGCGTCGACTTGCCGGCGCCCGATGGACCCACGAACGCAATGCCCAGATTGTCCACGCCGACCGAATTAGCATGGAGCGGTAGCAGCCCGCGCTGATGCAACAGCAGGCCCAAGGCCGATCCCAGCAGGTAGAGGCGAACGTTGCGCTCCGGCGTTCCGGGAAGTGGCTGGATCGTCACGCGGCGTCCGCCCTGCACGCGGTAGCGGCCTGCGTCAGGCATGTTCAGCAGCGTCCCATCGGCCAACCGGTGCAGGCCGGGCTCGGTCGGCAGGCCGGCCGGCAGAGGAGCAAGTTCGATTCGCACATCGGCCGGGTCCGCGACGGCTGCTGCAGTCAGCTCCGGTAGCGGCAAGTCGCTTTCGATGCTCAGCCCGTACAGCCGGTAAGCATGAGGCGTGGTCACCTTGGGGCTCCTGCCCCGCTCGCGGGCGTGTTAGCGCATGGCGCTTGACCAAGACACCGCCGCCCTCCCCGACCCTGCGCTGGCTGGCCACGGCGTGCCTTCCGGCCTCCGGAACCCTGCAGGCGCCGCCGGACGGATGGCAGTCGCTGCTCGCACTGGCCCGCCGTCATCGGATCAGCGGTCTGCTGTGGAAGCGCTTGGCGTCTTGTGTGGACCAAGTGCCGCCCGGCGTGCGCGCGAAGCTGGCGGCGGAGGCGCGCACCATTGCGGCCGCGAACCTGCGATCCGTGCTGGAGTGCGAACGGCTGAGCAGTGCTCTGGTCGCTGACGGCCTGCCCTTTCTCTTCCTGAAGGGCCTGACGCTGTCGCAACTCGTCTACCACGACGCGACCATGAAGATGAGCCGGGACATCGACCTGCTGGTTCTGTCTGAGGCGATCCCGGCTGCAGCGCGATTGCTGCAAGCGCTCGGCTATCAGCCGGAGCTGCCGGTTGACGCGCGGGTCGTGTCGGCCTGGCACCGCCGCGCCAAGGAGTCGGTCTGGTCCGGCCCAAACGGCGTGGTGCTCGAACTGCACAGCCGCTTGAACGACAATCCCGCAATGATGGCTGGGGTCACTGCCGCCACGCCGGCCCGGCTCGTCGAAGTCTCCCCCGGCATCCGCTTGCCGACCCTCCCCGAACCGGAGCTGCTCACCTACCTCGCCGTCCATGGCGCCTCGAGTGCCTGGTTCCGGCTCAAATGGTTGGCCGACTTCGCGAACCTGCTGCGTGGAAAGACCGCAGACGAACTCGCCGACATTCATGACGCTATGCTGGAACTCGGGGCCGGGCGAGCCGGCGGCCTTGCCCTGCTTCTTTCGGAGCGCCTGTTCCGTCTGCCGCTCCCGCCCGAGCTCAGGGCGAAGCTCGCTCGCGACCGCGCCACCAGCTGGCTGGTTCGCGAAGCGCTCCGGCAACTCGAGGCGACGGTCGAACCCACCGAGCGCCGGCTGGGCACCGCCGGCATTCACCTGTCGCAGCTGCTCATCGGTCATGGCTGGACCTTCCCGCTACGGGAGGGGCAGCGTCGCTTGGCGGAGCTCGTCAAGCGGCGGCTCATCACAACGTAAGGTGTCGTGCGGGGCGTTCGTGCGACGCCGCCCGCGCGCTCCATCGCTGCGGCTCCGCCATCAGCGCGACCGAAGCGGCAAGCACCCCGGCGATGGCCGCGTTGCGGATGGGGAAGTCGACCAGTCCATGCGCCAGGATCGCGGCGGAGGCGACCGTCGCCGCGCGGGCGAAGGCGCTGCTCGCGCGGGAACGCCAGACCGCCAGCGCACGCCCTCCCCACCACCACAGGAACGCGGCCAGCAGGATCACGCCCGGGAAGCCCAGCTCCAAGGCAATCTCCAGATACTCATCGTGAGCATGGTTCACAAAGGCACCCTGGAAGTCCGCGGGGCGCTCATGCAGCGCATAGACGCGCGGAAACGAGCCCGCACCGGAGCCGAACGGCAAGTGCTGGACGATCGCCTGCGCGGTCGTGCGATAGATATGGGTGCGGGTCGCGGTCGACACGGCGTTGTTCGGATCGGTGACTGCAGGCAGGCGGGTAAAGGCGATTACCGCTAGAACTCCCGCGCTCGCCGCAACCCACAAGACCCACCGCTGCCGACGCTCCCGGGCCGCGCCGAACAGAAGCATGCTCGCCAGCGCAATCGGCAGCGTCAGCAACAAGGCCGCGAGCGAGCGGCTGATCACCAGGCCGACCAGCAAGACCAGCAGCGGACCGAGCGCAAGCGCCGGTGCGAGTCGCCGCTTCCGCCGCCGCCCGCCGGAGGCCAGCGCGGCCAAGTAAGCGAGGGCAGTCAGCAGCAAGGTGCCGAGGAAGTTACCGTTAGCGAAGAAGCCTGTGGCCGAGCCGACGCTGGAGAACGGGTATGGATAGTATCGCCCAGTAGTCGCCTGCAGCGCGCCAAGCACGATCGACAGCAATGCATCGCCGACCACGACCAATGCGAGCCACGACGAGCGGTAGGCGCCGCGGCGCAGAATCGCAGCCAGGATCGCCAGCGGAGGGATCATGGCCGGCAGGCTCGCCAGGCTCTCATAGGGCGTGAGCGACAGGGGTAGCCACGGCCGCGGCTGCCCGAGCAGGCGGTAGCCGTCGATCACCGGCGTGCGACCCGGAAGGCTCGTCCATACCACGGGCGGCAGCGGCACCAGCTGGGCGAGCATCAGCACAACAGCCCCGATCGGCAGCCAACCCAGCATGCGGGCCGACCGGCTCAACCCGGCCCGATCGTTCGGCCAGAAAGTCCAGCCGATCAACGCGACGCCAATGAGCTGCAGAAGCAGGTTGCCCCACACGCCCTGCGCACTGCCACCCAGCAGCAGACAAAGCAGCAGGTAGCCGGGAGTGACCGCGTGGCGCAGACGATCGCTCATGCACCCCCCTCAAGGACGAGACGCACTTGGCGGACGGTCGCGTCACTCGTCGCCGGTTGATCGCCGATCGAGCCGCGAAGCTCCAGCCGCTGCGCCTTGCACGCCGGGGCAACCGTGAAGCGGGGCTCACGGGCTGCGACCGCTTGCTGCGTGATCCCCGATGGAAGGCAGACAAGCGCCCACGACAGATTTGCCAGCGACCCGGCCTGCTCCTGCTCCAACCGGTAGCGGCCCGGCGGCAATAGCAGCAGCTGGTCGGTCAAAACGGTGTCTTCGCGCCCGTAGTAGAGGACGTGGAGCCCACCGCCGGGCTGCGCTTCGGCTACGCCCGCACTGCCGCTGTTGAGGCGCCAGTTGAACGGCGGCGGCGGCCCGGCGGGCAGGAAGCGCGGGTTGAACAGATCGCTTGCGCTGCCTGCCGCAAGGCCACCAAGCCGCAGCCAGACCTGATGTGCGGCCCGGTAATCCTGCCGGGCCACCATGGCCGCCAGCAGTATTCCTTGCCACTGGGGAGCGGGGCGCTCACGGGGGCTAGCCAGCGCCAGGATCGCCGACAGGTTGTCGGGATCGGCCGCGAGCGTCTCCAGCAAGCGTTCGCGCAACTGGGGCTGGGCGGACAGCAATGGTTGGAGCTGACTGGCGCCGGCCCGCGTCCGTGCAAACTCAGCCAGTGCCGGCAGCAGCGCAGTGGCGTTCGGACCCACTCGCCCAATGAGATACGACAGTTGGCGCAGCCCCTCGTCGGCCCGCCCCTGCCGCAAATACAGGTCGGTCAGCAGGAACAGCGGCGCGGGGGCGAACGGGTCGCGCTGGCTGGCGGCGCGCAACAGGCGTTCGGCTTGCTCGCTATCGCCGCCGGCAGACGCTTCCGTGCCGGCGACCAGCAGGGCCGCGGAGTTCAGCGGATCGCGTCGGACCAGGCCCTTCAGCGCGGCCGTAACCTCGGGTGAAGGCGGCTTGCCTGCGGCGGCGGACCGCCCGATCGCCGCCATGCCAAGCGCGGTAACCACGCTCGGATGGCTGGGCCAGATCTTGGCGGCAAGCTCCGGTCGCCGCTCGCCAAACGCTTGGACAATTGCCACTCGACCGGCGAGGAACGCGGCGATGGCACCCGCAACGACCAGCCCCGCCCGCCGGATCAACGCGACGCCTGCTCCTCGGCGGCGGGCTGGTGCGCGATCATGACCAGCTTGTCTGCGCGCCGATCCTCGACCTGCCCGTAGCGATAGCTGTAATAGCCGCTGTCGCCGTCCCGCTCGGTCGACTTGGTCAGCACGGCGCCAAGGAGGCGGGCGCCCGACGCTTCCAGGCGGTTGAGCGACTCAACTGCAGCTCGGGTGCGGGTCTTGCCGCTTTCCACCACGAACAGCACGCCATGGACGCTCGCCGACAGCAAGGGCGCATCGGCGAGGCCGAGGATCGGCGGCCCGTCGACCACGACGAGGTCGAACTGCTGCGCCGCTTCGTCCAGGATGCTGGCGAACCGCCGGGTGGACAGCAGATCGGCCGGGTTCGGCGGCAACGGCCCGCACGGCAGCAGCCACATGTTCTCGAACTGGGTCGGCACGATCTGTTCGGCCAATTCGTCATGGTTGGTGAGTAGGCCGGTCAGGCCCTGCTCGTCGCGGCCTGTCTGGAACGAGGGCTTGCGCAGGTCGGCATCGATCAGCAGCACGGACCGGCCCTGCCGCGCGAAGCTCTGCGAGATCGCAAGCGCGGTGGACGACTTGCCTTCGCTTTCACGGGTGGAGGTCACCAGCAACGTTCGCGGCACCCCCTCTTCGGTCGTGAACCGCAACGCCGCGGCGATGGCCGTGTAGGCCTCCGACACGCCCGACGAGGGGTTGCGCAGTTCCTCGATGAGCGTGGCGCTGGAGCCTCGCCCACCATGCTTGGGTACCGAACCCAGGCACGCGATCTGCAGCTTGGAACGGACGTCCTCACGCGACTTGATCGTGTCGCTGAGGAACTCGAACCCGACCGCCGAAGCGATGCCGCCGAGCAGCCCGAGGCCGAGGCCGATCAGCAGGTTCATGGGCATGTTGGGCGTGAATGGCCCGCCCGGCACGTCGGCCCGATCGACGATCGAGATCGGCGCCGCACCGATCCCCCCGGCGACCCCGATCTCCTTGTAGCGCTGGAGCAGCGCATCATAGAGCGCGCGGTTGGTATCCACGTCGCGCTGCAGGATATTATACCGCACACTCCGGCCCCGCAGGTCGAGCACGGAGCCTTTCAGGCCGGCCACCCGGCCCTGCAGCGCCCGCTCGGCCGCCTGGGCCGCGCGATATTCCTGCGCCAGCGAGTTGGACCGACCGCCGGTGACCTGCGCCGTCTCACGAGCGACCTGGCGGTCGAGTTCGTCGATCCGCGAGCGCAGGCTCAGCATGTCCGGATGGTCCGGCTTTAGCAGCGTCCTTTTGTCCTGGTATTCGGCCTCCAGCGCCGCCCGGGTCTGGCGAAGGGCCTGGGTACTGGTGTTCACCTCCGCCGTGGGACCGCTCGACTGGGCCGCACGATAGGCTCCCTCGGTTGCGACGCGCCTGGCGGTGGCCTCCGCCAGTGCGGTGTTGAGCGCCGCCAGCGACTCTGCCTGCAGCGAGCCGCCGTCGCTTGAGCCCGTCTTTCCGCCGCCCGCCTCGCCAAGATTAATAATGCCCTGGCTCTGGGCATAGCCGGCCAGCTGCTTCTCCGAACGCTCAAGATCATTGCGGGTCCGGCCGATCTGTCGCTCAAGGAAGCGGCGGGCGTAATTGGATGCTTCGAACCGGCGCTGCAGGTTCGAGTTGATGAACCCGTCGGCCACCCCGTTGGCGATCTGCGCGGCAAGTGCCGGATCGGCGCTGGTGTAGCTGAACCGGATCAGCCGTCCCTCCTCGGGTGCCGTCACCTGAAGCCCGCCAGCTACCACGGACGCGGCCGCCTTCAGGCGCGCCGTAGCATCGCCGCTGCCAGTGACTGCCGGATTGCTGACCAGGTTCAAGTCCTGCGCGACGCGTTCGGCCAGGCTGCGGCTGCCGAGCAGCCCGACCTGCGTCTGGAGGAAGTCCCAGGTGTCGTCTCCTGAACTCACCCGCTGGCGCTGCTGCTCGTCGGTGATCTCGACCCGCGGCGGATTGACCTCCAGGGTGACCCAAGCACGGTACAAGGGCGTCTTGAGCAGCGTGGTGGCGAGGCCAAGGGCAAGGCCTAATGCGGCGGCGCCAAGCACGAGCCAGCGCCAATCGCGCACAATCCGGAGCAGGGTCGGCACGTCCAGGCGCGGACTATGATGGTTGCGCTCGCTCCGCGCGCCCGAGCCGTTCGGCGCAATGATGCTGTTGGTCAGGGCTCGAGCATCGGAGCCGCCGATGGCGAGGTCGCGGTTCACGAGTTGGAGTACCTCACGGATCGGCCCGCGCTAGAACGGACGAAAGATGGAAAGCAGGGGGATATTCTGCAGCAGCGCTTTTTGCGTGGCCTTCACCGACGATCCATCGACGACCACGATATCACCCGGATAGATCGCCGGGTCCTCAGCCTTGCCACGACGGATGTCGGTGAGGTCGAACGCAGCCGCCTGCCGCTTGCCGCCGACTGTGCGGAATACCGCAACCCGGCGAGTGTTGGCATCCTCCGCCGTTCCGCCGGCCTGCGCCACTGCCTGGATCAACGTGGTCGGGCCGCTGATCGGGAAGGACCCACTCTGCTTCACTGCGCCGTCCACCGTCACGCTCCGCCGCGTCGAAGCCTTCACCCCTACAGTAATGTCCGGGTTCTCGAGGTACTTGGCGCCGTACCGTTCCGTCAGGCGCTGATTGAGTTCCGCGGTTGTCAGCTCGGCGGCCGGGATCGACCCGATCAGCGGCAAGGAGAGATTGCCGGTGAGGTCGACCTCATAATCACCCGACAGGTCCGGCATCTTGAATACCTTGACCGTCAATGTGTCGAGCGGCGCGATGCGATAGTTCTGCTCCAGCGACACGGGCCGCGCCACGTCTGGTGCCGCCAGCGCAATGTCATAGGGGATGGGTCCGCCACGGCGATCGGCGCACCCGGCGACAGCCGCACTGCAGATGACGACCAGCGCAATCGATCCTTGCCGTACCACCGCGATCACCTCTTCCCCGCCGGCTGCGAATCACAGCCAACCCCATCAGCGCCTCGCTTGCGAGCCGCTCCCGCTCATCGCTACCAAAGTTTCCTTCGGTAACAAACGGTTTAGCGGTCTCGAACGTACCACGGCAGTGCAGCCGCCAGTCCGGCGCCCAGCTCATGGCTTGGCCGATAGGCGAGGAAATCGCCGGCCTTGCGGATATTAGCTTCGGAATGGCGGACGTCGCCCGCGCGCGCTGGCCCATAGCGCGGCTCGCGTTGGTAGCTGACGCCATGGGAGGCAAGGCCGTCCCGCAGTAGCGCGAACAGGCGGTTGAGGCTCGTGCGCTCACCGACCGCGACATTGTAGACCTCACCTTGCGCGGAGTCCGGCCCAAGCGCGGCCAGCAGGTTCGCCTGCACTGCGTTCGCCACGAAGCAGAAGTCGCGGCTGTTCTCGCCGTCGCCGTTGATGACGATCTCCTCGCCCGCCGTCATGGCCGCGATCCACTTCGGGATGACGGCGGCATAAGGTCCGTCGGGGTCCTGCCGCGGGCCGAATACGTTGAAGTAGCGCAGGCCCGTCGCACGGTAGCCGTAGCTGCGGGCGGTGACCGCCGCATGAATCTCGTTCATCAGCTTGGTCGCGGCATAGGGCGACAACGGGTTGCCGATGCGCTCCTCCCGCTTGGGCAGGTGCGGTTCGTCGCCGTAGGTAGAACTCGACGCCGCGTAGATGAAGCGGGGGACGTTCGCGGCCCGCGCCGCCTCCAGCATGTTGAGAAAGCCGGTGACGTTGACGTCATGGCTGGTCAGCGGGTCGGCGATGGACCGCGGGACCGAGCCCAGCGCCGCCTGGTGGAGCACGACATGGCTGCCCGCGACCGCCTCCGCACAGGCGGCGCGATCGCGGATGTCGCCTTCGATCAGGCGGAAGCTGCCGCGGTGCCCGGCGGCCAGCACCTCGTCGAGGTTGCGGCAATGCCCGGTCGCCAGGTTGTCGAGCCCGACCACGTCCTGGCCGAGCGCAAGCAGCGCTTCGACCAGGTTCGAGCCGATGAAGCCCGCCGCACCGGTGACCAGCCAGCGGCGGCGCTGCGCGGCGACTTGATCCCGAAGATCGGTTGGCAGCCAGTCGACCATGCTCATCGGCCATCACCCTCCACGTCGCACGCTGATCTTTCCTGAATGACCCAGTGCTCGTCCCCCTCGATGGCGAGCGCCGTCAGCACGCCAAACTGATGGGCGCCCGTGTCGATGCCGATCCGGTTGGGCCGCAAGTCAACCTCTTGGGTGATGGTATGGCCATGAACCACAGTCATCCCATGGTCGCGCGGGTCGTCGAGGAAAGCGCGCCTGATCCAGCGCAGGTCACGGGCGGTTTGTTGCTGAAGCGGGACTCCGGGCCGGATACCCGCATGAACGAACAAGTAATCGCCGAACCGAAACGTGTCGGCCAGGCCGGCCAGGAAAGCGCGATGTTCGTCCGGAACAAGCTCTTTGACCCGCGCCAGCGCCTGCTGTTCGGGCGCCGTTTCGAGTGCCTGTGGGTCGCCGCCGTAGCTTGCGAGGCAGGCATCGCCACCGAAGCGGAGCCATTGCTGCAGCAGCCCCCGTTCACCGTCGAGCAGCCGCAGCAACACCTCCTCGTGATTGCCCGCGAGCGCGATGGTGCGGGCGCCGCCGATGGGACCGGTCCGCACCAATTCAACCACCCCGCGACTGTCCGGACCCCGATCGATCAGATCCCCTAGGAACACCAGCAGCAGCGCCGCTTCACCGCCGCGAGCGGCATGATCCTGCCGAATGCCGTCAAGCAGACCGCGGAGCAGGTCCAAGCGGCCGTGCACATCGCCGACGACATACGCGCGATAGCCTTCCGCGCCACGATGCGCGCCCCGGCGTGACTTGCGCCAACGACTTAGCATGGAGCTCGCTCCACTGGTCGTTCCATCGCAACCGCAAGCTCCCGGAGGTAGGCGTCGATCACCCGCTTTTCGCTGAACCTTGCTTCGGCAGTGCGCCGTGCCGCCTTCCCCATCGCCGCTCGCTCCTGCTCGCCCAACGCGACCCACTGCCGAATGGCGTTGGCGAGCCCCTCTGGCGAGCGGACCGGAAAGAGCAACCCGTTGATCCCGCTTTCAACAACGTCGCGACAGCCGGGCACATCGCTGGCGAGCAATGGACGACCCGTTGAAGCAGCTTCGAGGAGCGACCGAGGCAGGCCTTCACGATAGGACGGAAGCACGACCGCATGCGCTTGGGCCAACCACGGGCGAACGTCGTGGGTGTTCCCGAGATAGCTGACAATGCCTTCCCGAACCCACCCCTCCAATTCGGAGGGCGTGATGGCCGTGCGGTTCTCAACGCCTGCAAACCCGAGCAGCTGGACGGCTACCGGCGCGTTTTCGCGTTTGAGGACGCGAGCGGCGGCCGCAAGCTCCCGCACGCCCTTGTCACCGAGCAGGCGACCGACAAACAGCAGCCGCAAGGGTCCGTCTTCCTGGGGCATCGGCTGACAGGCGAACTTCACTAGGTCGACCCCGGAACCTGGTAGCAGGCGTACTTGGTCGCGGCGGACCAGCCGCTTGGCCACGAACAGTTCCAGATCTTCGACATTCTGGAAGAAGACTGCGGGGCAGGAGGCGAAGGCCTTGCGGTAAAGGAATGATAAGAAGATCTGCAGCAATCCGCCGCGGATGAAGGCGGTGCCGAGGCCGCTGACGTTGGGTAAAGCCGGGACGCCGACAAGACGGGCCGCCAGCGCTCCGTAGATGTTCGGCTTGGCCGTCCAGCTCAGCAGGGCCGCGGGCCGCTCGCGTCGGAGCAGCGCCGCGAAGGACCGCATCAGGCGCAGGTCCGTCAGCGGGTTCAGCCCGTCGCTGCGCATCGGCAGCGGTACGAGCCGGCCGGGCAGGTCCGCGCCCGCATTCTCGCCGCCGGGGGGAGCTACGGACGTGAGATCGAAGCCGGCCCAGGACAGCTCGCGGATCAGGCCGCCCCTGAAGTTCCGCAAATTCCAGAACGAGTTCGCGGCGACCACGAGCCGCGGTCTGAGGTCGTGACCGGTCATTGGCCGCGGCTATGCGCGACTCGTCCCGGGCGCGCTAGATGCCGAGTGCCATCGCCGGCAGCTTCGTTAACGCATTCACCGTAATCGGGGGGTTCAAAAGCGCTGGGCCTGTGCTAGGCCCCAGGTGGTTCAGTGTGCCGAGGAGCAGCGTGTGGGGCGGATGATCAACCTGGCAGCGGGTGCAGCAGCCCTGTCGATGATGGCGAGCTCGCCGGCCGTCGCCGCGGCGCAGGCGCAAGCCGCGCAGGCGTCGCTGGTCAGTCCGTGGGTTGCCCTGAGCGCGCTCGGGTCCACCAACTCGGGTGCGGCGCTGTGCGGTGCTGCGGCCGCGACGGCGGCGTCCTCTTCGTCGCAGGCGGGAGTTCCCGGTTGCGTGCTTCCGCAGCTCGACGCGGCGCCAGTACCGGTGGCGCAGACAAGCGCGCCGCTCGCGCCGGTGGTGCCCGCTGCTGGCGTCCGCGGCCTGGGCTTCCTGCCCATCCTGCTCGGCCTGGCCACGCTGGCCGCCGGCATCGCCCTGCTGGCGGGCAGCGGCAAGGACAATCCCATCAAGCCGCCGCCGGTGTCGCCGGCCTAAGCGCAAGCCCCGCTCATCTGGTATCAGGTCAAGCTGTTCGTCGCCCACCTGAGCGGCGCCAGCATGGACAGCCTGCACGTCCTCGCCGGCGTGTTGTTGCAGCTGGGTGCGGCAGCAATCCTGCGCACGGACGTGGCGGATCGTCGTCCATGGCTGCTGGTGCTCGTTCTCGAGCTGGCGAACGAGGCCAACGACCTTCTCGTGGAGCAATGGCCCAATCCCGGCATGCAATGGGGCGAAGGCGCCAAGGACGTGCTGCTGACCATGCTGCTGCCGACGCTGATCCTGCTCGTCGCCCGCTACCGTCCCCGCCTGCTGGTACGGCCGGGCGGCTGATTGCCGCCATCCTGCCGGCCGGTTAGTCTCACCAGATGTCCGCACCGCCTCCCCTTCGGGCCTTGGTCCGGTTGATCCCGGACGGGCAGCGTCGTGAGGCCGTGCGGCTGTTCGGCCTGATGGTGGCGGGGGCAGCGGCGGACCTGGTGACCTTTGGAGCGCTGGTGCCGTTCCTGACGCGGCTGAGCGGGGCCGCACCGGCGATCTTGCGCGGGCTGTCGCTCGGCGCCGCGACCGCGGTGTTCGTCGGCGCGGCGCTTGGAGCGAGCCTGCTGCGCCTGGCGCTGAGCAGCTGGTCGCAGAACTTCGCCGCCCGGGTCGGCCATGGTTGGGCGGTGGAGATCCATCGCCGGCTGCTCCTGCAGCCTTACGGCTACCACCTCCAGCAGCACTCCAGCACCGTGTTGGCTGCGCTGGGCAAGGTGCAGGAGCTCGTCTGGCGCGTGCTGCTGCCCTTGCTGCAAGGGTTGGCGGCTGGGATGATCTCACTGGCGATCGTGCTGGTGCTGCTCTGGCTCGAGCCTATCGCTGCGAGCGTGTCCCTGATCGTGCTCGGAGCCTTGTACGTCGGCCTGTCCCGACTGCTGCGTCCGCGGCTGGGGCGCATCTCCGACGAGCTGAACGGCGGCGCGGACCAGCGGCTGCGACTGGTGGGCGAGAGCCACGGGGCGATCCGCGACATCATCCTGGACGGTTCTGCCGGCGTGCACGTGGAGGCGTTCCGCCGCAGCGACCTGGCGCTCAGCGAGGCCTATGCGCGCTACGGACTTTTGGCGGCTGCCCCGCGCTTTCTGGTCGAGGGGATCGGCATCACCGCGCTCGCCGGTGCCACCTTGTGGCTGAGCGGACGCAACGGCGGCCTGGTCGCCGCCCTGCCGCAGCTCGGCGCGCTGGCGCTTGGTTGCCAGCGGTTGCTGCCCTTGCTTCAGCAGCTCTACCAGAGCTGGGCCAGCCTCGCGGCCAATCGTGGCGTCATCGGCGAGGTCGAGCGGCTGCTTACCCTGCCGCTACCGAGCACCGGGGAGCCGGTAGCGGAGCCGATTCCGTTCGCCCGTGAGCTTCGGTTGGAAAGGGTCAGCTTCGCCTATCCCGACCGCCACCGCCCCGCCATCCACGGCATCGACCTGACCATTCGCCGTGGCGAGCGGATCGCGCTGGTCGGCCCGACCGGTGCCGGCAAGAGCACGCTGGCGGATGTGCTGATGGGATTGTTGCCGCCACAGCACGGCCGCCTGCTGGTCGACGGCAGCGCGGTCACCGTTGCCGATCAGCCTCGCTGGCGTCGGCTCATCGCCCATGTTCCGCAATCCGTATTCCTGATCGACGATAGCATCGCCGCCAATATCGCGTTCGGGGTTCCGCCGGCTGACCGCAACGCCGCCGGGTTGAGCCGGGCGCTACGGCTGGCACAGCTGGACGGGCTGGTGGCCGACCTGCCGCGCGGGATCGATACGCCCGTCGGCGAACGCGGGGCGCGCCTTTCGGGCGGGCAGCGCCAGCGGATCGGCCTGGCTCGCGCCATTTATCGCGAGGCGCCCGTGCTGGTATTGGACGAGGCGACCAACGCGCTCGACGAGGCAACGGAGCAAGCGGTGCTGGGCGCCCTTGGCCAGCTGCAAGGCGAGGGCGTCACCATCCTGGTCATCGCCCATCGCGACTCCGCGCTGAACGGCTGCGATCGGTTGATCCGCCTCGGCGAGGGCCGCATCTTGCGGATCGAGGAGCTGATTCCTGCCTAAGTTCGCGGAGTGCGCAGCCAGGCCTGGAACATCAGGATGCTCCAGATGGCGGCCGTGCTGTCGCGCGAACCGCCGAGGTGGTCGCGCCAGCGCCGCTCGACCAGGCGGTGGTCGAACCACCCCTCCGCGCGCAGCGCCGCGGGATCGAGCAAATCCTCCGCCCACTCGCGCAGCGGACCCTTCAGCCATTCGCCGACCGGGATGCCGAACCCGGTCTTGGGTCGGTCGATCAGGGCCGCCGGGACGTGCCGGGCAAGCAGGTGACGCAGGATCAGCTTGCCGCGGCCGCCGCCGATCTTGAGCGACAGCGGGATTCGGGCGGCGACGTCGGCGACCCGATGGTCGAGGAAGGGCACTCGCGTTTCCAGGCTCACCGCCATGGAGGCGCGGTCGACCTTGCAGAGGATGTCGTCGGGCAGGTAGCCGAGCGCGTCGCGGGTCATCAGGCGCACCGCGTCCGGACCATCGCCGGACAGGCTGTCGTGCCGACGGGCGCTCGCCCCGCGCACCGGCACCGGTCCGCCCGACCACTCGTCCAGGAACTCGTCGTAGACATCGTCCAGCGAGCGGGCGCGGCCGGCGACCTGCACCCCTTTCTGCAGCTTGGCCCCGAAATGCGGTTGGCGGGTGCCGGGAAGCAGCGCGCCGGCACAGGTCCAGGTCTTGGACGGCACTTGCCCAATCGTGGCGCCGGCCAAACGGCGCAGTGGAAGCGGCAGCCGACGGAGCTGCCGCCAGAGCCGAGGAGCCTGGACGTGGCGGTTGTAGCCGCCGAACAGCTCGTCGCCGCCATCCCCCGTCAGTGCCACCGTGACGGCGCCCCTGGCGAAGCGGCTGATCAGGAAGGTCGGGATCTGCGAACTGTCCGCGAAGGGCTCGTCGTAGATGGTCGGCAGCAACGGAATGACGTCCCGGACGTCGGCCGGCGTGACGATCTGCTCGTGGTGGACCGTGCCGAGGTGCTGCGCGACGGCGCGGGCGTGGCTGGATTCGTCGTAGCCTGGCTCGGAGAAGCCGATGGTGAAGGTCCGGACCGGCTGGGCCGAATGCCGCTGGAGCAGGGCGACGATCGTGGAACTGTCCACGCCGCCGGACAGGAAGGCGCCGACCGGAACGTCGGCCATGGCCTGGTCAGCGACGGCCTGCCCAAGCACTCGGTCGAGTTCTTCCAGCGCATCCGCTTCGAGTTCGATCGGATCGGCGAGGCCGCGGCTGACCACGGAGCGGTAGTCCCAGTAGCGGGTCAGCCGCAGGCCGCGGTCGTCCACACCCTCGCTGGGCGGATCGTCACGGGGTTGGCTCACGGCCGTCCGGTCGACTGTCAGGATGCAGCCGGGGAGCAGCTTGAACAGGCGGCTATAGATCGACCCCGGGGCGGGCACGACATTGCGCTGCGCGTAAGCCGCGAGGCTGTCGCGGTCGATCTCGGCGCGACAATCGGGGTGCGTGCGAATGGCCTTAAGTTCGGAAGCGAACACGAAATCGCGGCCGCACCAGCCGTAGTAGAGCGGCTTTTCGCCGAACCGATCGCGCACGAGGTGGAGGCGGCGTTCCCGCCGGTCCCACAGCGCAAAGGCGAACATGCCCGCGGCCTGCTCGAGCGCTCGGTACAGTCCCCAGCTGGCGATCGCCTGTAGCAGGGTCTCCGTGTCGCTGTGCCCGCGCCAGCCGCCGGGCGGGCCTGCCCCTGCCCGCTCCAGCTCGCGCCGGATCGCGAGGTGATTGTAGACCTCGCCATTGTAGCACAGGGTCCAGCGTCCGTCGGCCGAGCGCATCGGCTGGTGCCCGTGCGGCGACAGGTCGACGATCGACAGGCGGCGGTGGGACAGGCCGACACCCGCGTCCGCATCACGCCACACGCCGCCCTCGTCCGGACCGCGGTGGCGCAGCGCCGCGCCCATCGCCTCAAGCAGCTGGGTCGCAGGCTCGCCGCTGCTGAGGATGCCCGCGATGCCGCACATGGGTCAGCCGTGTGGCCGGGTGCCGGCCCACGTGCAAGCGATCAGGGGTTCCAGCGGTCGTTCGCGATGTCGCCGATCTCGCGGATGCGGTCGCGATAGGCACCCGCGATGCACGCGTCGGACCCGCAGCGATCGCGGAAACCGAGGAACCGGTCGCGAGTGCGTTGCAGCAACGCACGTTGCTGCGGCGAGGCGCCGCGCAGGGCCGAGACGTAGGTGCCTGCCATCTGCCGGTCGAGGGAGGCCAGACCCGGGTCGCCGCACACCGCCACCTCGCCGCGGGTGCGGGCGTAGGCGCAGTTGAAGCTCGGCCGGGCGCTGGCCGTCGCGCGGGGTTCCGCGGGTTCGGCGGGCTGGCGCGGCGCGGGCGCACGAGGGGCGGCCGGCTGCTCGGGAGCCGGTGGCGCCGGGGAAACGGCGATCGGCGCGGGTGTTGGAGCCTGTCCGACGACTTCCGTGCCAGAGGTGTCGGCCGGAGCGCTCGCCGGCGGCGCGACGGCGGCATCGGTTCGGGTCAGCGTGGCCAGCGGCACCACGATGGGGTCGGCGCCCTCCAGGGTCACCACATTGCCGCTGCCGTCGGCGGCTTTCGTCACCGAATAGTCGACGGCGGCCGACAGGGTGCGGCGGCCGCCGACCACGCCCAGGCCTGGGGGCAGGTCGAGCGCCACCTGGCCCGAGCAGACCAGGGTGCCGACATCCTCGTCCTGCCGCTTAACGACCGGGTTCTGGACCCGGATGGTGGCGTAGGAGCCCAGGCGGTCGAACACGCCGGCGTCGCTGCCGCGGACCTGCCCGGCGCGGCGGAACAACTCGCGCTTCATCAGGTCGTAGGTCGGCTGGCTGCCGCAGCGTTCGGCTGCCGCGGCCTCCGGGTCAGCCGCCGCGGAGTTGCTGGCGGAGTCGCCCAACCGGTCCTGATCGGGGTTGCTGCGGGTCAGGCTGAAGGCGAACAGGACCACGGCGATAAGAGCGATGAGGCCGGCCAGGATCGCCCACCAGGGCAACCGGCGGCGGGCGGCGGAAGCCGCCAGAGGTGTGCCGCCCCCCTCGCGTGGCTGCCTGGAGAGCGGCTCCGGGCCGGGCGCATAGCGCTGATCGCCTGCGGAGCGCCGATCGTAGCGCGGATCGTCCTGGCGCCGATCGTAACCGATCCCGTCCGGCCGCCTCCCGTCGCCTGCGCGATCGAACCGCGGATCATCGCGGGGGTCGTAGCGGGGGTCGCTGCGAGGGTCGTAGCCGGGGTCATTGCGCGGATCAGCACCACTGCGGGGGGCATAGCGGGGGTCGCTGCGCGGTCCGTTGCGCGGATCGTAGCGGGGGTCGTTGCGCGGATCGTAGCCGGGGTCCTCCGGGTCGATCCGGGGATTGTAGGGGTCGAACGGCGGCTCTGGCGGATTGGTCGGCATGAGCGCGGAACGCCCGACTGCCGAATCAGTCGCAATCTATCAGGCGAGGCGTCCCTCGTGGAGGCGAACGACCCGGTCCATGCGCGCGGCCAGGCGTTCGTTATGGGTTGCAACCAACGCAGCGCTGCCCTCGCCCCGGACCAGGTTCAAAAATTCGGCGAACACCACGTCGGCAGTGGCTTCGTCGAGGTTGCCGGTCGGCTCGTCGGCCAGGACCACGGGCGGCCGGTTGGCGAGCGCACGGGCGACCGCGACGCGCTGCTGCTCGCCGCCGGACAGTTTGGACGGGCGGTGGTCCAGCCGCGCGCCGAGGCGCAGGGTGGTCAGCAAGTCGGCCGCCCGCTGCCGCGCTGGATCGGGCTCGGCGCCGCGGATGAGCTGCGGCAGGATGACATTTTCGAGCGCCGTGAAGTCGGGCAGCAGGTGATGGAACTGATAGACGAAGCCGAGCGCGTCCCGGCGCAGTTCGGTTCGGCCGGCTTCTTCCATCTCGCTGGCCTCCCGGCCGGCAATCCGGATCGAGCCCTGGAACCCGCCTTCGAGCAGACCGACGGCTTGGAGCAGGGTGGATTTGCCGGAGCCCGACGGCCCGAGCAGCGCAACGATCTCGCCCGGCTGGATCGCCAGGTCGACGCCCCGCAGCACTTCGATGGTAACGTCGCCCTGGGTAAAGGAGCGGCGCAAGTCGCGGGTGGAGAGGACCGCCTCACTCATAGCGCAGCACCTGCACGGGATCGGTGCTTGCCGCCTTCCAAGCGGGATAGAGCGTCGACAGGAAACTCAGCAGCAATGCCAGGACGACAATCGCCGTTACTTCGATCGGATCGGTCTTGCTCGGCAGTTCCGACAGGAAGCGGACGGAAGGGTCCCACAGGTTCTGGCCGGTGAGGAACTGGATGCCGTTCACCACCGACTGGCGGAAGAACAGGAAGATCGCGCCGATGATCAAGCCCAGAGCGATACCCAGCGAGCCGATGATGGTGCCGACCGTGACGAAGATCTTCATCATGCCGCGGCGGCTGGCGCCCATGGTGCGCAGGATTGCGATGTCGCGCGTCTTGGCGCGGACCAGCATGATCAACGAGGACAGGATGTTGAACACCGCGACCAGGATGATGAGCGAGAGGACCACGAACATTGCCACCCGCTCGACCTCCAGCGCTTCGAACAGGGCCGCGTTCATGCTGCGCCAGTCGACCACCGCGCCCTTGCCCGCGACGATGTTCTGAAGCGCGGCGACCTGCGGCTGGATCTTGTCGGGATCGGTGACCATGACCTCGATCATGCCGACCTGGTCGCCCATCATCAGCAGGTTCTGCGCGTCCTCCATCGGCATGATGATAAAGCTGTTGTCATAGTCGTACACGCCGACCTCGAAGGTGGCCGCGACCGTGTAACTGGCGATCCGCGGGACGGTGCCGACCGGGGTCGCGCGGCCTTCGGGGCTGATCAGGCTGATCTCGCTGCCAGGATAAGCGCCGAGTTGCTCGGCCAGGCGGGTGCCGATCGCCACCCGGCCGCTGCCCGGCTCCAGGGTGCGGATATCGCCCGACCTGATGTTGGAAGTGATGGTGCGATTGGCCAACAGGTCCTGCCGCCGAACGCCGCGGACCAGCACGCCTTCGACCCGGCCGTTGGCGCTGGCCATCAAGGGCTGCGCGATCAGCGGCAGAGCGGAGGTGACGCCCGGCACCCTGTGGGCCTGATCGGCGATGCGCCGCCAGTCTGTCAGCCGGCCGTCGTAGCCCTGGACGATGGCATGGCCGTTCAGGCCGACGATCTTGTCGAACAGCTCCGCGCGGAAGCCATTCATGACGCTCATCACGATGATCAGCGCGGCGACGCCCAGCGCGACCGCGCCGAGGCTGATCGATGCGACCAGGAAGATGAACCCCTCGCCCTTGCCGGGCAGCAGGTACCGCTTGGCGATCGTGCGTTCGTAGCGGTTGAGGATCATGCGGTGAGGTGCGCCAGTGCGCTTTCGATGCTCAGTTCCTGCTTCTCGCCGGTGCGCCGATCCTTGAGCTCCACAAGGCCCTGCGCGAGGCCGCGCGGGCCGATGATCAGCTGCTTGGGCAGGCCGATCAGGTCCATGGACGCGAGCTTGGCCCCGCCCCGCCCGTCACGGTCGTCGTAGAGGGTTTCGACCCCCGCCGCCGTGAGCTTGCCGTAAAGGTCGTCGGCCGTGGCAGCCGACGCGGCGTCATCGCCACGCATGGTGACCAGCCCAACAGCCCAAGGCGCGACGCTCTCCGGCCAGACGATGCCAGCCTCGTCATGGCTTGCCTCAATGATCGCACCGACCAGGCGGGAAACGCCGACGCCGTAGCTGCCCATGTGCGGGACAATCATCTGGCCGTCGGGACCTGGCACGCGGAAGTTCATCGCCGCGCTGTATTTGGTGCCAAAGTAGAAGATGTGGCCGACCTCGATCCCACGCCCGGTGCGCTGGCGTTCGCTCGGCACCTCGGCCCAGCCGGCCTGGTCGTGGGTTTCATCGGTCGCGGCATAGGTGCGGGAGATCTGGTCGAACATGCCCTGCAGGCCGGCGGCGTCGCCATGCTGAAGGTCGCCGCGGCCCCACTCCATGGCCTCATAGTCGGCATCGTAGAACACCTCGCTCTCGCCGGTCGGCGCAAGGACGATGAACTCGTGGCTGAGGTCGCCGCCGATCGGGCCGGATGCCGCTTTCATCGGCACAGCGCGGATGCCGATGCGCTGGAAGGTGCGCAGGTAGGCCAGCAGCTGCGTGTAGTAGCTCTGCCGAGCGCCCGCCTCGTCGAGGTCGAAGCTGTAGGCGTCCTTCATCAGGAACTCGCGGCCGCGCATCACGCCAAAGCGGGGGCGGACCTCATCGCGAAATTTCCACTGGATGTGGTACAGCGTGCGCGGCAGGTCGCGGTAGCTGTTTGCCTCGTCACGGAAGAGCGCGGTGATCATCTCCTCGTTGGTCGGGCCGTAGAGCATCTCGCGGTCATGCCGGTCGCGGATACGCAGCATCTCCGGGCCATAGGCGTCGTAGCGACCGCTTTCCCGCCACAGGTCGGCCGATTGGAGCGTCGGCATCAGCACCTCGATGGCGCCTGCCCGGTCTTGCTCCTCGCGGACGATCCGTTCGATGTTGCGCAGCACCCTGAGGCCGATCGGCAGCCAGGCGTAGATGCCGGCCGCCGTCTGGCGAACGAGGCCGGCGCGGAGCATCAGCTTGTGGCTGATGATCTGGGCGTCGGTGGGGCTTTCCTTAAGGACCGGCAGAAATGCTTGGGAACAGCGCATGGGGCGGCGTCCTAGTCAGGCGGAGATGAACTGGCAATGTGAAGCGCGCTGTGGCGTGATCGCCACATGGATCAGGCATTTGTGGTAAATGCGCCCGATGCCGCGTGACAAGGGCCGTTCCCGAGCGCACTCATATGCCTGCCAAGCGGGTGGAGCGGCCAATCGCCGCCTCATCCGGGAGGGCTGCCGGGACGGCACAGGGGCCGTCTGGTGGGCAGGCAACACTCCAAAGGGGGCTGACGAGCAATCGTCACGCGGACGCCCGGGTCTCAGCCAGACCCGGGCGTTTGCTTGTGCGCTCAGTCCTGGATCTCGGCCCGGACTTTTTCAAGCACCGCGCGGATGCGGGCGGCGGCTTCCTCGAACGTCTGCACATCCTCCCGGGCACGGTTGGCGCGAGCGTCCTTGGCGCTTTCGACATAGCCTTCCAAATCGGTTTCCAGTGCGTCGGCCAGAATCTCCAGTTCATCCTGGCTGAGGGCGAGCTTAACGGTCTTCATGGTTTAACTCCCTAGTCGATCGCGGCCATCAGCGTGGCGTTGCCGCCCGCGGCCGTGGTGTCGATGCAGCTGACCCGCTCCGTGGCGAAGCGGGCGACATAATGCGGTCCGCCGGCCTTCGGTCCGGTGCCGGAGAGCCCTTCGCCGCCGAACGGCTGGCTTTCCACCACTGCCCCGATCTGGTTGCGGTTGACGTACAGGTTGCCGACGCGGGCGCGGCGCTCGACATGGTCGCGGACGGTGTCGATGCGGCTCTGCAGGCCGAGGGTAAGGCCGAAGCCGGTGCGGTTGATCTGGTCGATCACGGCGTCGAGCTCACCGGACTTGAAGCGGATCACGTGTAGGATCGGGCCGAAGTGCTCGGTGTCGAGGTCGGCCAGGCTGCCGATTTCCGCCATGACGGGCGTGACGAAGCTGCCGTGCTCGGTGCCCTCCGGCAGCGGCAGCTCGCACAGGATCTTCGCATGGGTGCGCAGATGCGCGATGTGGCGGTCGAGCGCGGCCTTCGCCTCTGCGTCGATCACCGGTCCGACGTCCGTCTCCAGCTCACTCGGATCGCCGATCCGCAGCGTCTGCATGGCGCCGCCGATCATGGTCAGCATGGTGTGCGCGACGTCGTTCTGCATGAACAGGACGCGCAGCGCCGAGCAACGCTGGCCGGCCGACTGGAAGGCAGAGGCGATCACGTCGCGGGTGACCTGCTCGGGCAGGGCCGAGCTGTCGACGATCATGGCGTTCTGGCCGCCGGTCTCAGCGATCAGCGGGACGATCGGGCCGTCGCGCTCGGCAAGGGTGCGGTTGATCGCCTTCGCCACCGTGGTGGAGCCGGTGAAAGCAACGCCGGCGGTCAGCGGGTGAGCCACGAGTGCAGCCCCGACATTGCCGTCGCCGACCGCCAGCTGGACAACGTCGTCCGGCACGCCGGCGCGGTGGAACAGGTCGATGGCGAGTGCGGCAATGAGCGGCGTCTGCTCGGCCGGCTTGGCGATCGCCGCGTTGCCGGCCGCAAGCGCTGCGGCGACCGGGCCGGTGAAGATCGCCAGCGGGAAGTTCCAGGGCGATATGCAGGTCCATACGCCGCGGCCGTGCAGGCGCAATTCGTTGAGCTCGCCGGTCGGTCCCGGCAGCTGCTCGGCGCGGGTGAACAGGCGGCGGGCTTCGGCCGCGTAATAGCGCAGGAAGTCGACCGCTTGCGCACTTCGAGGATGGCGTCGGCCAGCGTCTTGCCGGCTTCGCGGATGCACAGCGAATAAAAATCTTCGCGGTGCTGTTCGAACAGGTCGGCCGTGCGATCGAGCAGGCGCGCGCGGTGCTGGCCGCCGAGCGCGTCCCAGGCCGGCTGGGCAGCGGACGCTGCCTGGAGCATGGCATCGATCTGCTCTGGCGTGGCTTCGATCGCTTCGCCGACGATCAGGCGGGTATCGTACGGCGCACGGACCTCGCAGCGCGGCCCATTGCCCTCTCCGGCTGTCCAGCGCTTGCCTTCGAGCCGCCGCAGACGAGCGAGGAGCGGCTCACGCACGCCGGGATCGCTGAGGTCGCAGCCGGAGCTGTTGCGGCGATTGGTGCCGAACATCTCGCCCGGGCGCGGAATCTTCGGATTGCGGCGGGGCGACACGGCTTCAAGCTGCGCCACCGGATCGCGGGTCAGCTCGTCTAGGCCGACCTGTTCATCGGCAATGCGGTTGACGAAGCTGGAATTGGCGCCGTTTTCCAGTAGCCGGCGGACGAGGTAGGCGAGCAGTTCCTTGTGGCTGCCGACGGGCGCGTAGATGCGCACGGGCGTCTGCGGCTGGCCGAGGTGAGCCTCCAGTTCCGCCAGCCCTTCATACAGCCCCTCGCCCATGCCGTGCAGGCGCTGAAACTCGAATGGGGTCGTGGCGGCCAGGGCCTTGATCGCGCCGATGCTGGTGGCATTGTGGGTGGCGAAGGCGGCGTAGATGCAGTCCGGCGCGCCGAGCAGGACCTTGGCGCAGGCCAGGTAGGAGACGTCGGTCGCGACTTTGCGGGTGAACACGGGATAGTCGTCATAGCCGCCGACCTGGGCGAGCTTGACCTCGCTGTCCCAGTAGGCGCCCTTGACCAGGCGGATCATCAGGGTGCGGCGGTGCGCGCGGGCGAGGTCGACGACCCATTCGGCCACGGGCACCGCGCGCTTGGCATAAGCCTGGAGCGCCATGCCGAGGCCCGTCCAGGAGCTTCCGTCCGCTCTGGGCACAAAGAACCGATCGTCGCGGACCAGCTCCTCGAGAATGTCCATCTGCAGTTCAAGGCGGTCGGCCTCCTCCGCGTCGATGGTCAGGTGGATGTCGGCCACGCTGGCAATCTCGCACAGCTCGCGCAGGATCGGAAGGATGTGCGCCTTGGCCTCGTTCGCGCGCAGATGGTCGTAGCGCGGGTGCAGCGCGGACAGTTTGACCGAGATGCCCGGCGAGCCGACTACGCCGCCCTTTGCTTCCTGCGCGATGCGCCGGAGTGCGGCGCGGTAGGCCTCTGCATAGCGCTCGGCATCGGCCATGGTCCGGGCCGCTTCGCCGAGCATGTCGAAGCTGTGGCTGAGGCCGCGCTTGCGCTCGGGAGCAGCGCGCTCCAGCGCTTCGTCGATGGTGCGGCCGAACACGAACTGGCCGCCGAGGATCTTCATCGCCTGGCCGACCGCGGTGCGGATCACCGGCTCGCCGAGCCTTCCGACGGCACGGCCGAGCGCCGCCTTCCAATTGCCGGAGCGGTCGTTGGCGCCATCCAGCACCTTGCCGGTCAGCAGCAGCGAGAAGGTCGCGGCGTTGACGAAGGGCGAATGACTGTCGCCCATCTTCTCCGACCAGTCGGGGCCGGAAAGCTTGTCGTGGATCAGTTCGTCGGCGGTGCGGGCGTCGGGAATCCGAAGCAGCGCCTCGGCCAGGCACATCAGCGCCACGCCCTCGTCCGAGCCAAGGTCGTAGGCGTGGAGGAAGGCGTCGAGGCCGGCCGGCTTCGAGGCCCGGACGTGACCGACCAGGCTGCGGGCGATGGCCTCGGCCTCCGCATCTTTGCCGGCCGGCAGGCGAGCCTGGGCCAGGCGGTCGGCCACGACCTGCTCCTCGTCCCGCCGATAGTCGCGGCGAACGGCGGAGCGGTCGATGGTCGCCTTGAGGCTGGTCTCGAAGTTCATCGTAGCTTCCTAACAGCCGCCACCGGCCTGCCGCCGTTCCCGCGCGGCCGTCTCAACCGCGCCGGATCAGGCGAGCTGGCCGTGGCAATGCTTAAACTTCTTGCCCGAACCGCACGGGCACGGGGCGTTGCGGCTGACCGGCTCCGCCAGCGCGCCTTCCGGCAGCGGGGGCAAGTCGGGGCGTGGAATGTTGGTGGCATCGTCCGGGTGCGGTCCGCGGATCAGGCCGCGCGCCGCCGCGTCGAGGTCGAACGTGTCGTCGTCACCCGAGAACGGATCGAGGTGCTGGGTGAGGAAGGCCGGCAGCTCGGGCAGCGGCGGCGGTTCGAGCTGAAGCTGCGCGTTGCTCAGCATCTTGGTGACGTCCTCGCGGATCGCAACCAGCAGCCGTTCGAACAGCAGGAAGGCCTCCTGCTTATACTCGTCGATCGGCTTCTTCTGGGCATAGCTGCGCAGGTGGATGACCTGACGCAGGGCATCGAGCGTCGCCAGATGCTCCTTCCAATGGTGGTCGAGGGTCTGGAGGAGGAAGCTCTTCTCGATGTTGCGCCATTGGTCCGGCTCGATCTCGGCGATCTTGGCGGCCATCGCCTCATCGGAAAGCGCCTGCAGCCGGTCGATGATGATCGGCTGCTCGACCTCGTCTTCCCTGAGCCAGTCCGCAACCGGCGGCTGGAGGCCGAGCACCTCGTCCACCGCCTGGGTCAGGCCGGCGACGTCCCACTGCTCGGGGTAGGTGCCTTCCGGGCAGTAGATCATCACCAGGCCGCCGATCGTATCGGCGCGGAATTCCTCGATCACGTCGGAGATGGACTCGGAGTCCATGATTTCGGCGCGCTGCTCGTAGATGACCTTGCGCTGGTCGTTCATCACGTCATCGAATTCGACCACCTGCTTGCGGATGTCGTAGTTGCGCGCCTCGACCTTCTTCTGGGCGGTTTCGATCGCCTTGCTGAGCCACGGGTGGCGGATCGCCTCGCCATCCTCCAGCTCCTTGTTCATCAGGCGCGCGAAGGCGGTCTGCGGACCGAAGATGCGCAGCAGGTCATCGTCAAGGCTGAGGTAGAAGCGGGAAAAGCCCGGGTCGCCCTGACGCCCGGAGCGGCCGCGCAGCTGGTTGTCGATGCGGCGGCTCTCGTGCCGCTCGGTACCGAGCACGAACAGGCCGCCAGCTTCGCGCACCTTCTCGCGTTCGGCCAGCACTTCCTGGCGGATGCGGGCTTCGCCGGCGTCGCGTTCAGGGCCGGCTGCCATGTCCTTGAGCTCGTCCTCGAAGCGGAAGTCGATGTTTCCGCCGAGCTGGATGTCGGTGCCTCGGCCGGCCATGTTGGTGGCGATGGTGACCGCGTTCAGGCGTCCGGCCTGGGCCACGATGTGCGCCTCGCTCTCATGGAAGCGAGCGTTCAGGACCGAATGGGTGATGTTCTCGGCCGTGAGATACTCGCTCAGCAGCTCCGACTTTTCGATCGACACGGTGCCGACCAGCACCGGCTGGCCGATCTCCTGTCGCTGCTTGATCTCCTTGGCGATCGCCGCGAACTTGTCGCCGATGTTCTTGTAGAACTCGTCCTCGTCATCCTGGCGCTGGACGGCGACGTGGGTCGGAATGGACACCACGTTCATCTTGTAGATGTCGAAGAACTCGGGCGCCTCGGTCAAGGCGGTACCGGTCATGCCCGACAGCTTTGGGTACATGCGGAAATAGTTCTGGAAGGTGATGGAGGCGAGCGTCTGGTTCTCCGGCTCGATCGCCACCCCTTCCTTGGCCTCGACCGCCTGGTGCAGGCCGTCCGACCAGCGGCGCCCGTCCATCATTCGACCGGTGAACTCGTCGATGATGACGACCTTGCCGTCCTTGACGATGTAGTCGATGTCCTTGCGGAACATCGTGTTGGCCTTAAGCGCCTGGTTGAGGTGGTGGACCACCTGGGTGTTGGCGACGTCGTAGAGGTTGGCGCCCTCGATCAGGCCCGCCTCCTCCAGCATCCGCTCGGCCTTTTCGGTGCCTTCTTCGGTCAGGACCACGGACTTGAGCTTCTCGTCCTTCTCGAAATCCTTGTCGCCAAAGGTGCGGACGATCTTGTCGACAGCCATGTAGAGGTCGGATTTGTCGTCGGTCGGGCCGGAGATGATCAGCGGTGTGCGGGCTTCGTCGATCAGGATCGAGTCCACCTCGTCCACGATGGCGAAGCCGAACGGCCGCTGCACCATCTGGTCGCGCGTGTACTTCATGTTGTCGCGCAGGTAGTCGAAGCCCAGTTCGTTGTTGGTGGCGTAGGTGATGTCGCTCTCGTAGGCGGCGCGACGCTCGTCCTCGCCCAAATTGGGGACGACGACGCCGACAGTCAGGCCGAGGAAGCCGTGGACCCGGCCCATCCATTCGGAGTCACGGCGGGCGAGATAGTCGTTGACGGTGACCACGTGCACGCCCTTGCCGGGGAGCGCGTTCAAGTAGGCAGCCAGCGTCGAGACCAGGGTCTTGCCCTCGCCCGTCCGCATTTCCGCGATCTCGCCGCGGTGAAGGGCGATGCCGCCGACCATCTGCACGTCATAATGGCGCTGGCCCAGCGTCCGCTTGGCGGCCTCGCGCACCGTTGCGAAGGCTTCGGGCAGCAAGTCGTCGAGGGTCGCGCCATTGTCGAGCCGCTGGCGGAAGATCGCCGTCTGATTCTTGAGCTCGTCATCGGTCAAGGCCGAGATGGTCGGCTCGAACCCATTGATCGTGTCCACGATGCGGCGGAGCTTGGCAACGTAACGGTCGTTGCTGGAGCCGAAGATCGACTTGGCCACGTTGGCGAGCATGGAACTTCCTTCTGGGCGCGCGAGGACATGCGCAAAGGCGCTCGCGCGCGAGCGTTTCTAAAGTGTTCGGCGATGTAGGGTTGGCTTAGTTACCAGTCAATTGAGGCCGGCTGAACGCTTGCGCTCAGAGCGAGCCTTCCAGCCAGGTCTGGATTTGGCTGCGCGGCGCGGCGCCGACCTTCTGGGCGACCGGCTGCCCGTCCTTGAACAGCAGCATGGCCGGAATTCCGCGCACGCCGTAGCGCCCGGGCGTTTCTGGATTCTCGTCGATGTTGAGCTTCACGATCGTGACCTGCTCGCAGTGTGAGTTGCTGATCTCTTCCAAGGCCGGAGCGATCATCCGGCACGGGCCGCACCATTCCGCCCAGAAATCCACCAGCACCGGCTTGTCAGCGCCCAGCACATCGATGGCGAAGCTGTCGTCGGTGACGGTCTTGGTCGGCATATCGATGATTCCTCTGCGAGTCGGCTTGGCGACGCATATGGGGGCGGCGACGGACCGGCTCAACCGGGCAATGCGATGAGGCGCGGTCCGGCTGTGTAGAGCAGTGCCGTTTCGACCGGCCGGCCTGGAAAGATGGCCTGCAGCGCCTCGCGGTACGCCTCCATCTGCCGCCGGTGCGCCTGGGGCACGTCGGTCGGAGTCGAAGGCACCATGCGGCCGGTCTTGAAGTCGACCACGCGCACCCGGTCGGCATCGACCAGCAACCGATCCACGGTGCCGGCGATCACGCGCCCGTCCGGGAGGGTGGCGGCGATGGGCGCTTCGGCCAGCGAGCCGGACGCGAACAGGTCGGCGAAGTCGGCATGACCGATGATGGCGCAGACGGACTCCACCAGCTCCTCCGCCAAGCGCCGATCATTGACCCCGGCGGATTGTTCCAGCCAGTGCAAGGCGGCACCATGCCGCTGTTCGGGCTCGACGCCGGGCAGGCGCTCGAACAGCGCATGGAGCAGCACGCCGCGGCGGGCGGAAGCGCGCAGCTCGGGTGACGGCGGCGGCGCGGCCTCGCGGTCCTCGACCAATTGCGACGGCGCCAGCGGCCGCGGCGGGCGAGCCTCGGCCGGTGCCGGGCGGTGGAGCCATTTGGGGAGTGCAGGAGGCGGTGGGGACGCACGGCGGGACCTAGGCTTGCCGGGCACCGCCGGCACGTCGCCGACATAGCGCAGCACATTGCCATCCTGTTCGGCGCCGAGCCGTTCCATGCCCGCCCGCACCTTCGCGTGCCAGCTGTTCTCCGGGAGCGAGCCGCGGGCGGGCGCGAGGCCGGCCACAACCAGCCGCTCGGCCGCGCGGGTCAGGGCCACATAGAGCAGTCGCCAATGCTCCTCCAGGTCGCGCCGTTTCTGCCCGGCGATGATGGTGGCGTAAGGTTCGCCCAACTCCTCCTTGCGGGGGCGGAGGACGGGGGCGCCGCCGGCCTCGCCGAAGTCGAGCATGATCGGACCGTTGCGCTCGCCCAGCTTGGCGGGATCCGCGGTGGCGTCGGCCAGGATGACCACCGGCGCTTCCAGACCCTTGGCGCCGTGGACGGTCATCACCCGCACGGCATTGGCCGGCGCGGAGGGATCGCGTTTGATCTCCACGTCGCCGCTGCCGAACCAGGCGAGGAAGCGGTCGAGCGAAGGGGTTTCGGCCCGCTCGAACTCCAGCGCCGCCGCGACCAGCTCGTCGATCGGGTCGCGCGCTGCGGGGCCGAGACGGCCGAGCAGCTTGCGCCGGCCTTGCAGCGGCCCGGACAGGATGTTCTCCAGGTAGCGCGCCGGCGTGACGAAGTCGGCCTGGCGCAGGAGGTCGAGTAGGGTAGTATGCGCGTCGGCGAAGACCCTGCCCTCGCCCGACCGCTGCTTCAGTTCGTCCCACAGGCTGCGGTTGCGGTTAAAGGCCAGGCTATAAAGATCGTCCTGGCTCCACCCGAACAGCGGCGAGACCAGCAGGCCGGCGAGGTTGAGGTCGTCGAGCGGCTGCACCGCGAACGCCACCGCCGCCATCAGGTCCTTGACCGCCAGCGGCGACGACAAGTGCAGTCGGTCAATGCCGGCGACGGGCACGCCTTCCTTGAACAAGCGGGCGACGATCAGCGAGGCCAGCTCGCCGCGGCTGCGGACCAAGATGAGCACGTCGCCCGGGGTGATCGGCTTGCCCGTCGTGGCGAGCACCGGTGCCTCGGTGAGCCAACGCCTCACGCTGCGGGCCAGGTCGCTTGCATAAAGTCGGGCAGGCTCCGGCAGCCAGCCCTCCTCGCCCGCCTCATCTTCACCCTCGTCCTCCGAGGCGAACGGCGTCCATAGCTCTACCAACCCCGGCCGAGTGGCGGCGTTGGCCCGGTGTGGGTTGGGCTGCTCGGGCAGGCCCATCTCCGCCGCGCCGACCTCTGCGATGACCGCGTCGACCACGTCGAGCACCGCTTGCGCGGATCGAAAGCTGCGATCGATCGAAAGGTCGCGCCAGTCTCGCACAGGCGTTTCGCTGTCGTTGGCGGCATCGCGCAGGGCCTCTGCTTGTCTGCGGAACCGGTCGCGGGCGGCGTCGAACTCGCGTGGATCGGTGCCCTGGAAGCCGTAGATCGCCTGCTTGAAGTCGCCGACCATGAACAGGGTGCGATGGTGCCGACTGGCGCCCTCCCCGGCGAAGAACTCCCCGGCCAGGGCCGAGACGATGCTCCATTGCGCCGCATTGGTGTCCTGCGCCTCGTCGACCAGGACGTGGTCGGTGCGGCGGTCGAGCTTGTAGCGGACCCACTCGCCCATGCCCGGCGTCGCCAGCAGGTCGCGGGTCCAGCGGATGAGGTCGTCGAAGTCGGCGACACCAGCCGCGCGTTTGGCGCGGGTGTAGGCGGCGGCGAAGGCGGCACCAGCGCGCAGTCCGGCCGCTTGGGCGGCGACCAACTCGCTCTGGCGCAGGAGGGTGACCAGCCGTTCGACCTCGTCGGCCAGCTCGTCGCAATGCTCTTCGGCGGCGGGCAGCTGCTTGACGACGCCAGCGGGGACCTTCCGCCGACCGGTGGTCGTGAACAGCACCTTCACCAACGTATCCAGCTGCTCGCAGCGCGCGTCGGGCGAGAGCGCCAGCCATTCGTCGATCTTCGCCGCGGTAGGCAGGCCCGTCGCCGCCGTACCCCAAGCGCGATAGCCCTCGGCCACGCTTCGCAGGACCTCGCAATCGAAGCTGTCGTCGTGGCAGGCGGCCGCAACCGTGGCACGGATGTCGCTTTCAGGCAGCTCCAGCTGGCTGCGCAGCGCGCTTTCGACGTAATCGGGAAAGGCAAAGGCGCGCATCGCCTCCGGCTCGCGGGCGCAGGCCAGGAGGTAGCGCTCGGCCTCGCGCTCGCCGAGGCGGCGGCTGAGCGCCTGAATGTCGGCGAGGAGGGCAGGATAGCCGCCGCGGCCCGCCTCGGCGTCTGCCACCAGCGCGGCCAGTGTGCGGCGGGCGAGCTGCTGTTCCTCGCGGCCCTCGATCGGGCGGAAGCCGGGCGTGATCCCCGCCTCGGCCGGGAAGGCGGCGAGCAGGGTCTGTGCGAAGCTGTGAATGGTCTGGATGCGCAGGCCGCCGGGCGCGTCCAGCACCTCGGCAAACAGGCGGCGGGCCTGCTCCACGCGCGCATCGTCGTTCGGCGCGCCGATTGCGAACAGCTCCCGGCGCAGCTCCGCATCCTTCATCCGGACCCAGCGGGCGAGCCGCTCGCCGATGCGGTTGGCCATCTCGGCCGCGCCGGCCTTGGTGAAGGTTAGGCACAGGATGTGCTCGGGCGCGGCGCCGCCCAGCAACAGACGCAGCACGCGCGCGGTCAACACCTGCGTCTTGCCGGTGCCCGCGCTGGCCGAGAGCGAGGCGTGGATGCTGGGGTCGGCGGCGCGCGCCTGGTCGTCACGGAGCTGATGAAGGGGCTTCAAGCGGGTGGCCATGGGAGCGACCATAGCGCTTCCCTCTGGCTGCGCCATGCGCTTAAGGCGGCGCGGATCGATGTGGGAGAGCGACATGACCGAGCAGCCCAAGAGAACGGAAAAATGGCAAGACAACCGCCAGCTCAAGACCGGGGTCGGGATCGGGATCGGCTCGGCGGCGATCGTCGCGGCGCTGCTCTACGCGCGCTCGGGCAAGCCGAAGAAGAAGTAAGCGGCGCTACTCGCGCCCGTACCATTCCTCCAGGCGCATCAGCTGATCATAGTCGCCGTACGGGGCATAGGCCGGGTGCAGCTTGGCCGTGAATGGCTCATCGCCGGTCAACCACTTGACGGCGGCCCGAGCGAAGGCCTGCTCGGCAGCTTCCAGGAAAAGGCCGGGCTGGCCGCCGTCGGCCGCATCAACGAAGCCAGGGGTCTTGCGGCCGGACTTCTTGGCCAACGACCAATATTCGTGCGCCTTGGGCTCGCCGGCGAGTTCCGGGAAGCCGCCGGATCGGGCGATCAGGCCAAGCAACCCGAGCTGCAGCGCGAAACCTTCTGCGACCGCCTTTTTCGACGGCGGCTGGCCAGTTTTATAGTCGAGGATCGCCAGGCTGCCGTCAGTGAGGCGGTCGACGCGATCGGCCTTGCCCTTGAGCAGCACGGGGCCGAGCTGCGCCTGCCCCTCGATCTCCGCGCGGAGGGGCCGGCGGCCGGCGGCCTGGTTGGCGGCTTCCTGGCCGGCGATCCACTCGATTGCCTCGTACAGCCGTGGTCCCCACAGCGCGCGCAGCATTGGGTGGATCTCGTCCTGCTCCAGCATGGCCTGGGTGCGCGCGAGCAGCCGCGCGGGATCGCACTCGTCTTCCTGGAGCCACTGCTGCAGCACGTCGTGCACCGCGCTGCCTTTCCAGGCGGCGGTGGCATCGGCGTCGACCGGATCAAGCGAGCGCAGCTTCAGCATAGCCTTGGCGTAGAAGGCGAACGGGTCGGCGTTCAGCCGGTCCACGTCCGTCACGTAGATCTGGCGCGGCCGGTCGGCGGTAGGCGGACAGGGCTCGGGCCGGTCGGCCGGTCGCGGCTCGCCGGCATCGTCGATCGCCGCCGCCAGCCGTTCCAGCCGCCCGTCGCGGGCGAGCCCGCCGGTCATCGCCTGCAGCCGCAACAGCAGGCGCGAGGCCACCGTGGGGGAGCGGCCGTCGCGGCGGGCGCGGGTGATCAGCACGCGCGGGGCGCCGAGGAACCCAGCAAAGTCGTGCGCGGCAAGGCCAATGCGGAACTCGAGCCCGGCAAGGCCAAGCGCGCGGCGGATGGCCGGCGCCAGCCATGGATCCGGTTGGGGCAAGGCGGGCCAGACGCCCTCGTTGAGGCCGCCGAGGATCATCACGTCGGCTTGCACCAAGCGCGCTTCCAGCAGGCCCAGGATCTGCACTCGGGGGTGTCCGCCGTAGGGCGGCCGCACGGCCTGCGCGTCAAGCAGTTGTCGGAGCAGCGGCACTGCGTCATCGGCCCGTACCGCCAGGGCAGCGGTGCCGTCGGACTCTTCCAAGCTGGCCAGCAGCTCGGCGGTCGCCCGCCCGTCCGGCCCGCTCCACGCCGCGTTGCCGGCAATGCCGGAGGCCAACTCGCGCAGTTCGGCCGCGAGCCGCTGAAGCGGCACGGGCTGCGCCAGCACCGACCCGACCCGCTCCAGGCACGGCCGGATCGCCGCCCAGGCGTGGCCGCAGCCCCTGGTCCTTCGCTCACGGTCCTTTTCGGCACAGAGCGCATCAAGGCCGGCCAGCCCTTCCGGTGGCCGTGGTCCGCGCAGAGCGAGGTCAAGCAGCCGCGCGGCGTCCAGCCACTTCTGCCGGTCGCTGCCCGCGCCGGCGAGCGGATGCTTGACCAGCGCCAGTGTCGGTACTGGCGCCAGCCGCTCGGCAGCCGCAGCGGCGATGCCCAGCAGCAGCGTGCCGGCGGCCGTCTGACTAAGCGGTCGGCCGGCGCTGTCGTCGGCGTTGATGCCCCAGCGGGCGAGCAGGGCCGAGACGCGCGACGCGAGTGCCCGATCAGGAGTGACCAGCGCCGCCGTCTGCCCGGGCGTCTCCAGCGCCTCCCGCAAGGCGAAGGCGATCGCCTGCGCTTCGCTCGCGGGGTCCGGCAGCTCGGCCAGCCGCACGCCGGTCATCCGCCGGTCCCGCGGCGGCAGGGCGGCCCAGCGGTGGGTGAAGCGCGCGCTCTTCATCGTGTTGGCGATGGCCCGGCCACGCACCGCCGGCGAGGCCGCCCGGCCGCCCCTGCGCCACGTTTCCACCTCGTCGCGGTGGACGCCCATGCGGTCGAGCAGGCGCTTCAGCTGGAATTGTGGGTGGGTCTCGTCGGCTCGCCCATTGTCCGGGTCGGGGCCAAGCCAGTCCCATTCGTCGGCACCGAGCAGGCGCTCACCAAATAGGGCCGGAAGCACCACCGCTCCGTCCGGCATGCGCGCCACCGAGCGCAGCAGCGCGACCACGGCCGGGGCGCTGGTGGTTATGCCGGCGGCAACCGTGAAGCCCTCCGGCGGGCGCTCGGACCAGCGCCGGGCGGTAGCACGAAGCAGGTGGTTGCGGCGCTCCGCCAGATCGATGCGACCCATCCGCGCCAGCTCTCGTGGCCAGGCGTCGAGCAGCGCACGCAGCTGCTGCAGCGAGCGCTGCCAGTGGAGCGCAAGTTCTTCCGGCACGGCCTCGGTCAGCCTCTCGGGCGCGACCTCCTCCACCAGCAGGGCGTCACGGGTGCGGGCCAGGTCGGCGGCCAGCCGGAAGCTTTCGGCCGCGCTGACGTCCGGCCCGCGCTGTTCGCGCACGAGCCGGGCCAGCACCACGAGGCGCGTCAGCGGGTCGACCGCCGGCAGCACGGGCGCAGCGTCGGCCGGCTCAAAGGCGCCGCCCAGCCGCTCATCCAGTTCCGGATCGCCGACCGCGATCAGTCGCGGCAGCAGCAGGCCGCTGCCGCTCGCCCGCACGAACGCCTCCGTCATCGTTCGCACCGCGCGGTTGTTGGGGAGCAGGATGCGCCCGCGTGCCAGTCCGAGCGGGTCGCGGCCGTGCTGGGCAATCAGGCCGGCGGCCAGCGCGTCGGCAAAGCTGCGATGCGCACCGATGGAGAAGACGGCCGGCCGGCCGGTCTCAGCCAACGCGGAGCGCCTGTTCCGTCGCCTTGATCGCGGCCGGCGTGCCGACGTCGAACCACAGGCCCTGGTGGACCACGCCGAAGCAGCGCCCCTGCGCAATCGCCCGGTCCCACAGGATGTTGGTCGAGAACACGCCGTCCGGCGTGTCGTCCAGCATGCGCTTGGAGAGCATCTGGATGCCGGTATATACGAAGGGCGCCACCTTGGCGGCGGTGCGGCGCTTTAGCCGCCCGGCCGCGTTCATGTGGAAGTCGCCCATCCCGCCGTGGTTGCCGGCCCGCGCCTGCGGCACCAGCAGCAGTAACGCGTCCATCTCTCGGTGGTCCCAGTGCGAGGCGAGCAGCTTCAATGTGTCGGACGGGCCGTCCACCCAGAAGTTGTCGCTGTTGACCGCCAGGAACGGGTCGCAGTCGATCAGCGGCAGCGCCTTCTTCAGCCCGCCACCAGTTTCCAGAAGCAGCTGCCGCTCGTCGGAGATGACCACCTCCAGGTCCCTAGCGTTTGACCTGAGGTGCGCTTCGAGCGAGTCCGCCAGATAGTGGACGTTCACCACCAGTCGCTGCACGCCCGCGGCGCGCAGGCGGTCGAGCACATGATCGAGCATCGCCTTGCCCGCGACCTCGACCAGCGGCTTGGGCCGGGTCGCGGTGAGGGGGCGCATCCGCTTGCCAAGGCCTGCGGCCATCACCATCGCCGTTCGCGGCACGGCCGCCTCGATCTCGGGCCGGAGCTTCAGCGCCCGGGTGACGGTGGCGGCAGTCATGCCAGCTCTTCCAGCCACGGCGCGAGCCGCGCCTCGGCCGGCACGTTCGCGTCGAACCACGCTTTGACGGGCGCCAGCCAGGGCTGCGCCAGGTCACGCTCCAGCAGCCCCCACATGCGCGGCTGAAAGCGGCGGTAGCCCGGCTTGCCGTCGCGCTTCCATAGGCGGGTGAAGACGCCGAGAATGCGGGTGTTGCGTTGGGCGGCGAGGCACCAGTAGGCGCGCTCGAACTCGGCGCCCGCTCCGGTCGCGGCGACATAGCGGGCGATCATGTCCCGCTCGATCTCCGGGGAGACGTCGCGTCGCGCGTCTTCCAGCACGGAGCAGAGGTCGTAGGCCGGGTGGCCGGCGAGCGCGTCCTGGAAGTCGAGCAGGCCGAGGTGGGTGACCCCTTCTCGCCCGTCGACCAGCATGATGTTCTCGGCATGGTAGTCGCGCAGCACGGTAACTGGGCCGAGGCCATCCTTCGCGACTGGACCAAGCACCTGTTCCCACGCGGCGCGATAGCCTGCCCGATCCACGGCAAGGCCGACCGCTGGGCTATACCATTCGGTGAACAGGTCGAGCTCCGCCAGCCACTCCTTGAGACCATGGGGTGGGAGCGACTTCATCGGTTCGTGGCGATGGAGGTGCACCAGCACGTCGGTCGCGAGTTCGTACAGCTCGCGCTCGCGGTGCGGCGCCTCGTCCAGCCGCTCGCGCAGCCGGTCGGAGCCGAGATCGCTTAGCAGGAGCAATCCCCGATGGAGGTCCCGGGCGAGGATCTCGGGCGCCGACAGGCCGGTTCCGGACAGCCACTCGGCGACAGTTATGAACGGCCGTGGGTCCTCGTGCGGCGGGGGCGCGTCCATCAGCACCGCCTGGCGGCCCTGATGATGGACCCGGAAGTATCGGCGGAAGCTGGCGTCGCCGGCGAGCGGCACAACGGCCGCGCCGTCCCACCCCGCCGAGCGGAGGAACTCGTCGGTACCGGGCGGCGGGGTCATGCTGGCGGCCATCGCCCTTCCCATGCCGCGGGCACCTCCCAAGTCAAGCGACGCTGCCCCTCATCGGCGAACTCGAGCGAGAGCCGCAGCGCCTGTGGCCAGGCTGCCGCACCTGCTCGTTCGGGCCATTCGACCAACAGCGCGCCTTCCTCGAGCGCGCCGTCGAGCCCAAGTTCGTCGAGCTCGGACGGGTCCTCCAGGCGGTACAGGTCGCAATGCAAGATCGGCACCGGCAGGTCATCGTAGGGTTGGACGATGGCGAAGCTCGGGCTGGGCACTTCGCCGTCATGCCCGGCGGCGCGCAGGACGGCCCGCGACAGGGCGGTCTTGCCGACGCCGAGCGGGCCCGAGAGCGTCACGACATCTCCCGTCCGGAGCACCCGGGCCAGCTGGCCACCGATTGCTCCGGTCGCCCGCTCGTCGGACAGGATCATGAGCGGCGCGGGAGGACAATGGTCACAGTCGTCCCCTCCCCCTTGCACGACTGCAGGTCGACGGTGCCGCCGTGCGCCTCCACGAACTGCCGGGTGAGCGGCAGGCCGATCCCGAGCGCGGCTTCGCCATGAGCGCCGCCGATCCGGGTGAAGCGCTCGAATACGCGGCGCTGGTCGTCGGCATCAATGCCCTCGCCGGTGTCGCTGACCTTGATCTCGACCCGCTCGTCGTCGCCGCCGGCGTGTAGCGCAACCTTGCCTTCGTCAGTGTAGGCGATCGCGTTGCGCAACACGTGCTCGATACTCTCGCGCAGCCGCCGCGCATCGCCGATGACCACGCCGGTGCACGGCTCGATGACTGCGTTCAGCGAGAGACCCTTGTCGCGGGCGCTGCTCTCCATTCGCTCGACGATGTTGCGAAGGAGACCCGCGAGGTCGATCCGCTCATGCTCGATGGTCACCGCCCGCTGCTCGCCTTGGGTGAGGTCCAGCACGTCGTCGATCAGCCTGGACAGCCGCGCCACCGATTCCAGGATGGCGCCGACATAATCGGCCGCGGCCGGTGCGAGCTTGCCGGCATAGCCGCCCGCAAGCATCTGCGCGAAGCCGCCGATCGAGGTCAGCGGCGTGCGCAGCTCATAGCTCATGTTCGCGACGAAGTCGGTCCGCACCCGATCGGCCTCCTCCAGCGCGGTGGTCCGCTCCCGCAGCGCATGTTCGATGCGGGTGGAGTCGGTGACGTCGACCATGGTGAACAGCGCGTTGCCGTCCGGCAGGGGCACGGACGCGAACTCGAAATGACTCCCATCGACCATCGACAGCCGCCCGCTGCCCTGGCGCCGTTCGTTCGTGGCTGCCCGGACCAGCTCGCGCAATTGCGCCGCTGCGGTCGGATTGACCAGCCGCTGGGCCATCGCCGGCACCAGCTCGTCGACGCGCGGATGTTCGCCCAGCCAGCTCTCGTCCATGTCCCAGAAGCTGCAGAAGCGGCGGTTCCACAGGTACATGCGGCCATCGGCGGCGAACACGCCGATGCCCTCGTACAGGTTGTCGAACGTGGCGGTGCGGACGCGCAGCAGGGTGTCGCGCGCGCTCGCCAGACGCACCTGCTCGGTCCGGTCCTCGAAGAACAAGCGCAGGCCGCCGTCCGGTAACGGCTGGCCTACGACCCGCAGGTGGTCGCCGTTGGTCAGGATCCACTCTTCCTCGAGCGCTTCGGACGGCGAGGTGAACCAGCCGCGCCGCTCCGCTTTCCACTGCGGGAAGTCGCGGGTTTCGGGCAGCCGCCCATTCTCCCGCATCCGCTCCAGCACGCGGTCGAATTCCGGTCCGTCATTAAGCCATTCCGGGTCGAGCTGGGCCATGATCGCGAACGGCCGATTGAAGAAGCTGAGGGTGCGATCGGGATCGAACTGGACTGCGCCGGCGGTCATCCGGTCGGCCAACTCGCGCTGTCCCTCGATGTAGCGCTGAAGTTCGAAGCGCGCGTCCTCAAGGTCCTGGATGTCGATGGCGAACCCGGCCACTGCGCCGCTCCCGAGCGGAACGTCGACCAGCCGCAACATGCGCCGCTCGCCCCCGATGGTCGCTGGTTGGTGGCGCGAGAAAGGATGGTTCTCGGCCAGGGCTCGCTGCGCGGCCGCCTTGGCGCCATTGCTGCCGGACGCGTCGATCAGCTCGACACCGCCCTTGATCACCGCAGCAGCCGAGGGCGCCTCCACGGCGGCGACGAAGGCGCTGTTGACGAGACCGAGCTGCAGGTCCGCCCCGCGGTACCACATGGGGAACGGCGCGGCCTCGATCAGGTGCGTAAGGGCGTCAAGGGCTGCAGCGGTGTCGTTGAGCCGCCGGTCGAGTTCGACCTTCTCCTGCTCGGCCGAGCTTGTGTCGAAGAACCACAGCAGGGTCGTCCCCGCCGGAGACGGCGCCGGGGCCGGGCCGCCGCGCACTTCGAGCACCCGGTCGGAACCGACTATCCGGACCGAGCGGTTGAGCGGGGCGGCCGTCAGCACAGCGGACCTGAGCTCTTCGGACAGCTGTGCGAGATCGTCGGGATGGAGGCCGCGCTCGCCATCGGCAAGTTGCTCGATCCGCGTCGGTGACGCTTCAAGTCCAATCTCGCGAAGCAATGCTGAGTCGGCTTGGATTGTCCCATTGCGAGCCATCAGCATCGGACGTGCGGGCGAAGCAGCCAGCAAGGCGGCGAGCGATCGGGCGGAATCCAGGACTGCTCGAGCTCGCGCTATGCGCCTCGCTGAAGCAATGGACAGTGCCGCCGCGATAGGCAGCCAAAGGGCAGCAAACGCCAAGGCGAGCGTCGCCCCTTCCACCTTCCCTGCCATCACTCCCGCCAAACCGCCATGAGCGAACCATAGAGCGCGCTGCTGTCTTGAAGGAAGAGCCAATTAGAGCACGCAGTCGGCTTACCCGCGCTCGGGGATCTTGGCAGCTTGAACCCGGGCTCGGGCTGTCGAGGTCATGCAGGTTTCAAGCGGGAACTTGCGGGAACTTGCGCGAGGCACGAGACGGCTAAGCAGCAGGGGAAAAATGGCCGAGCTTGTGATCTATCTACCAACCTATGAAGTCAGGATGTGACATTTTTGACGCACGGATTAACTATGTTTGCGTTTGACCTTTTAGGGTTTCTTTCGCTTGGCAAAGTCGCAATGACGCCTGTTCACACCTGAGTTGACGGGGATACGATGGGTAAGAATGTTTTGCTGAGCGCAACGGCGCTCCGGCCTTTGTTCATGATCGGCGCCGCCGCGTCGCTGACAGTCGGGGTAGTTCCAGCGATGGCTCAGACTGTGCCCGCCGAAACGAACGGTGGGATTGCGCCGACGACTGAGGTGCCGCCTGAGCAGTTGAACAACGAAGTAGAGATTGAGTCTGGCACCAATGTGCAGACCGGGCCGACCGCCCAAGGTGACATCGTGGTGACCGGGTCGCGCATCAGGCGTCCCAATCTCGAGTCAACCGTGCCAGTGACTTCCGTCAACGCCGCTGAGCTGCTCAATACGGGTGACGTTTCGCTTGGCGATGCTCTCAACGACCTGCCGTCGTTGCGCTCGACGTTCAGTCAGGCCAACTCTACTCGCTTTATCGGCACCGCCGGGCTGAACGTGCTGGACCTCAGAGGTTTGGGCACCTCCCGGACTCTCGTGCTCGTGAACGGTCGTCGCCACATCACGTCCTCGCCGGGTGACTATCTGGTCGATACCAACTCGATTCCAGTTGATTTGCTTGAGCGCGTGGACGTCATCACTGGCGGCAACTCGGCAATCTACGGGTCGGATGCCGTCGCAGGCGTGGTGAACTTCATCCTGCGCCGTGATTTCGAGGGACTCCGGCTGACTGGCCAAGGCGGCATCTCACGCCGTGGTGACCGAGGCTCCTACTTCGTGAGCGCTCTTGGTGGGCGTAATTTCGCCGATGGCCGCGGCAACGTTGCTGTGTCCGCGGAATTTGCCAGGCAGAATGCCGTTAACTTCACGGATCGGGATAGCCTGACGGGCGCCTACTCGGGACGTAATCAGTTTCAGCTTTCGTCGGATACTCTGGATGAAAACGGTGACCCGGAGCCGGCGGCCGGGAACGGGATTCCTGACCGGACCTTCCTTCGGGGGATCCGAAATGCGAACATCGCTGATGCAGGTCTTTTTCGCGGATTTGCCGGAGCGAACGGCCAAACCCGAAACTTCGTTTTCGACCGTAACGGAAATCTCGCCGAAAGCGTCTGCACCGTCGACTTCCGTCCGATTGGCTCGGGCAACTGTCAAGGCGGCCTCGGCTCGACGTTGAACCGTACTGGCCAGCTTCAGCCCGGCCTCAAGCGCTACGCCTTCAATGTTCTGTCGCACTTCGACGTCTCTGACGCTTTCAAGCCATTCGTTGAGGCGAAGTACGTCCACGTTGATGCCGTGCAGGAAGGTCAGCCGAGCTTTTTCCAGGGCGGCGGCCTTGGTACCTTCAGCATCGATAACCCGTTCCTGACAAATCAAGCTCGTGCGCTGATCGTGGCCAATCGTCCGGCCGGCGCAGAGACTTTCGCCCTGAATCGCTTCAACGTGGATTTCGGGGGTCGAGGCGAACTTCACGATCGCGACACTTACCGGATCGTCGGTGGTGTCGAGGGCAATTTCAACGACGACTGGCATTATGAAGTCGCCTTGAACTACGGGCACCTTAAGACGAAGTTGCGCTCGTTGAACAATCTGGTGATCTCCCGCTACCTGAATGCCATTGATGCGGTTCGGAACGATGCGGGTCAGATTGTCTGTGGCATCAACGCCGACGCCGACACGACGAACAACGACCCAAACTGCGCACCCTTGAATGTGTTCGGTGAAGGCGCTGCTTCGCAGGAGGCGCTGAACTATGTGAACACAACCTCGCGGCGGAAAGAGCGAGCGTCTGAGTTTGTTGTCTCCGGTTTTGTCTCCGGCGATCTGTCGCAGCTGTTCGAACTGCAGGGCGGTCCGATCGGCTTTGCGGTTGGCGCTGAATACCGAAAGGAGAAGGCCTTCTCGGCGTTCGATGATCTGGTAAAGAGCGACGACACGTTCCTGAACGCCATCCAGGACTTCGATCCCCCATCGTTCGAAGTGAAGGAAGCCTTCGGCGAGCTGAACATTCCCGTTCTCAAGGAACTGCCGTTTGCGCAAGAACTGACGATCAACCTTGCTGGTCGCGTGTCCGATTACAAGGGCAGCGCTGGAACGGTTTACGCTTATAATGCGGGTGCCGTTTACGCGCCGATCAAGGCCGTTCGGTTCCGCGGGAACTACTCACGGTCCGTTCGGGCTCCGACGCAAACCGATCTCTTTTCGCCGCAGTCGGTGAACTTCGGTTTCCTCGATGATCCTTGCGATGTTCTCAACATCAACTCCGGATCATCGACGCGGGCTGCCAACTGCGCTGCTGCGGGCCTGCCGGCTAACTTCGCCAACCTTCCAGCGCGTAGCGAAACTCTTCGCTTCCTTGCAGGTGGCAATGATCAGCTAACAGTCGAGAAGTCTGACAGCTACACTGTTGGTGTAGTTGTGGTCCCGACTGCGCTCGTCACGGGACTGTCGGTTACTCTCGACTACTACAATATCAACGTGAAAAACTTGATTTCGACCGTTGGAATTCAAAACATTGTAGATACTTGTTACGATGCAGCGACCCTTGACAACTCCTTCTGTGGATTGGTGTTTCGCGACCCTGCAACGGGTTTCTTCAACGAAGACGCCGCTGTACTCGATGCTCCGGTCAACTTTGCCAGACAGAAGACTTCTGGCATAGATCTGGACGTTGCATATCGGCATGACTTTGGGCCTGTTCGGCTAGATCTGCGCGGTATTGGTACTTACATCGTCAATCGTACTAACTATTTGAATGTGCTGGATCCGAAGGAACCGGATCGTCAGAAGAGTGAGCTTGGTGATCCTGCATATGAAGGTCAGCTGACCGCGAACCTCGATTTCGGAGTTCTCGATTTTGGCTATAAGCTTCGGTATATCGGACGGCAGGTTGTCGCTGCCGACTACGAAGATCAGAATAACTATAATGGTAACCCGCCGAGGGATGCTGATGCGTACTCGATCTCACGCTACCCGCGGTTCTTCTATCATGACATCCGCGTAGGCGTTCAGGTGAATAGCAAGTTCAATTTCTATGCTGGTGTAGATAATATCGGTGACAAGATGCCGCCGCTGGGTCTGCTCGGGATTGAGGGGGGCAGCCCCTACGATAACGTGGGACGGTTCTTCTACGCTGGGTTCAAAGCCGACTTCTAAAAGCGACAACCAATGACAACAGGGGGGTCGCCGATCAGACGGCGACCCCTTTTGTGCAACTGATTCCGGCCGCACGGAGGGATGCCCGTACTATTCGGTGCTGGGAAGAGCGGGGGGCGGTAGCATCACGTCGGGCTTGCTTCGCATCAGGAGCCAATCACCTCGACAGCGATTTAAGCTGAGCTGGCCTATAAAACGGTATGCGTTTGTTATTCCGGACAAGCGACGTTGACCAATCCGACCAATATCAAAAGCCCGCAGACTCGTCGTTGCCAGGTCCATTTTCTAATCAACCAGAGAACCGACCCAACGCAATCTGACTGATGGAAACATCCGTCGTGTTCCATCCCCGGCGTGCCCTTGCCATGCCTCTCGTGTCCCGCCCTCGTGTGCCGATACTACGACCAGTCGGCCAAGGCTGCTTCACGCAGCTCCTCTGACCGCAGCGGTTCGAGTCAGGTGAGTTCTAAAGTGCAACATGGCGCTGCAGCAGATCACCTTGCTACAGCGCCACGCCTCTTCATTTATTCTGCCCTTGGGAGAGCCGCATACGGCGGGCGTCCTAGATTGGCGGCAGGTCAGTAGCGGTAGTGATCCGGCTTGAACGGGCCCTGGGGCGTAACGCCGATGTAGGACGCCTGCTTGTCGTTGAGTGTGGTGAGCTTCACGCCCAGCTTATCGAGATGCAGCGCCGCGACCTTCTCGTCGAGGTGCTTCGGGAGGACATAGACGTCCTTCCCGTATTGCTCGTTCTTGGTCCAAAGCTCAATCTGGGCGAGCGTCTGGTTGGTGAAGCTGGCGCTCATGACAAAGCTCGGGTGGCCGGTGGCATTGCCGAGGTTCACCAAGCGGCCCTTGCTGAGCACGATGATCTTCTTGCCATCCGGGAATTCGACCTCATCGACCTGCGGCTTGATCTCGGTCCACTTCATGTTGCTCAGCGCACCGATCTGGATCTCGCTGTCGAAGTGGCCGATGTTGCAGACGATCGCCATGTTCTTCATCGCCCGCATGTGGTCGAGCGTGATGATGTCCATGTTGCCGGTGGCGGTGACGAAGATGTCGGCGCGTGGCGCGGCATCCTCCATAGTGACGACCTCATAGCCTTCCATCGCGGCCTGGAGCGCGCAGATCGGATCGACCTCGGTCACCAGCACGCGGGCGCCGCCATTGCGCAGCGAAGCCGCAGAGCCCTTACCGACGTCGCCGAAGCCGGCGACCACGGCGACTTTGCCGGCCAGCATGACGTCGGTGCCACGCCGAATGGCGTCGACCAGCGATTCCTTGCAGCCATAGAGATTGTCGAACTTGGACTTGGTGACGCTGTCGTTGACGTTGATGGCCGGGAACGGGAGCTTGCCCTGCTTGGACAGCTCGTACAGCCGATGAACGCCGGTGGTGGTCTCTTCCGACACGCCCTTGATCGCCTGGACCGTCTTGGTGAGATAGCCCGGACGTTCCTTGAGGAAGCGGTTCAGGGTGGCGACGAACACCTCTTCTTCCTCGTTCGACGGGGTGAAGAGAGCCTCGCCTGCCTCGACCCGGGCGCCCCACAGCGCGAACATGGTCGCGTCCCCGCCGTCGTCCAGGATCAGGTTGCAGGTCTGGTCCTGCCCCCAGTCGAAGATGCGGACGACGTAGTTCCAATATTCTTCCAGCGTCTCGCCCTTGACGGCAAACACCGGAACGCCGGTCGCCGCGATGGCAGCCGCGGCGTGATCCTGGGTCGAGAAGATGTTGCAGCTGGCCCAGCGCACGTCCGCGCCGAGCGCCGTCAGGGTCTCGATCAGCACCGCCGTCTGGATCGTCATGTGGAGCGAACCGGTGATCCGCGCACCCTTCAGCGGCTTGGCGGCGCCATATTCGTCCCGCAGCGCCATCAGGCCGGGCATCTCGGTCTCGGCGATCTCGATCTCCTTGCGGCCGAAGTCGGCCAGGCCGAGATCCTTCACGAGGTAGTCGCGCTCAAGCGTCTGGGTAGCCACGAACTTCTTCTCCAAAGTAAGAAGACCGCGCAAGCGCGGCCGGTTGGCGGCGCGGATAGCTCCGAACGGGATATAAAGGAAGCTTTATATGACGTCTGCGGCTCAGGCTGCGCCGGCCTCACTGGACAGCAGCCGCGGGTCGATCCCCTCGCCCTGGAAAGCGGCCGCCCAGCGTTCGTCGGTCGGAGTGTCGAAGATCAGCCCCGGTGTGCCGCCGGCCGCGAACCACCCGTGGTGGGTCATCTCCTCGTCGAGCTGACCGCCTGCCCAGCCGGCATAGCCGAGCGCGATCAGCCACTTCGAAGGCCCCCGCCCTTCCGCAATCGCGCGCAGCACGTCGATGGTGCCGGTCATCGCCCATTGCTGCCCGGCGCTGCCCACCACTTGCATGGTGTCTTCCCCGCCCCAATCGGCCGAGTGCAGCACGAAGCCACGCCCGGGCTCGACCGGCCCGCCGTGGTGGATTGCGCAGTCGGGGGCCACACCCGGATCGAGGTCCAACTGCTTCAGCAATCCACGGAAGCGCAGGCCGGCGCGCTTGTGGCCAATGCCGACACCGACGGCCCCATTCGCGTCATGCACGCAGATGGCGATCACCGCCCGGTCGAAGCGCGGGTCGGCCATGCCGGGCATCGCGAGCAGGAGCTTGCCGGAGAGGAATGGCGGTTGGCTCATGAGCGTTCATTGCCTCGCCGCCGTACCGTCGCACAAGCCCCAGAACGGCGACTGGCCTTGTTCCGACCACCGCTCGCTCCTATCCGGTCCGGGACCTCTCAACAGGAGACTTAAACCCATGACCATCCAAGTCGGCGACCGACTGCCCGACGTTCCGCTCACCATCGCCACCAGCGAGGGCCCGCGGCCGACCACCACAACCGAATATTTCGGCGGCAAGAAGGTGGCGCTGTTCGCTGTTCCGGGCGCCTACACGCCGACGTGCTCGGCCAAGCACCTGCCCTCCTACGTCGAGAAAGCGCAGGAACTGAAGGGCAAGGGCGTTGACGAGATCGCCTGCACCAGCGTCAACGACGCGTTCGTGATGAGCGCCTGGAACCGCGACCAGGGCAGCGAGAACATCACCATGCTGGCCGACGGCAACGGCCAGTTGGCGGACGCGCTGGGGCTCACCATGGACGGCGCCAAGTTCGGCATGGGCACGCGATCACAGCGTTACTCGATGATCGTCAACGATGGCGTGGTGGAGCAGCTCAACGTCGAGGCACCGGGCGAATATCAGGCGTCCAGCGCGGAGACGCTGCTGACCCAACTCTGACTGGCGCGGCGCGGCCTCCCCTTGGCGAGAGGCCGCGCAACGACCGGCATCGTTGAACGTTCGCCCATGTAACCCCTTGCGTTCAAAGGAGAGCATGCATGGCACGCAACGACGACACTCGTGGACATGGTCACGAAACTCATACTCATACGGACGACCGCAGCAGCAGCGAGAAGAACCGCAGCAGCGGCGGCAGCAGCCTTGGCGACCGGTTCGGCAACATCGGCCAGCAGGTCCGCAATCGCCCGGTAGCAGCGGCGGCAGTGGCGACGGCAGCCGCGGCAGCTGGCGCCTTTTTCTTCTCGCGTCGTAGCAGCAACAGCTCCGGATCGAGCTCCCCGATGAAGTTTGGCCAGCAGGCCGACGGTGACCGCAAGTCCGGCGCCGGCGCCTACAAGAGCCAGGGCTCGACCAGCCAGGAGAGTCTGCTGGAAACCAACAGCAGCACGCCCAGCAGCACGGCCGGCATCGGCGCGGGCACTGGCGGCGGCTCGCCCACCGACGTGCAGAGCAGCGTTAGTGGAAGCGGCAGCAGCACCGCTGGTTCCGGCTCCAGCAGCGGCTCGACCCAGCCGGCGTTCGGGACCAGCTCGGCCTCGACCGGCGGCACGCCGAGCGGCATGGGCGGCGGCTCGACCGGCAGCAGCGTGTCGGGCGGCGGTGCCAGTGGCAGCACGACCGATTCCAGCAGCACCGGCTCGACCAGCTCGAGTGGCTCCCCCAGCACCAGCACGGCCAGCAGTGGCTCGACGGGTTCTGGCAGCGCTTCCGGCAAGGGCGGCAAGTCCAAGTCGTCGAACACGGGCAGCCAGACCAGTTCCAGCGCCGGCAACACCGGCCTGGACGACACGGATGACGACCAGACCAAGGTCGGTTCGGTCGCCTACGGAGCCTAAGGCTCGCTTGATCGGTTGAATGGGAGGGGCGCTTTGGCGCCCCTCTTCGCATCGGAGCAGGACGGATGGGGCTGAAGCCGCTGAACGAACAGGTGATGGTGATTACGGGCGCGTCGAGCGGCATCGGGCTGGCAACGGCGCGGCGGGCGGCAGCAGCGGGCGCCAAGGTCGTGCTTGCGGCGCGCAACGCCGCGGCGCTCGACGAAGCGGTGGTCGCCATCCGCAACAAGGGCGGCGAGGCGACTGCGATCGACCTCGACGTGGCCGATCCGGGTGCGGCGCAGGAACTGGCGGCCAAGGCGATCGAGGCGTTCGGGCGCATCGATACCTGGGTCAACGACGCGGCGGCGGCCATCTACGCGCGGCTGGACCAGGTCAGCCTGGATGAGCATCGCCGCGTCTTCGACGTTGGCTACTTTGGGCTGGTGCAGGGAAGCATGGAAGCCGTCCGGCACCTCAGGGAGCATGGCGGCGCGCTGATCAATGTAGGGTCCGTCCTCAGCAGCCGGGCGATCCCGCTGCAGGGTCCCTATTGCGCCATGAAGGCGGCAGTGATGCAGTTCACCGACACGCTGCGGATGGAATTGGAGCAGGACGGGGCGCCGGTGTCGGTCACCCTGGTCAAGCCGGCGGCGATCGATACGCCCTATCCGGAGCATGCCCGCAACAAGCTCAGCGCGCCGGCGCGGTTGCCGCAGCCGATCTACGACGTCGAACTCGTCGCCAAGGCGATCTGCTTCGCGGCACAGAACAAGCGCCGGGTGCTGATCGTCGGCGGTGGCGGCTTGGCGATCAACACGTTCGCCCCGGCCCTGCCCAAGCTGGCCGACAAGGCGATGGAGCTGGTCGGCGGTGAGGCATCGCAGACCACCGATGTGCCACCTGGCCCGGGCACCAGCGACAATTTGTTCGAGCCGCGGGCCGATGGCCGGACGGAGAGCAACCAGAACCCGTTCACCCGCCAGACCTCGCTGTTCCTTGAGGCGCAGATGCACCCGCTGGCAGCGGCAGCGATGGTTGGCGGAGTTGCGGCCGCGGGCGCGTTCCTGCTCAGCCGCAAGCGGGACGAGGACCTGGGTGCTCGGGAAGCGCAGCGGCGGATCCGGGCGGCGGGAATGAGCTGATCGGCTTATTCGGCGGTCTTCGGCGCGTAGCTCGGCGGTGAGCAGGCCTCCGCCGCGTCCCACAGTGGTTGCAACTGTGCATGCAGGGCTGTGGTGCCGCGGATCGTCACCGACCGGCCCGCTTCCGTTCGGGCGTCCAGTTCGACCTCGGTCAGGGCGCCATGTGGGCTGGGGACGTCCGCGAACGTGGCGGGGACCGGAGCGAGGTCGAGGGTGATCTTGCCCAGCCCGGCGACTGCCTTGGCCAGTTGCGGGCAGGTAGAGCTGCCGGTGTCGTGCCGCTCGACGAACGGCAGGTAGAGCTTGGTCCGGCTCGTGTGCTTTGCAAACAGGACGAACAGCTTCTCACTCGACCGGTCCGGTTCGTCAGGCCGGTAGCCTTGTCGTTTCAGCAGCGCGATCAGCTCCTCGGGACGAAAGCTTGCGTCTATGGCGTCGTGGAGCGGCTTACTGGTAGCCAGCAGGTCGGGCACGAACGCATATTGGTAGCGGTAGGCGCAGGAGCCCGCCGCCTCATTCTTGACGGGATCGCCGTCGCAGTAGAGGTCGAGACGATCATCGCGGATCGCACCGAAGTCGTAATGACCTAGTGTGCTGCGGGCCGGCGCGCCCCACCAACGCTTGCCGAGCCATTGATCGTCGATCCGCAGGGATCGCTTCAGTGCATCGCCCCGGCCGCGCAAGGCCCAGGACCAGTAGGACCGGTACAGTCTGGCGACGTCATACCCGTCGAGCGTTTGCGGGCGGTCGGCCGGGTAGATGGCTGGAGGCGGCGGAGCGGCAACAGCCGCTCCGCCCCAAGCCAGTGCCAGAACGGCGGTGATTACCAGCCGCACTGCTTTCCGGCGTTCTGCTGCTCCAGCCACTTCTGCAGCGGGGCGAAATATTCGAGCATGGGCTTGCCCGACATCTCGCGGGTGCCGGTAAAGACCTGAAGGGCGTCCGGCCATGGCTTGGACGCACCCATGGTCAGCATCTGGTTGAGGCGCTGACCGACCTCCTTGTTGCCGTAGAAGGAGCAGCGGTGGAGCGGGCCCTTCCAGCCGCTCATGTCGCACGCCGCCTTGTAGAACTGGAACTGCAGGATGCGCGCCAGGAAGTAGCGGGCATAGGGGGTGTTGGCCGGGATATGGTACTTGGCGCCGGGGTCGAAGTCGGCCTCGGTCCGCTGCACCGGCGGAGTGATCCCCTGATATTGCTGGCGAAGCTGGTTCCAGCCGGCCTCGTAGCCGCTCGCAGGAATGGAGCCGTCGAACACGCCCCAGCGCCACTTGTCGACCATCAGGCCGAACGGCAGGAACGCGACCTTGTCCATCGCCTGGCGCAGCAGCAGGCCCGTGTCCTTGTCCGCGCTCGGCACCTTGTTACGGTCGAGCAGGCCGATCTGGACCAGGTATTCGGGCGTCACCGACAGCGCGATGAAGTCGCCGATCGCCTCGTGGAAGCCGTCGTTGGCGCCGTTGAGGTAGAGATACGGCTGCTGGTTGTAGGCGCGCTGGTAGAAGTTGTGGCCGAGTTCGTGGTGGATGGTGACGAAGTCGTCGGCGTTCACCTTGGTGCACATCTTGATGCGCAGATCATCGACGTTGTTCACGTCCCAGGCCGAGGCGTGGCAGATGACTTCGCGGTCGCGGGGACGGGTGATCTGGCTGCGCTGCCAGAAGCTAGCCGGGAGCGCCGGAAAGCCGAGCGACGTATAGAAGCGCTCGCCCGTGCGGACCATCTGTTCGGGCGTGTACTTCTTCTGGGCGAGCAGGTCGGTAAGGTCGTAGCCGATGTCACCGGCCCCCTTGGGCGCGACCACGTCGTAGATGTTGCCCCATTCCTGCGCCCACATGTTGCCGAGCAGGTCGGCGCGGATCGGGCCGGACGCGGGCTGCACCGCATTGCCGTACTTCCCGTTGAGCTTGGTCCGAGTGTAGCAGTGGAGCTGGTTGTAGAGCGGCTTCACCTCGGCCCACAACCGGTCGTAGGTGGCCGAAAATTCTTGCGGGCTCATGTCATACTGGCTGCGCCACATGGCGCCGGTGTCGTCGTAACCGAGTTCCCTGGCGCCCTGGTTGGCGATCGACACCATGCGGGTGTAGTCGGCGCGCATCGGCCGGCCGACGTTGCTGTGCCAGCTGGTCCAGATCTCCTGCAGCTGCGCCGGGTTGCGCAGGGTGCCCATCTGCTCCTCGGCGACATCGCCGGTGATCTCCTTGCCGCCAAGCGTCGCCCGGCCCTTGCCGTAGGTCGACTGGAGCCGCGTGGAGATGGTATTGAGCTCGGCGGCCTGGCCGTTGGGGGCGGCGAGGACCAGGGCGCCGCGCAGGATGTTGAGCTTGCGGGCTGTGTCGGCGTCGAGGCCGGGGACGCGCGACCATTCGGCCGCTTCCTTCGCGTATTGGACGCCCTTCTCGGTGCTGATGGTCCCGAAATAGGCGGCGAGCGCGTCAGTGTCGTCGTTGATGTAGGTGGCGTTCACCCACGCCGCGCGACTGCCGATGATGCTGAAGTCGTAGAGGTCCTTCTCTACCGCCCCGATGAATGCGCGGGCACCTTCGGGTGTGCGAGGCTGCGCCTGCTCTCCGGCCAAAGCTGTTCCGTTCTCGATGATCACGTCATTCTGAGGGCGCACCATCCGAGTGCCGGAGCCCGGACCCGTCATGCAGCCCGCAAGAGCCAAGGCGAGAAGGGAGGTGGAAGCAGCCATTTTCATCGGTCGAAAGCCCCTGAGCGATTGCGAACGGAAGCGGTTTTGGTGCGGGCTCGTCACGGAGCCGTCAAGAAATTTGCGATGGCCTCGCCCAGTTCCGGCTCGGTCACCGAGCTCATGTGGGTGCCGGGCACGATCGCCAGGGTGGCGGCGGGCAGCCGATCGGCCAGCTCGCGGGCGGAGCCGTTGTCCTCGTCCTTTGCCCCACACACCACCAGCACCGGCATGGTGAGCGCTTCGAGCCAGTCCATGAACACGTCCTCGAAGCTGTCGAGCAGCAGGCGGGCGGCCTGCCGGTCGACCTTCTGGCTCTTCATGAATTGCGCGGCCAGCCAGTGCGGGTCGCCGCGCTGCAGCGTGTCGAAGCGGTCGATCACTTCGAGGAAGAAGGTCTTGCGACGTTTCCAGTTGGCGAGGCCCTGCAGGCCCATGCCGCCCAGGATGGCGCGGCGGGGCCGCAGTCCCTCGCCGACCGCCTGCACCGTGGTGCGAGCACCAAGCGAGAAGCCGCCCAGGTCGAACTCGGTAAGGCCGAGATGCGCGACTAACTCCCGAACGTCGCGGGCGAGGATGCCGGGACCGTAAGCGGCAGGGTCGTGGGGCTTGCCGGATTGCCCATGGGCGCGGTGATCGGGGGTGATCACGCGGAACCCCGCCCGCGCGATCCGCTCGGCATGGCCGAACTTGAGCCAGTTCATGTGCGCATCGGAGAACAGGCCGTGCAGCAGGATCACCGGCCGGCCCTGCCCCGTTTCATAGTAGGCCAGTTCAACTCCGTCCGACGCGGTCCACAGGTGGGTGGTGGTCATCGGGAGATTTCCGCCATGGCCGCATGAAAAATGCACCACTGTCCACTTTGTCCACTTCGCTCTCCGCGGCCAGGCGTGCGAAGCGAAGCAGGCTTGCAGGGCGGCAGGAGGGGCACATGGATGGGCATGGGCAGAGCCATGTCAAACGCACCCCTATTGTGCAACGGGACGGGCGGTCTCAGCTGTTCTGCGGCGGGGCAGCAGCATCCTTCGCAGCCACTCTCCGCCAAACCGCTCAACGGTAAGCAGGCTGATGTGGGCGGCCAGGAACGACATGCCGATGCAGGCCGCCAACGCCAGATAGGCGAGCAAAGGTCTCGTAGCACCAAGCTCCAGCGCGTCCACCACGAGGATACGCTTGAACACCAAGCTGATCAGCAAGGTGATCACGAGCGAGTGCAGCAGATAGACGCCGTAGGAATAGCGGCCGAGCGCCTGAAGCGGACGAAGGTAGAGCGGCGTCCATAGCTGGGCCGTGTCAGACGCGAGCACGCCGGCTACCAGCAGGTAGACGGTCGCCAGCCGCGCCGGGCCGGTCAATGGCGCGGCGGGCGTGAAGGCGAGCAGCAGCCCGGCAATAAGCACCCCGGCCGCTAGCGCGCGCGAGCGGATCCTGAGCCCCGACATGGCAAGGATTATGCCGAACAGGAACGACGGCAACGCCCGCAGCGCTCCCCAGCCGCTGTCCTGGAGGCTGGTGATGGACTCGCCCAGCCACGCCGCAGCGACCGACGCCACGGTCAAGCTGGCGGCAAGCGCGATGGCCAGCAGCCAGTACCGATGCTGGCGTGCGGCAAGGATTGCTGCGGCGAGCAGGTCGCACACCAGCACGCCACTGACTGCCCAGCTGGGATAGTTGAACGCCATCGCCTCGCCGAAGCCGAGCCCGTGGGTCAGCGTGAGGTGCGGGAGGATGCTGCCCGGGTCATAACGCAGCGGGTTCTCGGGCTGGAGCAGGCCGCGCCACACGGCGACGCCGAGCAGCAGATAGAAGCACAAGGTCGCCAGGTGCAGCGGATAGAGGCGGCTGAGGCGTTGAGCGACAAATTCGCGGGTAGGTTCCCTTGGCGCGTCCGGGCGACTGATGCGCCAGCCGAGGAAGAAGCCGCCCATGACGAAGAATATGTCGGTGAAATAAGCGAGGTAGCGGGACGCTGCATACTGCCATTCGCCTTCCTCAAAGAAGTAGGGGACGAAATGGAACAGCGCGATGCCGACACACATGATGCCGCGCAGCGCATCGAAGCTCACGATGCGGTTGAGTTCGGCTGGCGCAACCGAGGTTGGTGGACGCGCCTGGGCCCGCTCGGCGAAGTTGAAGATACTTCTTGTGGCTGTGCCAGGCGGTGCCGGTGCCGGTGCCGGCGAGATGACCGTATCGGATGACTGCACGCTTCACTCGCCCCGCTGGCTCAAAGGACCGCGTCCGACGCTCGCAAGCGTGCGATCGGAAGCGCCCCGTATGGCCGGCCTCTTTGCACCTGAGCGTAATAAACAATCTTTAGAGCAACCACCTGAGAGAAGGAGAGTTGCCTCATGTACTGGCGCAAACGCCCGGCCGAACCGATGAAGGGCTCGCCTGGCCGTTAAGCCTCGGCTTAACGGCTAACTGGAAACTGCGCTTTCCGCAGCCGCCCACCGCTCCTGCAAAGGCTGGTACTCGTCGCTGCGGGTTTCCGGCAGACCGTCGGTGTTGAGCCAGGCGCGGTTCATGCTTTCGGCACCGAAGTGGCTCGACGGCTTGAATCCGGACGGATCGTCGAAGGCGGCGACGGTCAGGTCCATCTTGTCGGTGCCCTCGCGATAGCGGAAGCCCAGGGACGTGCCGCAGGTGGCGCAGAACGGGCGTTGGGCGATGGCCGAGCTGTCGTACCAGTCGGGCTCGTGGCTCCAGCGGACGTTGGCTTGCGGTAGCCCGACCATCGCCAGACTGACGTTGCCGCTGGCGCGCTGGCACATGCGGCAGTGGCACAGGTAGCATTGGGCGTCCTCCGGCACTTGCGCCGTGAAGCGGATGCGGCTGCAAGCGCAGCCGCCGGTGAGGGACTGAGCGGAGGCCATCCTCAGGCCGCCTTCTGCAGGTGCTTCCGGCCGAGCAGTTCGGCGATCTGGACGGCGTTCAGCGCCGCGCCCTTGCGCAGGTTGTCGCTGACCACCCACAGGCTGAGGCCGTTGTCGACGGTCGGGTCCTCGCGGACGCGGGAAACGAAGGTGGCATAATCGCCGACGCACTCGACCGGCGTGACGTAGCCGCCGTTTTCGCGCTTATCGACCAGCATGATGCCGGGCGCCTCGCGCAGGATTTCCTGCGCCTGGATGGCCGAGATCTCGTCCTCGAATTCGACGTTGATCGCCTCGGAATGGCCAACGAACACCGGCACGCGGACGCAGGTCGCGGTGACCTTGATCTTGGGATCGAGGATCTTCTTGGTCTCGACCACCATCTTCCACTCCTCCTTGGTCGAGCCGTCGTCGAGGAAGTCGTCGATGTGCGGGATAACGTTGAAGGCGATCTGCTTGGTGAAGGCGTGCGGCTCGGCCGTATCGCCGACGAAGATGTTGCGCGACTGGTTGAACAGCTCGTCCATGCCCGACTTACCAGCGCCGGAGACCGACTGGTAGGTGGCGACGACCACCCGCTTGATGCGGGCGACATCGTGAAGTGGCTTCAGCGCGACCACCATCTGCGCGGTGGAGCAGTTGGGGTTGGCGATGATGTTCTTCTTCGCGTAGCCGGCGATTGCTTGGGCATTCACCTCCGGCACGATCAACGGCACGTCTGGGTCCATGCGGAACAGCGAGCTGTTGTCGATCACCGTGCAGCCGGCAGCCGCGGCGCGCGGGGCGTGAAGCTTGCTCCCTTCTGAGCCGATGGCGAACAGGGCCATGTCGAAGCCGGCGAAGTCGAAATGCTCGAGGTTCTTGACCTTGAGCGTCTCGCCGCTGTCACCGAAGTCGATGATGTCGCCCTGCGAACGCGAGCTGGCGACCGCCGCCACCTCGTCGAGCGGGAACTGCCGCTCGGCCAGAATTTGGAGCATTTCGCGCCCGACATTGCCCGTCGCTCCCACAACGGCGATCCGGTAACCCATGCATATTCTCCTTGTGCCGCGCGCCCTCTCGCATGGCGGCGGCGGTGGCGATATGGCAGGCCAGTTGGGGGAGACAAGACATGCGCGGACGCCTGTGGCTGGTGCTGGTGGTGGCGGGGCTGCTGGCGCTGATGGGCGGGTTGCGCGCCCTGAGCGCACCGCCGGCGGTGCGGACGGCCAGCGCCGTAGGTGAGTTCAATGCGCTGCGGGCCAAGGACCGCCTGGCGCGGGTGCTAGGCGAGCAGCGGCCGCACCCGGCGGATTCGGCGGCGAGCGACGGCGTGCGCGACCGGCTGGTGGCGGAGCTGCGGAGCATGGGGCTGCAGCCGC
>Ga0210040_10000698_pt1 | contig 54389 bp, 35 predicted proteins | sample CryGeyCG12114_NA_FD_185462 | JGI IMG/M metagenome (GOLD analysis project Ga0210040, IMG submission 185462) | Groundwater microbial communities from aquifer - Crystal Geyser CG19_WC_8/21/14_NA (SPAdes) (version 2) | ecosystem: Environmental > Aquatic > Deep subsurface > Groundwater | place: USA...
ATGAATACAGCAATCAATCATTAGTACATTTTAGAATAATTGAGCTAATTGACTTCTTTGAGAAATGTAGATTGTCATTGTGAGTATGTACTCAAAAGATCTGTGCGCCTGCGCTTGATGGGAGAATTAAAGACTGGTGACCCTATTCCTTGCGCTTCCTACCTGCTCAATCCCAACGAGCTACCTGCTGTTCCTCTTTCAGATCTGCTTGGAGCCGAAGACGGTTTCAAACATCCAATCATCCGCCGCCCGTGCGTTTTCCTCGTTTCGGGGCTGTTTCAACCGCCTGTCCAGCTCTCTTTTGTCCGGGCTTCGGATCAGCCTCGCGGCCACGTTCACGGCCGCTTGACCCACTTGGTGTTGGTTGACTTTCATCCTGTGCCTTGCGCTGCAAGGCTTCGAATCGGGCTATGTAGAATGCTGGTGCATGGTTGCTTCTCAAGAGTCCGCCAAGAGAGGTCAATGTCCCCAGGCACTGTCTTAGTGCTGGACCAGAGAACTGCTCCAACGCATCCAGAAAGAACGGCTCTTCCTTGTCGGCTTGACGAATGAGCATGCCGAAAAGACTGAGGTTCTGCCCACTAGCTGATGCTGTGCGCCTGGTAGAGCGGCGAGAAGACTCTGCAACCGGTGATATTATGGGCTCTGCTCGTTGGCAAACTTTGTCTAGAGCCCGCAGACACTCAGCTACCGTCTGTGCCTCGATCTGAAGTGGTTGATCATCTCCATACTGGCGCCTTTTTCTATCTTTGCTTAGCTCGTTGGAGAGTCTGAAAAGCTCATCAATCTGTGGCTGTATTGCCTCTTTGGCTGTAGCAGCTGATGGGGGCCTATCCACAAGAACGTCGTAAGCACCGAAACATGCTTCGAAACGACGCCAGAGCTTCTCGTTGAACAGCCTCGCGCAATGTTCGGGAGTCTGAATTCTGCTCAGACACTCCCAGAAATCGTCGTCATACGAGCCATACTGGAGTAGTGTTCCGAGCAGGTTGCCTGGAATAGTGTGATTACTCCCAACCCCGGATGGTGAATCCATGTTCTGGTCGATGTTGTTAAATATGTTGGGTTGGAACTCCGATGGTAATTCTGTCTCGTGGAAGCTAGATAGAATGTCCTGTAGCTGCACGGCTCTTTTTCTGATCTCGTCAGGTAGAGCCATGTCGATGTCTGAAGACACGAGAGATGATTCCAAAGTCAATTTTGCAAACTGGTCCGTGGGCGTAGTCATGGCTTGAGAGTGTGATTGTGGCACGACACTGAGATAAGTATCTTCCGGCTCTGCAAATCATTATATCTGCCTTGCGACTCAAAGCTCGAGGTGGAAAGTGAAAACAAGACATCGTAGCTTTGAGAGGCCTTTTGTGACCGTGCGCCGCAAGACAAAGTAACCTTGACAGGACGTTGTGATACTGCTTGATCAAAGGCCAAAAGCTGGTAGTGGGGCATGGGATGTAAACGAGTCATCCAGTACTGTCGTCAAGGAGGGAACTGAGTAAAAGACAAATCTTGCAGCTAGCGACCATGTGGACAGACATTGGCAGCTGCATATTGAGGCCGAAGTAGCACTAGTCAAGCCTCCAACACCATGGGCAGGCTCGACATTAAGATGGTACGACATCAGACCATTTGCATAAGCTTTGATGGATACGAAGTCGGTGTGCTCGAGGCATACACAGATACCCTTCGCCTGCTCGTATGTGTCTCGCCCGGGATTGCACAGTGGAAAGAAGTGGAGGAGGACCAAAAGGTCTTGGCTGCACGTGACTTGCGTAGTCTGTGCAGTATCGCTGCCTGATTTGCTGGCGTTCGACCTGTTGGGCCGTTAGAACGGTCGACCTTAGGCAGCGCTTAGACAACCACTGATGATTGTCTCCGATGCGCTCGAGGTGATGAACAAGATTCGAGACTGTTCAAAGCGGAATACTTGTGTCCGCAATACAAGTCACTTATTGGCAGACTGGATAATGCAGCCGTTAGTTGTGGTTGAATGAGTGCACCTTGCTCTTAGAGTTAGCCTTGCCTGCAGGTATCGCATAGTGCGATGCATAGCATTGAGGTTTCTGCGCCGGCCGCGCATTTAGTGCTGAGATAGAAGAATCTTCATCGAAAGTTGCATCACAATGCGTTTCGCTTGCAGGATTTCGGCCGTGAAGCTTAGGATTGCGAGGAGATTTTGCAGCCACACGGAAGATTTGTGGAATCAAGCATGGTCCGGCTCAACGGATTATTCTATAGTCTGTGAGCTAGGTAGCGAGTGGTAGATGCGCCGCTGTACCGAAGAGGAAGATCGTTGTAAAAGAGCGGCCCACCTGCAAGGGTCACACATGGCCGCTTGGATAGCTGTAGGTGCCGAAAACTTGTTGCTCCGAGATGTGCCAACGTATCGTGACAGCTCTGGAGCGAGGTGCATGTAGATGTGACAGAAGTCAGAGAACAGCTCGTTTGGAACGCCAAGTGTGCCTACGGGCAGATCCGAATATCAGCTGATAGTCTCTGTGTTGGGAGACCATTGTGTCTGCTAAAGGACTGTCGATGATCTGGGGGAAACTTGCTGGCATGGAAGCTGAGCTCATACCAAGGACTCCAAAGAGCTCCCGGCGGTGTGCGACAATGTATTGTAGAAGTACGTCGGTGCTAACGAATGAACAGTGCTCATGTTGGCACCGACCTGGGTGTGCTTCTCCACGATATAATCGTCAATTGGACTTCTAGTTGACGTGTCGAGGGCACAGTATTTGTTTTGCTTTCAGCTATGGCTATGGTGGTAGGTGCGCTACTAGATGGCAGTACCTCAAATGTCGGTGATGGTCTTGACGACGAAGTAGCTGACGTCTTGGTGAGGGTATCATCTATCGTCGTTTCGGACGCTAATTACCACGACAAGAACAAAGATGCACAACAACACCTATTCTGAAGTCAGCGAAGTTCGAAAGTGTGAGGCCTGAAGCTAAACGTACCAGTATAGTAAGCATAAACACCACTACTAATTCCCACCCACTGGAAATTGCATTACCTCTTGCCATCTCGGACTGCCAGTGGAGAAATCGATAGCAGCCAAGGATAGTGATAATGATGGCCACGACATGGCAGACAAGTGATAGGGGTACGCTGACAACGAAGAAACCAAGGACAGGATCAGGATTCGGCGAGCGAAACAGCCGCATCAGTTGTGCAATAAACACCCCCATCATGGCGAAGGCCTGTCCTGTGCGAATCCAGCCGAGGGCTGTTCTTTCATTCGCTAGCAATAGAGTAAGTATAGGAGGATAAAGGGGGGTTCAGTACTGACCTAGGTGATCTCGACATTTGACATGAGGGACGGATAGGGAGATGTACCTGCGCCAGGCAAGTGTGAAGGCGTGCTGGTGTTTGCGGGAAGAAGCAGTCGCGACACGATGCAATGTGACTCCCTCTGGCACACTGTCAAGATCAAGGGCTTCTCGCTCTGATGAGGTGGATAGCACCTGCTCAGCCCTGAGCGGCCCGTTATGCACGTTGCTCGTCATGAGGTCAATTGCTAATCTGGGTTAGCTGCACAGCGGTGCACGTTGTGGTTGCACTGCAGGACCTTCTTCACATACTTCAACATATTGTACGAAGACTAATTACCTTCAAGATAGCAAACATTCGGGTTCAATTTTACAGTCGTCGCAGAGCCCCGGGCTTGCCGAATTGCCGCCGTCTGATGGGCTATTCTTTGGAATCAGGTGACCTTCCAGTAGCCATTGTGCCTAATGATCTTCAACGCTTAGGCTGCTGTGCGCAACGGCAACGGCAACGGCAGCGGCAAGCTCGGAACTCTCGGTCTCGCTAACACATTGCTGTCGCGCTATACTAACAGCACCTAAGATGCAAAACAACAAACAACTCACTCAGATGTAAAGCGACATCGAAGCAAGACGTTCAATATGCCAGTGACATGAAAAGAAGTTTGGAAAGCGATGCGTCAAGCTTTGGGTAACAGCAAGTGGGAAGCGAGCAACTTGGCGATGACGCCGTCAGATGCTTTACTTTTCAAGATTTGATCTCCAAACTAGGCGTGGTGCGCAGCAGTCGAAAGTTGAACGGTGGCCTGCAACAGAGCCGGGCACTTCGTTGTCCCAGCCCACGGATTATCAAGTTACACATCGTAACCCAGCCCTCTTTTTCCTGTCCAACGTCGCAATGATCCTGCGACTGTATTTCTTTATCTCTCTTTTGCAGCATTCCCAGTCGTGATTCTTCTCTCCCACGTGTGGCTTCCCAACATCGTTTGAGTCTCCGTCCAGCCTCAGCACCCCAGCGTTACAAGGCACAGATCCACTACCACGCCTACACCCGCCGCCCCGCACCCGACAACACGACGAAAGTTCGCTCGTGACGTCTTTCAACACGCCTTGAACACGCCTGGTCTGGTGCCTGTACTGCAACACATTATCAGACACCACCAACGGCAGTGAATACAGTCTCATCGCTCAGATCCGAGCTCGTGGCCCATCATGCTTGGAGGTCTGCTATTCTCCATCTGGAGGATATTTGAGATCATAACACTGATTCCAGTAATTGGCATGCTTGTAAGTGATAAAACAGCATCAACACTAAAGCTTGTGCTAACGACTTTCCAGGCGTGGTTTGTTGCTGGATTCCAAGACAACAACCAGCTGACTCCCTCCTCAATCCTCGTCCTCTTCATCGTTTCGATTCTAGCTTGCGCTTGGGCCCTTGCGACACTGATTCGACTCAAATCCACGCGACGGTCAGCCCTCTTCGTCGCCTTCATCGACCTCTGCTTCGTCGGCGCATTCATTGCAGGCGTGTACGAACTGCGTGGCATTGGCAATGCGGATTGCTCCAGCTTCTCAAGCTCACCCCTCTACGTCAATCTTGGGCCCTTCGGCTACTATGGCAATCAAGTCGGCTCGAACTGGGCACTGAACATCAACAAGAACTGCGCAATGCTGAAGGCATCATGGGCATTTGGGATCATGAACACCATATTTTTCTTCATCACTGCCATCCTTGCCGTCTTCCTCCACAGGCACGAAAAGACTGTGGTTGTGAAGGAAGTTCGAAGGTCGAGACACAGCAGCCGCAGGGGGCATTCCAGGAGTGGGGGCTCTCGTAGTGGTAGGAGTCACAGTGGTCGCCGATCATATTACGTCTAGACGAATCAAGATTCGGAATTCAAATAGCGACAATTTACGACTGACGAGTTTCATTTTTGCCTTCTCGACGGATGTCTTTCGATTGGGTTCTTGTTAGCAAGCATGCGGAATGGCAGGGAACAGTGGCTGCGGGTATGATGAACGAACTCCGTAGACGGGTATCAATCGTTTCTCGAGCCTTCAATGACATCTGTCCTTCTTGCGTGGCGCTCTACAATCAAACAATACTAGAAGCTTTTGACCTTGGTGCCTGTGCAAGGCATCCTAAGGCAGCCTTTTTGTTCCCCACTTATACCTCGCAATCGGAGACCGCCGCCACGCTCCTCCCACGACTAACCTTTATCTACAGTTGCCATGTACAATCCCTTGCTGGGATTTATGCTTTTATGCTAGGGCACTTTTCTAACCAATGGTCTAGTACACATTCTCTGGCTTAGAACCGTGAGGATACGGCAAGACAGTGTGTACTACATGCCTAATTGGTTGTACCGCTAGTCTACTAAGAGGGTCGACCAGGAGAGGCATAAAAGAGGAGTCCTTTCCCTCCCTATGGACAATCTGCCGGAATAACTGTATGAAAGCCTCGTCAAATATATAAGGCCACCACGCTACTGCACGCCAGCATAAAATTCTAGCAACAGACTGTGTACAGTATAGGCTGATCTTAAATCCTGGCTTAGGATAAGCCAGAATCCTCCAGGATTTCCTTGGCGGATCAGGCAGGATTCGGGACTAGCCTACACTGGCCACGTACAACGCGCAGAAGGACAATCTCGGTTATGATTTCCAATGTCTATTAAAACATCACCTCTGGCCAAGTAGCAGCAGATGTCGCACCCGTTGTCAAGGTCCAGGAATCAACATCTATGGCCGCCATGAAACGAGTCTTTCAGGGCTTCTGGCAGTCGGCCGAGAATCCTGATAAGAACAATCTCTCTTCTAGCAGCAAAACTTTTCATAGTGAAGAGCCATTGATATACAACAGCAGGGCCGAGGAGATACGCCAAGCTGAATACCCAACACTTCTAGGCACAACCTACCTGGATCACGCCGGAACCACGCCGTACAGCAAGACAGCAATTGAACGGTGGACAGCAGAATTGACGACAAATCTGTTTGGGAATCCTCATTCGGCATCAGCATCTTCTCAGCTTTCGACTAAGCGCATCGACGATATCAGACTTAAGGTATTGAAGTTCTTCAATGCCAACCCTGAAGACTTCGACGTTGTCTTCGTGGCCAACGCCACGGCTGCTATCAAACTCGTCGCAGAGGCATGCCGCGACGGTCCTGAGGGCTTCTGGTATGGCTACCATGGTGATGCACACACTAGTCTGGTGGGATGTCGAGAACTGGCTACTCAAGGCACGAGCTGCTTCGAAGATGATCGAAGCGTGGAATCATGGATCACCAGTTTGGGCGATTCGAGTCTGTACCGAGAATCTTTGCAGCTTTTTGCATACCCAGGTCAATCAAACATGACCGGCAGACGTCTACCGTTCGAATGGTGCAGCATGATCAGGGCAGCAGCAGCAAAAAACCAACAACGTGTCTACACATTGCTTGATGCTGCAAGCCTTGTCTCAACCTCACCACTAGATCTGAGCGATCCGTCTACCGCTCCTGACTTCACAGCGTTTAGCTTCTACAAGATCTTCGGCTTCCCAGATCTCGGTGCTCTGATAGTACGCAGGGAATCTGGATGCATTTTAACACGGAAGCGCTATTTCGGAGGCGGAACAGTTGATGCTGTAATCAGCTCGGAAAGCAGTTGGCATGCGAAAAAGGGGACTCTGCACGGTGCACTCGAGGAAGGAACATTGCCCTTTCATAACATAGTTGCTTTAGATCATGCTATGGCCGTCCATGAGGAGCTTTTTGGATCGATGAAGCAAGTTGCGAGTCATGCCCGGTTCCTAGCACGAGCAGCTCGCAGGACGCTTAGAGGTCTGCTTCATGCAAACGGGGCAGAAGTCTGCGAGATCTATGGTCCCGTAGACACTTATGACTGCGGACCCCTGGTAGCATTCAACCTCAAAGATAGTACAGGCAAGATTCTAAGCGCATACCAAGTGGAGAAGCTCTGCACAGTAAAAGACATCCAGCTCAGAACGGGCGGTCTATGCAATCCAGGCGGTATTGCTCGGCATCTTGGCTTGCTACCTGAGCATGTCCGGCACAATTACGATGCAGGCTGGAGATGCGGTGGAGAGAACGACATGATCAATGGTATGCCAACTGGTGTTATTAGGATCAGCTTCGGCGCAATGAGCACCAAGTCAGACCTGGAGACTTTCATCAGCTTTATCGAGGAGTACTATGTTGAGCGACATGTTTTCAGAACTATACCAACGCCACCAGTCAAGCGAGCTGATGCTGATTCTCGGGGACCTGGATTCTTCATCGAAAGTCTTTCGGTCTTCCCGATCAAAAGCTGTGCTGCCTTCCAAATACCTGCGGGCCAGAAGTGGCACGTCAGAGCAATTGGGCTGGCTTGGGACAGAGAGTGGTGCTTAGTGCACGAAGGCACAAACGTGGCAATGAGCCAGAAGCGCTATCCTCGCATGGCACTGTTGCAGCCAGAAATCGATCTGGAAACTCAGAAACTACGCGTTTCATACGCTGCGCAACGCGTGGATGAGCACATAGAGATCGACCTGCAGGAGACACCATCAACCACCATCGTCCCAGCAAAGACGTGCTCACAGGACGTATTCCGGCTGCAAGATTCCAAAGTCTGCGGCGACACGATACCTCTGCACGTCTACACTTCGGCCACGGTCAACAAGTTCTTTTCCGAAGTCCTCGGTGTACCATGCTGCCTAGCACGTTACCCACGCAGCGGCTCTCCCAGGAACGTCAATATCCGAAAACCAGAGCGCGCAACTGCTTCGCCGGTTGCGTCTGCCCAGCCGTCCTCCATGAAGCTCGCGAACGAGAGTCCTCTGCTTGTCGTGTCGCGATCGAGCGTCAATGAGCTCAACAGACAGATCAGACACAACGCGCGAGAACGCGGTGCAGACGAGCGCATCAGTATATCTGCAAGCTCGTTCCGTGCTAACATTGTAGTTGCTGAATGTAAAGAAGAAATCGCAGATGATGAGATGCCGTACAGCGAGGACAATTGGACTTCAGTGTCGATATCTCCGAACAGTCAGATTCATAACACTTTGAAAGGCCGGAAAGTATCTCTGGACGCACAAAGCCACGCAGCCACAGCCACAACCACAGTCACACATAAGCCAGACACCACGAGCAGTACCTCCAACTCCAACTCCAACTCCAACTCCAGCAACCCGAGCCTCCCCGGCTCCTTCGACACCTCGACCTCGACCTCGACCTCGACCTCGAGAACGCGCTGGCGGCGACGGTGGCGCGCGATTCTTCTTCCAAGTCGAACCAGCACCAGCACCAGCACCAGCACCAGCATATCCTCACTCTCACAAGCACACTCACAAGCACACTCACAGTCCCCCAAATCTCCACCACCACAGCCCCTCACCCTTACCATCCTCGGCCCCTGCCAACGCTGCCAAATGGTCGGCATAGACCAAGCAACGGCCCGGTCGCAGCAGGAACCGTTCTCGACGCTTGCGAAGACGAGGCGGAAGGGGGATGGGCGCGTTTGGTTTGGGGTTCATGCTGCGCTGGATGTGGGGGTTGAGGGGGAGGGGGAGGGGGAGCGGTATGTGCGGGTTGGGGATCTGGTTTGGCCGGGCTGAGATGAGGATGGGATGGGATGACGCTGGTCATCTGTGCGTATGTATGTCTATGTATAACGCTCACGGTCGGCGGGGCCTTGTGGTCGAGCTCTATTTGTAGCTAGCTGTCTATGGAAGTGCCCGTGATGAGCCTTGTTTTGTGACATCGCGCCTGCTCGGCTCATTGATCTTCTGGCGACATGCTTGCTCTGCGAGCTGCGAAGACTTTGCTCCGTCAAAAGTACTGCCGCCGTCTGCTTCGGACGTGCGTAGCCCTAAAGCCGATAGCTCTAGGCGAGGTACGTTCTCTCTTCTACACCACGCCGTCAAGACTGCGTTGAGCTCGAGTCTCTTGTCTCGAATGGTGTGCATTCCATGACCACAGGGTTCTGATGGAGCCGCGATCGACCGCTCAAGCTCAAGTCAATGCATACGTGCTCATGCACCGTCGCCGGGTGTCAGTGGCTATCCATAGGCTTGCACCAACCCGGTCCAGCTTGCGCTTCTCCCACTTTGGTTCTATAGTTTCTGTCTTTTAGTAGTAACCCACAGCCCGTCGGCTTCGGCAAGCACTGTACCCTGCTGATCTACAATCTGCCCTTTAGAGTACCACTTCCGTCCTTGTCTTTTGACCAGCCATGTCTTAACCACGATATCACTCGGCGCTGGGACGGGCGCTCGATAGGTAACGTTGAGGTTCGCGGTGTAGAGGCTGTCTCTCGGCCCCTTGCCACGTACGTTGTTGTCGTGTAGCATGATTAGCAAGCCCATCGTCTCGTCGAGGATGGCGCAGGTCACGCCGCCGTGGAGGGTTTCTGGGTGGCCGTTTAGACCTGGGCCGGAGAGGGCGAGCATTGTGATTGCATCGGGATGTTCAGGGGCCACTGTTGGGGTTCTGTGGTCTGTGGTTGTGGGAGCGTTTTGGTTGGCGTCAGGTTCGGGGGTGACGAAGTCGCGGAGCTGGATGGAGACCATGTGGGGGATGGTATGTTCGGTGTTTACCGTGCGGGAGAAGAAATAGTCCTCACCGGAGGATTTGAGGTGTCGCGAGAAGGTTGGGATGACTTTGTACTTGGGCGATGAGACCAGGGTGTTGAGCCATGGAACCGACTTGAAGTGCTGTATTGATTCTGACGGTGGTGAGTGTGTGTCCAGGAAGGTCTCCATGAAGTCTGCGGTGCTCATTTGTGAGCTTTCCTCCGTGTCTTCCTTCATGGTTGCTGTTGTGCGATGTCAAGCTGTTAGCTCGAGTGTGTGCAAGGCCCTGAATGAACTTGTAGTGACTTGTCAGCTAGTACCAATAGATTGGGCGGGTTTGAGTGTATGCAGTGACCCGTCAAGGTCGTTTCCCACGTTCTGGGGTATCACTGCCATGCTGCGCGAAGTTGTACACAATCCGGCAACCGCGCAGTTGGAGAGGACCTCGGCTCGGAAAATTAGTGGGCTGCCCATTCGACTCGCTCGGCAGGCTCGATCACTGGGTGGACACCACGGTAACCGGCAAGGCTGGCATTCATGGACGTCGTCAAATAATGTGGCAGGTACCAGCCACATGCTCGATTCCTCATCTCGCCGTCCGCCTTTGTCAGGTTGTTGCTCTCAGTAAAGTTTAAGCGTGCCGCGCTCGGCTACTGCTGGTGTTACTGTAACGGTGGCCAGATTTCTGGGCGTTGGTGGCGAACACCCACTTCTTTCCGGATTGCTCCTTGCATATCTACCCGGTAGGGAAGTGCCATCTCAGTCGAGAAATTTGTTGAATTGTAGAGCCGGCAAGCCGCGTACACAGACGAGTTTGATTGGTGGCGGAGGTCATGCTTTTCGAAGCCTTGGCCTGTGCAGTTCTCGATGACAGCAAGATCGAATGATAGCGTGAGATACGAACGGGTATTTGCAGTAAGCCTTGCTTGCCAAGGACTAGACTCATGCATCGGACTATCTGGAGGAGTATTTAGCGCAGGATGTAGGTTTTAGTGCAGATTTCCATGGTTGACTACCACGCCCAGCATTGTTGCTACCGCTTGTCGCTGCCACTCCGTTGCAACGCTAGGGAACTGACCAATCCGTGGGGAGATTGTTGTCAACCTGCTTGCGATATGCGAACAAAAGTAGTTTCAATAAATAAAGAGCGGTTTCGCAGCATGCGCAATGCACAGCGCTTCTCTTTCTTCCCAGCAAGCAAATAGCCAGTCGTTGACACAGAGTACTCGTTTGACGCATACCAACAAGAGACACCATTCCGCCCGTCACCATATATTAAGTCTACGTGAGTTACACCTGCTGTGCTTTTCTTCCCTCCCGCCTCTTGCTATCCACTTCTCCACAAAATAAAACCAAGTGCGAAGGTCTTCGTTGCCGCTCTTCCATCTGGTGTCTTGTCACTGCCCTATCAACTGTTGCACCATCGCCACTGCTCTTGCCACAGCTTGCGTATCCTACCACTATTTCTACTTACTCGCTCACCCAAAAGCACGATCGCAGCTTGTCACATCTCCAAAGCTTGCATCAGCTAATATCGGTTCAGATCACAGTAACAGAACTACCAGCTACCCAACATCCTCTCCATCAAAATGTTCTCTCGATCAGTTCTGCTGGCATCGGCCTTGGTGGCTTTTGCAAATGCTCAAACCATCGTAACGTCCAGCGCTGCTTCTGTCCAAGCCACAGCTACACAGTCGCAGTCGATGCCACCGGCAGCCACCCAGGGCTTCAACCCGGGCAATGTGACCTCTTCGAGGAAGTGTGAGTGACTTCGACGCTTGGTTCCTGCTATCACCTCGGCTAATCATCCTTACAGTCAACTGGTGTCTTGCTCAGCTCAACACATGCCCACAGATCTGCGGTGGTGCGGCATCTCTCAACGACTGCGATAGCGTAAGTACATGGTAATCTGTTATCTCGCCCTCCTTCTAACGAATATCCAGGACACTCTCACATACAACTGTGTCTGCCCCAACGGCACCGTGCCAGACTCGACCGCCTTCGCACAGACCCTCCCATTCTACATTTGCCAAGAGACCTTTGTTCAGTGTATTGCCAACAATCCAAATGATGCTGAAGGGCAGGCAGTTTGCCAAGAGAATGAGAGTTGCGGTACCCGCAACGCCACAGCTGAAGCTCTATCACAAACCTCTGGTGTCAGCTCCAGCACGGCCTCGTCAACTTCTGGAGGTTCGGCTAGCTCTGCTGCTACTGGCAGTGACTCCTCTTCCGCAGCCTCTGCCACCGAGAGCGCTGCGATGGCTCCCATGACCACCTATGCAACCGGCGCCTTCGCAGCCGTCCTGATGGCTGCCTTCAAGCTCATGCTGTAAGCAGCAATATATAGCAAGACCTTGGGACTGCACCTTGTGATACACTTCTTGTCAACAAGCACATAATTGGACATATTGGCATGCTAGCGAGATGTTGAGCAAAGGAAATCAAAAGCAGGTGCATCATTAATGAGATGGCTCTCATCCACATCGTGGTAGAGGTTTATGGTGATAACGACTTCGATGATCATGATGCTTCATTATGATCACGACTAATGGTTCGACACTTTTGTCTGCATGGCTTGCAGATTACTGTCATTTAGCGAAGCGGTGTTCGAGCGAGGCCTGGATTGGCATTGAGCCAGCAGTATGAAATCGCATTCTAATCACTTCTTTCTCATCCTCTCTGCTACTGTGAGAAGATCGCACCTGCAACAACCTTTGCTAGCGATCTGCAAATGCGCCACCTTCCTATCAAAGCAGAGCCGGAGGCAAGCGCTGATCGTGTCCAAGCTAAGATCATTCGGGTAAGGTCGAATGCACGTCTTAGCGTACCGGCGCCCTCCCTGAAACGTAAATATTGTACCATATCTCCTTCTGCCTGGCCTCTGCCACCACGCTTCTTTTGCTTCTTCTACCAGTTGCTTGAAGCAGTATTCCGGACGCCACCCCTCTGTCGACGTTGCTGCTCAGATGGACGAGTACCACGAAGACGGGCGCCCTGCCAAGCGGCAGAAACTAGATGCCAAGGAAACGTCTCTTGCCACTGCCCAACAGCTTGGATATCTCATACTGGCACGACGTAGATTTGCCGTCAGAATCAGTGATGCCGGAGTCTACAAGGCTCTTCTGAAGCAGGGTCCGTCCAGTGAGGTAGAAGTGCTCGAATCCGCTGGCACCTCTGACAACCTTCATGCACGTGTACGAATACTAGGGCTGAAGACAACAGCTGAGATTGCCGTTGAAAGTATCTTTCCTGACGACGCTGGCTTCTTGTCGTCTTGCGTACGATTACCTTCTACAGCGAGGAAAGCCAAAAAGAACCCTGAACAACCACTGGCACAATGCCATTCAGCCATCAGCATCGAAAGCTCCGTTTCTATGCTGGAGCTAAGCATACTTTGGCACGACTCGGTGTACCCTCGAGAGAAAGCCGACGACCAACTTCGTGATCTACTCTACAATCAGGGCTCTGGAAGAGAAGAAGCATCAGCTCTGCAATCGGAGCCGGCTCTTTGGGATGTCAAGGAATTCTACGACCATGTTCATGTCCCACCAATGCAAGACGTCGTTCCACTCAAGTTAGAGAATGTTCAGTGCAAGCTATATCCATTTCAGGACAGAGCCACAAAGTGGATGCTATCGCGGGAAGGCGTAGAAGTTCTACCCTCGGGAGAACTCGTAAGGAAGCCCGAGAGCAGCGGGGAGCTTCCACTTGACTTTCGAGAGGTGATCGGTGCTGAAGGCTTGCCATACTATTCCAGCAAAGCTTTGAGTACTGCAACTTCATCACGTGCAGACGTTATTTCGCGTTTCACTCCCATCACAGGCGGTATCCTTGCAGAAGCAATGGGTCTTGGTAAGACGGTCGAAATGATTGCGTTGATGTGTTGTCACTCCAAAGAGAATTCGCCCATACGGTACCCAGATGCTGGTAAGCTGCGACCGACAGGCGCTACCCTAATCATCACCCCTCCGACAATCCTTGAACAGTGGAAGCAAGAGATCAGAGAGCATGCACCAAGTCTACGAGTATTTCACTACGCCGGTATCAGGCCACACGCTAAAATGAAGGAGAATATTCTGGATCTCCTAGCTGATCAAGACGTCGTGCTTACGACATATAGTGTCATTGCCTCAGAGATACACTATGTACAGGAGAAACCAGATCGTACCTTGCGAAATAGACCAAGAAGAGAGTCACCGAAGAGTCCTCTCACTCAGCTGTTATGGTGGCGCTGCCTACTGGATGAAGCACAAATGGTCGAAAGTGGTGTATCCAATGCTGCTATCGTAGCACGGCTTATTCCTCGCGTCAATGCCTGGGCTGTGACAGGTACACCGTTGAAGCAGAGTCATCGTGATCTGTACGGTCTATTACTCTTCCTGAGATATGAGCCCTGGTGTCAATCCACAAAACTATGGGACTTTCTTGTCTTCTACCATCGCGATCTGTTCCGGAAGTTGATTGGCTCGATAGCTTTGCGACACAGCAAAGAGTTGGTGCGAGAAGAGCTGCGCATACCTGCTCAGTTCAGAAAGGTAGTGATGATGCCTTTCACTGCAATCGAAGAATCCCATTACGCACAGATGCACTATGATATGCAACAAGACTGTGGCTTTGACAGCGCTGGTGGACCACTCGACGGGGAGTGGGATCCAGAAAACCCAGTCACGGTTGAGAAGATGCGGAATTGGCTGCAACGGTTGAGACAAACATGTTTACATCCAGAAGTCGGAGGCCGAAATCGAAAGGCGCTTGGTAAAAGAGGTGGCGGTCCGCTCAGGACTGTTGCGCAAGTGCTGGACGTGATGATTGAACAAACTGACAGCATAGTACATACTGAGCAGAGAAATGTGCTCATGGCTCGAGCAGACCAGGCGCGAATATTTGAGCATGCCAGGAAATCTCATGTTGCGCAGAACATGTTCACAAAGGCATACGATGAGGCGACAATCTTCGTGGCCGAGTGTCGGACTGTTTTGGCTCTCGAAATTGCGAAGTCCGAGTCATTGAGGAAGGAAAACATGAAGCAGAATGAAGACACGGAAACTGAGGTTGAAGAGGTAGAGGAAGACGCAGACTCTGCATTGACAACTGCCAAGCAGCGTTTACGATCGGCACTGGAGGTACAACACATCTGCATATTCTTCATTGGCAACACATATTATCAGCTGAAGCAACAAGCAGAGTTGGCACTTTCCCCGCCAGAGCATGAGGTCGGATCCACCAAAATTGACCGTGTAAATGAACAATTACCAGCAGAGCAGTTTGCGCAAGATCAAGCAGGCGTGGCCGACTCTGCTAGCAAGGCCTCAGTGAGATACGAGGAGCAGGTCAAAGCTAGAATTGCCGAGCTTGAGAAGTCCGAGTCCAATGCGTACGAAGAAGCCAAGAAGATACGGACAGAATTACTGGCTGAGGTACACCGGAAGGCCACCAAGCGAATCAAGGCGATCCGTGCAAAGAGAGACAAGCACTCCTTTGATACCGTTCCTCTCCTTGAGGACTCTGACGAAGATGACTTCGGTGGCATTGAAAGCCGTAAGGTGTTCGAAAAGCTGTACCACTACTGCAAAGCTATGAATGCGCAAGCCGAGCAGTTCCGGACCATGCGGGAAAAGATGGCCGGCATGCTGTGCCAAGTGCTCATCGATGAAGAGGAAGGAGTTGAGCTGACGGGAGAAGAGTATGAAGACTCTACCAAACATCAAGACGAGATGTACGTGGTCATGGAGATGCTTCGTGCTCTTTTTGCAGATCGAAGTGATGCTATTAGCGGCCAAGAGAATCTGCTTCTGAAGCAAGAGACGAAGCAATTCCTCAAGTCAGCTAAAGAAGGTGAGGGACCAGCTCCGGAGTTGATGATCAAACTGCTTGCAGAGCGAGAGAAAATCCGGATCAACCCTTCACAGCAGGGTTCTCTGCGAGGGATCCTTAACGAAATCAGATCGCTGGCAAGCTCCCTCGAGTGGCAGGAAAGCGTCAGCACTCGAGCCAAAGCAGAACTCGTCATTGTCAACAAGATATTGCAGCATGTGCAGAAGCTCCAAGCAGCTCAAGCGAAGTCGATCAATGCTTTAGAGCAAGAGGTCAACCTGCTCAAGGACACGATGAATGCGCGTCTTGACTACTACCGTGCACTCCAGGTCATATCAGACATGGTTGCGCCCATTGGCGAGGACGATGATGTCGGCAAACCGGTCAACCAAGCGTGGATCGATCGCGTGCATGGCACCGAGGAAGCAGCCGCCAAGAAGCTCTCAATAGCAGTGTCAAAGAAGAGGTACTTGTTGCATCTCAAAAACGAGCAAGGAACCGAAGGCGAGGCGAAAATATGCACGATCTGCCAATTCGAGTTCGAGATTGGCACCCTGACAGTCTGCGGCCATCAGTTCTGCAAAGAGTGCATCCAGATGTGGTGGTCCGAACATCGAAATTGTCCAGTCTGCAAACGCCGTCTCCACCTCGCCGACTTCTACGACGTAACATACAAGCCCCCCGAGCCCAGCAAAGAGCAAGTTCAAGCAGCCACCGAAGCTGGCCCCTCCTCCTCCCAACCAACCCAATCAAACACGATCTACACCACCATCTCCCCCACAATGCTCAACAAAATCAAATCCATCGACCTCCGCGGCTCCTCCTACGGCTCCAAAGTCGATACCCTAGTCCGACACATCCTCCATCTCCGCAAATCCGACCCAGGCTCCAAATCTATCATCTTCTCGCAATACCGCGACTTCCTCGAAGTCCTCTCAAAATGCCTCCGCGCAAACGACATCATCCACAGCAAATTCGACGACCGCGACGGCATCATCGACTTCAAGAGCAACCCCGCAAACGAGTGTTTCCTGCTGCACGCAAAAGCACACGCCGCGGGTCTGAATCTCGTTTGCGCGAGCCACGTCGTCCTCTGTGAGCCGCTGATCAACACGGCGATCGAGTTGCAGGCTGTTGCGCGCGTGCATCGGATCGGTCAGGTCCGTGAGACATGTGTGTGGATGTACATCGTCGAGAACACGGTTGAGGAAGCGATCTACGACATCTCTGTTCAGCGGCGGCTCGCGCACATGGACAGTAAGAGCCGGGATGCGTCGAGGGTTGCGAGCCGTGCTGCGACGCCGGGTGTTGAGCAGGGGGAGATGGCGATTGAGGCTGCGAATGCGAAGGAGCTGCAGGCGGCGGACTTGAGCAAGATGTTTGCGAGTGGGAAGACGGGTGGGGAGATGGTTGATAAGGAGGATTTGTGGGGGTGTTTGTTTGGGAATGCGAAGGCGAGGGACGGGGCGAGGCCGGCGAGGGCGTTAGGCGATTTGCCGGCTGCGTCTGATGTTGTTGGGGGTGGGAGCGAGATTGCGAGGCATTTGAGGGCTGAAGCTGCTGAGGGGAGGGGACTGAACTGAGTGGAAAATTGATACCTGACGACAGCAGCGGCTTCATGGTATTTGAGGTTGATGTTGAGAAGAGTATTTATTGTCATCCTGCTCACGGACCTGGACGGCCGTGATCGAGTATTCTATCTGTCCGTCCGTCCTTCGCTTCTTCCGCCAGCTCATTCAAACTACAGATCAGTCGTCTTCACTGGTCATGGGCTGCTCCCTGCGTCCCCATAGATGCACTCCTATCCCAGTCCTCAATGTCCAACACCTCCATACCGACACCCACAACCAACACCTGCAAAGACTGCGTATGTTCATCGATTTGACAATCCCCAGTCGGATGTCTATGCAATATCTCAAGGCCACTAACATCAGCCACGTCGGTATACTGCTCCTTCACAAACTCAACTTGCACCTCACTGGAGTCCTGCCCGGTGCGCTCTCTCATCCCCAGGGCCGACACAGCGGTTTCGGGTGTGCATTGACCAAGCTCGGGAAACAGCCCTTCTGCAATCGTCACACGCCAGAGCCGGAGGACCTGGTCGTTCCCGGCTGATATGATGGTGAAGTCCTTGTAGCCTGAGCCATAGCATTGGCCTTCGACGACCGTGAGCGCCGTCAGAGCCGCTGCGTGCGCGTTGGGGATGATGAGGGTTCTGAAGGCTGGCTTGCGGTTGTCTTCGGGAGAATAGCAGGCAAGCGTGAGTGCTAAGCTGTTGTCGTCGCCGCCTGTCACGATCAGCTCGTGGTTCGAGGTCAGAGATTTAGTGTCCATTGCTGTGATACTGTTTTGATGCACCTTGTGCGAGACTGTTGTTGGTTCCGAGGAGTACGCTGCCGTTTGTAGAGGACCAGTCGATGTGACGAAGCCGTTTGTTGCTCCTGTTATCGCTTGGATATGGGTTGTAGTAGGATTTGAAACCGTGCGTACTTGTGTGAGGCAGACTGTGCCCAGATCGAGCTGGCTCCGAATTGTGAAGGTCGCGTCTTCGGCATGGTCCTCGCACGAAAAATCAATTGTCTTTGCTTTGCCGTTGGAGAAGGCAGCCACGATTGAGAAGGGGTTGGGCCCTCGCGGGCTGCCTCGTGAGCGCTGGATATTGAGACTCATAATGCGTGCGTCTGATCGTGTGTCTGTTCTTGGTAGAGCTCCAACGAAGACGACTCCTTGCCCAAGCACCGGCACCGTTGACAAACGCCACGCGAACAGCTCTTCCATGCCAGCTGCGCTGAAGAGGATAGAGCCATCAGGCGAGAAGCGGAGATCCTGTAGACCAGTCGTATGTTTTCTGATGACTGCGATATTCTTGAGGTCTGCAATACCGCCAACACCAATAGTGTACTCAAACAGGCGTATGTCGGTGTCCTCAGACCCCGTGGCGATAAGCCATCTTGAGTCGTCACGACGATGGACCGCTAGAGCCTTGATCTCACGTCCGTGTCCACCAGATACGAGGATTTTGTGATCAGCTTGAGTCTGCGAATAGAACATAAACGCTCCTGCTTTGGTCCAGACGAATGTTGCTGCTTCACTGGTCGAATCATTGAGTCTCAAATTCCAGCTTCGATGCGCACCGCCGCAGACCACTGCCATGACTTGTGTCTGATTTGTTTCGTCCCAGACCATGAAATGTTTCGAGCGGAAGCCGTAGAGAAGCAATTTCTGGGTATGATCGAACTGCTTGACTAGTTGTGCCCCTTCGATATACGGGCCAAGTGGTGGCGTTCCTCGATGAATCACGGATAGACGAGCTAACAGCTTTTCATCTTCCTCGTTTCCATGGTTCTCGTTCCCAGACCATCTTAGGTCAAGTCGCAGGGCACAGTATGTGCCGTCACGTCCTGTAGTCAGGTAGAACAATTCGTCGCCAGAAGGTTCTAGCCCGTCTTTGAGGATAGTAATGCTTGTAATGGTTTCTTCTCCATGAGTTCGACGCCGACATGTAGCAGGAGAAGTAAAGATGGTACGATCGTTGATGCCAGTATACACCGCTATCGCACCAGCTCGAGATCCAAGGAGTAAAACTCTAGCTTCCCCGTCGACGCAGGCGCTTGTGGTTTCGAAGGTGTAGGGAAGTGAGACATAAGTGCTCGAGAATCTGCTCCCTTGAGCGTCCACCGTGACCCAGATAAGCTCGAAGTCCTGTTTTTTGAAATAGCTTACAGCAACACAAAAATGAGACAACTGCAGACCTGGGGCGATTTTAGACCATGCTATTTGGACCGTGGCAATTCTCGTGCGGCGAAGCTGGCATACATCTCGTATTACGGAGGTATTGACATTAATCACACGGAGCATCGACCTGGAGCGATCGACGAAGAATGCATGGTGTTGCGCCAAACCTGAGGATAGAACTAGAGGCTGGGAGTCTGCAGAACAAGCAAGAACTCGCCATGAGGCTGCCTTGCCTGCTGTTTCACCTCGTAGTAGAAGCCCAGTATCTGTAGTGGCGATGACCTGATTTGTACCGGCGACCAGGTACGACCTGAACATAATCGTCCTCTGCGCGAGCACAGTGCCCACTGGCACACTATCCGAGGCCGATGGACGAACAGCTTTAAAGAGCTGGGCAAGTCGCATCACTCTGGCGTCGGCGTCTCCATTTCTATCATAAGTCCGTCGGACCAGCTGGCCGTCTGCTCCGCCAGTGATAAAGTGTACGTCATGCTTATTAGGTGAGTGACACCGAGCCCAGACATTCTTCCCAGCGTGATGGTGATCGGTGTATCGCATCGTAAGAGCACTAGACGTCGGTTGGTTGAGGGAGAACAATTTTCCAACATCTAGTAGCCATGTCTGAGCTTGCCCATCTTCACCAGTGGAAAGAAGCAGCATAGAAGGGTCTTCATCCGCCGCATGAATCATCGCTGCAAAGCCCACACTCCATATCCTGGAAGAATGTGCCCATGTCATAGTCAAGTCTTTATCGCAATGCGGGAAAGGCCTTGGCGCATCTCCTGGTACACCAGCACCTCTCTGAATGACCGCGATCGCCTCTTCCTCAACGCCGGAAGCATCCCAGACACGGATGGTCCGATCATCGCTACAAGTAGCGACTAGCCGTCGATCCACGTCACCAAAGCTGATAGTGGGAGATATGCTCACGCCAAATATCGACCCGCTATGACCATGGTACTCACGCCATGGGTATGCTCGCCACGTCTTATCGTGCTGGTCGCACCTGCAAAGCCATATCAGCAGTTCGCCAAACGCTGTAGCTGACGCAACAATGAAACTGTTCTCGTCTGCCAGCATGAAGTCGGCGCTATAGAGGAAGACACTCAGACTATGGCAAAGAACAGACAGCTCCAGTCGTCGAGCCGATTGATTAGCTGTTATGCTGCACAGAGCATTGTAGGATGTCAACAGTACTACGCAGAATTCCTGCGACATACATGGTTTGGCGCAGAGAATCCAGTCTTGTATCCAGCAGGTATGGACGAGCGTCAGATTTGCGTGCAGCACAATCCTGCTGTCGCATGTAAGGTCTAGCGAAACCCATGCAACCTGCCGGTTGCCATACACCAAGAGATCGATCTCGCAGGATCTGAGCGTTTGCTGACGTCCAAGGACGGTGATGCCATGGATTGCTTGACGCTTAAGGACACTGCAGCAGCAGAGTTGTTGATGACTTGTCAAGTTGTATGCCTCTAGCACATTGCCCTTGCCTACTAGCAGAATATCCAGGCCTTCAAACTGTATAGCATCGAGTGCAGTGATCGGTAGAACGGCAAGCGCCAGTCCCATCCTTCGGGAATATGATAGCATCGCGCAGCACAGTGCCAGCCTCGTCTGATGCCATCATCGCATCCCTAGCGGCTGACGTTCACCCCGTCGTGATCGTAATTTCAAGATGTTCTTACCCTGGATGGACCTTGTGTGCCTACAATTAGACCCTTGGCCGGGACTTCTGCTGCGCGATGCTCGTGGATTATCATTGGCACGTTGGGACGACGAATCGAAAAATTGCGTCGAATATAATAATGCCAAGACTCTGGTTTGCCCCTGCCTCGAGCTTCTCCCACTAACGCGCTTACCTCTATATGGCAACGCGTCAGGGAACGCGTCTCCCAAGATTACTTTGTCCCGAGGACCATGTCAAGAAGCCTTCTATCAGCCGATACTCGATCTTTGCAGTGCACCTCTCGCAATAACAACAGTCATCTCCTCATGGCTTGGAGCCCTCCACGATTTTGAGCCAACATCCAACATCTGGCTTTCTGGGCGCTAAGCCTCCAAGCTGCAATACTACGCTCATCGTGTGTTCAAGATCTCAACTTACAAAGGATATCTGGGAGATGAGACGATCATGAGTAGAGGCACTCCAGTGGTCATAGACCTCGAGGCCGACGACTTCGCAGTGCCAGTGATCAATATCTCCAGTGACGATGAGGCTCCAGTAGACAGAACCAAAACTACCAATACGGTCCCTGTGCTCAACGACCCGTCGTCTGATCGCGCACGCAAGGAACACAAAGATCAGGGTCCTCGGCGAAAAGATGCGCCTAGACCAGCTGGAGGGCGATCGCGGCTGTCAAGCAATAACAAGACACAGTCAAGGTCTCCGCCACGTCAGAAGTCTTCTCCTCGGAGGCAGTCCAGGCAGAGGACTTCACATGTCGAGGCCAATGGTCCAGAGAGTCTGCGTGTCAGCAAAGCTTCCACTTCGGACAGACTCGAAGATCACATTCAGGCGGTAGCGCAAGAGCGAGCTTCAGAATCTCGAGATGGACGACGCTGCACAGGGTGCGTAGGGGTCGATGAAGTCTGCAACGGAAAGAAGCCCTGCGATCGATGTGCCGGATTGGGTTTCACCTGCATGTACACGGATGGTCCAATAACAGCCAGCAAGCATCAAACTGTTAGTCCTTTACCAGAAACCTGCAAGAAGAACAACGACGACCATGCTACAGAGATCGAACCCAATCTTGGCGACGAATTCATTACGATAAGATTCCTAGACATGAACCCTGACTGTGGCAACCTGGAGAAGCACAAAGATGACCGTGCTACCAAGGTCGAACCAACTCCAGCTTCAGGGGTTCTGTATATGCACACTCCTCGCATCGATGCAAGCACAGTGCGCGCTCGAGATCTATCGTCAGACGAAATCACTGAGCTCGAGAGTATGCCTCGTGGCGCTTGGCTCCCTCGGTCTGTCCACGAGATGAGGGAACTTATCAAGGTCCACCAGGACAACTTAAATGCGCATCGAGAGTACCTTCTCCAAGCACAGCTTATCCAGGCCAGGATCAGGGCACAACAAAGACCCACCATGCCTGACCAACATGCCAAGGTCAACCCGTTTAAGAAACTCCTGCAAGTCAAAACGGCTGACGAGCAGGAAAACTCGCCGCTGAGATCTACGAAATTGCAGATCAAAGTGCATGGCACGCACCGTGGTTCACGCAAGAACAACTATCAAACTGTTTTATTTCCGGCCAGACCTCTCCCCGTTGATCCGGAAGCTCCCATACTGCCTAAATACAGAAGCATCGGCCGTTTAGGGACGAGCTTCTTGTCAAAGAATGTGCACACTCTTCTATCCTTGCCTTACTTCCCAGAAGAAGAGGGACCTGATGAGACAGCAGGAGATGCGCGAGAAGCGGAGCTGAAGGAAAGATACCGGAACAACGATATTGGAATGCTCGAGAATCCTTTCAGAGAGCTCAGACTGCAGCGCCGATGCTTGGAAAGAGCCTGGTACTGGTCGGACGAATTTACGCATTTACTGCAAGAATTGCAACTGACCCCGGAAGGGCTCTACGTTTGGCTACTGACTAAGTGGGGAATTTCCAAGGATGAATACAGGTGTAAGGTCTGTAACTTGCGATCTAACATCCCTCCAACGCGTAATTCTTTGTCGCGACGCATACCGGAATCTCGGGGAACCGACGACGAGTATAGCAGATACGAGTGGCTTCGTCAAGCATTTTCCGAGATCACCTCCATACCCATATGGCATCTTGTCGATTTGGTAGGCTCTACTGCTATGTATGGAGTGACTTCGAAGGCAATGCAGCAAGCGGAGAATGATACAGGATCATCGTTGTGCTCAATCTGCTTTGTACATAGTTGTCAAGTACATGGGTCATACATCGATGGGGATGAACAGGCCAACGACCAAGGCCCATACATCAATGACCCTGAGGTGGAGAACAACACAAGAGTAACGACGGTGATGGAGAAGAACGGCAATCGCACCGAGCATGTATGTGGGCTCTTCTGCTGCGGACTTGAACAATTTTCAACGCGGGATACACAGATTATCGGTCTCGATGACGGCGGCAGACTGAGTGGCAAACACAATGGTGCCGTCGAAATTGTCCAACAATTGGCAGACTTCCAAGGCACCGTTCCCTGCGAGAACGAATGCTTCCTTGATCTCAGAAATCGTCAGAACGCAGCCACTCACTCTGAGAGGCAGAAGATACTCACGCAGCAACTGGCACGCTCAATGGCCAAGCTCTACGGCAATAACTTACGGTTGCCTTGCATGGTCGCAAAGATCTCAAGAGTGTCTTGCTCGGAAGCTCTTAGGCAGGTGCTACGTGCGCATCGCGAGCCATCACATCCTAGAAGCATGACACTTCCTCAGAATGATGAGGAGTTGGCTGCTGCGGGAAAACGCAGAACTGCAAACCGCTACGCAGGCTATAACGTGGACAACAGTGCTGACATCGACAAACGCGGTCCGATATTACCATGTGCACACTCCGGCCCATGTCTTAAGGAGCATGGGTGCCGATGTGCTAAGGAGAATGTCCACTGTGAGTCGTTCTGCGGCTGCGATGCCAGCGGCGACGCTAAATGTAGACGACGCTTCAAAGGCTGCAACTGCAAAGGTCCCTGCTTCAAAGACGCCCGTTGCGAGTGCTGGATCTACAATAGGGAATGTGACCCTTGGTTGTGTAAAACTTGCGGCGTGCTCGAGGTCCTTGACCCACCAAACAAGTATCGTCCCGAAATCCGCATAGGTCGATGCCAAAACAACAAGATCCAGCTCGATCTCCCTGCCAAGACAATCAAAGCTCCATCTGAAGTCCAAGGATGGGGCTTATTCGCTGGCGAGGATCTCGACAAACACGCCTTCATCGGCGAATACAAAGGCGAAATCATCTCGGCCGGCTCTATGGAAGAATCAGACCGACGTGGGGTGGTATATCACAACCACGGCCTAGAATACCTCTTCATGATCAACACGCACCAAGAAATGGACGGCTCGACCTTTGGCAACAAAACACGCTTCATGAACAATTCCCAGTTAGACACGCACATTAACGTGTTAGCGCAGAAGCTGATCGCCAACGGCGTGCCGCGAATCATGTTCTACACCGCACGGCCGGTCAAGGCTGGCGAGGAGCTGCTGTACAATTACAACTATCCCCAGGACATTACGAAGCATTTCTGGGAGAAAGGGGATCGTGTGCAAGCGGGCAAGAACGGGCTGATCATGCCAGTTTCGAAGCCGAGACTCCCGAGTGCTAGAGTCACGAGAGAGGCGCTAGCTAACGTCGATGATGAGCAGCAACCAGCTAGGAAGAAGGTGCCGACGGAAGTCGTCCATGGGACAGCGAAGGTCACTACAAGCCAACGGAAGCGGAAGAGGGTCGAAGATGATGAGAGGGAGGAAGGAGAAGGAAACGAAGTCGTTGATGATGAGGGCGAAATAGGAGGCGATGATCCTGACGACGAGTCTGCCTCAGAGTCTGCAGAGCAGCTCGTAAGGGAGTTCCAGAAGCCAGCACGGAGGCTTCTATCTGCACGAGAGGACTCCAGTGACGACGAGTACGAAGAAGGCGACGAGCATAGCGCTGAAGAGTCGGACCTGGAGCCGGACCTGGAGTCAGAGATCGGTGGAACCGAGTCTGACGAAGAGATCCAGCCGCGACAAAGGCGCACGAAAGGTCCCGGCTTAGACACGAGGTTCGGAGGTCAAGCACAGCGCAAAGCGGCTGCAACGCGGCGTGAGCGAGCTGCACGCGGGGGAAGGTATTGAGCGAAAGTTGTGAAGATCGAGCTCTCCTATGCTCGGCTTGTGCCCGACGTCGACGGTGCTTTCACGGTACAGTTCGTGCTCTACGTGTACGAGCACCGACAGTTTAGGAGAAGCGAGCAACGCCATACTAGACCACTCTCCTTTCTTCGTATTCCGCATGCTCTCCCAAACTTGACTACTGTGGCTGCACGACCCTCGCATTGCTCTTGTATATCTCGCTCGGCAGGAGTACGACAGCACTAACCTCTTCTTTTCCGTGCCCTGTCGCACATAGCAGATAGCAGACAGTGGTTCAACCCACTGCAGCCAGACTCGTGACTTGCGCCCCTCCCTCGCACTCTTTACCGTACATTTATTTTTGCGGCTCTGCACGACGCGATGACTCTTCTTCGTACGCTGTCAGTCTTGCTGAGCTGAGCTGGAGCAGCTTCGGACCACGACTACGACTAGTGGAAACGTCCCAGGCTACGAGCATGACCATGCCCATGACCAGTAGATGCGGTAATCTACACCACGGCACAAGACCAACGACGCGCACGGATCGTGACGTGATCGGTTCGGTTCGGTGAGATCTAACGAAACGGAGCGGGACGGTCTAGTCTACGATACCCTGCACCATGCTCGCCATGCCACGCCATGCTAAGCACAGATCAAAATTCAACCAGTACGCCCCAACACACCCACACCACAAGCATGCCCATGCCGACGACCACCGACACACCACCACCACCACCACCACACAGCAGCCTCGCCGCACCACTCGTCCCCCCACTCCCCGTAGGCGTCGCACCAGCCGTCGCCGTCCCACTCACGCCCGTGGCGCCCACCGTCGCACTGTACGCATCGAACCCATCTCCGCCCGCACGGACCTGCCTCTGCACATTGGTCTCGAAATACACGTTCTGCGTCTTGGCTGTCGTGCCCTGGATGTTGCCCGGCGGCCAGTACTCGCAGACCAACAGGGAGCCGCCCACGCCGTTCTTGCCGTCACAGGCGAAGGCGGCGCAGCCGACGGACTGCGTGGTTTTCCAGACGAGTTGCGTGAAGTGGCCGGTTTCTTCCGTGAAGCCTGTTACGGGGTCTGCGCTGCCTGAGGACGAGGATGAGGAGGGGGAGCCGAAGTTATACAGGGCGCGCTCGTTGCCCCAGGCGTCGACGGCCGATGTGATGTCTGGGTAGCCGCGCGCCAGGTTCTCGCCGTAGCCCTGGGGCCCGTAGCTGTGGGCCCAGATGCATTGGGCGGAGTAGTTGGCGGCGTAGGCGGCGAGGGTGTCGTTCCAGGGGATGTAGGAGGCGTTATGCTGGTAGCGGTAGAGGTTTGTGCTGTTGAGGAGGGAGGTGCGGAGCGTTAGGGGGTCGGTGTATTGCGGGGAGGCAGGGGTTGTCGGGGCGGCGATGTAGGTTGTTTGGGTGCTGGCGATTGTTGTTGCGGTTGGGGCGGGGATGGTGTTTGTGGTTGTGTCTGTGGCTTGAGGGGAGGCAAGGGTGGGGAGGAGTTGGAGGGTGAGAAAGAGGAGGGATATAGAAGTCGCAGTGTAAGTGAGCATGGCTGGGGAGGTGAGGTGAGAGGGAGGGTGGGCACCACAGTCGCTGCTCTGTGTTCTTGTGCGAAGTTGATTCGTGCTGCTGCTGCTGCTGCTGCTACTGCTTCTTGGGCTGTTCTACAGCCTGGCTATTGCTTCATCCTGCTGTTATGCGATAAGAAGCTCTTCACCGCAGTCTAATTGTGTCGCGATCAGGTCAGCCCAAGAAGTGGTTCACGTTAGGCCTACCACGAGTCTGTTAGCTACCAGTCATCAGCAACATATCTTGACTCGAGCGTTCGGGCGAAGCTTCGCGTCGCCCACATCACTAGCGACAGCCGCGCTGACCGACATAGCATGGTCTGTTTTGAGGCTATCTCGCCTCGAGCTCCGGCTGATAAACTGTACCTGGCGCAGAGCGTACAAAAATAGCTTACGAGCTTGCGGTGTGTGCCGACAGAACCGATGACAGCATGTGCTGACCAGGATTCGTGCTTCACTTCGGGGATTATTTTAGCAGCCGCCCACGTCATGTTCGCATTTGTGAGTCTGGTCCACACAGTAACTTATGAAGGGTGTTGAGATGGGTTGTCTTACGCAAGGGGCATGGAGGATTGATTATTATCTATTGTTTGTGCAACGAGTGATTCCTCAACCCCTAGCCATTATGGTTGTACACTATGGGCCATATCGAGTGAATGTCAACAAGTCCATCAAAGCATATACACTGCGTACCCCTCAGCCGGGGTCGCTATCCCTCGAGGCAAATATGCCACACATAAGGTCATTATTCGTCAACTTCGTGACTCGTTCCATCTATCTCCCAGCGCAGTCGAGCCTCCCAGCAGCCCGAATTTCCTCGACAAATGAGTCGTCATTACCCAGAGAGGCCAAGTTCCAGTATCCGCTCGAAGTGCGATTGAATGGTCCCCAGCCGAGCATCTCTTGAATGTTTCGTCTCCTCAAATGCATGTCCCCTTGCAGATCGAATATCTGTGTTTGAAGCGCTCCAAGCAAGGCGACTGCGGTTCGCACGAGGTATCTGTCTCCTTCGAACACCCAGATGTCCCATACCCTGCACAATCGATCTAGGTCCAGCCCATTGGCGAACAGCGTACGGATCATGGGGTCAAATAGCTCCTCCCCTGCGAAGCCAAGCCCACCCTCTTCCTGGTGATTGAAAAGGTATGCGTGAAGTCGTGGGAACTTGACCTCCAGGACAGCTTTGACCTTTCCAAACGTCCGAGAGGTCGCAACCAGATCTCCCGTCTGAAAAGCGAGCGGCATTGCCTTGTTAAAACAATTTGCTAATACAATGAAGGCCTCGGCCGGCTCAGGCACTTGCAGCAATATCAAAGCTGCCACCAGCTGCATGCCGTAGACGTAGCCAATATCGCCTCTGTACGTTGCATACGCCTCGCAGACATTGATCAGCTCTTGCCATTGCGGACCATTGGGTTTGAAGATGCTGAGGTCGGGAAAAGCTGTTTCCGCATCTCGCTCAATATCCGAAAACCACTCTTGCATAACCTTCTCGTGTTCAGTCAATTTCTCCATCGGTCTTGATTTTATCTCTCTCACACGCTCACTTGCCATGTTGTAACTCTTGACAGTCAAGCCTAGAGCATTGCCAACTCTTCGCTGCCACACACGGCCTCTCATTTTCGGTGGGATACCTCGCCAACAGAGCTCGTGCACCCGCTTGTCGATTTCGGCCAGATCTGTGGTCGGCTCGACGTAGTAGGTCCAAACGCGATGCAGGGACTCTCGAGTGCTGTCATCCGTACAAGACCTTTGTTTAAGCATCTCTTCCCGCTTCTTCTCCGCTTCTATCGAAGCTTTCATCATTTTCTTGTATTGTTCTAGATGCTTCTTTTCTTCCTTAGGGCACTTTGGAGGTAGCCATGACGGACGTGTTCTCGACAAAACAGCTTCCTTCTCTTTCGATGTTGGCATGAAGTCGAGAGTACCTCGCTGGATAGGTGGAAGTGGAATAGCCCCCGGTGCAGAGCTGCGGGAGGGGTTTGAGGCAGCAGTGTCGACCTGGGAGCTGGTCTCATGGTGGACGTCGAGCTTCTCAGATATAATACGTGCTTCGTGGTCAAGGTCCGCCCATGATCTGGTTCTCGCGAAACGCATGTCCATTCGGGGCGAGGTCGATGCCGACTTCGACAGCATCGGCTGACCCGTGACCGACCTTGGTGTCATCCGTTGCCTTGGCAGAGTCTTCGAGCCGTTCGGGCGTTTAGGTGGGCCATGAAGTGCAGTGCGCGTGTGGCTCAACGGTGTCGGGCTAGGACTGACTGCAGGTGAATCTCTTTCAGGGCTCCCTTGAGCGCTCGACCTTCCCGATCTTGGCGGTGCAAACCTTGGGGAAGGGATGAACGGCGATGCTGGAACATTGAACAGGCTTGCATTGTCTGGTAGCTCGTCATCAGAGTCGTGGTACTCTGCTTCGATCTCGTAGATCGTTTTCCTCGTAGGTTGCCACGAGCCTCTTCGTGTAGGTAACGCTAGAGATGTAGCCGGTGTGTGTGCGAATGGGCCTACTCTAGACTTCGACTTCACCTTTTGGAGAACGGGTGCCTCTGATCGTGTCCGGTCGCCGTTCGGAGCGGCCGCAGAGACAGCAGGACTGGTGAATGTTCTTTTCATATGTGGCAAGCCAGCCGACTTTGTGCCATTATCGACGGACCTTACATAGCTGGTCTGCTGGGTTTGTAATGTAGCAAGTGCGGGTCTTTTGGCAGAGCGTCCACCCTGTTTGACGTTGTCTTCGCTCTCTGATCTGGTCCTGCTATTGTGGGCATTCGAATGCTTCTCATCATCGAGATTGATTTCCTCGAAGTTCATGTTCCCTCCAGCAAACTCGTCTGGTGAAGACAGTTGTGAAGCATACGAATCTGACTTAGAGGATTGCGACTCGGTCAGCTCAGGAGGTGTGCCAGGCTCGGTCGCAACGGCAGCCATGGTTTCGGTTCTGCCAGTGGTTGGGAGTGCAGTCCACGAGCGAGTTTCCGATCTGCCCAATGGTGGTCGAACACCATGCAAATAATTTGCGCTACGGGATGTGTAAGTACCGTCAGGAAGAAATGTGAGGCCGGCCTCTTGCTCTATACAAATGCGTTTCCCTTGGCTTGACCGAGTTCCGTGATGCTCCTGCTGGAAGCTGACTAGACGGGTATTATGGTCCTCCTCTTGTATAGTGTGTAAGGCGCAAGTGGTCAATGTGAGTGTGCTGTTCTCGTGTGATGTGCCGTCAGAAACATGTCTCAAGCTGGACATGAGCAGAGCAGGATTGTACTGGGACACGAGTTGGACTTCAACATCTCCATTGCGACGCTTGATTGGGAGCCCCGAGAACTCCGACGATGAGCTAACGAAGCGACCATCCCGAGCGAAGGTCGATCCCGGAGCCACACTGGCGGACAAGCTAAACCCATGCTGGGAGAGAGTTTGACGGGCGAGCATCCTGCCACGAGATTTTGCTTGCTGGCCTCGTCAGACAGGCTGGTAGGCTTGATTGCGAGGGCCCGCTACGGCATGCGGGAGTCTTGTGATTGGCGCTGTTTCAAGACAAGCAATCAAGCCACGATCCACTTAACGGGCGGTCTCTGGAAGTTCGTCATGAACTGTTATCGATCGAAGATACAATCACTTTCGTGGGCAGTGTTTGGCGAGACAAAGCTGTACACTTTGAGCGGTGTTGGAGTCGAGCACTCTTTATCCGGAAGCCAAACTCATGCTGTCAACTTGGTTTCTTCCTGATGCAAGTTGTGCCTGCAACCTCGAGTGTCTGGAGTCGACGCACTCGGCGTTTGGCAAGGAGCCTCAAGCAAAGCCCAGCAAGCAAAACGATTGGCCTTGCTTGATTGAGGTTCGATACTAGCGTGTAATGGGACAATATCGGAAATGATGGACTCTATACAAGTAGGCCCCGCGTATCACAATCAGCTGCGCGGATAAAGGCAGTAACCTTGATGCGTCATGTTGCGCAGAATCTTCGAAGATGATGTTTATATGATGTTTATAATTACGGAAAACACGGTCGTAGGCCAGGCCGGCCCATTTTCGTTGTCGCGGTGAAGGGAAGGAACGTGCATGGCCGCGAGTGACGCAAATTAAGGAGAAACCTAAAAGATACAGCCGCGCTTCCCAATCCAACCAGCTGCTGTCGGGACTGAGGATTTATTCACGTGCCCTTGTGCCTCGTTCTCAACTTCAGATCCCTGTGTACTTCTCTGGCTCGACTTTGCAATAACGTTTACTACAGCTTCTCTGTATCGAGAATACGTCAATCAGAGTTAGACGAGCGAGTCTCGCTACATTGATAAGGATGCCTTGCTATTCTCTACGGTACCTTGCAACTTGTCTCAAATACTGGGTCACTCCTTAGTCCGCGACCAAGACTTGGCCTGCATGTTCTTCAGTAGACATAGTGCTGCAACGACTCGAAACTCGCTTCAACGAGTTGGTCTAACACCTTTGGTTCCATATTCAGACTATGCTGTGTAGACACCATGAGCTCTCGAAGCCAAGTCAAAATGGTCGAATATCTAGTGTTCCTGGTGGCTAGAACTCGGGCTATGCCAGCTGCTGCCAGCGAGCATATCTGTTGATGGGTAAAAGCCTGCTCTTCACGGGTGCGTCGCTGCCGCATCGTACGGGTGACGAGGTTGATCAGCTGTTCTATCAAATCGATCACTAGGGCTGAAGATGGCTGCCTGCCTCGAGGTAGGCTCGCATAGTATTGATGCATCTTCATCGCACTCTCTTGAAAACATTCAATCAGTGTCCTCGTGACCAGTGGTTGACCATTGAGCGATGTGTCAAGTAAGATGTTCTGCAGTTGGATCCGTAGGGAGGACACGACTCTCCGCTTGAACTTCTCACCAGCACGGCCGTGCAGGTCGACTGTCAATGTGTTCGCCACAATGTTGTCCTTTCGAACACGGTCTTTAGTGACCTGTAAGTTTTTAGAATCTATTGAAAGTCCGCAGAAAGGGAAGGAGCTCGAGTGCGAGAGCTTCGGGATCTGCACACCATCTATTGTCATGTCGAAGTTGACTAGGCTCTTCTCAGGATGGATAAATATACCATAGTCTGCATCGCCTGCCTTCATAGCTTTGATGAACTGAACCGCCTCAGTTTGTTCCGTTGTGATCAACAAGAAGTCGTCAATGATCCGTAGAAGGAGCGACGACCTTGGATCAAGGAAAGAAAGCCTGTTCGCCTCAAAATCGTTGTAGAAGAAAGTGCACAGTAGACTTGATAGGATCGATCCTTGAGGTATGCCTATCGACTGTCGGTAGTATTTCTTGCCAACTTTTACGATGTTAGCCTGCACGTGTTCTTCCAACAACTGTTTGGCCTGTTCCCTCGAGATGGTTTGTTGTTGGTCAATGTCGCTGTATATGGTATGTCTCTTGTTTGCAACATTCAAAGGCTCTAAAGCACCAGGCTCAAGGGCCACCCCAGCTGGCACTGCTGACTTGACGAACCTGACAGCGCTTCTTGAGCTCAAATTCTTGACAGATGCTCGCACCCACTTGCATTCTGCGTGCTTCACTGTGTAATACTGCTTGTGCCTCAGAAGCTTACGGACCAGGGCAAGCAGCTTCGCGTGTGGAATGCTATCAAAGGCTGATCGAATGTCGGTCTTCACGAGGTACAGCCTCTGTTTGTTCTCTGCTTGTACTCGAGACTTGAAGAGGGAGAGTTTCGCGTGCAGGTTTTGTACTGAGAGACTGTCGGACCTGAACAGGCCTGTATCCCGTTCCCTTTCGTAGTTGAAGATGTTGAAAACCGGGGTGAGCTTCGCATTGATGCTTTGTGCCAGAAAACGCTTGCCATTGATGACTTTGATCGAGCGACGCCTCAAATTTGTGATGGAACGCGTGCCTGTCTCTTTTGGCAGAAGTCTGACAAGGCTGAAGCCGAGTAGACCTGGTCTGTTTCCCCGTACTCGGCTTGCGCTGACGGGTACGAGCGCGCTCAGCTTCGCTGACGCGAGGCAAGGTTGGCATAATCTGTCCCAAACATCGTGTCTGAAATAGAGCAGCTTGTTTCTGTGTATACCGCTCTCTGTAACATAGAAATTCGAGTTGATCAAAGGGACTATCAAGGAGTCAAAGACATAGTAGACTAATTCATATAGCAGCTCCTCTCGCTTCCTTTTATCGGTCATGGCCAGCTTTTCGGTCGGGTTGGCGCCGTTCGAAGCCAGCCACGTGACAGATTTGACTTTGAGACCTTGAACAAGCTCATGCAGGTTTACTGTCTCAAACCTGCGCATAGAGATAAAGGTATGAAGATGGTGCATGATCTTGTGCCAATTGTTTGAGCCGTCGCTTCCGCTTCCGAACGTGTCTTTGGGCAATAGCTTCACCAAAACAGCTCGACAAAAGCTCGAGACGTGCTCAGCCGGAGTAGCATAAGGTAGAAAGGATGCTTCATTCTCTTCGGTGCTTGTGACATTGGTTGTGGGCGGAAGACTGTCTGGTGGCGGCTTGATTTGAGTTCGAAGGCTGTGGGTCGGCGCACTACTGCTGTACGCGTCTGGTCTCGATACTGTCTGCTTTCGGGCGATTCCTAGGCCTTGTCCTACAGGAACTGGGCAATGATGGGCAAGCAGCTGGCTGTACGAGCAGCGTCCATGAGCACGTCTCAACTTGCGGATGAGCTGCAGTACTGGACCGCGCAAGCGTCGTGGCAGAAACCTTTTCTCTTTGACACTTAGATTTCGCAATTCATCTTCACGGAAAGTATAGTCCTTGAAGGCTTGCACGGTCTCCTTCCGATCGGTGGGAGAGGTAAAGACATTGTGCATTTTGAATTGACGGGGAAAGACATATCTTAGCAATGTGATATCCTGACTTGGGTCGTGGAGGTCTGTCAACCTGTTGAGGATGTGCATGTGCTTCAAGCCGAATTGGATAGACTTGTTCCTATTCAACGACGGCTTGCTGTAGAGTATGCGATTGCGAACAATGAATATCTCGCCGAGCTTCCGACCGGTTGGTAGGGTCTTGGCTGACAGCGGCACACCTCTGACGCGTTCGGTAGCAGAAGCATTACGACCATCTCTCTTCAAGCATAGATCATGTAGTGGGATGCCACTTAGCTGATAGTAATTGCTTTGCCCGTCCTCAAGCCTTATGAATAAACCACAGTCCAACAAAAGGCTGCTAAAGATGACCTCGCCATCTGCACCTGCAAGGCTCATAAGCCGTTGCCATGCCGAGTTTCTGAAGGAGTTCCTGCTGGGGTTCTGGTGTTGCTGGAGGATGCCAGGTAGCATGGGCTTGCATGCCTCTTCTTGCATCGAGGTGACTGAGCGGTCGAGTCCTTGGCAGAGTATGTGGTTTGGCCTCTGGCGATCGCCATTGCTGTGTTTGAAGAGGGTCCATATGACAAATTCGATTACCTGGCAGGTGATTTAGCACAAGACAGCGATATGCCTTTTAGCTCACCTCATTCAGCGTGCACTGCTGATTGGTTGCAGATTGGGGCTGAGTTGCCCGACGTGTCTGAGTGAAGTGAGCCAACTGCTGTTGTCTCTGAACGAGTGTACTGTCTGGTAGGCCTTCGAATATGCCAACCAGGGTATTGTTGAGGAGCTCGCTGTGCTTTTGGCTTTCGCCGGCGAAGGAGAGTATGCGCTTCCTGCGCACTCTGGAAGTCGTAGGTAGCGCATCGAGGAGGTAGGTTTTCAGTGTCTTCACTTCATGATAGCAGTTGTTCAGCAGAGGTTGCAGTCTATGGCTTCCTCCAAGACTTGTGCTCGCGGAACGAGTGTCATCGATCTTACAGCGCTTTTTGGCAGCACTAGAGGTGCTCGCAGAACGCTTCCGCTTGACCATTGCTGGCGGGGTGCAGGGTGCAGGACTGAAATGCGTTTAGGTTTGACTTTAAGCTGGGAAGTTGAATGACATGGGACGGGGTCTGAGCTTGAGGTTGATGTTTCGTCTGTGCATGCTGAAACAGGTGTGCATCTCGGCCTACGAAGCGAAAAAGCAGGGCTCAGTCACACTCATACCGTTCTTCGGCTCTCAACCGAGCTAAGTTAGTCAATTCGCGATTGCAAGCTTCCTCATAATCTTCGTTGTATCACAACGATCCATCAGACGCGACTAATTAGGTGTAAATACAAACGCGTACCCTTGAGGCTTCCGGCATCCGTGGCGTGGCAGCTAAAACAAGGACGAATTGGGCGTTACGGAGCGGTGCCGTCTGCCAGGCCGCAGCAGCCACACGCCAAAAGTTGAGCTAAGTTGAGCTAAGCTGTAAGGAGGATTGCCGATCCAGGTCCCATGTAGACAATGCCTTAGGAGCCCATCCAGCGTGGCCCATCAACGGGCTCAGGCTGTCAAAGACATGCCTGCAGTTCTCTTTGTGACACCATAGATCGATCCTCAGCGACATCGAATAGAACAGCCCAGTGCTCAACTCTTGCATTGCATTCGCCGTCAACCGTGTTCCTTGACGCAGCCTGTCCCATTGCAGCGAGCATCCCCATTTGTCGAGCGTACCAACTGGACGACCGTTCAGTAATTGCTTTGGTCAGCTTGCCCCGTGTTGAAATTGTTCCTTGTGCGCGGATTGAGAAGCAGGCGGAGTCAATCTTCGGGTTAGCAAAGTTCGGCTGAAGAGCGCTGGGTTTGGCAACGATAGACTTGCAGTGTGGCCTTGACTTTCCAGTACAGTGAAGGGAGTAGGACACCCGGCTAGGAGTAACTAAGGCACATGCCTCGAACACGAGCTGGAGTGAGGAGTCTTGCAAAATGAATGGGACGGCCTTCACAAGCGCCAGATCTGCCACAGAAAGAGAGAGCAGGATAACCTGAAACACCAAAGCACCCGAAGGTCAACCTTGACTACAACATGCCCGCTGCCCTTCCCAAAGACGACAATTACTATGCGAGTCCACACCGTCGGCAATCGTCCCAGTCGCAGACACATCTGCACGATCAATCCCCCACTCGCTCCGCCGTCTACTTGCCCACAACGACTTACACCAAACCTCAATCGCCACAGAATCGCGCCCGAACGTCCTCCTTGTCGAATAACCTGTCCCGCTTAGACACCTCAACTGCCTTCTCCCCAATTCGCGACCCCAGTGACAACCCTCAGTCCTCAGCGAACCCCGACGACTTCTACCGACACTACCCAAACGATCCTAAACATTTGACCTCGGCTGCGAACCTGCATCAAGACGCTCTACGAACACTGAACGGCCGCGAACATTCACAATCAAGAGCCGGCAGCAATGGTAGCTATTCCACCAACTTCTCGCTTGATGATCCAAGAGATTCAGCCGTGCCGCCCACCGGGCCGGGTCTGAGGTCGAGGAAAGCATCTGTCAAGAATTTGGTCGCCCACATCAACGCTTCTTCTACTGCCGAAGCACCTCCTGTTCCGACGCACCCCATCCCAAGCAGCCACCAGAATAATAATCCGACTCCTTTCCTCTCCTCAGCCAACATCTCGCAGTTCGGTGCTGTAAGAAAGGCCTCAAACACTGCCAGTCTCTCAAGTACTGGTTCGGGACGGCGGACGAGTACCGTTTCACGCTCGCAGAGGCCCGAGTCGCATAGCGGGCAGAGACGCCCACTATTTGGCGAGGTATTGCCTGATCAACCTCAGTCTCAGTCCCCTGGCTATGGCATTATGAACCCAAGACGGAGGACCGCCTCTGAAAGCTCGCCTATGCACAGCCCGAATCCTATGTTTCCACCCGAACAAAGAGATAGCCAGTTCGTTCTGGCGCCAGGTGTGTACTCCTCGAGTCCCCAGCGGCCCGACCATCGAAGAAGCAACAGCGATATGCCGCAGAGCTCGCCTCGTGCTAAAATCATGACATCTCCTGTATATGGTAGGCGGCCACCGGCTACCTCCCGCATACCGGTTACTTCACGCAGAATGAGTGCTGCTTCGGATTCTAGTTTTTCCATGCCGAATCCAGGGACATCTTCAGCGCCAGAGAGACGACAAAATGCGGATACTAGAATGACGTCGAGCCGGAGCACAAGCTCGAAACAGTCTTTAGATGTGGATCAAGCCAGCGCTGGGAGAATTACCTCTCCGGGCAGGCGGGGCAGACCCTCAAACATACAGCAGGCAGCTTTACAGCAAGGCTCGAAAAGTCCTTCCCTGCGAGCAAACATCATCGTTCCCCCACCAAGAATATCTCCGCCACTGAGAAGTTCTCGTCCGCGTTTGCCGGTCTCTAGTGCTTCCACTGCCGCCTCACGGGCTCGAATGGCCGAGAAGTTTGCTAATTCGCAAAAGCTCAATAGCGAGAGGAAGGCTGCGCAACAGCGTAGAGGCAAGCCACCAGAGCTGACGGACATCGACTTGAATGCGCGGCGCCTGAGGATCACGCAGGCTTTGACCAGGTCGCGTGAGAGTGAGGAATTGAGTACTCGCCTGCAGACCGATAAGCAGTGGGATTACTCCAGCCGCAATTCGTCCAGGCCTGTGTCAAGCGTGGAAGGTGTCACCCTCATTCAACCGCCTCAAGTCACCATAGATTCTGGAGACACTGAGGACCATGAAGACTATTTTCATGGTCAACTCGACAGAGACGACGCGACCAGGAATGCTTTGGAAGCCATGCACGGTAACACTGAGGCGAACGCCGAAGAGACTGACTCGCCTACCCTTGGACATGATTCACCGTCGTTCGAAAAGCCCTCAATGCATCTGCAAACAAAGTTTCTGAATCTGACGAGTGACAACGAACCACTTTCTGCAGTGACTGATGCCACTGTGGCAACGGAAGCAACCCATATCGACCCAGAACCACAGGAAGACGGTTCTGTGGACGCTCCGAGCCTTCTGAATCATGTACTGCAAATGCGCGACGAAAGCCCTGCAAACAAGTTTGACGCTTCCCCACGAGCTAATGATGACAACGAGGATCGCGCAGATGTCGAGTCAGTCAATTTGGTGTTTCGAAACACTGCCTACCTCGACGATGACGAGGCTGTAAGGAAAGGCTACCGGACCAACTTCCTAGCCCCAGAGCCACTGCCGGAGGAAGCCGAAGATCATGCATCACAACGAGATTCGTGGACTTCATCAATGCATGAGGAAGGTGATCAGGATGGGAGCTGCATTGACTCATCCGAAAGACATTCGCATGAACAACAAACGGATTTCCAACGCGATGACCCAGTGAATTTGTCTGGATACAACGATCAGAACGATTCGTACCGCGATACAATGGCATCTGACGCTTACACGATCATCAACATCGTTCTCCAAGAACACTCTACCTCCGGCATCGTCGATCAGCAATTGGCTGATAACGTGTACCAAAAAGTTCTTGAGACTTGTCCAGAAATTGAAGATGAAGGGGCCCACGACCCAGTGAAAATCGAACAGCTTTGCCTAGAGGAGATTGGTCGGCGTAATGGTAACGAGCGATCTCAGTTCTCACTCAGTACTGCTGGTGACGACACTGCGAGAGAAGAGGCAGACGATGGAGAAGAGGTGCCACGAGTTTCCGAATCCAGCCAGGATGCTGAGGAGCTGCCGGTAGGAAACGAGCACTTGCTCACATTGCCATCAACGAGATTTCAGGGTCATCGGCATAAATCCAGTCTCAATAGTGCCGAGGACTGGGTAAGCACATCTCCTTCCATTGGAGACTGGATGCGGTTCGCCTCGGACAGTGCCGCTCAACCTGACAGACTACATCAGCGCGAGTCAGAAGGGCAGGATCAGGGTGCTCATCCTTCGGAAGCCATGAACACTCTCAGACAGAGTACTGCCGATGTACAGCAAACTTCAACCTCCAGGGCGAGCTCTCGCTTAACACCGATCGATCCAGACGAAGACACAGTCGGCCCTGAAGAATACGGTATAGCCATAATTCGAGCTCCCTCACATTCGCCGCCTCCGCCGCCTAAGGACAATTTTCCAAGCATTGAGCAAAGATCCGAGGCTCCTATGCCAGTATCAAGTACGGCTGCTGAGTTGCGAGAGCCAAAGGTACCTCACCGTGTCACTTCACTGGGCCAAGTGCAGACGCCGAGATCGTCAGGCTCGCAATCTCGGCCCCCATCGAGTAAATCACGGGCAGAAATCACTCCGTGGGAAGTGCAAGCTCAATCTGAAGAAGCTCCAAGTCCGGAGATAAGCCGGTTGAAGAAGCGTAAACATATCCTCAAAGAGCTTGTTGACACCGAGTTCACCTATCAGCGTGATATGCGTGTGCTGTGCGACATCTACAAGCAGACCGCAACGGCAGCTTTGACCGAAGATGATATAAGAGTGCTCTTTGGGAACGTGGAACAAGTGCAGCTATTTGCACGAGACTTCCTTACGGCCTTGAAGCAGACTTCGAAAACATCCACCACCGACCGAAAGAAAGACAAGAAGCAGGGCCTTGACGGGCTAGTGCACAATTCTAGTTCTTCGACTTTAGCATCGACAAAGATCGACAATGACGTGTCAGACGGCCTGAAGGATCGTGAGATTAGGGTGGGTGACGCCTTCGCGGGCTCGCTTCATGACATGGAACTAGTCTACACTGAGTACATCAGGAACCGTCATGCAGCCAACCAGCGACTGGAGGCATTACAAAAGTCTCCAACCGCACAGGAATGGCTGAAAGAGTGCAGAGACAACTCCAACGACATCACCAATGCGTGGAATCTTGACGCTTTACTCGTTAAACCAGTGCAGAGGATCACTAAATATCCACTCCTGCTAAAGGAGCTGATTGATGCTACCACGGAGGACCATCCAGATCTGCCGACCCTACGCCAGGTTATGAGCGATATCACTGACATCAACATGCGGATCAACGATCTGAAGAAGCACGCAGAAGCACTCGACCAAGTTTTGAACCGCAGGCGAGGCCAGTCTGATGTGCGGACAGGCCTATCAAAAGCCTTTGGCAGGAGAGCTGAGAAGCTTCGACAGCACGTCGGCATCACGGATATGTACGAAGACACGGAGTACGACAAGCTGAGAATTGCGTACGACAACAACTATGTTCAGCTCATGGTCGTTGCCAACGATTGTCAGATCTATGAGAAAGGCATGACACAGTGGGTCAACAAGATGGTAGAGCTCGCGGCAGCAGCAGAGGCCTGGGTCGATGTCGGGCATTCTCACCATCAACAAGAGGAAAGCAAATTGAGACATCTTGCTATGATCATACGTAATGTCCACAATATCGCACTCCCCGACCATCTGGAGCATTTACAGAAAAGAGTGGTGAAGCCGATGACTACGACAGTAGATACACTCACTAAGTTCAAGGACGACCCAAAGGGACTGCTGCAGAAGCGGGACAAGCGACTGGTCGATTACGCGCAACTGAAAAGCAAGAAAGACCGCGGCGAGAAAGTGGATAGGAAAATGTTTGATCGAATGGACCAGTGGGAGGCCCTCAATACCGAAGCCAAAGAGCGTATGAGGAAGCTGCTGAGAGCTACAGCACATTTGGTTCAATCGTGTCAAGGACATCTCGTGCAGCTTCAGATGTCGTGGATGGCTATGATTCAGCAGAAATTTTCAAGCGTGATGGGTATCAACCTCAACCGCATGTCGCCGGAGGATATCGAGAGGGACTGGCAGGTGGACTTTGACTACCAGGAAGCATCCGCACTTGCGCTAGGGATCTGCAACGGATCCCTGATGCTGCAAGCTGCGAACATGACAAGCTTCCTGACACCAGGATCTACGCTGAATGGCGAGGATTCGCCACGTCAGATGTCATTCAGTAGTACCAACAACAAGCGATCCGTTTCCCTGCACAGCGAGAGCTCGACACTGGGGACTCTAGATATCAGCTCTCGACCTAGTGGCACCTACCATCAACATCCCCCTGAGCACTTTGATCGACCATATCCTTATTCAAACGGACGGAATAGAGCAGTTTCGACGACGTCGGGGAAATCTCTTCAGCGATTAGAAGCACCTGGCAGAATATCAACGAATGCAAAGCACACGTCTGCAAGCGCCAACTTCGGAAGGCCTGGCACGAGCCCAGTGATGCAGCAGGATTACTTCGCGCCTCCGCGACTAAGCGTTGAGGCTCAATCGCCTTTGATGGCATCGTTCGGGCCTCAGACGGTAGCGGAGAGACCTGTGTCTTCCAACACCTTCTTCTCCGCTGCTCCTGAACATTCAAGTTCGCAGTTAGAGCCACATGCGCGAGGCTCGGGTGTCTTTTCGTCCGCGCTGCCGATGTCTGATTCACCGGTACAGGAGCGACAGCAATTCGACCTACCTCAGAGCGAACCACAAGTCCTATTCACAGCGGCTAGTGTGTATGAGTTTAACATCGATCGAGCACGACGCGAGGCTGGGTTTCCATATCTGACATATGTCACAGGCGAAATCTTCGATGTGATTGGGGAACGCGGAGAGCTGTGGCTGGCGAAGAACCAAGACGACCCTCACAAACAAGTCGGCTGGATCTGGAACAAGCATTTTGCAAAGCTGGCCGAATAATCTTGCAACTTAGACCTCGGTGGGTATATGAAATAGGCGAGGTTTTTCCATTTTCTTATCTACGTGACGAGTGAGACGATTTTCAACTTCTGGTATGGAGGCTTACTGCCAGAAGTCATGACGGGGTTCGTACAACTATTAGTATTAGGTTTTATGGTATGGGGCAGGCATGGGGGAATGGGGCGAACGGCGTGAATTTCGTTCTTGTATAGTAGCAGCGTTCGAGCGAGGATGAGTGGAAGCTCATTCACAAAAGCATGCAATGGCAGCCTTCGGCAGCTAGATAGGCAGGTCGATATAAGCAATGTTACCTGATGGACGCGTACAGCGGCTTGATTCAGCGCAGGTTACTGTAGACAAACAACCCTGTGAAGATCATGGATTTCGGTGGACTTGGAGTGGTTCGCCGATCGTGGGCTGCTTCACGCGCCTATGACCTCATCTCCAACATGGCATTGTTGATTTGACCATTTGGCAAAGTAGGTGTACAATGGGGCTGAGACCTCAGTCGATGGTCTTAAGTCCTTCCACATAAGTGCCTCCCTGCTGTGAAGGTTGAAGGTTGAAGCACATTGACAAGCTCTACCCGCCGCCACAAAGGACCATCCCGCCATGTTCTCGTAGCCGAGCCGACACGCAACCCACCAAACAATGAACGCCGAATGAACGGAGCGGGAGAAGCACAAAGAAAATCCATCAGTTTTGAAGCATGCATCCATTTGGTGGACATCTAAGCAGGCATTTTGGGTCTGGATCAAGATCGGTATGAGTAGATGACCTGTCAATACGTGCTATTGCATCTGCACACTTGTCCCCTACACGAGAATCTAGGAACACAAGGCACTGACAGCGATGCCTCAACAGTTGGCGCCGGATGATGCTTACCTGAGCTGTATGTCTACCATAATCACGGCATCTGCCACCCCAACTAACAAGGTCGCGCAGACTATGATATACGATGTACGAGATTCTGAAAGCCTGATCATGCTACCGGCTGATACAAGACAGTAACGAAAGAAGATGTGAATGTGTTGAAGAATGACTGGCTGACAGACAATGTACGTGGAGTCAAGCAAGCGGCGACAGGACGGGCAATGGCTGACAACTGCAGGTCATCTCCTTCTGGGAAGAGTAGGCGACATCATCTAACAGGAGGAGATCGTTCTAAATGACCGCGGTAGATACCTCGAACGAGAATACCTCATCGAGTTCAGGAACTCCAAGATTGTCCTCCTTAGGCCGACCATGACACAGATACTGAAGGAGGAGACAGACTCGAAGAGCTTACAGGTACCTGAACGAAACATCTACTATCTCTCACAACTGACGACAACCAGGGCGCCCTCCCCGACTTCGGTCAAGTAACCCACATCTTCCTCCCCGTCAACGACTGCGCCCACTCCGACACCCCCGAGTCCGGCTCGCACTGGTCCCTCCTCCTCGTCTCCGTCGTCGACGGCGTCTCCTTCCACTACGACAGCCTCTCCGCCTCCAACCGTCAAGAAGCCTACAAGGTCTCCCAAAAACTACAGAATCTACTCAATGTCAAATTACGCTTCATCCAGCTGGAAGACACACCGCAGCAAGAAAATGGAAGCGACTGCGGAGTCTACGTGTGTCTGATCATGAAGCATCTGTTGCTGAAGAGGTTGTTGATGGTCAGGACGAATGAGAAGGTGAGCATGAGCATGGGCGGGAAGAACATCGATGCGCGCGAAGGGAGGAAGGAGATGTTGAGGATCATTGAGGAGAGGAGGAGGGAGGGCGAGAGGAGACGATCGTGAGTGGACCAGCATTGCATTGCATTGCATTGCAGTAAATATCATATTTGCGATATGGTGTGCTAACCTGCTGTCAGGACGAGCAAGAGTCCTGCGCCTGGACATAGGATGTCGAGGAGCTCGAGGAGTCCGCCGAGAATAGATAGCCCGATGGAATCGAATGAGTCGGTGTAGGCTGCTTATCTCACGACACTGCATTTGACGAAGAAGTCCACCAACACATAATGGCTACCAGAGGCATTTGAAACAGCCGGCGGTCAAGAACGCTACAAGACGCACTGCACTGAACGACGTCGGGCGTGTATGAATTGATTTGATTATTGGGGGAGCAAATACGACCAGACCAGATTCATGACGCTTTGGATGACAGAGTCAACAACCACGATACAATAGAGAGACACTGCAACTGGAATGAATGATAATGATTTCATCTATGATTCGTTTCCTCGCATCGCATCGCATCGAGCAGCTGTGTTTACTGTGACTCACATACCTCCCGTCACCTTAAACCCTGACACGGAGGGAATGGAGAAGATGCCTTCCCTTAAGTTCCACACTGGCACTCGCGAGCCACGACCATATCATGTCATGTCATGTCATGTCATGATCGCCCAGTCACCCTCATGACCGCCCAGTCACACCTCACAGGCATCGTGACCCGAAACACCTGCGCTGGGCAGGGCTACATGTACAGCTCCATTCTTGCAATGGCATTGCGTTCGCGTTTGCGTTTGCGTTTGTGTAGAATCGATCGACGCAAGCATCAATTCTAGCACATAACATAGTATTCTGAGAACGAGCGGTTACGCATGAATGGATGGCATTATCGTATTGCTGGAGTTGAGGACTAGACTGGACTGGTCGTTCTCGTCGTCTCACTCGCTGGCGGCGACGAGGAGCGGGATATCAACCAATCAATGCCTTGCCTTGCCTTGAGTTGGTTTGACTTGCAATGGCAGTGAGACGATCCGAAGCACAAGCGAACGAGCGTCTGCGTGGTGCGCGAGAGGGTAGGTAGTATTGAATCGAAGCTCTAAATGCCAGATCAGATTTCCAGTCTCTAGAATCGAAGTGAACTGAACTGGATTGGACTACTCGACCGCGTCGTTTTGTCCCTGACCTGACCTGGCACAGTGTGGCCGCGAGCCGACCGACTGGTTTCTCGCTCTATACCATATGCAGAGATCGACTGACTGACTGCCTGATGGACTGATGGACTCCAACTTCCGGTGCTGCACGCGTGGCTCATACACACGCCTACTCCGACATTGACATCGACATCGACATGGGATGTTGCTCGTACGTGCGAGGCACGTTCGCGAGCTCTGATGAGATGAGATGGGATGAGGTGAGATGAGGTGAGATGAGGTGAGATGAGGTGAGATGAGGTGAGATGAGATGAGGTGTCTGGAATTGCTTCGACGGCGGACGGCGGACGGCAGACGGCAGAGTCATCGCATGCCCGTTCCATGTGCGGTGCGGCTGGATGTCGCGGTGTCGTGGCACTGGGAGCGTTGAGAGCGGTTTGCGCTCAAGACGGCGCGGCGGAGACCCGGGGGTGGAAGCAACGTACGGTAAGGCAGAGGAAGCTGAAGCTCGATGGGTCGATGCAATGTAGTGACGCTGCGACGACGTCGATTGAGTCATGCATGTACGGGTGGGTAAAAGCGATGCATCTCACTAACCCGAGGTCCTCAAGAAAATGGCAGCGAATGCACCCCAGCCTCCCCACAGCACCTCGAAGGGAGGAACACGTGCTACTCCGCCCGCAAGGCATCGTAATTGTAGTTGTAATTATCCTTCACATAAGCAGACAACCCTCCCCCCTGACGCGGCCTTCGACCTTGCTCCTGATCGCCAACCAGTCGCTCCGGCGCTCCGCGAACTCGACGACTTCTTCAACTGTGAACACGCCGCGGTACCGTTCTGCGTCGGCGATGATGCCGCTCATCTCGTCGATTTCTGTGTCGGTCTTGGCTTCGAAGAGGTAGATCTGTGAGACTTCGCGCAGCGCGTTGAAGTAGAGGGTCACATCCGGGTTGCGGTAGGATGCGATGTGGGTTGCGTAGGCGGTTAGATCTGCGATTGGTCGCAATGTTAGCATGGGGTACCACAACGATTCCGTCCGCTTGCTTACCTGATAGTAAGCGCATGGCGCCCAACGGGCTGATGCGCTGCCGCTTGATATGCTTGACTAGGGCTTGGAAAAGGCGCTGCGCTACCTCTTGGACGAAGACGTCGATGAGGGCCTTGTCGGTGCTCCCTTGTAGCATGCCGATGTGCTTGGAGATGATGTCGATGATGTGCAGACAGGGCTTGGTCGGGCTGACGTCGATATCGCCCACGCCAAACACATTTGCACGTTTGTTCACGGTTTCGGCGTCGAAGACCTGTGTGGTAGGGCTGAAGTCTGTGGGCAGTTGCTCGGTAGCGCACAGGTACTCGACCTCGTCCATAAGCACGTCGATACCTTTGCCGAGACCGGATGCGACGTGCTCGTCGAGCATCTGCTCGAATTTGCGCTTCTCCTTGACGGGCGCGGCGATGAAGTCGTCGCGCCTTGCGATGCCTTTTCTGACGATCTCTTGCTCGAAGAAGACGTCGAGCATCTGTTGGATGAGGTCGCCGACGTTGACGAGCTCGACGAAGGTGGTTAGGGGTGCGACGACGGGGCCTTGGTGAGCGGTTGGATTTGTTGGTGTCTGCGAGCGGGCGTCGTATGCTGAGAGGTGTTCGATTGCTTTGTCGAAGCCTGTTTTGACGTGCTTGTTGCCGACTGTGTCGACTAGGATCAGGTAGATTTCTGAGCACCTTTCGCGCGCGATCTCGCCGGACGGTCCGCCGAGAGAAATGAATTGAGCTGCGCGTTCGAGGGAGGATTTTGCGGCGTGGATGAGGTTGAGTGCGACGTCTATGCTGAATAGTGTTTTGATATTGTCTAGCCGCGAGGTCATGAGCGCTGCTTTGGCTGCTAGTTCGTCTGTTGGGGCTTCGGACGGGAGCGCCGGTGTCAGTGGTCGCGGCATTGGGCTGTCGGAGCGAGAGCTTGGATTAAGTCCACTATCCGTCCGTTTGATGGTTGGCTTGGAGAATGAAGGTAGGATGTTCACCGGCATCATAACGACCTTCTTAAAGGACGCCATGAAGTCTTTCTTGTCGGCTGTGCGGTTGATGTTCGACATCAGAAAGCTTTCGGCCGAGGCGGCTTGTTCTGCTAGGTTTCGATCCCATCGCTCCACCTCACGCTCTGCGTTCTGCCTGAAGAAAGCAAGTTCTTCGTCAAGATATGATTGGAGATGTGGTGCGAAGAGCTTAACTAGCACAGCGCTCGCACGGCTGATCATACCTTCATCGGCGTTTTCTGGCAGGGCAAAATCTTGTACGAACTTGCTGGTCGTTTGTAGGCTACCAGACAACACACGTAAATAGACCGAAGTGCTCCGTGTGCGAGCATCCTGAAACAGAGCTGTCAAGAAAGGCTGCAGAAGTTCTTCGCCGAACCTCTCGAGGTATAGTAGTGATACCTCGGCCGGTTGAGGAAAGACTGAATGGATGACAGCTGCCTCTTGCCTGTAAGCATTTCCTAATCTATCAAAATATGCTTGCACCCTCTCGAGAGACAGCTGGCCGTAGCCAAGGGAGTAATCGACACAGTCGGATACACTGCCGAGCTCCGACTTTCTAGATAGCAGACGGTTGTCGTTCAAGAACAAATCCACGCCGCTTTGACCGCCATTCAACATATGCATGACGTGGGCATACTGCTTCATGCGACCAGCGAAGTCTTTGTACTCATAGCCCGATCGAAACTCCAGCAAGGCCGCAGTGTCGTATTGCATGATCAACTCATGGATCCTCTGCTCCCGAATCCCTGTCCCGGGAGAAAAGTCGCTCACAGCGAAAGTTCTTATATTGGTGAACATCAGGGCACGTTGCTCTGGGAGGGCGAAAGTAGAGAAGATGCGTGTACTCTGGTACGAGACGGCGTGAATTGCATCAACGTAGAAGAGGTTGAGAGCCTTGTAGACTTTGCCGTATTCCTGCCTTGCTTGCCCTCGGACGGATTTCACATTCCCCAGCGCATGAAGCGTTTCTTCCTCGGTTGCGGGGGGATTGGCTGCTTCCAAGGTAGGTCCCGATAAAGATATCATGTCAAAGCCATCAAAATCACGGGCTCGAGCTACAGTGGAGGGCCTCCTCGGACTCGCGGGGAGGCCGTTGATGTTGAGCTCAGGTCTGCCTTTCCCGTTCACCAATGAATGATCTATTGTAGATTTCCTCTCCGGTCGGGAGATTGACAGCCGGCCTCCTCCTGTTCTTCTGGCCTCGACGTCACTCCAGACACCCATCTTCTTGAGGCGTTGGACCCATCTAGCATCATCATATATCATCTCGTGCATTTTCCTCGAGACCCTGGCAAAACGTACCATGTCAGCTGCGTTCAGGTGATCAACAATCTGCGCGATCAGCTCAATGGGTAGGAATGGCTTCGATATGACCATGTCAGACATCCGCAAAGCGGCCAAAGGATCTCTTTTCGCAGCCGCAGGGGCCTTGGGGGCGCGCTTCTTGTATGTCGACATGTTGACTGGTCGCAACGGATGCTGCTTAGTTTGGTCGTTGCTTCTCTTCGCATCTAGGTCTTTGAGGCATGATCAGCTCGCAAAGTACTTGAGCCGTGCGCGGCAGAAGAGTGCAGTGGTTACGAGACCTGGTCCTGAGGAGGAATAATCGTGGTTCGTGATAGAGCAGACGGGAGCTTTCCCCAGCCAGATATTGTGGCTTCCCCGGTCTCCTAAAGCCCTCCGGCTCGTCTGCTTTGCATTGTGCTACAGTTCAATGCCTTTGCCAGCGACTCCGAGCTGATGAGAAAGTGTCGCATGATATAGCCCGGTATCCATGCTTCCGCAGTTAACGTCAAGACCTTCGACACTGCACCGAGGGCTTTACTGCCTCAGGCATCAAGGATTGCATAGCCGCACATATACACAAGTAAGGTCTCAATTGCACGAAGAGGATGGCGATTCGACCCAAGCTCGGCCTAGGGACTATAATACCCGAATGAAGTACCTCCCGAGAACGTCGAAGATGAAGATGCATACAGTACGCCGCCTGATACACCGACATGTTCAGACACGTTTTCAACTGCTAGCGAGGCTGACAACAACAGGCAATCGATCGCTCGTGCACCTCTAGGACTAGTATGCTATGCAGCACTACGCAACAATGCTTCCCTAACAAGCTTTAACACAAGTCTGCACGAGTGACCACCAGGTTGAAGAGTACACACACTGCCAGTGACCCTACAGTTGTCTCAATTGTCCTCGTCGGAACTTAAAACTTCATCGTCCGGAGATTCATGTTCGCGTTGTCGCTTTGGATGCGACAGTTGCAGTCTACCGAGGTTTCGTACAGCCATAGTCATTGCATGTTTCGCAGGCGGGCTCTGGGCCGATTCAGAAGCAATAAGTAGTTGGACCAAGCAAAGCTCACGACAAAGCCTATGGTGGGGGCACACGTGCGATTGCAGCGCCATCTCGGATTTCTGCTCTGATTCGCTGTACTCCCCTTCACCGTGTACATACACAGACTACCAACGGCTCTCTGAGTGACTCCTGCTTGAGAAATGGCAGTCTAAGCCATCGAATGGGTAGCATTGCAGAGCGTGAAATAGACTGTTGAAATAGTATCGAAGAATGTACAGATCACAAAAGATTGATGTATATGCAGAGTCTTTCATTGGTGGAGATGCGGAGGTGTCCTGATGGTATCACGACGAGAGGGTAATAAATACCTAGGGTAAGGTGGGATCTGAGCGAGGCTTATCCCAACGTGCACGTGTCACCCTAAGCCGAACCGGGCGGTGAAAGTCGATGCACATTTCGACATCTTAGCGTGGCAGGAGCCGAGCCATGACATCCAGACCCAGCTTACACTTCTATCTCTGCATAGGACCGAATGCAGCATGGTTCATTCTCTGACAGTCGCAAAGTGCACATGAGTCACATAATAGACATGGCAGCCTGGATGATGCTAGTTGATGAGGACGATGCGACTGTGATGAACCTGGGCGCGATCTCAGCCCGCTCTCCTACTCATGGCACCTCAAATAGCCTCGGGCAATGATCTAATACACAACGATCTGTCCGAAGAGTCCGGCCAGTCATCGTTTGCGTGTAGCCATTGCCGCAAGCAAAAAGTGAAGTGCGATCGCCTGCTGCCTTCATGCGCAAATTGCAACAAATCCTCCAGACCGTGCAGCTACCCTCTAACCGTTCAGAAACCTGGTCCTAAAGCAGGAACCACCAGAAGACCGCGCCTACAGAGCTCGCCCAATGCTACAGATCACTCTCGTGCATTGACTGAGAATGGCGCGAAACGACGAAAGACAGACGATGGGACTAGTCCTTCAAGCTTGCCAAAATCCGCAACAGGTCCGGCCTCGTACCATCCAGGTCATCAAACTGGACAAGCTGAGCCCGAAAAACGTCACAGCAGTAAGACAGTGAGCACGGCGTCTGTCAGTCCCAGAGTTACTACCAAGCAAGACAACCCCCTTTTAAGGATTGTGCATCCCGATCACGATCCGGCAGACAATAACATTACCCTCGATCACAGATCGCACAACGATAGCGGAGCGTTCCTGAGAAGGTTCGATATGGCGTGTGCAAGGCTTGGGTGTTCCAGCGACCAGGGATGGGACCTGATCCACTCCTACTTCAAATACATGACTTCGCACTCGCTCTTCCACCGGCCAACTTTCGAGCAAAAGTTGAGCTCAATGACGTCGCCGCAAGAGCTCCAGGCCTTCCTGTCAGCACTGTTCTCATATGCGCTTCGATTCAAGCCCAATATTGCATCTGTCAAGGATACCAGTATCTCCGCCAAAGCCATGCTAGACGCCTCGTGCCGGCTTCAACATGAATGCATGGAAGCATGTCTTGATGACCAGCCACCTCTACACTTGCTGCAATCACTCTATCTAGTTACATTTCAGAAGCTGATACACGGCGTACGTGGCAAGACATGGAGGATGTTAGGCGATTGCATACGCTTAGGGTATGAACTGCGTCTCCACCTGATTGATGCACAAGCGATCGAGAGTGTCTCGGATGTCGACCATACCGCACAAGTCGAGAATTGGCTCGTCTCCGAGGAACGGCGGCGCATATGGTGGGCGCTGTGGGAGATGGACGTCTTCAGCAGCACCATTCGCAGGCTGCCGAGTGCAATTGACGAGCGTCTGAATTATACCTTCCTTCCCGTCCATGATGAGAACTGGTTTAGTGGTTGTGAGACCAGAAGCTGCTTCCTTGCAGCTGACGCTATGCAAAGATGGAGGGACATCGCGGAGTCGGGTAATCGAAGCCCTCAGACGTGGTTCATTCTGGTGAACTCGTACATGTTCGACGCGCACAAACTGGGCGCCTTCCCAGAAGTCTGGGCCAAGAGGATAGGTTTCGATATGGCAGCGCAGCGCTCTGATGATACTGGAGAGAAACTTGTACCTAGGATGCGAGACTTCCTGGACAATTGTCTTCGCTGTGCTCAAAAGTCATTACCACGCGAGCTAAATTGGGACGAGAAATTCTTATCTTTCAACGCCTCAATACGTCTTGACGGACCCTCGGCGCAGGCCTTAGACTCCGCAAGGTATTGCATCCACGTTATGTGTCAGTTGGCGCGGTTGATGCTGTGCATGTGGGAGGTGCATCACACAACCTTGTCCACCATGCATTCGAGCACAGAGCAAAAGCCTCGACTTGAGGCTGAGGCAGCTGATGCACGTGGCGCCCAGCACCGCCAAGATGAGGTGAAGAACGAACATCTATTCTGGCATCGCTATGTCGATGCTGCAAACCTCACAGCAGAAGTGGTACGAAACTCATCGCCGCAGCATTATCAATTTGTTAACCCTCTCATCGCAAACGCGCTCTGGTATGCTGCCGCTACCTTAGTCGTGGCCAAGCTGTTCGGACCGCCCGGCCTTGATTGTCGGTTAGCGCAATCGAACTTCGACCTGCTAGTTGCGACACTGAATAAATTTGAGCTGTTCTGGCAGATTCCAAGTGTCCTTAAGTACAAGCTTCGAAACCTAGAAGAGACACTCAACGCCCTCAAGCAGAAGCCTACGTCTCCCTCTCAACTCCAGGATCTAAGCGCGGTGCTTGCTCTTGGGGCATCTCGCAACGGAAAGTCTGAGGAGGTAGACATTCTGCCGCAGTATGAGCAGCAGCTTAGTCAACATGCATCAGATAATCTGTACACCGGATTCTTCGGTGAAGACTGGGCGCAACAAGATCTATTTGATTTTAGCAACATCCCTACCTTTGGTTTCGGCCAGTCGGACCTCTTTCAAGCCATGCCGATCGATGCGAATTTTGAGAATAACACTCTGATGCAGAACGATGGGATCAACTTCAACGACTTGTTCATGTACCCCTATCAATAACAAATGCAGGTAAACTCATCTCGCCAAAATAATTCGCTATCTTCAGTGCCCCGTTGCCTGACCTGGTTCTGCTGACCGATAATATTCAAGCTACCAAGTCATGGCGCCTTACCGCTTTAGGAATACGCATGCAAGGAAATTAGCTAAGCATTCCTGTGCTCGTGAGCCTGCATTGTCAGGCGCTATGCAGGCCATGGAGAGCTCAGGACATGCTCGAAAGTGGCTCTTAGTGGTGAGCCATGGTTTCGAGTATCCAAAGCGCTTTCATGACAAAGATCCTGGCTGCATGGCTCCTGCAGGCCCCACGAGCGGCCTGTACGGAGCTTCGTGTACAGCTCCGCTGGCATCTCGACGCCGTATTCAGCACGTTTGCCTGTCCCAGCGTTTATGGGGCCGGGATCATTGTCAGAGACGTATATAGAGGTTGGGTCGTGCTGTTGTGACATATTTCACCATTACTAAAGCTGCAGACCCCAAGTCAAGTTCATCCAGCCCTCCCAGCTACAAACGTCGCTCGGGTGCCTTGACAGTATACTCGCCAAGCAACCCCAGCATGGACCTCGGCATGAACTTCTCTGAGCACCTCGACACGTCGATAGGTGAATTCTTCACGTATGATGTGATGACTCCTGCGAAGGAGTTGTACAACGAGGATGCCGTCTTTGACTTTCAGGGTTGGCAAGAGCAGGTGCGGGCGGAAAGCCTCAGTGAATACCACTCTAATGGACTCTCTCTCACCAACTCGAGGTCATCAAGTCTGCCATCTGATGCAGTACAGTCGCCAATACTTGCTGCGGCCCTGCCCAGAGCCAACAGTGATGGTGCTTTCAAGTTCAGGCTAACCTGGCCCAGTGAGGGCCAGAACCAGGCTCGAAAGGGACACGTGAGGAAGCCAACAGCATCAGACTTACACGTTAGGTCTCAGTCAGTCACATCGACCACCTCGGCAGAAGACATGATGCCAGTCGATCCGCATCACGAGGGTTCGTGTGCTAAATGCAGAATGACTGAAGCAGAGGCGAGAAAGTGTCGGCTGGAGCGACGACGCGAGCAGAACAGAGCTTCTCAGAGGAAATTTCGAGCTCGAAAAGAAGCTAAGATCAGAGAAGCGGCCAGCCAGGTGGCAACTCTTGAGACCTATGTGGACTTCCTCGAAAAGCACAATGGCGACTTAGAGGCGACGAATGCGGACTTACGCCAGCGAATAATCAGCCTGCAGAAGACTCAGCGGACGCGGCTTAGTACGCCGACAGACTCTACAGGTGGAGATGACTTTGTCAGCGTCCCACAAGTCAGCTGGTCGTCTCTCTCTGCATCGAAGATGACTACGGCGACAACGGCCATCTCTACAACCAAACGCCAAGTCGTGGATCTATACCTGCCTCTGTTCGACCATGAGCTAGAGCCGCAGCATCGCTACAGCAAAAAATAATGATGCACCCCAGCAACCTGTAATGGGGATGGGTGAGGTCTTGTCTTGACGGGACGATCATGACCTCCCCCAGAGCACGATCTGGCACGACAAGGTGTCCTATAAGATCATTATTTGTGGGGCGAGGGAATAGCCTATGATCGTTTCATGGCTACCACTTCCTATTGAACATACACCACACTCGACACAGCATTAAGAGGAGAGCAAGGCTTTGAGGAACAGCAGGACCCCAACCATGGGCCTTCAGTAACCCGCCAACGTCACTAAACGGTGGACGTGGGGTTGACACACGATGCCACAGACTAGGAGCAAAGCAGTGGGTGTTTTGGGGCACGCTGATTGTGCGACGTGATTCTCCATGGGTAGGTTGATAGGAATCGGTGGGGTTACCAAATCACCAGTAACTAGCATTATACAGACAGAAACTAGGAGAGCTTCAGGATCACTACAGAGCAATACGGCAAGCGTGAAGAGATTGTGTGCGAGAGTATAGGCGATGTCGACAGATCTGCACCGAAGACCTTCAAGGATTATTTGCCGCGGTCCCACTTTGCTCAGACATTGAAAGTATTTATACCTGACGTACCCTGCTCCAGATCTGATTACTTTGGACGAGGGAATGTCTGATACTGAATGTCATCCTCTTAGAACTGATGGCATCTTGAAGAGAACGAGCACAATGCTTGATCAAGTCACGTAAGAGCGACGCCACGAACGTACCGTCCATATCGATTGCACCTCGTTTGCGGGCCTGGCCTGGCCTGGTCTGGTCTTACCAGCCAATGGAGAGCGCTTCATATTTGATTTTAGCACGCTCAGTCACGAGAGACATTGGACTACAAAGCAAACACTCTGATTCGTGCTCGCCAATCTGAAAGAATCGGAGAACCCCAGGCAACAACGGATTTAGCGCGATGAGGCAGCAACTGTGCCGTCGTACAACCAATCACAAGCGAGGTAATGGTCAGATTTATGCTGACGAGATCACCTATATATTGTTGATGGCCGTCGGACATCCTTCACGAAGAAACATAACATAAGCAAAGATCGGTTTCGAAACATAATACGATACAACATCACACGTGCATCTCCAAAGCAGATCCAGCTATAACACTACCCAACAATCAATCACGTCAAACCGCCAAAATGGTCACCAAACCCGCAACCTGCTGCAACCGCTCCGGCTCCTGCGTCTGCGCCGAGAAAGCAACCTGCTCGTGCGGCAAACAGTCAGCCGTATGTCCCTCCCTTTTTCCCCTCTCCGTCACTAACACACTCTCCCAGCTCGAATGCAACTGCTCCAAAGCCGCGACCGAAAACGCCGTCAGCGGCGCACGCTGCTCTTGTCTGAGACGCGCGGCGGGCGAGTGTACGTGTGATCGGGCGGCGACGGAGAACAGCGGTGTTAGTGGTGGGGAGGCGTGTAGTTGTGGGAAGAGGAGTGCGGATGCGTGTACTTGTGAGAAGAATCCGGAGGCTGCAGCTGGGGCTGGGGGGTTGAGGGAGGGGGAGGTGGATTTTACGGGACGGGGG
>Ga0210040_10000699_pt1 | contig 54068 bp, 39 predicted proteins | sample CryGeyCG12114_NA_FD_185462 | JGI IMG/M metagenome (GOLD analysis project Ga0210040, IMG submission 185462) | Groundwater microbial communities from aquifer - Crystal Geyser CG19_WC_8/21/14_NA (SPAdes) (version 2) | ecosystem: Environmental > Aquatic > Deep subsurface > Groundwater | place: USA...
CAACATACTTAAGATAGCATGCACTCTATACGGCAACACTTTACTTAACAAAGTAAGTTGTTAGGAAAACGTAAAAATACGCCGGACTTTACTAAACTTTTAAAGTAAAACCTAATACTTAGTAAAAACCTTAGTGAAGAGTTTAGTACGAGCTACCAATCCGGGCCTTGATGTGTTTTCTCTATAGCAAACAAAATATAGTTCTCGTCAATGCAAACATAAGAGAAATGTCCCTCCAAATGTGTTTCACTTTGATCTTTTTTTCCGTCTAATTGAGTTTCTCTCTAATCCTTTTGGCAGAGAAGCCATTTATTAGCGTTTACGACTCAATTTTTTTGCACGCACGCATCTGTGGTAGAAAGAAATACACATCCATATTATCTGTTGTGTTTTTGGTCGCTACTATCCAGACAATTATAATCATAATATTTTGTCAATAGAGGATATGTAGCCAACTAACTAAGCTACCAACTATCTACAAATCGGAGAAAATGTTGCTCGTATAGAAAAACTCTTTTCTACAAACTATAGAAACACTACACACAGTACAAAGCCAGATGAAATAATAAAAATGAAGAAACCATGTTGGCATCTCTCTATCTAGAACTCACAGTCACTTAAGCTTGTTCATTTGATCCATATTTTATGGGACCAGTTTTTTTCTCCCATAACCTGGACAAAATCATACAACACGCAATATATAGACTTTAACTCTTAGCACACTATCCTAAGTCTATAAAAGACTATAAAATGCATTAATCATTTCCTGAGAATCTATAAAGCGGCTTTTCCCTCGCATGAAAGCTGACTCTTACTTTTTGAAACATATAGATTAGTTAATGGTTCCAGATAATAGCTATTTTGTGTAAAATCACTACTACCACTAAAAAAATATTCTCAATTTACTTTTTTGCGCAGTAAACTTGAACTAAAACTTTCCAAAGGGACACAAAAATTGAAACTTTCCATCCCACACAGTCCTATATATACTCTTTTATTATAATATTACACGTTATTGTAACATGTAATTACTTACTTACTACTTCATTTTTTGCAAGTTTCGTAACTTTCAAACTAACAATGATGAATTTTTAGATGCAGATGGAACTGGATTGGATCCACCGAATAAAGTTCAACCACAACCTCAATCAATTCTTTGCCAGCTAAGTCCGCCCTCGGATAGCGATAACATCATCAAAAGATTCCTATGGAGGATTTCACTACCTCTGATCTACCTTTTCTATTACACGGTGCCTGACTGCAGACTAGATACATGGAGGACGTGGTACGTTGTCACTTTCCTCCTCTCCCTGGTTTGGATTGCAGTTTTCTCCTACATCATGGTTTGGATGATAACTGTCATTGGTAATTCTCTTCTTTTCTTTGTCATCTGTTCCCATTAACTGCCTTTCATCCTCTTTGTCAGCTTCAATATAACTTCTCTGTGAGCCTCTTTTCACTCTTTAGTTGTCCACATCTTGCCTACAACCTACTGGTGACTTACTACCGTCTCAGTTTTGTGCTCCATCTTTCCTCATATATATAGACAAATCCCACACTCTTACTATATTCTCCGTACGTTTCAAACTCCTGCTGAGCTAAAGTAAAAAAACCTTGCAAACAGTCGAAGTGGGGAAAAGTGAGCAGTCGTTCAAACCTCTCAGAAATGACATGCCCATTTTAGATGGATAGAAAATAGTTGAATTAGAAGAACCATTAAGTGTTACAACGAGTTTTATACGCGTTTTATATTTATGACTTAGACATTCTTGCAACAAGGGTACATTTTATTGCGCATTTGTTTGCTCCAAAAAAGTCTCTGTTGGAATAGCACAGAAAAACCTACATGTATATTTGGATGGTATTATTGAACAAAAGAACTTTTTCTCCTTGATTAGTCTTACGTATTAGATAGAGTATCCTTGAGCGCATTTAGTCATCAAATTACTGTCAGTCAGGCTTTTCAGTAATTAGCGCTCACAAAATTTGATAGCTTTTCATGAGGACTATTGAATAGTATTCTTTGGAATTCATACGTAATTGGCTTCAATCCAATGAATATTACTTATTTCCTGCACAAGTTGCGATAATTCTTTGAGAAAAAGTTTCCTACAAAAAGCCGTTAGTTTTTACTTATTATTTTTTGTAGTGGTTAGTGTTAGCTCTAGAGGGGAAATGGCTGTCTGTATAAGACTTATTTTTTGCCTGCATTTTGGATTTAGGACGAACAGAGTGAAAGGGTTGTGAATTGATGTAAGAAAATCTTTAGCTTCATGTGATGATGATGATGTTCATTCGTACCCTTTGCAGGATTTACGATAGGGATTCCAGATACGGTGATGGGATTGACTTTTGTTGCAGCCGGAGTGAGCGTGCCAGATGCCCTATCTTCACTTGCTGTCATCAAAGAAGGTTAGAGTTGGAGTTAGTTGTACTTTTTACAGACGCAATCTGTTCGTGCACACCAACAAACCACGGGTTGTGGTGTGTGCCATCTATTTGGGTATATTGTGCCTGGTCTGTGATGTTGGTATATATGGGTAGCTTACTCTTTTTATCACTGTATTGCTACTATTTATTGCCTTGGGTTGTGGACCATTCCTTGCCCGCATGTTGTCTCATTCTGTTTGCTGGGGAAAAGCAATTTGAAGGGAAATAAAAAAATGTGTAACTGCAATAACAGTTGGTGAAAACTGTGGCTCTTTTGGTAGTTATTTACCAAACTGTGTAGTAAATCTATGGATATTATATTGTCTTTGATGAGAGGAGTGCTCTGGATGAAAGTCGTGCACAAGAATTATTTTTTATTGGATTGGTGACTAGAAATATAGTTATTTGTTAGTTAGAATATGTTTTTTTTTGTATGTGTAGCGGAGCGTATTAAGTTTTCGTTTCCAAATATAGTAGAAATTATTCCCTATTGCCATGATGTTGTTTTCTATTACTTTAGTTGAAATTATAATTCAAGTTTCTTATTATTTTTTCACAGGATATGGGGACATGGCAGTGTCCAATGCAGTAGGCTCCAACGTATTCGATATCTTGGTATGCTTAGGCCTCCCATGGTTTATATCGACTGTGATTGTCAACCCTGGTCAGCCTGTTCAAGTCATTAGTAAAGGTACTGAAACAATTTTCCGATATAACAGAAACGGCTAGAAATGTGGTTGTGTGTAATAAGCTTCTAGGGATAAAGAAAAAGTTGCTTTGAGGCTCGTGAAGCGCCATATATAAATTAGTTGCCTTTCATTTACCTTTGCAGGTCTCACATATTCAACTTTCTCTCTGTTGTCCACCGTTGCATTCCTAATTCTAGCAACTCACTACAATGGGTGGAAACTGGATAAAAAATATGGTGTCATGTTGATGCTATGGTACATATTTTTCATGATCTTTGCTACTCTGTACGAGATGAATGTATTTGGTTACTTCAATCCACCCGAATGCTATAGTGACTACTAGTTAGTCTTTCAGACGCAGTGACGTTCAGGTAGAAATTTGGCAGATCTCAACTAACAATTTAGACAGTCACAATGGTACGAGAGAATCTTGTCAAGTTAGTTTGTACTACATATATATAATTTCATCTACATTCTGCTTCCTTCACTGTGGGAGCACAAAATTTTTGAAACTTGGAATTCGATTTGGAAAAAATACAACAGTTTACATTATTACACTGAAGACGAATGTCGTCCTCTTCTTTACCTACTCCAAGCAATAAGTAAAGAAGCTTAAAACTACAGATTCCATTTGATTCCATAGAAAGTAATCTGGATGTAGTTGATTGAAATAGTAGATAATATATATTGACGTTTTCTGTGTGTCCGAAACTATATATCTTACAGTATACACACAAGGTAGAGAGAAAAAACAGAAACACACACATTTAAAGCCATGCCCTGATCGTGTATACCAACATAGGATAAATAGTGGAATAAAATACTACCTTAGAAATGTTACTCATTATTACAATTATTCCTTAATTAGAGTCAGTGTTATTTGTGTGGAGCATTTCTATCATCTAGAGATAACTAATTTTTTCATCTGCTAAACTAACTATTGTATTTGCATTCTCTGATCAATTATATAAGTAAATGATATCACTTGGGTTTGTATAAATGTATCACTAAAAAGTTCATAATCAATGATAAGTGACATGAAGGAGTTAAGTGAAACAAGTTTGCCATAGGAAATATTGCGAATATATTTCGCAGCATTGGGAAAAATAATATGGTCAGTCTACTTATAAGTGGATTTTTCCACAATCTCATATTTCTCTCTCTCGGGAGTAATAAGGTAACGGTGCATTTGTGACTCTAGATCCTTGTTTATACTAAACTAACTATATATGTAGGAATGATGATGGTGTTATAAGGTTAAGCTTGTAATTTAATATTGTTAACTGTAAAACTAATCATAATCTAACTTTTACGTAAATATAAACTTAACTTTAATAACTTAAGTCTGCTCATGAAACCTGCAGCTCAGTATACGGCACTGTATTGAGCTGTGTGGTGATTGAAATGACGGATTTTGATGTAAACAACTAAAATCACCAAGCGAAAAATTCCACCAGAGAGAGCTGGAAGGAAAAAATGTTTTGTCGGCAATTTTTTCCTTCCTGCTTCCCATTTGCCGTGATAAATGTTTACAGTGATAATTATAGGATGTTTGTTGTCAAGAGTGAGTGACTAATTTTAAAGCGTTACGTACGCTTCAACATTTTGCTTTGGCAATCTCAAAAATTGCAGCTTGTTTACCCACCCACTACTCCTTGCCAACAACGGCATGTGGGCACTAAGTATTAACTATAACAAAACAAATACCGTAGAGTGAATGCAATATTTATTTGCGGTCGCAAAACATATACAACATCTAAATATAAATGGGTCTGATTCGTCCGTAGATAATCAGTTTTGACTCTATGGTGTACAATTATACCAAATAAATTAAATCATGGCAATTTAAGGGATCAAAGTTGCAAATATAATTTCCCTCTGAGTTGTTGACGCATGTGCTCAATCTGGGCAAAGTCGGCAGTTTCCAGATTGAGCACGAAAAAGAACAACCATCAATGGTAAAAGATTCTAAAATGAATTTTTCACTCTTGTTGTCCAGAGGTCAAACCTTTGTATCCCTTTTAGTCAGTCAAAAAATCGGATTTTGAGACCAACAGAAAAAGTTAAGTTTATCAACACGCACAGTGAGATTGATGGTGTTGGTGTGGAACAGAAAAAAACGCAAATCATAATTGTTTGCGTGTTGTCCTATTTTACTGCGTGTGAAACTAACATCAAACTAACTTGTGTTACATTTTCACTACCTTTTTACATCCCACTGTGGGTTTATTTGTGACGATAAACTGACTGAGTAACATTTCGTATTATGACTCCCACTGGGGATTTCGGCAACCTAAGGGAACTTTCCCAATTTAAATGCATGTACATTATGTGTGGTGGTGGTTACATTCACTCAATCGGCCGTGAATGAATGTTTCTGCAGCAATACAAGGTGCAATCCCAAGCAGTTGTAATGATGTCATAATATGAAACTAAGGGGAAAAAAGTTTTCACACCATGTTCTACAAAATATTTCAATTTGATTGACTGTCTGCCGTCTGCATATTGCCATTAAATGCACATGCGAGTAGTGCGGTGGCATTGTTGTAATCTACCCGATTATTTTTTGTGTAAATGTATACGTTAGACGTCTTTTTGCTAATACGAGCACACAAATAATACTAAGAGCACAAGGCAGCACACACAGCACACATTCTACACATTGGTTCCAGCCGCTTTCTCTGGCTTCAAAGCACACTTTGAATTTTCCTGGCACAAGAACAAACCAAAATGTTCACATCTATCCACAGCACTTTTAGATATTTACCTTCTGAACACATTTTTTGCACACTCAGTTGGTAGTGTGATAACTATAGCTTGTTGTATGGTAAACGAATAGAAAGAATAACAATTGAAATGCCAAGTAACTCAATTTTAGAGAAGTTTTTGCGGACAATACTACCGATAATAATGACGAGAGGGAGTCCATATATTTTGCGAACCTCTTTTGTTGTGCTTTGAGGGTACAAGTGTATGCAGTAGATGAACTCTCTGAATTCTGACAATATTCATATGCTGATCCTGACAATGCTCTAGACTGTAGGGAATGGGAAAAATTCTTTAACATGCGTACAATAAAATCTCCTTATCTGATTCTATATTATGGTCTGTGACGGAAAAGCGTGCTTAATATAGTAAATGTTTACAGAAAAAATTACTCAACGAAAATGTGAGACTTGCTTTCCATGCTGCTGTTGACAAATCAAAACAATTTGTGGCTCTTTGTCTAGGCTTACTCATTTCAAAAACACATAACTAACTGTATACTCTTTTAGGTGCTGACAATATGAATACTAACTAAGTAATACGTGCGAAGTCGTTGTAGGGATGAAGTAATGTGGGACAAAGGAAAGAAATGGTGAGATGAGATGATTTCTTTTACTCCTAGCCTGACTGACGAGAATGTCCTGTGTGTGTTGTTCACCACCAAAGAGTTATCAATGAATTTGAGCTGGTTCCATACGCTATGCTACTAACTAACTAACAATCTAACTAACTAACTAGAGGCTTGTAGGGAAGATTCAACTGTAGGAGAGTTAACTATGTAACGTATGTAATGTAGTTACAGACTTTTGAATAGTACTGCACTCTCATGTGTGAAATTTCTCATCAAGTATTTTGCCAGGTCTCAAAGTCAGTCAAACACAAGAGGACAAAAGGTGCAGTGTGATTCCGTTGTAAATAGTCAATGATTATATGGTAAACTTTTAGTGTGTACAGTTAAAGGCTATCAGGCGGAGAGATTTCATTATTATCTGTCATCACAAACTATACGTTCCCTTTTAAAATCCTGAAAAAAAAGTATTTTCAACATTTAAATCATTTAGCGTTCCAAGAAAATTGCACTAACTTGCGGAAATTAATTATTGGACTTAATTTGCATCACTACTTGAATTGAATTGACAGGTGAAATTCAAAAGAAAGTACTGAAAAATTAGACTTTTTGTTAAATTTCAGAAAACATAATCAGTTTTGAAAGCCAAGAGATTATGTAGCTAACAAAATATTTATAACATATATATATATATAATAAATATAATAGCAGTAAGATACTAAAATAATGTACCTTTATGGTCTCTAGTGTAAGGAAACGAACAATGCATGAGATATGCGCAAACCTCATGGACTAATGACAATAACAAACAGTAAATTAGACCTTTCGTAGAGTAGCTGCACTACAGAATACAAGTGTGAGTGAATGTGGAATTTAAAAAATATATAATTTATTAAAATATATTATAATAACAGAGAGAGAATATATATGTATTCGCTTCAGAAATATATTGCATCGAGTTTTAAGAGTGAATGTGAGGGTGAAAGTTTTTTCTTTCATGTACTATCCTGTTGTGTAAAGTTTTTTCCTATATTATGTTACTTTGGAAAGTGTGAATGTGGCTTGTTGCTGTTTTCGTTTTCAGTAGTCACAGTAGTTTTTTAGTGTTCATAAAATGTACATAATTATGCATAAATGCATAACTAACTAACTGCTACTGTTATTATGTGTAGCTTATGTGATTATTTTATTCATTAAGTTCATCAACTTTGGCACTTTATGTTTCTGCTTGCTATGAAAACTACGAAATCCAGATACGGATGAAAAATACTACGTACTACTGCTGATATTAAAAGTGAGATGAAATTTTACATTCAGGTTTAATACACAGTCCATTGACAGTTGACATTACAAAGAAATTTGATAATACAGACAATTTGACATGCAGATAGGACAAAATAAACAAACTTACTTTTTCATTTGAGCGGAAAATTTGTAATCGCATGCAGAACAATGAAATTGTGACAATATACCACACAACATATTTTTTTTAATTTTAGCTCAATTGTACCCTTTTTGGTCACTTTTAAGGCTTGATACCAAAATCCAGGACAATAAAAAGGATTTGAAAAAGTAATCAGACACATAATAGCAATGCCTTCTATAATTGCCTCACTTTGAGTCTATCAATAAGCTTGAGCTCATAAAAAAATTTAAACATGCTTGTCTGCCGTCTAAAAACTTTGGCTTTTTCAAACCTCCAGTCTTTTCAAGACTAATTGCTGACAATTTAATAAATATAGACAAACAACGATGACAATAACAAAAATGTTTGCAGAAACTATTTAGATGCAAAAAAAGAACTGTATGTAGACAATTCAAAGTTGAAGCGTCCAAAAAATGCTCTTCAAAATACCAAACGAAATATACAGCAGCAGAGCGGAAAGGATTTTCAAACTTGTCCTTCAATCTTTACATTACATGTATATAAAACTATTAATTTTCCATTCGACTATATTATTTCTCTTTTTCAATTTGTTCCATTTTTTATGCTATAAGACTTGATATTAGAATAGTTATAATCTGTACAGTAAAGATAGTATATCATGTGAGTACATGGCACCTAAATGTATAGAAAAAAGCACTGCACCGACTAGTATACAATAATAAAATGTATGAAAAATACATTTACCAACTTCTAGTTAAAGAATACAGAAAAAATTGAGCGGACAAATGAATGAACACACTGAGCAGAGCACAGCACCAGCACGCACTAATGAAATGAGGAAACTGTAAATCAGCACAGCACGGAAGGAATGAATCACATTCTTCACCATAGTCAATTCACACACTCACTAACTAACTCAATAACTTGCATAGGAATAGGGACGGGATAAAAAATGCAGAGAGAACACATGGTAATTTTTTTCTGTTGAATCGTGAATTACTGCAGCTAAAATTTCGTACATGGAAAAGGTACATGAAGCCTGTCGTAAATATTAATCAATGAGCCAGTATCAAATGAGGAGAAAAAAATAATGTGGCAATGAATATCTTTGGAGTACTCATAAATAATACTCATAACGTTTACTATTATTATATACTAATTATCTTGTGTGTAATTGTATGAGAGTAGCTCTTGGTATTACATAGCATGTACGCCTAAGTGTCAACATAGTGTTAGATTGTATCATCATCTCACCACATATTATTACCATAATTGGGTATAATGTAATTAAAATTGTATTTCCTCGAATGTAAGCACAGTTGTAGCAGCACATGCACTTTTATCGCATATTATAGTTTGCACTCCTGCACTGTAGTTCGTAGTTAATGTTTAGGATACTAAAAATGTAAAGTATACTATTCGTTTTTGGAATTTATTCATGTGAAAAAGTTGACAGGCTGAAGGACTAGTGGACAAACCTGGAGTTTGCTTTGTACTCCAAGTTCATAGTTGAACAAAAGAATAAGTCTCAGATTTCAAAAGAAAGAATCCGAGACTTGGACTGGATGCATGCTCCACCTAAATTGGATCTAGTCTCTCAGCCTAGCAAGAAAAATTACAAAAAAAGAACCCATATATGTTACGTATTGGAAGCCATAACATAATAATTGTAAAGAGTGTAAGTCATAATGGACCGTAGTTGTGATTTGTGTCAACACAATCTCTATATATCCTTGTGGGTAGATGATGTAGAAGCAGAAAATACCTAAGTTTAAGTGTCGTTCTCTCTAATTATGTCAAAGATGAGAAAATGAATAAATATTAGATAAGACTATTCACTTATGCGTGAACGGCGTATTTATTGAACTGAAGGACATTGAATGATACATGTTTTATAACGAGAAGTACGCGAGTTTGCATGAACACAAGAGGAAATACGAAATCACATTTTTATGGCCCAGTCACCTATTGATACCACAATTTTTTACGCATATTATCACACTTCACGATGATTTGATTTAGGATTCTTCAGTTAGTTAGAGGACCAATTTAGTTTCAGTCGCCATTCTGAGTTTTCGGCCCAGCTTTTGCTCCAACACATGAATTAGTTCTTCCGAAAACTATACATAAATCATAAACAAACAAAGTTAATTGGCTTTCAAACGCTCTCATCTGCTTCTATACTATTCTGTACCAAAGTACACCTAGAAAGCCATCTCTGAACTTTCACATTTGAAACATGCATAGAGAGACCCCTATTGTCCAACTTAAACACTTCACAATGCTCAGCTCAAAGGACGCTTGAAAGTCTTTGTGTTGAGGCCAATTCTAAATCATGATTGGATTCTACGAATGTTTCAATGCAATTTCAAAAATCTCCTTTATACCTCGCATTTAGCTAGCTTCACATGCTTAATTTGGCAATCAGTAATTCCATACAACAAACTAGCTGCAGTAACCCGGTATGAGTCCAGTTCCAAATATTGTAAATCTAAAATGAATCAACAAAACCATAAAACATTTTTTACTAAACAATGCCTCCTAGACAAAACTAATATGCTAAAATTACTCTTTAAATCTCCTATATAAGCATATTTTCTTAAACTTTGAACTTTTTCCCATTTTTCTGCCATTTCATCCACATTTATATCATCAATAGTTAATCCACAAATTCCACTATCGGTGATTTCATCCCCATGTAAAACTAAACTTTGAACGTGCCCAAAACTTTTGAAAATTGCACGAACCACCCCGTCAGTAACATGTGTTGCACGTAATTTTCGAATCACTGGACACATATTTCCAAAAACTCGGATCACCCTAGGACTCTGGTGCAAGCAGAAATCCAGCGTCAAAGATGTAACACTACACAATTGAAATGGAATCTCAACATTTTTAGGAAAAAATAATTCCAGATCCATTTGAGAAACTTCTAGTCGCTCTAACACTGGAGTAAAATATGGGCTAATAATTTGACACACAGACCCTTCGAATTCGACCAATACCAATGATTTCAAACTAACCATAGGGCACGGAAATGTGAATGTTACAGCTAGCCGCCGTTCAGCAGGAAATTCTATACGTAAGAAATTCAACGTGGCACTGAATTTGCAGAGTAATTGGTTCAATAACCCCACCAGCTGGAGATGGTTTTCATTTTCCATAGATTTACTCCAAAATTCTAAATGCAGGTAAACCAATGAACAAGTCCAAGGCTTAGAAGCCATACATTTAAGTACATTGAAATCCGCTTTGAAAGGAAATTCGGGTCTACAAAGGTTTACCAGACAGTTGGATTCACAAGAAAGAAGCAAAGATTGTAAGAATTCTTTCATAAAAGATGTGATTCTGTGCTTTTTGTGAGCATTTGTCAAAAGCTGGAGATATGGAGACGAGGACAATAGTTGACGTAAGAAGTCAAATGCCCGTTGCTCCGTCAGGGACATGCTGCTGACTTCGATGGAAAGTTTTGTTAGTGAAACAAATACGGAGTTGGCAATATAAAAATCTGAAATGTCGATGGGAATGTGAATAATGTTCAATGCTAGGGAACTCAGTTGCGGAAGGTTTGACAGCGTTTGGAAAATCATTAGATCTACTTCTCCTTGTATTGTTAAAGTTACGTGGTGTATGCACCATTTGAAAGTAGTGAAGAATTCTGAAATTGAGGAACAATTAGGATCAGTGACTGGTTTTTGAAAATTTAGAGCAACGTCAGTGTGAGCGAATGTGTCATAATTGCTGAGTTCCAAGTCGAATGAAGTTTTGAATAGTTGATTAAAACTTGCAATGTGGGTTGTGGATTTGAATTGTACTGTAGTTTTGGTTTGCAGACAAAAAGATGTTTCAGTGTTCCACAGTTTACACACGAGTCTGCAAATGAGTAGGTCATGGAATTCTAAATGACTGAATACAAGTTGCAACACCTGTAAGTTTAGATGAAACAATTGTTGAGCAATTTTATATTTTCCATGTTTTGGGCTCTATAAACTACTACTTTTTAGCAAAGAAATACTTACGCATGGTTGTTCTAGAGGATTCCAGGAGCCCATTGTAACAACAGATTTTAATTATTTTTTAATCCATAACTGCAATTAAGTGTAACAAACAACAATGACTATCCAGTTCAATTCAAATTGAAGTCCATCAGTGATTGTATTCAAATTTTTTCCTCTCAACTTTTAGATTGGCTGCAGAAATGCAATACAAAAGAGCGGGCAGGGTTGCATAAAGTCTAAAAATAGTTCGTAAAAATAGTGCTTATAAACATTGGCCTATATTATCGCTAGTTTACTTTTACTATATACCAGTATATCCGAGGTTTGCTGCCAGAATTTTTTACAGAGGTTGCTGTAAGGAGTTAGTAATTCCGACGAAGACAACAGTTAGTTTGTTATAATATTTTTTTGCCCCCTAGATAGTTCTGGTTGCACGCTGCAGAGTAATAATAAAATTGCCAAATGGCGTCGCACTTGTGACCTTCAACTTTTAAAGTGAAAACGAAAATAAAACATGATTCGGTGAGATGACAATCACAGTGACTGCCTCGCATTAGTTGGAAACAGAATCGCAATTTTTACAACGTAGAGAACAACTCTAAATTAACCAAGTGAAGCAAACCAGTTGAGTTTAAAAATATTTTATTGCTGCAAAACAATGTGCATGAGAAAGCTGAAGACACGAGCTGAAACTAGGCACAGCCTAGTTGCTAGTTATGGCGACTTTGTTTGACACTCGAAGTGAAAATACTTCGATGCAAATCAAATAGATCGATATTATATAAGAATGTAAAATGTAACTTATAAGATATTTAATTCAGGAGTATGTGATAATTTTGTAAGAGTGTTGTGGCTTTATCCAAATAGTCCATCAAGGAATCTACTAAAATAAGATTGACTCTCGTCGTCTTTTTCAATTATGATTTCATGATACTTTGCTCCGATTGGGATGGCTGAGACAACCCTATCCTCTTTTTTAAGATGTTTTTTTAGTCCCGCTGGATTAAAATGCATAGGAAAAACTGAATGTTGAAGTTGCCAAAACACGACTACAAATTTTATAATACAGTATGCATTACTCACCTTTACTTCCTTCCGTAGACCTGGCCATGAGAATGAAATTACTTGGTTTCTGCAGGTCGAAAAATTTGTCCAATGGATGAACTGTATGGCTTTTAATTTCGAATTTGCAGTATAAATGACCATCGAAATAGCTCGTTACACTGTTAGAGATCGTGTCGTCAGTTTCGTTTTCCTAAGAAAATGGAATGACTAATGTTTAAATTTTCAAACACTCATAATAAAAGAATTATTTATAGTAAACAAACTTTCAGTCCCAAATTGAAATGACCAGAGTTGTAAGATCCGTATACTTTTGGAACTCCATCTTCAAGTATGCACCCCACAACACTGTCTTCTCCCTTTTTCGGGGGAATAAAATCAAATTACACTTTTGTGCGCGTCTTTTCAACCACGATTTGCTACGTTACTAGTAATAAAAATACTTTGTGACAAACCATCACTTGATCCTCGGAAAATCCAATAGCCACATAGCCAGTTTTGAATTGTTCAAGTTCCCCCGTTTTTCCATCTTTCTTGGGAATCGTACCCGCAATCTCAAACATTACTTTTCCGTCTTTAGTGTCGCGCCAAGTTGTCAACATGTCGCATGTGTTGAATAAACTTGGTTCATGAACTATGTTACTTTTGATGCATCCTTTGGGTACACCAAAGCATCCCTTTGTTTTGCCGCAACCATTATAAATGTCAGTAAAGCGTGAAACAGGTGTGTTGGACTTGTCCTTTTAAAATATTTTTTTTCAAAACGTATTCCATAATAAGTTTAATACATAATAGGAAACTTACTAACCTCAACGTATTTCAAGACTTTAATTGTCTGTGGTTGCACCACTTTCGGCCAAACTGTCCAAAAGGACTGGACAAATGTTGCGCTAGAAATAGCCATACAAATTTATGATTTAGTTAATAATTTTCAGTTACCTAACTCTATAGCTAATTGAATTTATGATAGTTTGACTTTAAGTAAGTGTAAATCATTACAAAACTTCAAATTCTGTGTCTTCGTCCACACGGGGTGCAATCCACGGGAAATCTAACGACTCTTTGGGGACGTTTGAAACATGAGTTATGGCACTAGATGGTACATCAAAACAATCCAGCTTTTGTATTTGTGCATCCTCATCGGAAATTTTGAAGAACCCCATGTTGGCCATATTATGGATTTCTGCCTCATCGATTGGGTTCTTAGCTTGTAATCGTATGAGAAATCCTTTCAAGGTTTCATTATTTTCTGCCGAAAGTGTAAATTGGACAACTTCACTACCATTTACTATAACTTTGCCTGGAATCAATTCAAATGGAGATGGTTTAGATGGGGCTGGGGCAAAATGACCCGGCACCATGGATTCACAACGACGCACTGGGGCCCCGGATCGGTAACAATTGTAAGATTGCAAGACGCAGAAAATCGTAAATGAGCAAATCGAAATGTTGGTTAAAGAAAACATGATGATCAATATTTTACTGATGTTACGAGTTTCAGTTTAACATGAAAAAATTAACGAGATGCTGGATGTAGTAGGTTTGTTGAAATACTGACCAATATCAGTAGGTGGAGAACTTTATATAAGAATGCAAGAATATTTTGTTCAACTTTTCCTACCTTGGAGATCTCTAAACGTTTATACATTCACGATTCACGTACACATGCATTCAGAAAAGATAAAGGATTCAAGTTCAAGGGCTGCCCAAGAAAATATCCTGGAGCCCTTTTTCAAAGAGTTTCGTGCATTCATTAAAGGAGTGATGGAAACTCCCTTGACCTTCATCGCTCGTACTGAATGGCTAAGGAAAGGGTCCAAAATTCAGCTGTTACAGTCATTACAGGGTAAAAATTTTATTTGGACAGCAGAAATACAGGATAAAACTAATTTAATACTTCGGCTAAATAGATTCTAGATTGCTCTATAGGTAAGCCGTAAGCCATTGGTTTTTGTTCATGGAAATCTGGGGAAGAAGCGCATATTTTTTTGCATTTGATCAGACAGACCCAGCCGAAAGAATCAGGAAAAAGGGATATATAGCCAGCATTTCATAAAAAACGTATGTGACACTGTAAAAAATACATATGCATCCATGCTTTTGCTTTGATTTAGATTGGTTATATCAACCAATACGCAGTTTCATTACTACTCCAGAATGAGATATTGTCTACAACAAAACGAACTGCTATCAGGATATAGGTAAATAAAATTATCAACAGGCAACCTAATAAACAATAATTTCCCCACAATTCTATCCATTGCATGGAAATAAAAAGCAAGAAACAGTTTATCAGCATTCATATCACTAAAATTACAGTCCATTTCAAATTGTTCTCTAGTACACCTATCAGCAATGATGCAAAAACAGCCCATCCTAAATTGTGCATTCATTTTGCATAGCAGAAGCGTTTAGCGTGTTACAAAATGTAAACAAAGCGTTCTTTACCAACTATCGCTAATGAGTATGAGATCTAGTGTTTATAACAGACACGATCAGTCCATTAGTTTTGCCCATTAAGAAGATACTACACTAAAGTCTCATTATTTCACTGTACCAAAAGTCCCATGCAAATCGGAATAATATATACCATAACAAAACCTAACTCCAGTATATATATTTGTGCAAACAGCGCAATTAAAACGCAGCAGCAGGCCATAAAAATAAGGCGGAATTATCGATATGCCCGTCGAGTGCATTGACTTAGTACTGGTAGGAATTTAGAATGGAAGCAAATAGAATAGTAAAGAATAAATATAACGCAATCGAGACGATGGAAACAACTACGTGTACTACCCAAAAGATGAATACATTACATACGTTTACGGTTTACGTGAACAGAATAGGGATAATGCAAGTGCTATTTAGAAGTGTGCGCTGCTACTACTCTCTGCTCCACAAATGATTTTGACACAAAATTTTATGTAGTTGACACTGGCACATCTTTTTGACTGTAAAAGTTTTATAATTTACAACTATATCTATTCGTAAATAAATTTATGAACACCTATTGTCTGCAAGGTCCATTTCTATCGTATATATCTTCTGCTGGGCAACTCTCCTAACTGTAATCCCAAACAGAAGTTTTTTAAAGTTGCAAAAATCCTTTGGATGGTAAAATTAAGATAGCAATTCGTTATTTTTTTCCAATACAAATGGCCATCTATAGGGTGTTCAGTCTCAAAGTATACGACTTTAAATGAAATTTTCTCAAAAACTATTCAATATATTTTTCTTATTTTTTTCTTTATTGTATGCAAAAAGCGATTAGCTACACAATGTATCCACCATTGTTGGCAGAGCACCTTAACAATCGATCATAAACACTCCTGCAAGCAGAGATGCACATTTCTTGAGTGATTGCGCCGCATATTTCTGTGATTGCTGCACGCAGCTCAGGCACATCGGCAGGATTTCTCTCTCTTATCTTTTTTTTCGCTGCCTCCATTGTCGCTGAACTTCGGCATAATTTAAAGTTCGAAAATAAGTTTCGACTAAATGAATCTTCTCTGCTTCTGTGTATCTCATTTTTTTGAGTAAAATGAGACCACATCTTGGCCAATTTTCCATTCATCCTGAAGAAATGCATGGAATGTGTGCAGATAAGGGCCCAAAAATACCTTCTTTTTGTTAAGGCCACATTCCTACCCTTACACGCAGTGCACACATGTGAGTAGGAATGCATTTGAAAGATAATCGCTTTTTGCATACAATAAAGAAAAAAAAAGAAAAATCCATTGAATAGTTTTTGAGAAAATTTCATTTAAAGTCGTATACTTTGAGACTGAACACCCTATAGTTTAAAATTTTCACGCGCCGTAGCCGCTGTATTTTGAGTCGACGCACATACTTAGTCGCAGTCAATTGTAGAATGATGATGCAAAATATGAGTCAGCTTTTAGCATACGGGTTTTCCTATGTGTGAACCACGTGAGTTGGGGAGGAACACTGAGGAGGCAATTACATTGGCTAGGTGAGTTTGGGAGCCAAGTCAAATAAAATTGACACTGAAATTCCGCTTTTGTACACGACTCGAGTATCTAATGTTGTTTCCCTATCTCACAAATGTTGGTTCATAGCGGTTGCAAAATTCAGCTGTTTTCTATTCATTTCTCAGGCTACCTAATCAAGTTGTGTTGTTGTTTGTTCGCTTCCTCTGCTGATGACGTTTGATCGTTTTGTTTTCCGAGTTTACGGATAATTTTGTCTGGTGAGTTTGGCCAGTTTGTAATTTACCAAGAAGTCAGTTGTGGATTCATGAGCTCAGTTTATTTTTAGAGTGCGTTGAGTTATTGGAGGCGAAGGATTAATTAATTGTGCGTTTTGTGAAATTGAAAAAGGATACCGAGTGAAGAAGAAGGTAATTTTACATTATTTTTTGTCGCGTGTAGTTAGCTAGTGCTAGTAGTTAAGTTATTGTAAATCTGTTTTAAAAGAACTACGTTTCGGTAGTAGATTGTTGAGTTTCATGTTCGTTCAATTGCTAGGGGTTTTGCTGTTTTCATTTTTGTTCTTTGTTGAGTTTCATTGTGAAGGGAAGAAACATTAAATCTTAAGCTAATAGAATTGTTAAATTTGCTTTGATTGTAAAATTCGTTGGGATTTTCATTTCTTTTAGAATTTTGAAGGTTTATCCGATTTGAAGTTATTTTCTACAGTACTGCAACGACTGAAACAGCAAATAAAAAAGTGTAATAACGAGATGTTATCATCTCATCTCTACCTGTACCTCCGGCAGTGAGAAACGTTCAAAAAATTGTGTTTGTTCTACCTTTTGTCTTTTGAAAAATATTTATGTGCCAATTAATCAGAAATCATTTCCAGACTAACATTTCACCGATGTCAAAATTCTATGTTAGTTACTGTCTGTTTCAAATTGAATGAGACCTCTGCAATAGTGAGTTCGCTATTTTGGCTGAATTGTCATTTGTTGAATTTGTGGGGGAAAAGTGGCCTTACTTATTGACTATTGTTATAGCAATAAGTTGACAGGAACTTAAAAGAACGAAATAAATTGCGTGATTTTCAATGTAATTATCTGGAAAAAAATTAACTTTGTTCATCACGAGATTGTTTACACGGAAACCAGGAGAAAACAACCAATGCCAAATAACTTTAAAACATAAGATAACTTTAAAATTTTCCATTTTAATTTGAAACGAACAGTAGTATCTCCTGTCAGAGAATTAACCAATCCCTGAATCCAAAGTTATCTTAAATAGTATTATGAACTCAGTCAGTTATAAATAAAAATGAAGCCTATTTTCATTGGGCCTTTTAAATTTGAAACAATCCAAAGTCGACATCAATTGATGCTGTTCTTGATATGCGGTACGCTGTGCATTCTCTAACCAACATTCTCAAATTTTTTTTAGGCATGCAAACTTTTAAATTGATTATTTCGCGTTTCCTGTTAATTTCGATTTGATGAAGACAAAGGTAAATCCCTATCATATAATCCATGTTATTTCCATGTGACATTCGACTGATTTTCATTGGGTATAGAGTAGAGGTGTATCACTCTTTGCCAAGCTTTTGGCTGAACGGGTTGAACTTTGAGAGGTCAATTGATAACTTGATTCAAGCACATTATTTTGATAACGCTTGTAAAATTTTTTTCATTGACTTAATTAGCGCAGCGTTGGCCTCTTGTTTTTTGAGGTTTCTAACTCTTTCATTCGCAATATTGATTGTGAATTTTTTAAGTGTTTTTATGCACTCTTATCCTTACCTCCAATGGGAACACCGATTGAAATATTTTTCAGAATTAAATTCAAAATAGTATGAAGTGGTAGTGGTACCTAAGTTTGCACATTAAGTTATTTGCGGAAAAATATAGATGCATTTTATTCAAATATACACGTGATTTCGTATATTTTCTTGTTCAACAAATCATCTACATGTTGGCATTACGAGTGGTATTGGTATTTTAAAAAATGTAATTCATGTAAATGTATATTCCTATAGTAATATAGAAACGCGATATGCATCACATAATTTCTAAAGGTATATGTTATGGAAGAGGTGTTAACAATTTTCTTTCGAATTCAATTCCGCCAAGTAAAGTTTTTTGTTCCGTCTACCTTGAAAATGGCAATCGACGAGGATTAGAATGACGTACTGTGGTATGACGGGAAAAAGCCGGTCATTCAGCTTAACATTTGGTGTAGCATACACTGTAGTATACAGTATGTATAGATGTATTTTCTTATTACATGCATGGAATATACTGGACATGAAATTTGATTGTGGTTACAGTGTACTAACTAAGCTTGTGAATGTCTTTTAATGTCCTTGAAAACCTGAATAGGTTTCTTCTGTGGGAAAACTGCATGGTAAACTGGCCGATCAGTTTTGATTATACTTGTGAAGAACTTGGCTAGAAATTCTCATGTAATGTCCACGGTTTTTCTTTACACTTGGTTTAATTTTTGATATCTATCTTAATTGACTAGCAGCTAATCAGTTTATTTTCCGTTTATTGGAAGTTGGACCCGAATCATCCTAGTTCCTTTGAAATGTATGCACCTTTTTACTCCGTACTATATGTCAGTTATGGGCCGCTAGAATTTACTAATTAGGATGTCATGAATAGAGCTGACAGATAAATAGAAAAAAAGGGTCAGGAAATCTTCTAGGGACTCAATCATGGATTTAGTTTTGTTTTTAACTGGCTACATCCTATGGTCTCGTAAATCAATATTAAGTAATGACACTTTGAATTGATCAAAGTACAAATGCAATATTGCAGAATTTTACTTACAGCGGTTTGTTGAACGTAATCTCTTGATTCCTGTTGGCTTTTTTGTAGGATTTAATGGAGTGGTGTGTCCCAAAGATATCGGTGTATCCATATTTAATGTTAAAAACGGAATTTTCCCACAATGAGTGGAATCTGCAAGCAAGTTAATAGTTGAGTATAGCAGATATAGTATTCGAGTATTCCTTAAAATAGTGTTTTGCTATCGACTCTGATAGCTTGACCCGATGTTTTAAATTAGATTAGTGTCGAATGGGCGCATTTAAATAAAAAAAGTTAGCAAGGTTCCAGAAGATGGGAAAATATTTATAATTTAGACAATTTTTGCTGGTTTCAAGGCAGGCAAATTGATGGATAATTGGTAATAATTAGCATATTGTTTATATTTCATGAGTTTTATATGTAATATTGAATAAAAATAGTCTTGAGTACTCATAAAAATTTAAAATGGTGCGTAGTTTCTGTTTCTCTCCATGATTTTTTAAATGAAATGACGAATTATTAATGTGCATGTACAGTTGTATTGTAGTCCGTATTGTACAAACATTGTCAAAGGCATTTGAATCATTTTCTCGTGACCACATTAGTCATTGACTGCAAAAACAAGAGTACTTTTCTTATCTTTTTTGCTACATCATGAATTGAACTATGCTTTGTGTACTTATACAGCGTTAAATGTTAAATATAATGTCTACTTTAATACTTTCAGCATTTTTTTATACTCAGTGGCTGTGCAGGTCAAAAAAATTTAGTTTTGTAACAAAATACAATATAAACTTTAAAGCAAAATTATCAACTCTGAAGTTTGACCCAACTGAACTGGACTCTAAAAAATAAAATAATGAAATTTGATTATTATACAAAATTGAATAAATTTGTACTTCTATATTTGCACACCCACGCTGAAAATAATCTGTTTCTTATGCCATGAGTTTTGCATTTATCTTGCATCATGTCTGTCGTCCAATGTTCATTTTTGATTTAAACTATTTGATTTTCGTCATTTTACATTTTACATATGAATGCATTTTACCAAATTCGGTGTTTTTAGTTTTCGTGCAGATATTCAACTTAAGGAAGCTGAATTCCTGAATATCCTGAATGGGAAGGGAGACGACCTGATTGTTCTACGAAAATAAACACTCTGGTTTACCAATACAGCCAATACATTGTAAGAGTTACTTATATTGTATTAAGCCCTGACTTCAAATATCTCAACTGTTTATTGTTGTTTAATACAAGCATCTATATTTCATCTATATTTCTATATGACCTGAGGACCTGACCTAATGCATGCGTTGTTTATTTCTTTAGGAAAAAAACCATTCATCAGTTTTTATCTGGAAGAAAACTTTTATCTGTTACGCACTACATTCCTCAGTGTATGCTCACACCGTCAAAATGGTGTGCATTCGTAAAAAACGGATAACGTCAGAGCTCCTCCACATTGCTCTCGTGTTGACAATGCTCAATGGAGACCTCTACAATAATCGTCGTCCTCAAGAACATTATGTAAACGAAGCTAATGTGACAGACTACAACATTGGTCCAAGTTGGGCCTACATGCGGACACCATTTCACCAGGAATCTTATTATGAACCATCTCGCCATCATGCAAAATCCATTATGGACATCTATGAGCCTGATTTTGAACCAGAGTTGGTACCAAATATGGTGGACGACATGGAAATCCTGAATCAGATGAGGGCATGGGCGATTAGCCGAACTAATAGTTTGACAAAGCCCAGGAAATCGGAGTTGCCATTTCAGAGTTTCACTGCCTACTTGGTTAGTAACACAACGAATGGTGCTGTACCGAACGGGGTAGCTCCGGCCATTCCAGTGGTAACCAATGATTCACAAGAGTCTGCTTTGGAAAGCTCGGCTGCTCCAACTGTCCCGTCTCAGTCAGACTCGGAAGAATTTAATGCCACAGCTCTTGAAGACTATATTGAGTTTGATTTCGAAGAGGATTTGAAACCATCTGGAAGCAATAGTCAGTTGACGGGAATTCCTCCAGATTATTCTCCAGGCGAAAAAAGAGTCGATGGAATTTCTATGGATATGAGTGAGGTCCCATTGGAAATAAATGATGTGGCATTTTCCCTTCCTCCTTTGGATTTAGATTTGGAGTTGAATCCTGCAAATGTGGTAAGACTTTATTGTTTTAATTTTTGGGCCATCATTTTGTAGGATGTACGAGCCGTATGTCATATGTGCTGTTTATTGTTTCACACTGGTTTGAATTCTCATAATTGCTGTACGTACCTGCTGAAGTTGTGCTGTAGCTGTTGTGTAGATAAAAGGCCAACAGATAGAAAATTATGTTTCTCCGTAAGTTGATTTTCTAAATTGTAGATGGTGTTGAGTGCGTGAAAATGTGTAATAGGGAATTCAGTTGTTTAGCTTGGGCGAATGGTTTCCTAAATAAGTAGGAGGCCATAATAATGATTCTTCTGAAATTCAAACTTCAAAGACCTTTTGTTCCTGTAGCAGTCTTTTGAACTTGCAAAGTAATATTACAATTTTCAGTATGTCTGCAATGAATTCTGCGCGATTCAATCAAAGCATTAAATAAACTACTAAAACCTTTGGATTCCATTCAGTACACATTCACACTGGTAAACCAATAATTGGTAAACCAATCTCAACTGTTGGAAAATTCGGAAGTGATGCTTATTATTTCTTGCTTTCAATCCTACCGTCTGAAAATATTGTTATAAGATCGGCCTGATTTAGGTGGTGCAAGTATATGATTTTTTGACACAACGAATGAAAAACTCGAAGACAAAGTTTTGATTTCACCATTTGGGTTTTGAGTGTATTGTATCTCCAAGGAGTACGGCCAATAATGTAATATTAATAATTTTCAACAAATTAACAAAGACAAAGCAAATTCACCCAGTACCCTTATTAAGCTACTCCTTAAACCAAGGTATATAGATATAAATATTGTGTGAAGGTACGGACAATTCTACAAAATTGCTTAGCAACTCCAGCCAAATCTAGATTAATCCAAATAGCAAAAAGAGAAGTGAGGATTTTAGCAGTTTCACATGGTTACTTTTAGCGAAGAATATAAAGCTAAAGCGGATAACAATATTATGATTTTGTGCCAATTGACCATGTTGATGTTTTTCATGATCTCCATTATCCATCCTTAAAAATATAGATTTGGTTTGGTAGGGAGGGGTGCTTGCTCTAATATAGTTTAACATTAGCTAAAAGTAGGCTTTCATCCACAAAGTCATTAAAAATGTAGCATGTGGAAACTCACGAAAGGGATGATAGGATACACAAGAGATATCGGAATTTATCTTGTCACATAATCAATCCACTGATGGTACTAAAAGAGTAAACGAGTGTCACAATACAATGAGCTCGAGTTGACAGATAAGAAGGATGAGCTGTGGGCATAAAGTCTGAGGGCACAACACTAGGATGATTTGTGAGGAGTTGAAATTGTGGAATTGTACTCATTCCATGGGTCGTTGTGGTTGCGGCATGTACGAAATCTACTTTCTTTCAGCCCGTTGACTTACTGATGACCCCAGAACTTTCTTCCCATTCTTTGTCATTTCCAAAGATGTCCATTTATCAAATCATTTTGACACCCATCCATTGCGTCGTACGGAGCACACGGCTTCCCTCTATATATGGTTTATATCGCTCACCTCTATGTAGCCCAAATACATTAGATGCAATCAGTTATTTTGTTACATGATAGTAGATTACTAACTAACTAAATACTAACGACCATTGACTATCCAAACAGATAATATGTGTGTCACTTCAAAGGTGGTTTGGTCTCATATATATAGTGGAAGGCTCACTCGCTTGGGTGTTTCTATGCATTGCAAGTTATAGAACTACATTCTTGGCCTTTTGTCCTCATAATGATTATTTGAAGAGTGTGTTTTGTTCGTATACTATAGTGAGGTTTTTGGAAGCAAAGGTGTGCTCCACATACTGCTCACAGAAGTATCAACTAACTAACTAACTATGACTGAAAGGCCGTAATAAAAACGAAAGCATTTATGTATGTTTCCCATGCAAGCCATGTGCTCATTAGGGATCATAAATACCCAACTGTGATTTTCCCGTTGGGTCTGACTAAAAGCTGATAGGGTGGTCAAATCATTCAGATCCAGATTCTATTTGTATGTAAGTAAGTAGTCGAGTTATATGGATTAGTCTGACTGAAAGGTAATATATATTATCATGAGTATATTTGGAAAATCCTTTAAAAAATATGGACGATGGTTTGGTTTTAGTCGAAGGACTCCATGCTGGTAAAAAAATGTGGAAAACCATGGATGATGCTATAGAGAGGGCTGTGCGGGTTTGTAATCAGGGACGAAGCGTAGTTCTGGTGGTTAGAAAAAAGTACTATGAAGTACAAAAAGACTATAAATATATTTCTTTTCTAAAAGGGGATACATACTGTATGAACATGCAATTAAAGAGAAATTAGTTCCATTCAACTTTACTTTTTTGCCCACTTGACCTTCAAAAGTTTTTCAGGATTTTGAATAGTTTGTGGCTGCACAGTGTCTCAAGGAGTAGAGAAAATAAGCTAAAGGATTAAGTGTGTTTTTGTCATGTGCTGGTGTGGGGATAAAAAAATTCACGTTTTTTATTTAGTTTGTGGAGTTTATTTCTGGACTTTAATTACATGCACATTATCATTGGGGAAATTAGTGACTCCGTATTGCAACTTGGGTACTTATTCAACACATGGGAAAAGTGGCAATTCCAAAATCAAAGCAATATGACGTGTTTGGGACTGACTATTACTGATATCTACATTAAGATTATAATCTATTTTGCTCAACTTGTCCTTGCTGTTTACAAAGAAAGAAAATTTAAATGTAACAACAAAATCTTATAGGTTTTAAAATCAACGCGAGTAAACATTTCAATTTTTTTAATTTGAAAATAGTTGAATGGAAGAGTTGCGTAATTCAATCTTGTAGTAAGATAACAAAAAAGCAGACATAGAATAAAACAACCTTGCCCAATAATACACTGGGTTTTTCATTACTTTAATTATTATGGTGAGTAGGTGTAACAGTTTCCTACAAATAAGTTGTTGTGATAGGGAGACTCAGAAAATGCTGAGTCGACCAGATGACTTGACGAAGGCTTTGTTTGAAAAAGGAGGAAAATAATGATGAGATGCGAGTTCTTTTTAACCGATTCTTGAAAAAAAAAAACGTTTCTTTAACTCGTATAATAGAACATGGCTCTTTTAAACCTCTACAGAATGACTTTAGCATGTACACACACACGCATGTATTGCATATTACACCTTACGTATTAGATGTTTTATGTTTTCTTTTCATGTGTATATTTAGCGAACGAAAATGAGTCACCTTGACCCTGAACATTAGTATTTTGTCCTTAAAATATAAAAAAAATCTTCTGGCTCTCTGTTTGGCTTATAAAAGTCAGTATAACGATTCTTGAGTTGCTCAATGAGAGGGACAGATTTTACTATTTGGGGAGATGTTGAAATCACCGCCACCACCACCGCCACCACCGCCTCTACCACCACCACCGTAAAACCGTAAAATAATTATTAAGAATCCCATCCTCAGTACAGAGTCAGTAAAACGGATCGTGGGGGGACGCTGAAGAGACTTTTGCTTCACACAACCCCTCGGCCAGATTAGAAATAATCCTCAAGCGTGGGCGGAGCTCCTACATATCGGGCGGAGCCTTGTCGCGTCGCAGGTCTCGTTTTGAATGGAATCACAGGTCTCACATGCCGCGTGATTGTGGGCGCTGCGCGCCCACCGCGGCACGTTCGCCTTCCTGCGGTTTTGGTTTCACCTGTTTATTGAATGCAGAATAGAATTCTTAATAATTATTTTACGGTTTGGAAGTGGCGGCGGTGGTGGCGGTGGTGGCGGTGGTGGTTGCGGTGGTGGTGGTGGTGATTTCAGCATCTCCCCAAATAGTAAAATCCCTCCGCTAACTCTGCTAGACCAAACTTATTCCATCTCCACAGTAAAACGTTTAATATTACCTTAGACTAGGGCTAACAAAGCGGTCCGGTTTTAGAACTTGGGACACCTGAAAAATTTCTAAGTTTTTTCAAACACCATGTTGACCGACATTGCAACCTAACCTAACCTAAACTAAACATAGTGTTTGAAAAAACTTAGAAATTTTTCAGGTGTCCCAAGTTCTAAAACCGAACCAACAAAGCAACTGGAACTAAATTCACTTCGTTTGAATAGTAAATAGCGGAAAAAGCGATCTCGATTAATTAAATCACTAAAATTAACGAAAATATTTGCACCCCCCAACAATCTTCAAGGTCTCAGAAGTGTTTCTGCCCAACAAAACCCAATCATAACATTCGCCTTCAGAGATCGCAGTGTCACAAGGTTCACCAGCAAATAACACTAAACTCACTTCCAAATCCAAAGCCAAACAAAATGCTACCAAACAGAAACGTTATTTGCACGTTTCGTCTTGTTCAAACACGGCTAAAAATGAATTTATTTCGTATGTTTCTGAGCTAAACTCCACCTCCACCGATCCAATGAATGAAAATGCAATGCATGCTGTATGCAAAATGCCAATGAAAAACGCACAACAATTTATTTAATACAAGTTGTGTTCGTGTTTCATTCCCACGCAGAGTGGCGCTGTATGTAGTCAATGTAAATTGGTAGCAATAAGGTTTTTACCTTGAAAAACATTCTTCTAAACAGAGAATTCGTTATTCGTTGGGCTCTGGCAAAGAATACGCTCAACGTCAACACCACTGTGTGCTGTAGAACTACAGGTTTCGTATTCATTGGCTCTGGTAAGGTAGGGTCTCTCTGTCTCCCCTGAACTGGGGTGGGGTTGGGGTTGAAAAATGGAAAAACTGAAAAATAACTAGCTACTGCTTACTGATGCCATTAAACATTAATTGAGTGGCGATGTAAAGTAGCAAGCAACACTACTTTGAATCATAGTGCATGCAATTGAAGGGTGAGCAGCTCTTGTAGAATACGAGCCTACGAGCGATGCGACACACATCATATTATGCATCATCTAAAAGATATCTCTTTATAATTCTTTATGATTTCTTTAAAATATAATTATGAAACAGGCATCAATGGAGCCCAAACATTTTATGATACCACTATGACTCGAATGGTTCCCTGGAGACCTTTTAAAGAGTATCATGGTAGGTTGAAAGTATATGGCATTACATTGAGTCTCATAATCTCGTGCAGTGACTGTGTTCATCAGTTGAATGTCATGATTTGAACAAAATAAATGCAGAAAATTAAACATTTAACACTGCCAACTCCTTGTATGGATGCATGCAATAAAGTTGCATGAAACGCATTTTAAAGTGAGCGAGGATTTATTGTTTACTTCACCAATCAGAAACAAATGTGAATTACAAAGTTTCTGTTTTCACTATACTTATACTGGCAAATATTCATGATGATACACTTTTAGTTTATAGTAACTAACTATAAGCAATTGATTCGTTATTCAGAATATGTTTAAACACGACAATTAAAACTTGGGCAAATAGCTGTGATGCAACATGTATTCCACGACCATTGCTCTTGAATTAAAAATACTGACACTGTGATAGGCAACTCCAGACATTTGGTTTTTGGTATCTTCATCTTGCTGCTTCAGTTTGGATTATAAATACTATTCCTACAAAAATGGGGAATAACTTACAGCGGATCATGACCCAGCTATAAAACTTTCGTAATAATACGCATTAAGAAAATCTTCACATCATGGTAATATGAATAGAACAGGTACAATTGAAATTAAAACAAACTTGATCCTTCTGTGTTTAAAACATCTTTCCCAATGTTTCTGTAACCTATTTTCACCGGTACCATTTATAAATGCAGAAAAGAAAATTGAAGGAGTCACACTACTATGATATTTTGACACTCGCCAAGTTACTATAATTTTTCTCATATTAGGTTATTTTTTAGGACAACCAAATCTAAAAAAAAAACACTCAATAACTAAAATAGTGAGCTCACGTTCATACTATACTATGAACTACCTACAAATACACTGCTCTCCTTAACAAAAAATTAAGTTGCAGCGATCAAAGATGTATAAAAGAAACTCGAGTGGTTAAGTAGAGTATAGAGAGAAATCCGTTTCACCCGGATTAAAAGTAACCGCTAGTCTCATATAATATCACGACAGACGTTTTATACGTAAATAATCGTCATTAATGAAGCCTAAATATTTACATAATAAAGTCTCTTTTCCCTTAAAACTAGACAACCACTAATCAATGCAGACTACTGTTTTAGAAGTTCAAATAAACTTAAAATTTTAATTATTGTTCTCACAATTCTCCAAGTTCATCCTGCCTTAAAAGCAAACAACAGCAATCACGAATTAAGTTTATGATTTCATTTCTAGTTCTAATCTGCATGACATTAACAATGATTTTATAATTCAATATCATATACAATGTATACACAATTTATATAAATGCTTTAAATATGTAGAGGATTTTAAATCAACAACCTAAATAAAAGTAACGACACGACTTACAATGCCTGAGATTATTGTGTTATGAGATGCAACAGTCTTTTTTCTACAAACATTCTAGAGTACTACTACGATTGTCCTTTCTTGGACTCATCCTTTGGTTTATCTCTTCTGGAGGATCCAGGAGAGCTGCTGTTATCAGGGGTGCCACCCCCAGGGTTTGCACCTCTGGGTACTAAAATTATATTTCCATCCGCAGCTTGTTGTAGACTGTACTCATAAGGACTGTATTGATTTCCATCAGGATCTCTTAAAGCCTACACAACAACAAAAAACATGCGTCAACATAAAACTCTCATCTGGGAATACTAATAGTCATTAAATAAATCAGTTCAAAATCCCTTACTTGGAAAACAGTTCTATATAACATAGCGTATCGATCTTTCAGGTTATTTCTCCTTCCAGCTAGCTCTTCTTGTTCACGTAACAGAGCTAATTTCCTGTCTCGAATTTTTTGAACTTCATCAGCAAGCTGCAATATCTGATCCAGCTTACGTTTGCGACAATTTTGTGCTGCCACCTACTCGGATAAAATCAATAAAACCAAACAATCAGAATTCAACTCACTTTTTTTTATCTAAACTATACCTAACTCAAACCCCAATTTTTTACTGTACCTTATTCTTCCCACGCCTCCGGATATCCCGAATTAGGGAAAGTTGCGCCTCAGACAAATCATACTTGGAAAGCCGCTCATTGAACTCATCCATTGGCAAATGAATAATGTCTTCACAAGTCATGGGAAGATTCATTGACCGAGCCCTTTTTTCATCACGGGACAAGTTTTCTTCTGAAAAGACCAAATCACTCGAGTCAGATGAACAATCTATGTGCTTATCTATCATGAATAAATATATGGCGTGCTCAACATTTACTAAACCCCGACAAAACTTTCTTCTTCATTTTACAAGACATTACCACTCAGAAAATGATATTACTGTCATCATAAACTATATACTTATATAACTCACTTCTCTGTTTTTCTTTCATCTGTGCGCGAGTAGATCTGGAACTCAGTGATGGATTCTCATTCTCCGGTGGTGGTAATGAATATGTATGGTTGTGATGAATAATATCATTGCTTCCAACTGAAATGATCAATCCAACTTTATCCGTCAGTTTACTCAAACTATCAAAGACGTCACTATCCGATATATCTTTCTTTCTTACCTCCATGACTGCGAGGAAAGTCAGGACCACAACTATATTTCATATCCAGGGGATCCATAGATGGCGTCGAGTGTAGCCCAGAAGCTCCAGAATATGGGAGATGAAGGGAACTATGGTGAGAACTAGGAGGGTAGGTTCCATGTTCCTGTTGAAATCTTTTCCCAAACATGTGATGCTTCTTCTGAGCAACTGGAGGTGGAACTCTATGAGACCCATCTTTGGAATAGTAGTCATAGCCACGAAGCTTAACACTAATTCAACCAGCAGACAAAAAGAATTAGTTTTATTGGTTTGGATTTTAATACAACTAACTAAAACTAACGAGCCAATCATATTATTTGTTAATAGTTTTTAGTACCTTGAGTAGTCAGTAGAATAGTGAGACGAGTCATGAGAATGGCCATCGGGATCAACCCAATCGTTGTCAGAAATTGAGGGCTCCGTCATTGGCGGAACTCGTTCTGATCCCATTGAACTAACAGCACTGTCACTGGACGCAGCTTCAACTCGGTCTTCAGAAACGGATCCAGGAGCCCCAGCCAAACCTGCCATGTTGCTACAGCTAGCAGCACCATGGGGAAGGTTTGATACGCCTTGAGTTGTCGTGTTGGTTGTCATGGTGTGACCACTACTGCCGGAGGATCCGTTGTCCAAAGGTCTCATCGTGTACATGCCTGTATAGACGTATTTGTGATTGGCTGGGTAAGTTACCACAAAAATAATAGGATTCAGTCAAAATGAACGGACAAAGCAAACTCGTGAACAGAAGCAAGAAATGCTTGCGGCAAGCGAACTTTGGAAAAAACATGGCTTCAGCGATTGCCAGAGTCGATAACAAATACTACGTGTTCACAACACAAAAACTATCGCAAAATGTTACCTTCATTCATAGCCATGTCCATAAGTTGTAAATCATCATCGTTCAAAATCGAAGACAGCAAACCATCCGTTGTTTGATTACTCGCTTCAGAATTTGTCCCGTTCTGAAGAAAAAAGTCAAATTCTCAGTGTGTATGTTTTATATATTGGCGTAGAAAACTGCATTTTCTAAATATGGTTTTCACAGAAAATACTACTGGAATTCTATATTATGCTATGCTAATAAGTTGAAAGTACAGCTTAAACATTGAAGGTATCGCAGACCATGTTAGATTTATGACTTAATTAACCAAAATTTAAAAATTCTTTCAGGCTTACCGAATAATACATCATATCATGAGAAGGTTCTATCATCTTGTAGTGGGACGAAGGGTCTCCCATAGGATCACTGCTGTTTGTCAAATGCATTGAAGATGCAACGGCTGAGCCCAAGTTTGGGGGCGGACCTGAGCAGTAAATAAAAATAGTGTTAGTATTTTTATTCATCCCAATATTTGTATTTAAATTCATCCTCAGGATTCAATCAACTAGTATTTGCTAATCGTTATAAATCAAATTAAACATGGCAGTATCAAATTATTGTAAAGTCCGTATCTAATTAATCAGTATAGCATTTCAATTGAAATTACATAATAAAGATAATTCTCATAATTCTGATTCAAAGAATAACATTTGCGAAGAGAAAACTAAACATGCTATTTAGACAGTAAAAAGTCTATAGCCTTTCTGGCTCCATACTCCACAGCCACACACAATAGCCCAAAAAGCTGAAAAGAAACCCAACATGGCAGAGCCCATCATAAAAAGCCAACTGTAAGGGCTATGGGAACTCTCATTTAATGACTCAAAGCTCCTTCATTTCCTCCATGTCTAATCTAATCCAACTGGATCCTTCACTCACAACAACAACAAAAAAGTATGATGAAGCACAGTTGTGTAACAGTATGGTTCCTTCCTTCCTTAAACATTATTTTTCAACCCTTCATGCTGCATGCATGCATCCCTACATGCATTGAAAAGCATCAGGGAAGCATTAAGTAAATGCATGGAAAAAATCCTATACTAAATACGTGCACAAATCCAAACTAACTATAACTAACTAACTATCTAGCTACTATGCACACAAAACAAAACAGACATATCAAAAAAGATATTTCCCTTCTTGGTCTAACTAACTGAAGAGGCTGTTTGCTACACACGATCATAATAACAATAATAATCATAAATAATAAGGCCAACCAGCAGGATACAAAGTTCCAAAAGCCTCTAGCCTTTTCTTCAACCACCTTTCTATACCTTATGTGAGTCCTGCCACGCCATTGTATCGTTTTGCTCACATCTAGTTAGGCCAATACAATGAACGCATTGCACGTAAAAAATGATAGTTCTTCATAATAGGTTTTCATAAGAAATCCTATGACTAACTAAATTAGCTTCACTATAAGGACCACAAAAATCACTCAACCATTGCATATGATGGGAGTAAAAAAACAATTGCTTACACAAACTTTGAGATTTCACATGCGAGGCAGTCATGTAGCACATAAGAATAAAAATTCGACAAGCAACTTAATCCCCATGGCTTTATCCACTTGTATAAAAATATGGCTGAACTCATATCCCATCCACAGCGTGTCCCTCAAATGTTCTAACTAACAACATATTCCCCACAAATCATCTTCAAAATCACTGGGATACATTCCATCCTTTAACCCCATTAGTAAACATCCCAAAATTTCATTCTTAGCCACCACAACATAAGCATTGATTTCCTCCATTAACCACTTATTGCTTTGCTTTCTTTTCACTAAAAATAGCACCACCCATGGGGGAAATGCATAATGAGCTGATTTTGGACAGGACTTACCCATTCCTACAGACGGATATGGTGAACTAGCACTGAGATCGGGTGGTGGCAAAGTGGCATTCTGAAGTAGGACACTTCTGGCCGAGTCCGCATTGTAGGGAGCAGTTGGCGGTCCTGCCGACGTGAACGAAGGATGGTGCATAGCATGGGGATGAAGGGGAGTCCCAGTGTGGTGCAAAGCAGGGTGATGATGATGGTGGTGATGATGATGATGGTGCGGTGGGAAGTGGGCATGTGGCAAAGATGGCGGCAATGGTCCACCATTCCCATCATGATGTGGTGGTGGCTGCAGACTCAGAAGACTCGCTAACTCTTGCCATCGTTGATCCATGCTGCTTCCACGCAGCAATCCTTGCATTCGTGCATGAACCTAAAGCAAACAAAAAATAATAATAAAAAATTAGCCAATAGCTAATTAGCACAAAAATGTGCACATACTCATATCATTCCTCGTTTAAAATGTGAAGGAAAGTAAGAAGAAATTCGCATACACCCTACTTTGATACTTTGTTCATGTTCATTTATCATGATGAATACTGACTAGCAACACTTCTAATATAGTTTCGGCATGAAAGATTAGTTATTATGATGCAAAGAATGGCTTCCGTTTAATTTTCCCCTTGCTACTGTAACTAACAGTAAAGAACTTACTAACCAACTATACGCTAACTATAGTCTCCAACAAAGTGCGTGATGCAAGACCACATGGATTTTCCCCCATTAAGTACACTAATGACTACAACTAGGTGATAACAAGGGTTTCAACTAAACAGCTAACAATGAAAAGTAGCCGGCTGCATATTAGAAGGAATGAAAAGTGGTGAGAAAAGTGCAAAAAAGCAACAGGTAAAAATGACACTCTCGCCTCCACTGAGTAAATCTCGAAATGCACCCCAGAGTAAGGCACCTGTTTGCACAACCATGAGAAAGAATATTGGAGCGCTCATTACTTGAGAGGAACAATGGCAGCAGTAAAAGTGGTCGGACACTCTATCATCAGTTCCAAATTACGGTCATTATGTAGAGCACGACTTCACAAAGCTACAGAGCATTTGAAGAAAAAAGGCTCGGAAATCATGACAGCAACAATAGGGTAGGAAAGAGACACATACAGAAGTCACCATTATAAACTCTCAAAGTAAGTAACAAAGTGAGTATCCTCCTCACAAAAGGCAAAATAAATGGATGGGTGTTGAGAAGAATAATATTCTTCCTTGTCTTCAACCCTATTTCATGTTCTCCAACATACCACCACAATAATAAAGGAATGAAATGATAACATGAGCTGACAATCAGTCAAGAATGAATTCATAAAAGTGGTTCACTCTAATTTGATCATGTTGTTGCAACCTCTATGATAGTTATAGATAGTTGCAGCTGTAGGCATAATTTTTTCCTTCCCCCTTATACTGCGTACATAAAGAGTAGAGTCCGATATTTTTGCACGATCACACACACACACACATACAACTAATGGTCATTTGGTTGGACAATTTATGCATCATGCACCGATTGCAAAAGTCACACTACAACAATCAATTACTTTTTTGATACAGTGAGTGAGTACAATATCATTTACAAGGTATACCATTCCAATCAAGTGTGGTAGGTACAAAAAGGTGGAGAGAACGACTGACTGACTGAGACTCATTGAGGTGGCCATGTCGTTACAAGAGAAATTACATATGTTCCCATCATTAGCAAGGGGATTCTTTTCATTTCTAATAGCAAGCGTGAAGAATTCAAACTGCTTTCACGAGTTTTAAATTCCGTTTGCTTCCTCCACTACATATGTAATGTGTATGGGGTTCAGGCAATCCATCTTGCTGAATCTTATGTGTGTTTGTATTGCTGAATCAAAAGGAGAGTTGTGAGCTTTTCATTCAGTTGACAAGTTGTATCAATACGTCAAGGAAGGCCAAATAAAACATGATGGATTGGAGTGATCCATGATTGTGAATGACAGTGAGTTCCCAAAGCGGCTGGGTTTCATGGTCGATACTGCCTTATTTAATAGCTATTAGAGCAACTAAAACTAACTAACTCACTAGCAAATATTTTTGTACTGTTATACAAAAAAAATTAGTCGTTTGTATTTGCCCAACGGATTGAATTCAAAGGAAGATAAATTGATAGCATTATGGTTGGCGTGAAGACACTAACTAACTAAACTTACCTATTAGCAATATGAACAATGAGTAAGAGTAATAAACTGTTTTTTTCGCGGGCCTACAGTTCAGAAGACAGTTTATTAAAATGATCAGTTCAACTATCGGTTTCTACATTTAATACACGCACACTAACTAATGACAAGACGAAAGCTTGGTTTACAGACGCGCATAAACCTTAGCGTGTCAAACCGACTGACGTCGGAATGCTAATAACAGACCTCATCATAGATTTGTTTTTAATTGATGCATGATGCTTTTATCATCGTATGTACAGACAAGAAAAATGATGCACACACTATGTGCAAGGAGCCATTGATGAAAGATATTAAATGGAATGGTAGGCATTTACAATCTGACTGAACCCTACTTTTTTATGGTATGTCACTCAAAGGAGAACGTGTGGCTGCTGGCTTCTTTTGGTACTTTACAAGTGCTCCCTACCTCCCTTAACAAATTTAAGACATAAGCATGCGATTAAATATCCCTTGTAGCTAACAAAATGTTCGTCTACATCAAGATTAGGATGAGCCCTGTTTCACTTTTTTCCAAAATGTAGTTGTTACAAAGCACATGTGTGAATGTAAACACAAGTAGTTGCAACAAATACGAATGGCAAATGTACTAACTTCCTGTATGCAGTCAAAATAAATACATTCAATCGTTGTAACCACCAAAATAATGTATTTGTTCAAAAAGAATGCAAAAAGTTTGACAAATCTAATTACGCAAGTTGGTTTGTTTTGTGCACAAAAAATGTACAATTGTGATGTGATGAGAGTTCCAGAAGGACAAATTACGATTTCGCTTTTTGACTGACACGATTGAAACTCGTGAACACAGGACTGTGATTGCAGGTGGGACAATTGACTATGCACTAACTAAGTAACTATAAAGTACGGGATGCGTGCTTCTCACATACATACATACAACTTTAATAACTCTCCGTATTCACTTCTACATGGAATAACAAAAAGGAGAAGAATGAAAATACAGAATCCATTAATCATTCCTTCACCTTCACAGATTTGGACCTTCCTGGTGATAAGCTCTCAGTTTAAACATTTATGAACAACGGTCCTCATGTATTCAACATGATTTTTGTTTCCAATTTTTCTTGGGGACAAAATATGAGCATGTATGAACGGCAAAATGCACTTTGCTTCTTCTTTGAGCAAAAAAATCAAAACAACTGCGTGCTTATGAATATATTCTATGCTCTAATGGTTTCAGTAAACTACATATGACATAAAACGAAGCAAATCATATTGGTGCAGGTTGTGAGCTAATCTACTAAAATGATGTTTCATCGTGACGAATAACTTGTTAAGTACAATCATGGACCAACTACGGTCACCCTGGATATCCTAAATCCTACAATAATCAAACACCACAGTCATAATGACAATTCGATTTCACACACGAATGCTGTAAATGCTGTTCCGATCAGCATTAAACATTTTAAAGAAAAATATGACTTTTGAGTAACAAATACATACATTACTTCAATATTTCAAACTCAATACTGACATGTCCGACAACAACGGGAAAATACTTGGAACAAAAAATCCACGATGATTCTGCAAACTATTATGCCCAATACAGGCAAAAAAAAATTGGCAAGAGAACATAAAAAATTTAAGCACGATTTCCCAAGTGAGTAAACAATTGCTAAATATAGCTTTTCGATATAATTAGCCCAAAAATAAATATTTCCAGAAAGAATAGTAATGCTAACTAACTAACCAGCCACTTTGTATGACCAAGTCTCATGGTCTTTTGTAAATCCTGATTGCATTAAAACGAAACATGAATGAAGAATATCCACAGTACGATACATTTAGATTTGTCTGAACGCAATTTCAAGGATATTCTGTCCCATTGGTTTTTTACACGCTATTGTAATGCAATTACGCCATTCCAGATACTTGAATCTACGTTGAACAGACTGGTATAAAATTTTTTGAAGATTGCAAAAAAAAACATTAGTTTTAATTTTCTGAGCGTCAACATTTCTAAATCCTGAGTTCTAAAAAAAAGACAATGGTATTCAATTAGTTAAAACGCGATGTTCAGTTGAAACCCTCAATGTGAATTCTGGTTTCCTTCACAATTTTTTTCAAAGAATTATACTATCAGTTAAAGCAATATACTTGAGAGAGAACAACAAATATTGATCATTCTAATTGCTGGGTCAACATTCCTTCCCACTCCATGTTTGGACAATTTTTTTCACTTTTCACGTAACATGGAGTAGAACTCACAAAACTTTAGTTAGTGTCAGTTAGTTGGTTACACCGTGAAGAAACACTATTAGATTGCGAAACCGTTATTTCAAAATTTTCAATCTACACAATAATTTTTTTGACTAAAAAAATATCAATTCTTTCCAAGTGCACTGTTAACTAAAACTAATTGAATTCACTGCTGCAATGCAGACAGACGAGAACATGCCGAATGAATGTACATATATACATATACACTGTGCAAGCAAACTAGACAGAAATAACACCTAACTAGCCCATTTCTGTAACCTAAAGCCCACAGCAATAATATAGTAATCAATTCAAATCTGTCTACTCCTAAACAGTACAAAACCAGCTAATTAAACCAAAGGAGGAGTTTAAAACTCAACTCTAATCAAAGCTGCAATCTGAGAATAACGCCCTTAACTTCATGACATTCTATATCTCTACGGAACTAACTACCAATGAAAAATGGCATTAGATTCATACATTCATTTTTTCAAAGCGTTGAACAAGTTTTGATCATTCATTAAACCATTTATAAACCCAGCCATAGTTGCGCCCATATTGCTCCCAAACTCCGTATGCCAATCCGTACCCCAAATGACTAGCGGCTAACCAAAGTAACCAGCTACTGTTTCTCAATTTAGCAATGTATGCAGAGAAAGTTATAAACCCAACTAACTAACTATCAGCCACATTGAAAGTCAGATAAATATTTGTAGGCTAATTTCCTTACAATCTTTTAGAAAACTTGTAAATGCCTTCAAATGGGTAGACAAAGACGGTATGCAAATATTTACCTGGAATCCTCGAGGTTGAGCTGTATGAGATGATGGTCGAGCACCAGAGTGAATAGGGGCCGTTTGAATCATATCTACGAACGCCGAGTCACGACTCGAGTCATCACAAAAATCTTCATTAAAGATTCCTTCGTCTGTGCTCTGTTGAATAACATTTACATAAAGGGTTAAAACACACAAAAAAACTTTTACGCCCCAAAAATGGCCATGTAAACATACAATTGTTAGTTAGTTCCCAGCAAAAATACAAACTACAAGGGCATGACTTTCAAAGGGTTCAACCTTAACGAAAAACTTACAAATCGAGAACCAGATGATTGAGTACTGAATCTTCGTTCCCTTACTGCTTCGCTTCCACTAGAGCTATAATCGTCATCAAGGAAGTCCAAAACAGTTTCTTCTGTGCCAAAAAATCCGACTGTAAAAAAGCCAACATTTTATTCAATGGTGTGTAACAATAAAGAACAAATTTTAGCTTGCTTAGAAAGCAATGGCACAGCAATATACAAGTTTGCCGACCAACAGTAGCAGTACAAACTAACTAAAAAAATCCGAGTGTGTTTAACCTTACACATTAGCAATGAAGACGAAAGATATTATGTTGGACACGTACAAAAGAGTAAAGTGCATACATACATAATCATAATTTTATTACAGGTGACAAAGCAACATGCCATAAATGGATGGCATGTTCAATGCGATGATTTAAGGGAGTCTCATTCAACCATTGTACTCCAAGAAGTACTAACCCATAGTATTGTAAGTAATGTAAGCCACGAGTGGAGATTCTCAGATTCCTAACTAACTAAAGGTAACCATAGTCAAGTCTAAAAATTAACTACAAGGCTAAAATTTTACAAATCACAAGATCTAACCCTTTTGTAACTAACTAACTAGTTAGTTGTACTAAAAATTACGAACATTTATAAATACAGTCGAGTTAATAATCTTTCGTAAATCAGCTGCTGACTGACTATAGTAACACAAGCCATACTATAAAATGTTTGGAGCTATTTCTATGCTACACAGATTAGGGATCAAACATTGGGTTATTTTGACATGCGATGACTTGTTATCAGTTCCATCAAAACTATTGTCAATTCATTATGCTAGCACACAATAGTTCATCATGTAAATGACATCAGTATTGTCATTTCCTTTCTCCTGCCATCTTAATCAGTTGAGCTGCCAACTAAACTAGCCCAACAAGGTCCGTAAAAGTATTTAACCTCTTCAATTTATGCATGTTCACATTTCCCAGAGTCAAAAGACATTAACCACTTGAAATATTACCTAATTGAGTGAGCTTGCACGTCTAAAATCCTTGGGAAATTTGTCTTTAAGTGTGTGGACAGTTCTCACTGACACTACAATCTTATTAAAGATGCTGAAAATAATTCTCTTAACTCCTATTGAACTATAACTATCGAACCACTTTTAAAGCCACCTCTACACGACACATAAAACTCTTGAGAAAGGCACATGAAATCCAAGTATCGACTTTGTATTAGGCCACCGGTAACTACTTGAGCACTTATCAGAATTATTAAAACTATGTAAATTTGTAAAGTTAATCCACAATTAGTTGTAGTTACAAACTCACTTGCACATCTCAAACTACCAAATTGTCCAAAACAACCTAATATGCAACACAACAAAAAATCCCTTTGCTCCTCACATTCAAATCAAATCAGAATCCACTATGCAAAACAAGAGTTTAAAAACCATTCAATCCATATCAGTACACAAATCCTCCTGGAGTCTTCACTGGACGAACACAAATCAAACTAATCAGAGTTAAAAAATAATAAGAGAAGGCAACCACGGCTACTACTAAAAAGGATGGGCACTAAACTAAAATGTTAACAACACGAGTCTGTTGTAAGTCACAACGAGTACACACACTATACTCAACAGTGGTCATGTCTGTGGTACCTCTCGAGTCAAAATGGGGAGTACCAGATCTAGCATCAACCCTTAATCATCATCTCTCATATGCAAGCAGTAGTGTTTGAGAAGGGATGAATAATACGCAACAATATAGTTAGTTTAATGTGCTCCGCAGTCCGTGCATAAAGTAGCTATAAAGTAGCAACACAAACTATCGCCATTTTCATAATCATAGGGACAAATACGAGAGATCTAACCTATACTATATGGTAATAGTTTCCTAAATATTTTTAGTTCGTTAGTTAGTTACTAGACTTACAGCATATATTTATTCTTCCTTGTGTACACAAGCTCATGCATGGGTAGTTAGATACATTGTCCTGACAGCCTATTACATGTCCAAAATGTGGGCATCAGTTAGTTAGTTTTATAGTATCATAGAATCTACTTTTTACCATGCACATGTATAATAAACACAGGGTGAGTTTCTCAACCCAGTACATCACAAATATGGCAAAGGCAAGAGGGTGAGAAAATGTTACAGTCTGTATCTAACTAACTAACCATGTATCTAACTACAACTAGTAGGAAGAAACCTGCCGAGGGAGAGAGAGAGAAAAAAAAGAGGAGGCCTAGGGTTATCAAGTCTAACCAGTGTTACCATTATCGCTAGCTCCAATGAATGATTCACAATGGAGGGTTATAGCAAGGGGTGGAAAACTTACGTAACCAATGGCTGAGCTACCCAATATGAACGACGGGTGTTTTCAGCCGTTCGTGCCAATAATACAAAATTTCAGTAATGGTAGGGAGCCAGAGTGATTGGAATGATGTTTGACGCAAATGATTTTCCGTAGGTAAACCGATGGCGCGAATTTCTTCAAAATCTCCGTGAAAAATATAAGTGACTTAGCATTTAAGATCAAACAGCCTCAATGAATTCTATACTCGTGCGTGCTTATGCCAAGTTACGTGACGTGAGAAATTATTCAAGTTTATGATCATCGTCAATTGTTTACACACGCACAGAATAAAAATAAAACTTTTCGGTTGAATGATTTAGTCAACCTTTTTGGAAATTATAACCTCCTCAGCTACATTACTGTAGCCCCCCCAAGAAATCTGAAAAAATATCCCACTTGTCTAGTGAAGCAGTACCAATGGTTCCAACACACGTTTTTACAAAAAGGCATTTAATTGCATGAAAGCGGCACAGATGCATTTCGCTCACGCAGGTTACAGATGACATTATATTTTTGGAGATACAAAAGTTTAATCAACTATCACTCAAACCAACTTTTTTATGCAGGTTACAATCAAACCAACATTCTTGCATCAATCAAGACTGTATAGAGAGGTGTAGTTTTTCCTACACGATATGTAAATCATTCATTAATAAGGGTTACAACCAATGTGAACGAACACCATGGGGATTTTTTTAGCATGGCATTCCATCTCACGCTGTGTTTGTCAGAACTTTGAAGGAAGATCCATTCGCTCTCGCATTTAATGTTCTTTGTATCTTACTCTGCCTTTCCTCTGTTGAGTCTGTGAGAGCTCCATTTTTCTGCATCGTCATCCTGCTCAAACTTTATTCTCAAAATGGCCAAGGCCCATGATTTTCTTGTATTACGTCCCTCATTTTATAATCGATTTGAAACAATAGCTTACCACTCACTCTCAAACACTATCTGCAACGATGCTTTGACATTACTCAATCTCTGCTCAACCCTAACGAATTAAAGTTCAGTAAAAAACAACTACCAAGTGAATGAACTGCTTAAAGATAAATTATACAGCACACAGGCGTATGTAAAAATAGTTTACACGAGCAATTATCACAAGATGACAGACTCTTTATAACAGTAATTATAGGCTTCGCTTACGCGCGGTAATTAACCAAAATCATGATGCTTGTTAGTTAGTACCATAAATTTCGCGACATTTTCCAATGCTAACTTCATTCAAGCTGAAAGAAAACCCAAGAATAGAAAGGAGACTAATCAACGGTTGCCAAAAATCTATCAACCTCGAGTTGTGGCCTGAAACCTATAGTCAGCTACTAGCGTATCGAATTTAAGCAAAAAAGACTAGAAAGTTACAAAAAATTACCCATAAGTGAATTCACACTTGAATCCGTGTATCCAACGGCTCCTTCCAATGTCTCTTCAGGTTCTTCGGCCGATGTAGGGCTACCATTAGCAGAATCCATAGATACAGAAGATGGGAATTTCGAATTTTTGTCTTCTCCATTACTAGCCTCATTATCCCAGTCTTCGTTATCGTCTTCTAAACAAAAATCAAATTAATTAATATAATTTAGCCACAAAACAAATGGAATCCGTCTATAGTCAATTACTAGTCGTCCACTTTGAGTCATATAAGTTATATAACAATAAACTTGAATCCCTCCAGTTTCCAGCGAATTAAAACATTGTAATCTAAAAGTTTTGCAATCGCATGTTGACAAAACCGCAATCCTTAACAATTTATCCTCTCACTTAAATAAAAATAAGTTCTGGATCATCGATAACAAACAACTCGCTAAAATTCAGCGGGCTACAACTTTGAAAAATCATAATTAAATATCTGTCCAGGCGATCCTTAATCTGGACAAGCCATGGTGGACTGACATAGGATACATGAAAGTAGGCGAGACGTTGAGCCCAAATGTTGAGAAAGAGTGAATCAAAAGGATTCACAGATAGCATCATCATCATCATCTTGAAAATTGCCGACAGTATGGGAGCTGCCATCCTATTGTGAAGCTTGAACCAATCTCTATGGAATTCATTGTTTCCATCGACCACTCACAATGGCTCCAGAATGACCCAACAGTTTTTAATGTTTTTTCAGTCTCCTAACCACAAAGCCCACACGTCAGATTTAGTTCCCATCCAATATAACAGTGACTAACTAACTATCATATCGAATTATTTCAATCCACCCTCAGTATATAATTAAACTCAGCCCTCATAACAATCCAGACTGTTAATATCATATCATATATTTTCCTATCTAACCGATTACTTTCATCCGCTTAGATTCCAATTCCAGTAAAAACCAAACTTTCCGGATTCATATTCCCAAAATTTTTAACAGTCCTACCAGTTTTAACAAACCAACATTTGGAAATTATATATTTTCTTGAACAAACAACCAACCGGAAGGTCAAATTCAAATTTTCAAGAAATCATAACTACTTTGACTTTACTCAGTCAAATGATCCCCAATTGGATCACACTATTCACATCTGACGTCCAGGAAGCAGGTAATTGAGCGCTGCATGCCCAGCCATTCAAACACATGACATATCCAAGTGGGTTTAAAACGTGAAGAAAGAAAAAGCACTTATTCAAGCCCATCAGATGATGGGGAAATGAAGAAAACAAAGTTAAAATGCTGACGACAACGTATATTTATGTATGCAGCATGTAACTCACATGCATACAGTAATTTTAAGTACGCACGTAGGAGTTACACCTTGTAGACAAAAAGTCACACAGTGCCTAGCCACCACCAAAGTGCATTAAGGAGACAATCACAGGGAATTGTATGTGGTATTGACAAAAGGATGACTGCTGCTCAACAATGTGCCTTCCCCGTCCACTATTTCTGTTCAAGTCCCTGGCATTCACAACAAAAGAGTGAAAAATGCATGCAAAGTCAACGAGGTGACCATGTGTCAAGCTCAAGTGCCCAGTTCTTTATCCCCACTTTTTGTCAAGAGAGCACACATTTTTTTCATCATTACATGAAAGAAACTCTTTTCAATAGCCTCAGCAAATTGCTGCTGAATGTACCCAATAGTGTGGTATTGTATGACTGTAATCAGAATCAAGATGTGTTCATTTAGTTATTGTTCAAAACACGGATCATTCCCTTCATTTATAATTTTGATCCAAAAGAGTCTTAAACAGTTCAGTGGAGACAACACAATGTGAAAAAAGTCAATGATTTTGTCATCATCATTTTCAGTCTGTGGAGTGTAATGAAATGTAACCAACATACAAATTTCTATAGAACTAGTTTGTTAGTTAGTTACGAAAAGTTAGTACTATCATAATCACTGACTGAATAAAATAGCCCAGCTCACATACAAACTAACTGTGGAGCGCCCATGTTAACTGTCTAAAAGGAATGAGTTGAACTCGTAGGTCACACGTGAGGTCAGGACCCGCATCTATAGCTTTAATCACTTGTACATAATAAAATGCTTCAAGAGGAAATATTATATTCGAGAACGTCAAGAGCGCTTCATACAACATGGCCCTATGTCATACACATGTGAAAACCTGTCATGTCAACTTGAGACTTTTTTGAATGCACCATGCGAGCAAGCCAAATCATCATCATCTTGTCAGCTATAGGATTAAATATAGAATTACCATGAATTTGTAGAGGGTGTATAGACCTATGGACCATTGTTCAACAACAATGTCTTTTCCACTATCCACCTATCTAGAAATTATCTTCAACCTTTTGATTTCCACATAACTTATATCACATATAATATTAAACTAGTGTAGTAAGTTACATAGGTTCTATAACATGGCAAGTCAACATATTTTTTAGGGAGGAGTACTAATAGCAGGCAGTTAGTTAGTTAGTTAGTTAGTTAGTAATAATGGTGAGTTGGAAAATTTCCGAAAAAATTCTAGTCATCCTGATTCCATAAGCAGTAGTGAGTGAGCTGTACATGCAAAATTATTGCATTCATTTAAATTCGTTCGTGGTTATTATGAATATTAGTATGGAGTTTTGTCTATTGTTCGGTTGCTCTTATTAAGCAGTCGAATGTTCCATACCAATGTAATTTCACAAGCACAATGGTCCATCCTATGAACGCTATAGTTATAGTAAGTCATAGTTAGTGTGTGTGTGAACTTGTAGCAGGTTCGTTGGAAACATGGCTCTGTCAGAATCAACAGATGATGGCTCTTTTCCCTTGTTACACATTGCCAAAGAAAGGAACAATCAAGTTATTTGTACCAATTCAACTCATTGTTCACCACATCCGCATATGAAGAATAATAATGATCATAATTTGTTTCACTACACACCCTAACTTCCTCCGAATGCTTTAGTTAGTTAGATAGTTCAAGAGAAAAGGTTGTGCAGTGCACGCAAGTCAAATAGGACTACTTTTGGTTAGTAGCGTAATTATTGTGCATCTGCTATAGACTTTTAACGTTAATTCTAGTCCCTACTAAAATATATGCAAGTATTTAGATTTGTTTATTCCGGGAGTTAGTTGGTTATTAGGAGTCTGCCCCCCGATACAACACAAATAAAATGTATTTGTTAAATCTGTGAAGCAGCTACTACTACCAGGATTCAATTCCTGGCTCCGATCTAATTTTTTAACCCATCCTACGTACTAATACAGGAATATAAGAAATCTTAAGTAAATAGTTTACAGCAACAGCAACTAACTCAATTAACTTTGATTTCATTACATTAAGCGACGTAGAATTTTTTATATTCATTGATCACATGGAATTACTATATGCGTGCAATTACTAAGATATCTTAAAACATAAGAATTTTCAAGCGGAAATGGAACCCGTTAGGGGTGAAAACAAGTGTAATTGAATCAATTTAAACAAGTGCAACTTAAATTTCACGATTCACTAGTATGAACGAAATTCTCAACGAAAGCACTCTTTTCACTCACATGAGTCATCAATACAAGGTTTAAAACATTTTAAATAGTCATCCTAGCTTGCAAGGTTTTCTTCAATGTTAAATTCGAGATATAACTCTGTTCGAGAAATACCTACACGCTAATTAACAACATACACTCAACGAATAGAAGCCACTAGGGTTTTGTACGAGTGTTATGCAGGCATGCAAAAAAATTGCAGCTATTTTTCTCCAACAAGGGCATACAGGAAGTGCTGACGACCACTAAATTGCCAAATACTACAGAGCTTAATTACTAAACGTAATTAATTACTAATCATACTAAAAACTAGCAAATTTTCATGCACATGAAATAATAGTGCCGACATGTGTTAGTTTCTAAAGGTCTAAAAAATGCGTTGCGTTTAAGTTACTTATAAAACTTGCAATTCTTTCATGACAGAATATTGGTTCCTGCGGTAAAACTTGTTAAACGAAATGCCGTTCATATCTTCTAGATGCATATTTATTGATGCAAAATACTTTGCACATTCAGAGTTAGGTAAATGTGCATATTTATTACTTACCCGCCCAACATTTGTTTTCATTACTTTTCATTCCTCTTTGCTTTCTCATGCTGAGTATGCAAACACCGTTCCAAGAATGAGTCAGTGAAATTCTTGTATTTGCTCCGTAATGTGGTGTATATGTATCTGTATGAACTACTTAAATCTCAATGTGTCAAGTGTCAAGTGAATGCGATAATAAAATGTATGTTTATTCGATTTTACTGGCAAAATGATAGCTGCTTAGCTTCCATAAAGCAATCGAAAATATAACATCTGGTTTAACTTTGAGCCGGTATAGCTTACCAACAAATATGGCCGAAATCACGACCAACAGGGAGATTTAAGAATTACACTCTCGATCTCATCAGGATTTGATAGCACTGGCTAGTTAATAATCTAACTGACTGAGAGAAGTGAAACTTTTATATTAAAAAATCCACGGTAGGTGATAAAGAGATTATAAAGCTGCTATTTTTTACTGATATAAGCTCTCGACAGTATGAGTATGCAACTTCCTTTCGAATCTAATTATTACATAAGCACGCAGCGTCATGATGAATGTTCTGAAATACTCGAGTGTTTGAATAAAGATCATGTGCTTCTCTAAACGCAAATTTCAAAGTCAATGTGGACGGAATTGGGCTAGAATAATCGCATGCAAAAATCAATCAGAAACTATGGAAAATTGATGGATCAGTCAGAGAGTCCCTGAATATATAAAAAATTCCTTCCACTTGAACACCAAGCATAACAAAAATAAAAAACTTTGAAATTAAGAAAGTTATTCAAAAAATCCAATCGATTTTCCACGGACACATAATGCTTTCAAAGTAAACATATTGATCTCACGTTCACCTGGGAACAAAATAGTTTTACTCGCAACACTTAACTACGCTTCACAGTTTAAAAGGCATGAAAAAAACTGTAAAGCTACACTCCAGTGATCATGTAAAAGCTTCCAATAAAAACTAGTCGATTTCACATGTTTCCCTACAAAATCTTATAGACTCTACTCCTGCCTCAATGACTGTCATTAGACTCGTTGTACAGCATCAAAAACATGCACCAATTTAAAATTCATTTCTGTATATGTACATCAAAATCGTGCTTTAAAATACATTTTCCTTCCAAAAGGTTGTATTTTTAATGGACCCTTTTTCACATAAAGCACTTCCCTGGGGCCAACATGCCTTCTCTAACTTTTTCATACAGTCCAAATGCATAGTTTGATGCTCTTTTCTAAAATTGGACATACAACATCATGCAAGATTAGTAGCGCCTGCCGACTGGTAAAAATGTGCAACCTCCATGTTCATTCGTAAAGGGGAATACACACAGACTGTAAAACTCAGTCAGTTCAAGATGTGAAGACTGCAAGTCACGTTAAGGATGGGTGCCACACAGTTTTGATTCCTCCATTATTTCTTTTCATGCGGATACAAACCAATGCTCACAAAGTCTAGCCACATATCAAATCCTATCATGATATGATCAAGGCCCCTAGTAAACTTTTCGTGTGCATTGCTCTCATTTATTTCAATATCTCGAGAGAGTTGCGTACACACAACAGTTGTGCCACCACACAACCTAAACCTACTGTACAGTGACAGAGAGAGAGAGAGAGGCTGATAATCTAGAATTTTTTATTCATTAAACTCATTCAACCCTACTTTGTATTTGCTACAAGGGTTGAATTTAAACAACTTAAAGTTTGACGCATTCTTTCCCCTAGTTTCCACATATATTCCACAACACGAGGATCAGTCCTTAAAGCATGCATTCATGGATGAAAAAATCGACTCCAAAACCAAATTAACCGATTTATACTGCCATATCCCGTGATTGAACAAAAACCATCACATACAATACAGTTTTAAATGTGTATGAAAAAATCGCCCTTTCCATAATGACTTGCTTAAGGATTCCAGATCCTTCTTTTCTATATATATATATAGGTGAACCATTACGAAGCAGTTTCGAAACAGTGTGATAATCACAACCATTACAGTAAGAGAACAGTTGGTGAGCACAACAACTACTTGGATAGTTTACTGTGAACTATATGAATCATAAAGTAGAAGAAAATGAAAATTGCGTTTTTTATGTACATTTTTCATGCAACTTGTAACTAACTGACGAATACGAAAATCGTCATAGTACACACCGATTATGCATAAAAACAGTTTGCGGTTTTATAAACAAAATCCTGTTCCCATGTCATTATTTTTACTGCAACCAAAATTCTGCTCAGCATGCCCTAGTTTCACTTGGTCTTACAGCTATTATGATATCAAGGTCTCCAAGAATTGAGGTGCAAATGTGGTACACAAAGTGATATGTATCCTTTAGCCTATGAGCTATGATCCCACTGAGCGTCAAACTTGAGTTATGATGTGAAGCATCATTAATCATAGAAAATGGAAAGTCACAATCATGAAAGAAAATGCCGAAGCCAGTCATAACCTGCCAGGTAGCATACAATTTACAAAAACATCCAAGTTCAATTACATTTCTACAAGATATTCTTCTATTACAAATACTATACATCAGGAATTCAAAATCATCCAGAGAAACCTTTATTTTTGCAATGCTTAAAACTTCAGCATATATAACAAACCGTAACTACTTGACTTGACCGAATGCTGCCATTATACTCACTTTTTTATCCCATCATTCAGCGAGTTAACCAAAAGTCATAGCTTTACAGATATTTTTTCCTTTCCATTCATCGATCACAATAAGAATAATTACTATTTTACAAACGTAGTATCACGATTGCACAAGTTAATAGTGATAATAACACCTTGATCTATTTTCCATAAAAACCCTTTCTGTGAAATCCCTATTTCGCTCACGTCACATTCATCTCTGTTCCTTGAGCATTCAGCGAGAATCAATGCATCACAAAAGTGTAGGTGCAAACCAAAACTAGCATAACTTTTCATCACAAGCATCACAAAATCAAGAAGCATATAATTTTCCACTCGAAATGCGGAACCTAAGTAAGCACGACAACAACAGTACAATTTGCATTTATTTTATACACCCCAAGGTGGTAGAATATATATATACTATATTAATAACAAATAACTATATATACAAAATATATACTTATATTCTACCACCTTGTATACACCCCAGTAAAGTGCAAACACTGTGGCAGCAAATCCGACAAATCCGACTAAAAAATGCAAACTTACTCGAAAAAAAACACCACCCTTCTTCTGTGACTGGCCAACTAACTAACTAACTAAACGATACAAAAAACGCACAGGGAAAGCCTATATCTAATGATGACTATACATACAGCATTCCATATCACGAAGCGAACAAACGTTCCCTGCACACAATGGGAGACTCAATTGGTTCAACAGCATATGTGTTGTTGGATCCAGCAGCTTACAGTGCAAGATTAATGAACGGAACTGGAATATCCTCCCGGGAGAGTGTACGTTCAACAATATTTAATGCAGGCGTAAAATGAAAAATGGGAATTCGGGCTACATGACAAATGATTGGGAGCCGTCAAAAATTTCGTTCTGGTATGGTCTCATGGACCAATCCGACAACAACAAAGCTATTCCTCCATTTAAGCCTGCAGTTAGGTTGCCTTACTAGCTACTTAAGTCAGCATTAAATGTGCACATTATACATAATAATCATAATAACATCATATATGTACATGTAAACCAAGCAGGCATGGATATCCCACTTTTTAACACCCGCTCAAAACACGCACTATTATTATTATTAGCAGTCAGTAAGTCCACTCTATTTTATTCAGGCAACCTATAGCTAACTAACTGAGCTTTTAGCTATGCTCGTTGAATACATCATCCCCCCAACAGTTGATTCACAATATATTATATTCCTTATAACGTACACTTTCATTCTTTCACAGTCATGGCGGAGCTTAAAAAATAATAATAATACATGCATGGGAACAATGGGAGCTCATGGCAGCCAAGCCACATATAGAATCCATGGGCTCAAGTATATGACCAAATAACACCTGAATCCTGTCTCTAATAGCATTAGTTATACCAGAGAGGAAAACATGTATGGAGAAACCCTCTCGATTCAAGCACCCATGGAAAATAATATTATGCATAGCTAAATCCGTAGATGAGTGTCTTTAAAAGGGTTTCCCTTACACTGTAGTCAACGAAAATCTTCATACATGCATTTACCTATGCGTATGGTCTTGTCTTTGTGAGAATTTATCTAAAGCTATCCGTATATACTAATTATGTGTACAACATTTAGTTAGTTCGTTAGTTAGAACATCATACAGTAACTAACTAACGAACTAAACGCTATGCCATAGTTAGTTAGTCAGTCAGTCTTTTCACCAACTCCTTATTCTTCTCATCCATTTTTTTAACACTGTTTTCTTCTTCTTCCATCTTCGCTGTTCTAATAATAAAAATCCAGCCTCTTTGCTACACCCCTGGGGATGGTTTGGCTACACCTACTAGCTAACTAACTCACACACACTGGCATGTTGGCTTCCATACCTGCAGAGAAGGAATACCTAACAAGGAGAAGAAACCACAGGCTGACTATAGAAAGGAATCACTGCACTTGTCTAACTTTGCCATTAATACAATGTGAAATTACAAGGAGTTGACTATACACCTTGCTATATTATATTGTGTGGCTGATGCAAAACTCATGCAGAATTAATGTAAAATCCAACTTGCTAACTATAGCTAACCAACTTACGCTGCGTAATGTTCGTTCTTGAACGCTTTAGATGGTCGCTATAATTTCGTAAGCAATTTTCATCCCAAATTCAGTTCTCACGTTTACTACGTATAGCTATGCACCACAATTCGTGATAGAATAATGATGATGTTTGTTTTAAAACTGTGGATGATTTGAGGATGAAAAAAAAGTAATTTCACAAATTGTGTAGATTGCTTCTTTGAAGATACAGTGGTGGGAAAATTCCAGAGAAACCTTTTAAGTTGGCTTCTTCTCAAGAGGCAGTGTTAGGAATGAGCATTTTTTTCAAGCCATCAAAGCTTTGTTTACATAGACAAGTTCATCTCAACACTTGAGAGAGAGGGAAAGAAAGTCAAATGGACCTTTATTATTTCACCTGACCAAAAGTTATGATGAGGAAGACAAGTGGATGAAAAGTTGGTTCACTCGTCAAAAACCATATACATGCACAGATAGATAATAGATGTGCTCAAGGGAGCCATGTAAAGAGCGGCTTTGACTGATTTTTTTTTTATGTGAGGGAAACTTCGCCGAATGGAAACTATTAGTATACATTGAATGAACATCTTTCCACAGAAACGATGAAACGCTTTCAACACTAATAAGTACTTTGGCTGGGCCACTTGGTTGGTACATTTGTACTCTTTTTTTTCAGAGCAACTCAATCCATCTAGTGACATTACGTGGGGGCAAATATTTCATTCAATTTACCAACATAACAATTAAGTATAACCTTTGGCTTGACTTGATAGCAATTAGATTTCGTAAAAACGTCTGACGTGAGTATCTTTTAGAGCCACTTTTTTATGCTCAAATTATACAGAGGTGAACTTTATATTTTTTACTAGAAAATTATTTAATGGCTTGTACGCCTTTATCTGTCAGACAGGACTTTATCTTTGACACTCCTTTCAGTCGTGATTATACAGACACCGTGGGTTGATTAGTTTAATTAATCGGTCTTCACTTTTTCTCAACATTCTAAACTTAATGAATCGATGGTGAAGCGAGTTGTAAAGTGTGCCAACTTTTTCTAATGTATCCTTGTTTCCCAATGTATGCAATAAATTAAGTTGTTCCCAAAAAATCCAATTTCATATGCCCGAAGAATATAGTCAGCCAAAACTGTCAACAATGAAGCAAAGCTAAATAGTTAAAAATGACTTACGGTGCAAAGCTTCAGGAGGCATCGTATAGATAAACTCGTCATCCGTTGATGTGTCAAATATAGAGGTCGGATCATTCTAAAAAAAGTGCCAAACAATACATTAAGTTAAAAATATGCATCTTACAAACAGGGAAAATTAAATTACACAACTTTTTGTTCACTCAAAGTTTACATCAGATTCCTCTTTCTATTCTAAAGGAACAACTAATACTTCTAAAAGCCATTTTATCCAAATGAGAGGAAAAAAACGTGAGCACTGGCCTTGAAAAATTTCATGGCTTTTCCTCACGAAATGAATTCAACATGGGGCTGTAGGTAACTAAATAACTATGAAGTACTGGCTGATCCTATAAATAAATGCAGATAAGAGAATTGACTTGAAAATAAATAATACAGAAGCTGGATGCCTTTTTTAACGTAGCTTTGTAATGAAATGAAAAGGTACATGCATTCCAGGCACTTTTTTCACCCCTTTTGTAGTAGCTACTATCTACCATTGAATGCAGCTGACGAAGCAGCAGTGGAGCTAAAGGAAATCCTTTTGTCACCACACAATCCAGATCTGAAAAGCTAAAAAAAAATTATTTATGCACTGCACAAGAGCCTTCTTATTATTTATGATGCAAGGCAAGATACATAATAGGGTGGAGTTTCTCTACCCAGCTTCCATCTTAACGATAGCAAATTATTGAGCTACTTTAATACCTTCCCATAGCCTTTTTCATTTCCCTTCTCTGTGTCCCGGTTGCCGTTATTGATACTTGACAAATAAAGGGATTCTCAAACTTAATTCATAATGCTAATCTTCATACAAATGCCTCATGGACTATGAAAGTATCAACTACAACTACAACTGCCCTTTTTTCCTCTCATGAAATTTTAATCCACCCTGGAAGGGTTGACAGGTATACAGAAAACATTTTGGGAATATGGCTGCATAAAAAGAGGGTGAAATGCACTAAACTTATAGTATAATGTAACGTATAGTACGCAAACCACTTACTGCAAGATATTCCATAGTCTCCAGTCTTGGATCCAATAAAAACGACTCATCCATTTCCAATGATTCCTCGAATCCCAATGAAATAGTCGGTAATGTTCCATCAAGAATTTCATTCTGGCCAGCACTTCCTTCAAAAATACGGGGATATTCTGAAGGATTCCTTGAATTTTGCAGAAATTCCAAAAATTCTTCCGGTTCCTAAATGCAACGATAAAAAGCACTTTTACTTTTATTAAACAATTCACTTTTTATACACGTTATTGACAATGCCACACGAACTTATAGCCCCGTAAGTGTTCAACCTAATTTGACTGAATTAATACAACTATTTGTGCAGGCCAAACACACACGCGATTACTGTCCACTATGTTTCCTGTGTAAAAGGACATTAAAAGTGGACACATAGGGTCAGAGGGTACAACTACCGTTTAAATGAGCTAGACCACTGTGTCACTAAAATAGAGGCCAATAAATCAGTCCCTTTCCTAACTCTGTTTACTAACTCTGCGTTAGTGCTCTCGTGTAGGCTAAATAAGTATGTGTGAAATTTGGTTCACAGTCTCTTTTCAATCCTTCCTGCATTCCCAAATAACACCAAAACTATATACTTTCGCTTTCGCTGAAATTCGGGTACTACCGATTACACGGAAAACATTTGCTTGCACTATCAGACCGGCGTTCTAGCAATTCAAACGTTACCAAATTCGGAAAAGCTTTTCTGATAAATTTTCTGCAACGAATCTAAAAAATGAACCTTCAGGACCGGCAATTCGTTCAAAAATAAGGCTGAGGCTAGTCCAAGTAAGTTAGCCTAGGTAAGTGACTTAACGTTAGTCCAACAGAATGGAAAAATACAACATCATCTTGTTGTGATTGTGATGATGGTGATGATGATGAAGCTGAAGACAGACTCTTGTCGAGTCATTATGATTCTTCCAAAATTTAGAAACCAGTTCAATATTTGGCTTGAATCAGCAACATTTTGTCTAAGTCCTCCAGTCAGGACTTGACAAAAGGGTCTGTCCATGAGTCATGCACAGGTTTCAAAATCATCGTCATCACGAAGTCATCATGATGATCAAACTTTCAATGAAAAGTAATGGCATCTTTGTTGTTTAACTTTTGCATGCAAAATTGGAGACTCTCCCCATACGCTAGTGTTAGTGATAGTTCAATTTGCTATAGTCTGCGTCTGCACCATGTCTACTAACTAACTATAAAGCCAGCAATACAACATGATACATTTTGTTTGTACTACCTGCTGTAATATACGAATGCAAAGACAAAAGCTAGTAGCCAACTCACTGGTATTTTAAATAATAACGATAAAATCGGTAAAAAAAATTCAGCCCAAACATTTCTAATCGTTTTCCTCTCAAGATTCGAACGGAATAATTATCTTTAAAACTATAGCCAAATTCAGTATGTGGTGCAAATGTAGAAACAAAAAAGAAGCAACACCTGTTGGATACCCTGATCATATTATTCACTGTCGCTCTGAAGAAGCTCAAATTTTGTGAGTATTTGAGTGCATTGTCAAGTGTTTAGTTAGGGAACCCTTGTAGCTCGAAAGTAATCACTAGGAATGAATTCAAGTGGTTCTCTCATTGGAGGGATTTTACTATTTGGGGAGATGTTGAAATCACCACCACCACCACCGCCGCCACCACCGCCGCCACCACCACCACCGCCACTAAACCGTAAAATAATTATTAAGAATTCTATTCTGCATTCAATAAATA
>Ga0210040_10000700_pt1 | contig 54020 bp, 31 predicted proteins | sample CryGeyCG12114_NA_FD_185462 | JGI IMG/M metagenome (GOLD analysis project Ga0210040, IMG submission 185462) | Groundwater microbial communities from aquifer - Crystal Geyser CG19_WC_8/21/14_NA (SPAdes) (version 2) | ecosystem: Environmental > Aquatic > Deep subsurface > Groundwater | place: USA...
GAAATTTATGAGGAACAGCTAAATTTCTTTACCAACGTAGCGCACGAATTACAAACACCGCTCACTTTAATCTTAGGCGCCTTAGATCGTTTTATAATAAAGAGTAACCAGGAAAAACAGGTTTCCAAACATCAGTATTTTTTATCTATTGTAAAGCAGGAAGCATCGCGGCTGCACCAATTGGTGCACGAATTGCTGGAATTTAGAAAAGCCCAGGCGGGGCATTTACAACTGAAATCAAGCTGTTTTAATGTTTCTAATTTATTGAAAAATGTGGCCGGCTTGTTTGAGCCCTTAGGTGAACAAAAGAATATAGATATAACTTGCCAGATAGAGCCGGAATTACAATTATGGATTGATAAAGAAAAATTAGAAATTATTATATTCAATCTTTTATCAAACGCCTATAAGCATACGCCGGCTAACCAGCATGTTATATTTTCGGTGAACAAAAATAAGCAAGCAGATCAACTGGAAATAGTAGTGGCCAATTCGGGCTGTACGTTAAGTAAGGAGGAGCTGCATAAAATATTCGATCAGTTCTTTGTATTAGACAACCAGCAACAAACTAAATTTAGTACCGGCATTGGTTTGGCGTTTACCCGCGAGTTAATTGCTTTGTTGCAAGGTTCGGTTGAAGTAGCCTGCCAAAATAATTGGATTACGTTTAAGGTTTGTTTACCAATTTTAAATCAGGCGGGTCAGAACCCAGCAACGGGCGTTAACCACGATGCCATTGAAAATCCGTCTTTCCTGCTTAAATCCTTTGCATCCGAAGAAATTGAGTTTAATCAGGCCACGGTTATTGAAAATAATAAAAGTTCTATTTTGTCGGGCTTACAGAATCAGAGCAGAAAGAATATATTAATTGTGGAAGATGATCCGGCTATTCGCTTTTTGTTAAGAGATATTTTAGGGGAGCACTATATTATTTACGAAGCAAGAGATGGCCGCGAGGCAATAGGCATTATGAATAAAATAAGTCCGCACTTAATTGTAAGTGATGTGATGATGCCGGATATGGATGGGCTGGAATTGTGCAATATTGTAAAGAGTACGCCCAATACGTGCCATATTCCGTTTGTGATTTTAACGGCCAGAGGTAATATAGAACAAAAAATTGAAGGCTACGAAGTAGGAGCAGATGCGTATATTCCTAAACCATTTCATGCGGAACACTTGCTGGTTAGAATAAAAAAGCTGATTAACTACCAGGAACGATTGCATGAACTCTTCTCTAAAGACCAACTGCCAGTTAAGTTAAAAGAAGAAGGATTAAATGAGCGGGATAAAGAATTCCTGGAAAGCTTAGTTAAAATAATTGAATCGAATATAGACAACGAAGCTTTGGACGCTCCTTATTTAGAAGACAAAATGAGGATGAGTAAAATGCAGTTGTATCGGAAACTAAAATCCTTGGCTAATATGACGCCTAGTGAATTAATTAGAAACGTAAGACTGCAGCAGGCCGCTGCTTTGTTAAGAAATACCGAATTAACGGTTTCGGAAGTTTTCTATCAGACGGGTTTTAATAATGAATCTTATTTTTTCCGGGAGTTTAAAAAGAAATTTAATGCCTCTCCCAATGAGTTTCGGGCCAGCCAGAAGTTGCCGCTTTAATCTTTACTTCCGAAAGGAATACAATCATTTTTTTATTCTCCTATTAAACTCAATCTGCTTAACCAACTCCTGTAAAAGAGTTTGAATTCTCTTTTCTATTTATCCTTTCTAAAAGTTAATGTTATCCCGAATAGTTTTCAGTAGGTGTAGGAATATGCTGTCGGAGCCTATCTGTTAAAGTGCTCATCTAAAAATCTTTCATATAATTCTCACTTCCAACAGCTGCTAGTTTAATGCAACTTTGGGTGCTGCAAAAGGTAAAATGGCAAACCGGGCCACTATCAAAAAGGCCTTTATTAGGTCAGTTTGGCTGCTTTGCAATCATTGTACAGGATAATGCAACCTGGGTACAGGCCCAAATATATTTATCTGACTAATATTGTTTCTTGAGTCAGAAAAGAAAACTGAAATATTCTCTTTTTTAAAAGCCTCTGTTTCTTTCTGCAATTATTTGCATGTACAACCAACTTTTTTAGATGATTCAAACAGAATACAGCCCAAACTAAATGATTGTTTTTATGCTTAGCTTTTTTTCCACCCTTAATTTAATCATTATCTAAATGAAAAGATTTTTATCTCTTTTTTTTCTACTTGCCCTTTTATCTGTTCAGGCAGAATTATGGGCGCAAGTTGCGGTTAGCGGTACCGTAACTGATGCCACGAAAGGCGACCCTTTACCTGGGGTTAGTATAATAATTAAAGGTACTACCCAAGGAGGAGTGTCGGATGTAAATGGTAATTTTAACCTGCAAGCTCCGGATGCTAATAGTATATTAGTATTTTCCTTTATTGGTTATCAAAGCAAGGAAGTGCCGGTAAATGGCCAAACCCGCTTAAACGTTTCGCTCCTGGTAGATAACAAAGCCCTGGAGGAAGTAGTGGTAGTGGGTTACGGCGCCGTTAAAAAAAGCGACCTGACCGGTTCAGTAGGTACGTTAAAGGGCGCTGAATTAAATAAAACGCCCGCTGCTTCGGTAGACCAGTTATTGCAAGGTAAAATAGCCGGTGTGCAGGTAATTGCGCCTTCCGGGCAGCCGGGCGCCGGAGCAACCATTCGGATTCGCGGCGTAAGTTCGCTTAGTGGTTCTAATAGCCCATTAGTAGTAGTAGATGGTTTTCCGTGGGGCGATGCCGGTAACCTGAAACAAATTAACCCGGAAGATATTGAGTCGATTGAGGTCTTGAAAGATGCTTCGTCGGCAGCTATTTACGGTTCCAGAGGAGCTAACGGGGTAATTATGATTACTACCAAAAAAGGCCGAGCCGGCGCACCGCGCATTACTTTAAGTACTTTAAATACCATCTCTACGCTGCCCGTTAAGCTCGATTTATGGCGCGACCCAATAGAAGAAGCCATTTATGCGAACGAAGCCGCTTTAAACGGTGGCGTTGCCCCCGACCAACTGCCATATTTAGGAAAAGAACGCAGCGGGGTTTATTTTCCTTCTGTGGCCGAATTACGAGGACTTGACCCCAATAAACCGCAATGGCCTTATAATACCGATTGGGTAGATTTGGTATACCGGAATCCGTTTTCGCAAAGCTATACGCTTTCGGCCGATGGTGGCAACGAAAATACCAAGTATTCTATTTCGGGAAACTATTATAAAGAAGAAGGCTTGGTTAAATTGAATTACTTCGATAAATACACGGGCCGCCTGAACCTGGATCAAAAATTAACCAACGCCGTAAATGTTGGTACTAACCTGATCTTAACCCATACCAAAAGTAACGGCCAGCAAGTAAACGCCGATCGTTCGCGCATTTTCCCGGCTTACGACGAAACCGGCAATTATTTCCGGACCGCCAGCAACGATTATGGTAATCCTCTAGCTGTTTTAAATGAAGTGCTGAATACCGGTAAAACCATTGATGTGCTGGGTACTATTTATGCCAACATCCAGTTTACCGATTGGCTGCAGTTCCGGTCACAATTAAGCTCCAAATACGGCAACTCTGTGGGCGATAATTATCAGCCGGCCACCGTAACCTTTTCCGGAGCCGAAGCCCAGGGCTTAGGTTCGGTTAGTAACTACAACAATACCGAGTTGCTGAACGAAAATTATTTGACGGCCAATAAGAATTTTGGCGACGCCCACCGCTTTAACGTAGTGGCCGGTTATTCCATTCAAAAATCTGTTACCCGTACCAGCAATTTAGTAGGCCGGAATTTTGTGAACGATAATTTGCGGAATGAAAACTTAGGTAGTGCCGGTATTCAAACAATTTCAAACGATTTAACCCGGTCTAAACTGGCTTCGTGGTTCGGGCGGGTTAATTATACCCTGAAAGATCGCTATTTATTTACCTTAACAGGTCGGGCCGATGGTTCCACAAAATTCGGAGCAAACAATAAATGGGCATTTTTCCCGTCCGGAGCATTTGCCTGGCGGGTAATTGAAGAAGATTTTATGCAATCTTTAAGTGCCTTTTCCGATTTAAAACTGAGGGCCAGCTACGGCGTAACCGGTAACCAAGGTATTAGTCCGTACCAGTCATTAGACCGGTTTGGCAGTGGCTTTTACTGGTCGGGTGGCGTGCGCGAAACCGGTTATGGACCTGGTTTAGGAGGTTCCAACAACGAACAAGGCTTGCGCTTAATCGGCGGCTTGGGTAATAACAGCCTGAAGTGGGAAACCACCAACTCATTAGATGTCGGGATTGATTTCGGATTCCTGGATCAGCGGTTTACGCTGACGGCCGATTACTACATGAAAAATACGTATGATTTGTTACGTATCCGGTCAGTATCTCCTTCTTCTGGGTACGACGAGCAATGGGTGAACGATGGCGAAATCAATAACAAAGGTTTTGAACTTGGCGCCAATGCCGCTATTTTAGAAGGAAACGGCCTGACGTGGAATGTAGGCGCCAACTTTACGCTTAACCGCAACAAAGTAGTAGCTATGGGCGAAAATAATCTAGTGCCCGTTGGTACGCTCTACGAAACAATCCGGCAAAATGCCAATTACTTTGCCATTGGTGAGCCGGCATATTCCTTCTATGGCTACAAAACCGCTGGTATTATTCAAACGCTGCAAGAAGGCCTGGAAGCGGGCTTAACCGGGGCCGAAGCGCAGCCGGGCGAAATCAAATACGTGGATTTAGACGAAAATGGCGTCATCGACGGCAACGACCGGACCATTATCGGTAATCCGAATCCTAATTTCCTGTACAGCTTCAACACCAGTTTAACTTTTAAAGGATTTGATTTGTCGGCCCAATTATACGGCGTGCAGGGCAACGATGTCTTCGACTTCCGTAAAATGACGCCGAGCCGCCAAATTATACGCTGGACACCCGATAACCCCAGCAACGAATATCCAAGAGCAAATTCTACCCGCGGTTACCGCGCCTCCGACTTCTTTTTGACGGATGGCTCTTTCCTGCGGTTGCAGAATGTTACGCTGGGCTACAACGTGCCGACAGGTACTATAAGAGGCGTAAAATCGCTCCGGATTTATGTATCAGGCAATAACCTGTACACTTTTACCAAATTCAATACCGGGTTCGATCCGGAAATGGGCGAAAACGGGGTGAACCAAGGCGCTTACCCGCGGCCAAGAGCAATGTCTTTGGGAATTAATCTTGGATTTTAATTTAAAAAAATCAGCAATCATGAATTACAAAAAATATTTATATACTTCCTTATTCGTAACCGGTATGTTGGCCGGTTGCTCCAAATTGGAAGAAGAACCGTATGGCTTGCTTAACACCGGCTCTTTTTACCAAACCGAATCTGATGCCAAATCGACGGTTATTTATGCGTATTCGGTACTGCCCGAAGTAGGCTATTATTCCCGCGGTTACTACATTATTACCGAACTACCTACGGAGAACTTAACCCAAAAAGCCGATGCTGGGGTAGGTGATTTTGAACTGGACGAATTACGCACAACGGCTACTAATGCAGATTTAGGTAATATCTGGAGTTATTTATACCGGTCTATTTCCCGGGCCAATGCGGTTATTATAAATGTGCCCAACGTGCCTAACATGGTAGAAGCCACCCAAAACCAGTACGTAGGCGAAGGTTACTTTTTACGGGCCCTGCATTATTTTAACTTGGTCCGGCTTTTTGGCGAAGTTCCGCTCCGTACCCAGACCATTGAAGATGTTACCCAGATTCCAATGGCCAAATCGCCGATAAAAGATATTTATGATCTTATTATAAGTGATTTGCAGCAGTCCGAGAATTTAATGGGTATGCAAAAAGTAGAGGGCCGGGCAAATAAAGTTGCGGCTCAGGCGCTGCTGGCTAAAGTTTACCTGCATCTGGCTTCTTCTAAAGCTTCCGGTGCGCCGGGTTACGATTTTGTAACCACCGCCGACGATATGTATGCCCAGGCCAAGCTTTACGCCGGCAAAGTAATTAACGAACAAAGTTTGTACGGCTTCACCAATAACCTGCGCGATATCTGGAATATTAAAGTTTATAAAACACCCGGGGTAACTGAGCACATATTTGATGCTGCTGTAAACGTGGCCGGTCCGGCCGAAGGTAATTATTCTAAAATTCAGAATATGTTTTTGCCGGCTCTAGGCTTTAATATGATCCTGGACGATGGTATAAACATTGGTGCGGGCTGGAATCACTTCCAAACCGAACCCGCCATTTACAACAGCTATACCGAAAATGATAAACGCAAAACCGAACTAATTGTATCATCGGTGAAGAACGAAGCCGGTACGGTAACTAATCTGAAAATAAGCGATTTCTCCCGGCCATTTACCCGGAAATACATTGCCGAATTAGGCACCGACCGCATTGGCGATGCCAGCAGTGTAAACTCCCCTATTATTCGTTACTCCGATATTTTGTTGGTGTATGCCGAAGCAAGTGGCCCTACTGCCGAAGGATATGCCGCCATAAACCAAATCCGGAACCGGGCCAGCATCGGCGATTTAAATCCGGGTTTAAGTGCGCAGGCTTTCCGGGATGCCGTGGTGCAGGAACGCGCCTGGGAATTGGCCTTCGAAGGAAGCCGTTTATTTGATTTGCGCCGCACCAATGCCATGGAAAAAGTATTGGTGCAGCAATACGGCAAATCTATTACCAGCGGTGCTTACTTCTTTCCCATTCCGCAAAAAGAGATCGATACCAATCCTTTGATAAATGAATAATTAAAGCAAATGAAAACCAGAAAGATAATATATCATCTCAGCCTATTAATTATTGCGCTGGCAATTTTTACCGGGTGTAAAAAAGATCCCTTTGAGGACGTAATGAGTAATGAACGTTCCATTGAAGCTTTCACCTTAGCCGAAGGCCAGATTGGGCCGGCCGTGGTAGACCGCGCTACCGGAAAAGTAATGGTAAACGTGCTCCAGGGCACCGATTTAAGCCAGATTAAACCACTCATTCAGGCTTCCTATAAAGCCCAGGTAAGTCCGGCTTCCGGCGAACCGGTTAATTTTACGGCTAATAACAACCAAATGACCTATACCGTCACTGCCGAATCGGGACAATCCCGCGAATGGACAGTAGAGTTAGTGCCTTTTACCGAAACTATTTTGGGTACTTATAAAGTAACCGGCTTGGTAGTTTACGGCGGAACCGGTCCGGAATACGGCGGCGCAGCGGTTTTAAAGCTAACCGATAAGCCTTGGGTGTGGCCGGCCTCCGGCGGCCCCGATGCCGAACTGGATAATACGCTAAGCTTTACCTACTCCGGGGTAACCGCCGAAGGAAATACGTACGGCACCGTTAACAATAACGCCGGCCCGGATGGTTTATATGCCAACTTCCAGTTTATCGGCAGCCCGGAAACCGATGTCAATAATTTCTACCGGAAAATACCAACCGGCGAAGGCCAGTGGCTGCGCAACTACGCCGATAATACCGTAACTTTTACTTTTGGTGATAATACCACTACGGTTGGTATGTTTGTAGGTGCGGGAACCGAAGACTTAGGCAACGGGCAATCTAAAACCACTACCGACAATGCTTTTGCTTTTAACCTGAGCGGCACTGATGATTGGGGAAACATTTATACCGACTACGATAAGTTTGTGAAGCGGCCCCGAAGATTTTGGGTGGAAGTGAAAAAAATGTAAGCAGCCTGGCTGGGGTAAATGATATTGCCCCAGCTATTACTGTTTTTAATTAATTACAGCTAAGCCGCTGCAAACGAAGCAGGAATTTTAGATATGAGAAAATTATTTTGGATAAAATTAATAGTGCCGTTGGTTTTTCTTTTTTCTGCCTGTCAGGGAAACGACAATGATAACGATTCGGACCCGGACGAAAAACCAGAGACTGAAGTGCCGCAAACGAAATTTAAATCGCTTAACTACCTGTACAGCATTTCGGGCACGAAAACGGTAGCCGGTATTCATAACCGGGAACCGGCCTCAACGCCCGCCAAGTGGACCGAAGAAATTAATAAAACCGCGGGTAAATACCCCGGCTTTTGGAGCAACGACTTCTATTTTCAGGGCTATAACATTGATAACCGGCCGGTAGTTATTCAGGAAGCTATTAATCAATGGGAAAAAGGTGCGATTGTTAACCTAATGTGGCATGCCTGTAATCCGGCCAATTCGCAACCCTGCGAGTGGGACAACGGCACAGGCGTATTAAGCACCCTAACTGATGCCCAGTGGACGGAACTGATTACCGATGGCGCACCCATAAACCTGCGCTGGAAAGCCATGATGGACGAAGTGGCTACGCATTTGCAGGTACTGGAAGATAATGGGGTAGAAGTGCTGTGGCGGCCTTTGCACGAAATGAACCAAGGCGCATTCTGGTGGGGCGGCCGCCCCGGCGAAAACGGTACCCGTAAATTGTATCAGCTTTCCCACGATTATTTTACTAAAACCAAAGGCTTAACCAACTTAATTTGGGTCTGGGATATGCAGGACTTTCCTAATTTAAACAGCGACTTAACTAATTACAATCCGGGAGCTGATTATTGGGATATTGCCGCCCTGGATGTGTACGATGGCAGTGGTTATACTGCGGCAAAATACAATGCCATGGTAGCCATAGCCGGCGATAAACCCATTGCTATCGGCGAATGCGATAAATATCCTACTGTAGCGCAATTGGTGGCCCAACCTAAATGGACGTTCTTCATGGGCTGGTCGGAGTTAGTTTATGATAAAAATACTCCGGAAGAAATTCAGGCCCTGCTTAACTCACCCCGGGTAATATCTTTAGATGAAATGCCCGGTTGGGAGTAAGATGAAACAAATCAGGAACTGTTTATTTGTGGCCACGACAATGGCCTTTAGCTTATTTGCGTGCCAGGTGAATACTGGTAATACTACAACTGATAATAAGACTACCAATAATGCTGTTGGTAAAAACGGGAAAACACCTTTTAAAACCCTGAATTACCTGTACAGCATTTCGGGTACTAAAACCGTAGCTGGCATTCATAACCGGGAGCCAAATGCCACACCAGCCCGCTGGACCGGAGAAATTTATAAAACTACCGGCAAGTACCCGGGTTTGTGGAGCGGCGATTTTTTGTTTCAGCAGGAGAATATTGCCAACCGGCAGGTAATGATTGCCGAAGCCCTGAAGCAATGGCAAAAAGGTGCAATCGTAAATATTATGTGGCACGCCTGCAACCCGGCTAATACCCAACCTTGTGAGTGGGATAACGGCAAAGGAGTATTAAGTCCTTTGCCGGATGCCCAATGGCAGGAATTAATAACCGATGGCGCACCTATAAACCTGCGCTGGAAAGCCATGATGGATGAAGTAGCTGCGCACCTGCAAGTATTGGAAGATAACGGGGTAGAAGTAATGTGGCGGCCGTTGCACGAAATGAACCAGGGCAAGTTCTGGTGGGGCGGCCGTCCGGGCGCAAACGGTACGCGCAAATTATGGCAAATTACCCACGATTACCTGACTAAAACCAAAGGCCTGACTAATTTAATTTGGGTTTGGGATATGCAGGACTTCCCAACCTTAGCTACCGATTTAAACACCTATAATCCTGGCGAAGACTATTGGGATGTAGCTGCCCTGGATGTGTATGACGCAAGTGGCTTTACCGTAGGAAAATACGATGCTATGGTAAATATACCCGGCGATAAACCTATTGCCATTGGCGAATGCGATAAGTACCCGACTGTCGCGCAACTCCAGGCGCAACCTAAATGGGTATTTTTTATGGGTTGGTCGGAGTTGGTTTATAAACGAAATACGCCGGTGGAATTAAACGAGTTGTTTAGCTCTCCCCAAATTATTACCCTGGATGAATTACCCGGCTGGCAAAAAGAAATAAACTAATTCAGAAATGAGTTGATTGGGATAATAGCCAGCATTGAAAAGGTTTTACAGATACGCTATTTATTAAGCTTTTGTGATATATCCACAAACCCGGCAGGTTTTCAAAACCTGCCGGGTTTAATCAGCCTTTTCAGAACTTTCGTAGCTAAAGAAATCAGCTTAAACTATAAAATGGTTTTTAATTAAATAAAAATCAACATAATGCAAAACAGGAATAGAAGTTTCTTTTCGTATTTATTTATCAGCTTATCTATTCTTTATACTGGTGTCGCGTTTGGCCAGAATGCCGTGGTGCAGCAGCCAAAAGGTAGCTTAAAACTGCAAAAGACAGGCAATCCAAAAACCCGGAATATAGTATTTATTTTAACCGATGATCATCGATACGATGCATTAGGTTTTCTGAAGGCCCAAACATTTATTCAAACGCCCAACCTGGACCGTATGGCTGCCGAAGGCGCCTATTTGCCCAATGCCTTTGTCACTACTTCGTTGTGTTCGCCTTCCAGGGCTTCTATTTTAACCGGCTTATATGCGCATAAACATAAAGTTGTAGATAATAACAATCCGGTATCGAAAGAGCTGGTTTTTTATGCGCAGTACTTACAACAGGCTGGTTATAAAACGGCCATGATTGGTAAATGGCACATGGGCGGCGATTTTGACGATCCGCAGCGGGGCTTTAATCATTGGGTGTCGTTTAAGGGGCAGGGAACCTACTGGCCCAATGCCGACGGCTTAAATATAGACGGCAAAAAAGTGCCGCAAAAAGGTTACATCACCGATGAACTCACCGATTATGCACTGGATTGGTTGAAGAATCAGAAAAAAGATCAGCCGTTTGCCTTGTATTTATCGCACAAGGGCGTACACGATAATTTTGTGCCCGCCGAACGGCACAAAGGCAAATTTGCCGATCATAAATTTATGCCGCCGGCTACCATGATGCCCGGCGTACACCAGGATGCACCCATGTGGCTGCAAAACCAACGCAATTCCTGGCACGGGGTCAATTATCCATATCACAGCAATTTAGATATTGGCGAATATTATAAACGCTACGCCGAAGCTTTACTAAGTGTAGATGAATCGGTGGGGCGGGTGCTGGATTACCTGAAACAGAATAATCTGCTAGAATCTACTTTGGTTATTTACATGGGCGATAACGGGTTCCAGTTCGGCGAACACGGCATTATAGATAAACGCACCGCGTACGAAGCCTCTATGCGGGTACCGTTGCTGGCTTATGCGCCCGGCCTGATTAAACCTGCTACGGTGGTAAAAGAAGTGGTAGCCAACATTGATATTGCGCCCACAGTGCTGGAAGCGGCCGGCTTAAAAGCACCAAATTATATGGAAGGGGAGAGCTTTTTGCCTTTATTAAAAGGAAATCAGGCACCCTGGCGAAAAGGGCTTTTATACGAATATTACTGGGAACGTAATTATCCGCACACGCCTACCATGCATGCCATTCGCGGTGACCGCTACAAATATATTCATTACCAGGGCTTATGGGATATAGATGAACTTTACGATTTACAAACCGACCCGGAGGAAAAAATAAATTTAATCCGCAGCGAACAACACCAGGATATTGTAAAGCAAATGAACCAGGAGTTATTCGCCAATTTAAAAAGCACTGGCGGTATGTACATTCCCTTATTCCCGGATGCGGGCCGCCAATCGAACTTGCGCTACGAATACGGAACACCCTCCGCCGATTTTCCTTCTTATTTAAAACGGGAAGAAACCGTTGGCCCGAATGGCGCCAAGAAAGAGCCCGGCGCAGGTAAAAAGTAAACTATTTAAATAAAATCATCCACCACTATAATACTTGCTTCTATTTTTTAGGAGTAGCATATATTAATTAAATTCCATCTCCGCGTGGTGGCTTCTACCCAGGAGGGGCTTGGGGTGGGGCAAATTACTAATATGAAATACCTGTTTAAAACTTGCTTGCACATTGCCTTACTTGTAGTAGCAACCGCTGTCTGAGCCCAGAAAAATATCCAAAGCACGGCCTTAGTTAATACATCGGTACAGCAATATAAAAAAGTAGAATGGAATATAAAGTTAAATGCGGCTTTTACCAATCCGTATAACCAGCAGGAAATAAAGCTGGATCTGCTTTTAACTTCGCCTTCCGGAAAGCCTTTGTTGTTACCCTGCTATTTTGAAGAAGGAAAAAGCGCCGCTTCTTTATGGAAAGCCCGTTTTACGCCCCAGGAAGCCGGTAAATACAATTATCAATTTATATTAACCCAAAAATCTAAAACCGAAGAAAGCACCGCCACCAGTTTTACCGCCAACGCTACAAACGAAACCGGTTTCTTACACAAGAATGACTTGTGGACGTTTGAATTCGATAATGGCAAACTTTTCCGGGGGATCGGCGAAAATATAGGTTGGGAGTCACGGTCGTTTGAAAAAGATAAATGGACCTACAATTATTTATTGCCAACTTTAGCTAAAAACGGCGCTAATTTCTTCCGGACCTGGATGTGCTACTGGAATTTGCCGCTGGAGTGGAAAAAAGTAAGTTCAACCAAGCGCTACACCAACTCCGACCATTATTTTCATCCGCAGGCTATTAAGCGTATGGATGAACTGGTAAACCTGACCGATTCGTTAAACCTGTATTTTATGCTGACGCTGGACTGGCACGGGCACCTGATGCAAAACGGCGGCTGGAAAAACAGCAGTTACAACGTTCTAAATGGCGGTCCGGCTAAAACACCCACCGAATTCTTTACGCTGCAGGCAGCCATGGAAAAGTATAAAAACAAATTGCGCTACGTGGTGGCCCGCTGGGGCTACAGTACTCATATTGCCGCTTGGGAATTTTTTAACGAAGTAGATAATGCGGCTTTTACGGCGCAGGATAGTATGCTTATTCCGCATGCCGCTATTACGCAATGGCACCAGGAGATGAGCCGTTACCTGAAAGATATCGATCCGTACCAGCACCTGGTTACCACCAGTATTTCGCACCGCGATATTTTGGGCATGAATTCTATTCCGTACATCGATTTTAACCAAAAGCATATTTATAAGCACACCGAAAAAATTCCGGCTATTTATCCCGATTACATCCAGACATTTGGTAAACCTTACGTAGTAGGCGAATTTGGCTATCGCTGGGAAGATGCCGACCCGAAGTACGGCGAAGCCTGGGACTTTGATTACAAGCGCGGCTTGTGGTACGGGTTATTCAGCCCCACACCCATTTTGCCCATGACCTGGTGGTGGGAGTTATTCGATGACCGCAACATGACACCTTATTTTAACAGCGTAAAAGAAATAAGCGACCAAATGCTGGCGGCCGGCAACGGAAGCTTTGCACAAATTCCGGTTGTTACAAATAAGCTGCATGCGCAGGCGGTTAAATGCGGCAATAAATATTTTGTTTACCTGCTCAATAACAGCAATGAAAAAAATGAGGAGACAGTCTCATTTGAAATAAGCACCGGTAAAAAGTTTTCTGTTCAATCTTTTACCCCCGATACCCGGAATTATGCTAAAGTTAACAGCTTTTCGATTGAAAATAAGCATTTAGTACTGGATCACTTTGCCCTAGAAGGCAAAAAAGATATGGTACTTATAATATCTATCATTAAATAAAAAGTATCATATAAGTGCAGGTCTTTCCATATTCCTTTACGGGAAACACCAGAGTGTCCTTATGAAGTTATAATTATTTAATTAAAGCTTATAACTGCCGTTATAGCCTTTTTATATGGGCCTATTTCACAATATTCACTAAGCTCTTACAGTATTTTGTTATTCCAGTACAGCTTTATCTCTTATAACTTTTGAATTTTTGTAATGTTAATTTTATGTATTTAGGTGGTACTAAAAATTATTTGGGTGAATAGTAGAGGCTGATCTTTGAAGATCAGTCTCTATTTAAAAATAAATTATTTTAAATAATAAAATATTTATAATTTAGAAGTTATATTAAAAATTAACTTACATGCAAAACAATATTGATCAGGATTTCATCTTTAATAATTTTTAAACCTATATAAGTTTATAAAAAAAGTAATAAAAAGCTCATTTATAGCTTACTTTGTACCATTTATAATATAAAATTTTAAATTATTTTGAAAGTTTCTATCGTAAACAATTTTAAAGTTCTCTCTCGAGCATATAAATCGCATTTTGTAATCTTTTTGTCTTTACTGATATTAATTGGCCTGGCTTCTTTCCGGGCTACAGAATCCAAAATATTGGTATTTACGCGTCCGGGCGGTAGTGAAGCTACACGTTTGGCCCACCTGCAGTTATTGCAGCAAGTAAGCGCGGATCGTAAAATTATAATCGATACTACTTCTAATGGCGCCCGGATTACTGAAGATTCCCTGAAGCAATACAAAGCCATTGTGTTTTTACATAGTGCCGTAGACGGCTTAGATACCCGGCAGCAAGCCGATCTGGAGCGGTATATACAAGCGGGCGGCGCTTTAATGGCTTTAAATGCTGCTACCGATACTGTCCGGAACTGGCCCTGGTATAGTACCTTAAACCAATCCCGATTGAAAGCGGCTAAAACGCCTTACCAGGCCAAATACGATGGTGGCCGGGTTTTCTTTGCTCAGTTAGATGCGAACTTCTCGCCGAAAAACATCGAGAAAATACTGGCTAAAGGTTTAAAATTCAGTACTGCCGAAAAAGATCTAGATTACCGCAAAGCCACTACCCAACGCGTACCCGAATCGAACCGGTTTGTAACCGAAGTGTTGGAAACTTACATGTACGAGCCCATGGAAATGGTGATCTTTAAAGATGGCCGCGTTTTATATCTGGAGCGCCGGGGCAATGTGAAATTGTACGATCCTAAAAAAAGGAAATCGCGGGTTATTGCTAATTTCGACGTGAGCATTACCGGTAATTACGAAGACGGCATGCTGGGGGTAGCTTTAGACCCGAACTACGAACAAAACCACTGGATTTATATCAACTATTCGCCGGCGGGCAACGTGCCCAAGCAAAACGTATCGCGTTTTGAAATGATTGGCGACAGCTTAATTAAAAGTTCCGAAAAAATTGTACTGGAGATACCTACCCAACGCGAAACTTGTTGCCACTCCGGCGGCCATTTAGAATTTGGCCCGAACGGTAATTTATATATTTCTTCCGGCGATAATACCAGCTCCAAAGAATCGGATGGATTTACGCCCATTGATGAGCGCCCCGGCCGGATGCCGTTTGATGCCCAGAAATCTTCCGGTAATACCAATAGCTTAACCGGTAAAATTATGCGCATTCATCCGGAGCCGGATGGTTCTTATACGATACCGAAAGGTAATTTATTTGCACCAGGTACGCCTAATACCCGCCCGGAAATTTACCTGATGGGCACCCGGAATGCTTTTAGGTTTACCGTAGATAAAAAGAATGGCTACGTGTATTGGGGCGATGTAGGACCCGATGGCGGTAAAGGCAGCGAACGCGGTCCGCAGAGCTACGACGAATGGAACCAGGCCCGCAAAGCCGGTAACTTTGGCTGGCCTTATTTTGTGGGTAATAACTTTGCCTACGCCGATTTTGATTTCGCTACCAATAAAGTAGGAGCCAAGTTTGACCCGAACAAACCAGAAAACCATTCTCCTAACAATACCGGTTTAAATACTTTACCACCGGCGCAGAAACCCATGATCTGGTATCCGTACGGCGACTCAAAAGAATTTCCGATTTTAGGTAAAGGATCGCGGAGCGCCATGGGTGGCCCAATCTATTATGCCGAAGATTACCCGAAAGAAAGTCGTTTCCCGGAATATTACGATGGTAAACTGTTTATATACGAATGGGCACGTAGCTGGGTAAAAGCTGTTTCTTTCGATAAAAACGGCGACCTGGCCCGGATAGAAGATTTCTTGCCCGAGCAGGAATGGTACAAACCAATCGATATGAAATTTGGCCCGGACGGGGCGCTGTACGTGCTGCAATACGGCGCCAATTACTTTGAGCATAATCCGGATTCGCGCCTGATTAAAATAACGTACGCCGAAGGTAACCGGCAACCAATTGCCAAGATTTCGGCCGATAAAACGGTAGGGGCGGCCCCGCTCACGGTTACTTTGTCTGCTGCGCAGTCTTTTGATTACGATAAAAACGATAAACTGAATTATACTTTTGATTTCGATAATCAGAATGGCACCAGCCATAACGAACCTACTGCCAGGGTTACCTATTCCAAACCCGGTATTTACCGCCCGTCGGTAACCGTAACTGATAGCGAAGGCAAGAAAACCATAGCCGACCTGGAAATAAGAGTAGGGAATGAGCCGCCGAAAGTAACAATAGATTTAGGCAATGCAAACCAATCTTTTTACTACGATAACCAGAAGCTGGACTATAAAGTAAATATTACGGATAAAGAAGACGGTACTTTGGGCAAAGGTGTAAACCCCGAAAATGCTTTCTTCTCTTTTGATTACCTGCGCCAGGGCCGTGATTTAGCCTTATTAGCTTCAAACACCCAAATGACCGGCGGCTTGAAATACCTGCGGGGCAAAACCCTGATTGCGAACAGCGATTGTAAATCCTGCCATGCCTTAGATGCTAAATCAATTGGGCCAAGCTACCTGGCCGTAGCGGAGCGTTACAAAGGCAAAACCGGTATAGAAGATATGCTGGCGGCTAAAATTATTGCCGGTGGTAATGGTAACTGGGGTAAAAACGTAATGGCGGCGCATCCGCAGCATACAAAAGAAGAAACTACCGAAATGGTAAATTATATTCTGTCGCTGAACAATAAAGCTAACATCGGTATGCCTTTGCAGGGAAACGTTACTACTGCCGAACATATAAATGCCGGTAGCAAAGGTTCTTACATTATCCGGGCCAGCTACGCCGATAAAGGCAATGCCCCCATTCCGAGCCTAAGCAGCAGCAGTATGCTTTTATTGCGTAACCCCCGGGTGCAAGCCGAAGATTTTGATATAACCAAACAGGTGGGCCGCAAACACATAGATGGCAGCGACTTTTCGTATATTAATAATGTAGAAAATGGTTCTTATATCGGTTTGAAAAGCATTGATTTAAATACGATTAATAAATTATGGTTTAGAGGAGGCGCCAGCCAGACCGGCAGCCGCATAGAAGTAAGGCTGGGAGCACCAGACGGGCAGTTGCTGTCTACAGCCGAAGTACCGGTAACCGGCGCCCACGAGGAGACCATGCAGCTTTTTAGCACTACCGTGAAAAATGCGGGCCAGCCCCAGAATATTTACCTGGTCTTCCGCAACAATAACAAGAAAAGTGATGTCCTGCAGCTGGATTGGATGTATTTTGATAACGGCAAACAAGAAGTGCCGAAGATGTAAATAAAAAGAAACGGGTTACGGCCCGTTTCTTTTTTTGTTTAATTTGCCTCCCCAACGGATATATATTTCAATTCATAAAATTATTATGGCAAACAGAAGAAACTTTCTAAAACATGCCGGAGCGTTTGCTTTGGGTACTATGCTATTGCCGGCCTGTAATACGGCCCGCGTTAATAATCAAACCAACAATACATCCGGCAGCACCAACACCACCGGCGCCGCCAGTACCGGCACCGCTGCTACCGGTAATTTAGGCCCTCTGGGTTTGCAGTTATATTCGGTTAAAGATATCATTGAACAGGATGTGCCCGGTACCTTGCGCAAGTTAGCCGATATGGGTTATAAAGAAATAGAATCTTATCCGGGCAGTAAAGGCCATTACTTTGGCTACGAGCCCAAAGAATTCAAAAAGATGACCAGCGACCTGGACCTGAACCTGGTGAGTAGTCATTTTGGTTCCGGTTCCCGTAATGGCCAGTCCGGTAGCTGGCGGCAAGCCACCATGCTGCAAAACTTCGAAGAACTCACCCAAAAAGCCGCTGAAACGGGTCAGCAGTACATTACCTGCTCCTGGATGGACGAAAGCCTGCGCAAAACACCCGATGATTTAAAACGTACCGCCGAGTTATTTAACCAAACCGGCGAAACTGCTAAAAAAGCCGGTTTGCAGTTTGCCTATCACAACCACGATTTCGAATTTAAGCAAGTAGGCGATACCATGCTTTACGACTATATGCTGGACAACACCGATGCAAACCTGGTAAAATACGAACTGGATTTATATTGGGTAGTAGCGGCCGGCCGCAGTCCATTGGCTTATTTCCGGAAATATGCCAACCGTTTTCCGCTGGGCCACGTGAAAGACATGGACAAGCAAGATCCAAAGAATAATACCGAAATTGGTACCGGTTCTATTAATTACCAGGAAATATTAAAAGCCGCCAAAGCCGCCGGAATGAACCACTACCTGGTAGAGCAGGAAACCTTTACGCGGCCTTCTATCGAAAGCATGCAGATAAATTATACCAACCTGGCTAAAATGACGGTGTAAGCTAATATCATAGGAGTTATTAGTCGGGCGAAAAGAAAAGCAGGAGTTTGTTTTTGATAGATGTGGTGCCCCGCCCTGCTTGTGTGCATTACTTCAAGTACATGAGAAAGGCTGGCTGTACTTCGGAATAAGACCTGCCAACTGTTTATAGCTTACCAGCTCTTGATGTTTTTTACGATAGCCGGCGGTTATAGGCAGTGTAAAATACCAAAACTGCTGATGAAGTACTATTATTTATAGTCGTCTTGTTAGAGGTGTTTTCTGTTTAGAAATTTCTTTGAGCAAAAAGCCAGACAGAAAGTATTTAAGGTCATAATTTCTTAATTAATCATTTTCGCATAGGCCTCAGAAAGCCAGATATAAGATGTGTTAAATTCTTATATCTGGCTTTCTGAGGCCTTTTGCTTTTTACATCTTTATTCATCAAATACTGGTTACTCAAATGCGCTAGTTATTTTGCCGTGTTTACAAATAACAATAACCGCAATATTCAGGAACATCGGAGAATACAAGCCAGGCAATGCTTATTGTAAGCAGAGCAAGTAAAATTCCAGAGTAAGAAGTAAATGAATGATTAGGATTAAAATTCAATTAAATATTTTTTTATTAATTAATATATCAAGCTATTATGATTTTAATAAACATAATATTGGTATTGTATTAAGATACTAATGATTTAAACAAATATTAGAAAATATATAATCAGGCACTAATATGAGATTTTAACGAATTTTGATAATTACGTAATACTTAGTAACTCTGTAATTGGTACCGATCCCGGTACAGTTGCTAAAGGCTAAACTTGTGTAAGAAGCAGGTTTATAATGCTTTTTTATACCTTGGTAATCAATATTTATTAAACAAAAATGATAGATATATTCTTATGATTACGGAGGAAGTTTTTTGTTGCGATTAGTACCAATTAGACTTAAATATTAACCCAAATAGCTTAATATTCACCCAAATAGCTTAATATTTACTACAAACAAACTGCGTATGAAGAAATTTACTACCCGATGGCAACGTAAAGGTTGTCTTCTTTTCTTATTGGTAGCCATGAGTGAGAGCAGCTTCAGTGCTCCACTTATAACCACTGATAAGGGCGTTTTTGCTCCGGTGGCCTGGCCTATTACCGGCAAGGTACTAGGTCCGGATGGGCAGCCGGTACCGGGCGTTACCATTGTGGTGAAAGGTACTACCAATGGAACCTCTACCGGAGCCGATGGTACTTTTAGTTTAAATACTCCGGAAACAGCCGGTACACTCGTGTTTTCATTTATAGGTTACACCAACCAGGAACGCCCATTTACAGGGCCCGGTAACTTTAATATTACCATGGCCGAAGATGCTAAAGCCTTGGAAGAAGTAGTAGTGGTAGGTTATGGTACCCAGAAAAAAGCCGATGTAACCGGTGCTACTGCTACGGTTACGGCTAAAGATTTAAATGCCGGGGTGATTAATAACCCTTTGCAGGCCGTTCAGGGAAAAGTATCCGGGTTAAATATTGTTTCGGCGGGTGGCGATCCTACCAATAATCGTCCTTCTATTCGGTTAAGAGGAACTTCTTCTCTTAGTGCCGGTAGCGAACCATTGATTGTAATTGATGGAGTAGCTGGTGCCGATCTGAACTCGGTAGCTCCGGAAGATATTGCTTCCGTCGATGTTTTAAAAGATGCCTCCGCAGCGGCTATTTACGGTTCGAGGGGGGCAAACGGGGTTATTATTGTTACTACTAAACGCGGTACTGCTGGTAAACCAACCGTAGAAGTAAATAGTTATGTAGCAGTAGAGCAAGTAGCCAAAACGTTGCCTTTCTTCACTCCCGATGAGTATGTAGCTAAATTAGATGAATTAGGATTATCCCGGGAAGCTAATGATTATGGCGCCCGTACAAATTGGTTTGATGAAATAACCCGTACAGCTGTGGCAAAGAACGTGAGCTTAGCTGTTTCCGGCGGCTCTGAAAATACTACTTATCGTGGCTCCGTGGTTTATTTAGATCAGCCGGGTATTGCTTTAAATTCTGGTTACGACCGCATTAACGCCAGGCTTAATTTAACGCAGAAAGCCTTAAATGATAAACTGGAAATTCAATTATTGTTATCGCAACAAGTTGCTAATAAACAATATAGTGATTATTTCGCCTTTCTGTTGGCCGGTAGAGTAAATCCTACTTTCCCCATTTATAACGACCAGGGAACTTATCTGCAACCAGGTGTTGCCGGGTATGATGAGTATAATGGCGTTCGAATACCCGGCGGTTTTGAAATTGAAAACCCCGTAGCCCGTATGGAACAAACTACCAACGAGCAAAGAGAAAAACAAACTTTGGCCAATCTTAAAGTTTTCCTGATGCCGGTGGCAGGCCTACGACTAGGCGTGAATACTTCGGTAAATAACTTTAACAGTTTGTACGGCTACTTCCGGCCTAGCACCTATACAGCAGGGGGTAATAATATTGCCTCTGCCAACCGCAACTCACGCGAGGTGAACGATTTCTTAACCGAGCTAACCGCGCAATATTCTAAAAAGATTGATTTGCATGACTTCTCTGCACTAGCTGGTTATACTTACCAAAAATTAAGTAACCAAGGTTTAAGTGCCGGAAACACCAGTTTCCCCGATGTGTTTGGTTATAATAATTTAAATGCAGGTAACTCCAATGCCGATAATTCTACTAATCGTACCGTTGGGTCTTACCAGTCCGAGGCACTTTTAATTGGTTTTATTGGCCGGGTAACTTATTCTTATAACGATAAATACCTGTTAACTGCTAATATCCGGCGCGATGGTTCTTCCCGTTTTGGGGGTAATAACCAGTGGGGCGTATTCCCTTCAGTTTCGGTGGGTTGGCGTTTAAAGCAGGAGAGCTTTATGCAAAATGTAGGTTTTTTGGATGACCTAAAACTACGGGCCGGTTACGGCGTTACGGGTAACCAGGAAGGTATTGCAGACTACGCTTCGCGTCGCTTACTTGGGCCAAACGGTACTTACTTTTCTAACGGTACTTTCTTAACCGCTTACAGCTATACCCAAAACTCTAACCCGGATCTAAAATGGGAAACTTCTGCCATGACAAATATTGGGTTAGACTTTGCTTTATTGAATAATCGTTTAACTGGTTCAGTAGAAGTTTACAATAAAGATACCCGCGACCTGCTATTTGATTATTCTATTGCTATTGGTACCCGGTACGGTAGTAATAATACTACAGCTGTTACTAACTCAGTTTTAGCGAACGTAGGAGAGATCAACAACAAGGGAATAGAGTTAGCATTGGATTATATTGCCATTGATAATGAAAATTTTAAATGGCGCACCAATATCAACTTGTCCCACAATAAAAATGAGATTAAAAAGCTTGCTTCCGGTATTTTCCAATATAACCCGGAAAGCCCCAGAACTTATGGTAGTTATGGTAGTGGCCAGGGAGGTATTGCCGCACCAGTAGTGTTGCAAGTAGGTTACCCTATTGGTCAGTTCTATGGTCCGGTATTCCAGGGCTATATTCAAAACAGTGATGAATCCTATTCTTATAATTTTAAAGATATTGATGGTGATGGTACCATCGATCCATTTGGTAAAGACCGGACCTATATTGGCAGTGCCCAACCAGATTTACTTTTTAGCTGGGGCAATACCTTCACTTACAAAAACATTGATTTCAGCTTCTTGTTCCGGGGCGCATTAGGTCACCAGATTGTGAACGGACCTTACATTTACTCGGCTAACCCTAACCGCTTCCCGGGGCAAAACGTAATTTCCGATGCTTTTTCAACTGGTATCCCGGCGGGTTTATCTCCGGCCTTTTCCAGCCAGTGGGTAGAAAATGGTGATTTTGTCCGGTTAGATAATTTCCGGTTATCTTATCGCTTGCCTAAGTTCTGGCAATACTTAAGTAATGCTTCGGTTTATGTAGCAGGTAACAATACTTTTGTTATTACCAAATACCGCGGTATAGATCCGGAACCAAGATTAGGTGCTACCCGTGATATTTACGGGGGGTTAAGTACTAATGCTAACGGATCCAGTATTTCGGCAGCCGATGCAACCGCCGTTAGTTTGTCGCCCGGCGTAGAGCCCGTTACTTTTTATCCCAGAACCCGTTCTTTCTCAGCCGGTATTTCTTTAACGTTTTAACTCTAAGGCACCCATAACTTATTAAAAATAGTTGGTTATAAGTGTTAAATCAATCATTATGAAAGTTTATAAGAATATAAAAGGTTTAACCATTGCCTCTTTAGTGGCCACCTTACTAGGGGCACCAGCCTGTACCGATTTGGAGTCCGAAATATTTGACCAGGCTGATGCTAGTATTTATCCTGCCACTGAAAGCGAATTGTTGTCTACGGTAGGGGCTACTTACGGCCGCTTACGCGGCTACTACGATCCGGTTACCATTTTAAACGAAGCTACTTCCGACGAAATGGTAGTGCCTACCCGGGGGCCAGACTGGTACGATAATGCTTCGTGGCAACTAATGGCCCGGCATGATTGGACACCGGTATCTCCCGGTCAGATAAACGGTTCTTGGGAGTGGGCTTACGGGGTTATTGCCAATGCCAATATTAACTTACAAAGTCTGAAAGAAAGTACTTTACAAATTTCGGGTAAAGAAGCTATTGTAGCGGAGGTTAGGCTTTTGCGGGCATTTGCCTACTTTATGTTAATGGATATGTTTGGTGGAGTGCCTATTACCACAGAAGATTCCCCGCCCGGTAATATCCCGCAAAGCACCCGCCAGGAAGTATTTGATTTTGTGGTTAAGGAAATTAACGAAGCACTTCCGGATTTAATAGATGCGAAAGATATTAATGTATACGGCCGTTTTACCAAAGGAGCAGCTAATGCGCTGCTTGGTAAGGTTTACCTGAATGCGCAGGTGTATACCGGTACGCCTAAATATGCCGAAGCTTTAGCGGCTTTGAACGCCGTTACTAATTCTGCCGCAGCTTACAGCTTAAACCCAAATTTCCTCGAAAACTTTTCGGTGAGTAATGGTGCTAATCCAAACACCTATGCCGAAAATATTTTAACGGTGCCTTACGATAAAATTCTAGCCACCGGTATGAATTGGCAATTGCGTACCCTGAACAGTGCTTTAAAAGCAACGTACGGCATGACACCTACTCCTTGGAATGGTTTTGCTACCCGCGCCGAGTTTTATAATAGCTATTCGGATGAAGATGCACGCAAGGCTATCTGGTTAGAAGGCCCGCAATTGGATGCTGCCGGTAATGTTCTTACGTTTAAAGATGCCGTAGATAACGTAGACAAGCAGTTGATCATTACACCAACTATCACCTCTTTGGAAAAAGCTTTTGGTAACGAAGGGGTTCGTAACGTAAAATACGAAGTACAACGCAATAATACCCGCAACGACCAGGATAATGACTTTGTTATTTTCCGGTACGCCGATGTGCTTCTTATGAAAGCCGAAGCTTTAATGCAAACTGGTAATGCAGCAGGTGCCCTGGAATCAGTGAATCAAGTACGGGAAAGAGCTAAAGTGGCACCTTTAACAACTTTAACTATGGATGAGTTACTCGCCGAACGTGGCCGGGAATTGGCTTGGGAAGGTTGGCGCCGGAACGACCTTATCCGGTTTGGTAAATGGGAAAATGCTTGGGAATTTAAAAACAACAGTGATATTAACCGAAGGTTGTTCCCGATACCGTCACAGCAGCTTTCTAATAACCCGAATCTAAAGCAAAACCCTGGTTATTAATATTATTTGACTAAATAGATAATAAAGGAAAAAAGCAAGTTGCTACAGCTTGCTTTTTTCCTTATATTTAAATGCTTTTCCAAAAGCATAAGTTTTTTATTTTTATAATGTTGAAAAGAAATTCTGCCATTATCTATTTACTAATGGCATTTTTAGGGTTAGCCTGTAGTAAAAAAACACCTTCGGAAGATACCTTATTCGAAGAGTTACCCGCCTCCCAAACCAATATTTCTTTCGTTAATCAAGTAGAAAGTACGCCCCAAATGAATATTTTTAACTACCGTAATTTCTACAACGGCGGGGGCGTAGCTATTGGCGATATCAACCAGGATGGCTTAGCTGATATTTATTTAACCGCTAATACCGGTTCTAATAAACTTTATCTGAATAAAGGGAAGCTGCAATTTACTGATGTAACAGAAAAGGCCAGCGTAACTGGCAGCCAGGCTTGGAGTACGGGCGTTACCATGGCCGATGTTAACGGTGACGGCCTGCTGGATATTTATGTTTGCAATTCCGGCGATGTAACTGGCGACAACCGTAAAAATGAACTTTACATTAATAAAGGTAATAACCCGGAAGGTATTCCTACTTTCACCGAAAAAGCAACAGAATACGGCCTGGATGATGAAGGCTATTCTACCCACGCCACTTTTTTTGATTATGACCGGGACGGCGATTTAGATGTTTATCTCCTCAACAACAGTTCTTATCCGGTAAGTAAACTGGCTTTTACCAATTTACGCCACGAACGCGATAAATTAGGCGGTGATAAATTATTCCGGAACGATAATGGCCGGTTTACCGATGTAAGCGAAACGGCCGGCATTTACGGCAGCTTAATTGGTTTTGGATTAGGTATTACTATAGGCGATGTAAACGAAGATAACTGGCCGGATATTTACATTTCCAATGACTTCTACGAACGCGATTACTTGTATATAAACAACCAAAACGGCACCTTTACCGAAGCCGGTAAAGACTGGATGCAACACCAAAGTGCTTCTTCTATGGGCGCGGATATTGCCGATATTGACAACGATGGTATGCTGGATATCTTTGTAACCGATATGTTGCCGGGTAACGACGTACGTCTTAAAAAGAATTCCCAATACGAAGGTTACGATTTATTCGAGTTAAAATTAGCCCGCGACTTTCATTACCAGTACATGCAAAATATGCTGCACCTGAATAATGGTAACAACACTTTTAGTGAAGTAGCCAGGCTGGCCGGATTACATGCCACCGATTGGAGTTGGGGCGCTTTGCTTTTCGACATGGATAATGACGGGCAAAAAGATATTTTTGTGGCTAATGGTATTTATAACGATATAACCGACCAGGATTTTGCCAATTTTCTGGGGGCCGAAGAAACCATGCGGCGGGCCATAGAAGGCGGTGGCTATAACTATAACAAAGAACTCATCGCTAAAATGTCTTCTACTCCCATCCCTAATTATGCTTTTCAGAATAAAGGCAATCTGCAGTTCGAAAACAAGGCGCAGCAATGGGGCCTGGGCAAACCGGGCTTTTCGAACGGTGCTGCCTATGGCGATTTAGATAATGACGGCGATCTGGAATTAATTGTTAATAATGTAAATGAGCCGGTTTCGGTTTATCAAAACCAGGCAACCGAAAAGTTGCATAATTATTATTTAACGGTTAAATTAAAAGGAACGGCTAAAAACCGCGATGGTATTGGGGCTAAAGTATACGTGCATCAGCCCGCTAAAACCTTGTATTTGCAGCAAATGCCTAACCGGGGCTTTGAGTCGTCGGTAGATTTACGTTTGGTTTTTGGCTTAGGTAAAGACTCCGTTATCGATTCAGTTACAGTTATCTGGCCCGATGATAAAAAGCAAGTGCTTAAAAACAGCAAAGCCAACCAGCAAATCGTATTGGATTATCAGCAAGCAAATCAATTATTTAAATCTGTAGAAGAAAAAGAACCGGCACTGCTCTATGATGTTACTGGCGAGGTAAAATTATCCTACACCCATCAGGAAAGCAACTTCGTAGATTATAACCGGGACGCCCTTCTCAAGCAAATGTTATCTACCCAGGGGCCGGCGCTGGCTACTGGCGATGTAAATAACGATGGCTTAGATGATGTGTATATTGGTGGCGCTGCCGGTAGTGCCAAAAAGCTTTTTCTGCAACAGCGCAATGGTACTTTTCTGGATAAATCGCCGGCGGTTTTTGCCGCGGATCTGGGGACAGAAGACGTAGATGCCTTGTTTTTTGATGCGGATAACGATAAAGACCTGGACTTATACGTGGTTACCGGGAGTAATGAGTTTCTGTCTAATGCTCCGGAACTGCTGGACCGGCTGTACCGGAACGATGGACAAGGTAATTTTACGAAAGATACCCGTTTGCCTAATATAGCTGAAAATGGTTCTTGTGTAGCAGCGGCTGATTTTGACCTGGACGGAGATCAGGATTTATTTATTGGCAGCCGTATGGTTTCGGGGAGTTATGGCTACGATCCGGCCAGTTACCTGTATATAAACGATGGAACCGGCAATTTTAAAAATTACACTAAAAGGTATTTGCCTGAAAATGAACTGGGCATGGTAACCGATGCGGTTTGGGCCGATGTAGATGGCGATAAATATCCCGAATTACTGGTAGTAGGCGATTGGATGCCGGTTAAAATATTTAAGAATAAGCAAGGTCGGCAATTAACCGAAGTTGCTTTATCCGATTCGGAAGGCTGGTGGCAGTCCATTAAACCAGCTGATATAGATGGTGATGGTGATCTGGATTTTATTTTGGGCAACCAGGGACAAAACAGCCGTATCCGGGCCAGTACTGCGCATCCTGCCGCATTAATCTCCGGAGATTTTGATAAAAACGGGACAGTAGAACAAATTATTTCGTGCTATACCGAAGATGGTAAAAGCTACCCCATGGTATTAAAACACGACTTGCAAAGACAAGTGCCCGGCATTAAGAAAAAGTACATCAAATACACCGATTTTGCCGGCAAGCAAGTGACCGATATTTTTTCGAAAGAAGATATAGCACAGGCAGTTTCTAAAAAAGTGACGAATGCTAATTCTTCTATTCTCTTAAATAATAGTAATTTAAAGTTTACGTTGCAAGCACTTCCCCGCGAAGCTCAATTTTCGCCGGTATTGGGTATTGAAACCATTGATTATAACCAGGATGGCATTTTAGATTTATACCTCACGGGCAACTTCTACGATGTTCTGCCCGAATTGGGCCGCTACGATGCCAATTATGGCTTACTCTTACAAGGTAAAGGCAAAGGAAAGTTTGCAGTAGTACCACCGCGTAAATCTGGTTTGCTGGTAAAAGGTCAGGTACGGAAGAGTAGCTGCTTAAGAGGTGCCAACGGGCAGAATTATATATTGCTTGCTAAAAATAACGATAAATTGCAGGTAATAAGCTACCGGCAAAAACCAGAAAAACAGCTGGTAGTTAATAAATAAGTATAATGACAGAATTAGTGAATGCGTGAATAAGTATTTAATAACAGGTTATTTGATGGCTTGTTTAGCTTACATTAAGCTTGTTCATTTAAGCAACAAATTTATTTTTTTCGGTTCGAAATAAAGATTTTTTAATAATAAGTATCCAAGTGAGTTTCGTCAGGTTGTTATTTTTTTTAACTGCTCAGTATTCTTTGCGGGCGTACATCCTCTTCTTGTGCAGTTTGCCATTGTTTCTCAGTAGCTGTCATAAAGATAAGAACACGGCAGAAAAGGCCCTTTTTGCAGCAACAGATTCTACTCAAACCAATATTGGCTTTGTAAATAAGCTGCAGGAGAAAGATAATTTCGGTATTCTGGATTACTTGTATTTTTATAATGGCGCCGGAGTAGCCGCTGGCGATATCAATAACGATGGGCTAACCGATCTATATTTTGTATCAAATCAAGGCAAAAATAAGCTTTACTTAAATCAGGGAAATTTTAAATTTAAAGATATAACCGAAACGGCCGGAGTTGCCGGTTTTTCGGATTGGCAAAATGGGGTTACCATGGCCGATGTTAACGGCGATGGATTTTTAGATATTTATGTGAGTGCTGTAGGCAATTACAAAGGGTTGGAAGGCGCCAATGAACTTTATATAAACAATGGCGCTGGGCCGGACGGGCAAGTAACGTTTACCGAAAAAGCCGCCGATTTTGGTTTGGATTTTACTGGTTTTGCTACGCAAGCTGCTTTCTTCGATTATGACCGCGACGGCGACTTGGATGTTTATCTCCTGAATCACGCGGTGCATACTTCCCGCAGTTACGACCGCGTAACGGCGCGATACCTCCGCAACAACGAAGCCGGCGATTACTTGCTCGAGAACCAACTAATTACCAAAACAGGCGCATCACCGCCGGGATCGATAGTTAAATTTAAAGATGTTAGTCAGCAAGCCGGTATATTTGGTGCCGCCATGGGGTACGGGCTGGGCATTGCTGTAGCCGATTTAAATAACGATGGTTGGGATGATATTTATGTAACCAATGATTTTCACGAAGACGATTATTATTACCTGAATAATGGCAATGGTACCTTCACCGAAAGTGTAAAAGAGCATTTCCGGCACTTAAGCCGGTTCTCTATGGGGTGCGATGCCGCCGATATCAATAACGATGGTTACCAGGATATTATGACTCTGGATATGTATCCGGAAGACGAACTAATAGAAAAGCAATCTATGGGTGAAGACCCGCTCGATATTTTCTTATACAAGTTGCAGTTTGGGTACTTTAATCAATACAGCCGTAATTGCCTGCAATTAAATATGGCCGGGCAAAAATTTTCGGATGTAGGATTAATGACCGGTGTAGCCGCCACCGACTGGAGCTGGGCTACTCTGCTAGCCGATTATGATAACGATGGTATTAAAGATATTTTTATTACGAACGGAATTGTGCAGCGCCCCAACGATATGGATTATGTGAAGTTTGCCTCGCAGGATTCTATGAACTATTCCCGTACTATATCCAAATCTTTAGATCAAAAGGCAATGAAAATGATGCCCGAAGGCAAAGTGCATAACTACCTTTTTCAAGGTTCAAGCAGCCTGCGGTTTCAAAATAAATCCGAAGCCTGGGGTTTTGAAAAACCAACCGTGTCTAACGGCGCGGCCTACGCCGATTTAGATAACGACGGCGATTTAGACTTAATAACCAATAATATAAACGAAGTAGCCAGTATATACCGCAATAACAGCAATCAGGTAGCAAAAAATAATTTTCTTAAAATAAAACTAAACGGCACGCAGCTTAACAAATTTGGGCTGGGGGCAAAAGTCATCCTAAAAAATAAAGGCAACTTATTACAAATGCAGCAGCTATCGCCTACGCGCGGTTTTATGTCGAGCGTAGAGCCCACGCTTACTTTTGGTTTAGGCAAGCTAACGCAGGTAGATACGGTAATTGTAATTTGGGGAAACCAGGAAGCCGAACTAAAAAACCACGTAAAAGCCAATACTACGCTGGTGCTCAACCAAACCGATGCACAAGCCAATGCTAAACCAATTTACGCGCATTTATTCCCGTCAGCAAAGCCTTTGTTCCGGGAGGTAACTGCTCAATATGCCCTCAACTACAAGCACGAAGAAAACAATTACCTGGATTTTTACCGGGAAAGCCTGATGCCTTTTCAGGTATCTACCGAAGGACCTAAACTGGCCATAGGCGATGTAAACAACGATGGTTTAGACGACTTTTACGTGGGCGGGGCCAAGTGGCAGGCCGGTAAGCTATTTTTGCAGGGAGCTAACGGAAAATTTGTACCCACTAACCAAAAACTTTTGCAGGTTGATTCTACTTACGAAGATGTGGATGCGGTTTTCTTTGATGCCGATCAGGACAACGATCTGGATTTATACGTTGTAAGCGGTGGTAATGAGTTTTACGATAAAATGCCGGAACAATTCGACCGCTTGTACCTGAACGACGGCCACGGCAATTTTACTAAAAGCAATAACTTGCCGGCCATGTACGATAATAAAAGCTGCGTAAAACCCGCCGATTTTGATGGCGATGGTGACCTGGATTTGTTTGTAGGCGGTCGGGTAGTAGGTTACCAATATGGTATCAGCCCTAATTCTTACTTGTTGATAAACGATGGGCACGGCCGCTTTACCGATGGCACCACTAAACTGGCACCAGCTCTACGCAAAGCTGGCCTTACCACTGATGCCCAATGGACCGATTATGACCAGGACGGCGACCTGGATTTATTGGTGGTCGGCGATTGGATGCCGGTAAAGGTATTTGAAAATAAGCAAAACAAATTGGTGCAAAAAACTTCCGGTACCGGCCTGGAAAAATTAAACGGTTTGTGGCAAACCATTCGGGGAGCTGATTTTGATAAAGACGGCGACATAGATTTTATAGCGGGAAACCTGGGTACCAATACGAAATTCCGCAAATCTGTGCCCGGAGGCCTAAAAATGTACGTTAAAGATATCGACGGCAACGGCACTTTAGACCAAATTCTGACTTATGAACTGAACGGAAAGTGGTACCCGGCGGCATCTAAAGACGAACTAGCCAAACAAATACCCCTGATCAATAAAAAGTTTACGAATTACAAAGACTTTGCTGGTAAAACTATTGAAGAATTGTTTGATAAAAATCAGTTGCAGGGTGCCCAGGTAATGGAAGTAAACACTTTTGAATCGGTTTACTTTGAAAACACGGGCAAAGGCATTTTTAAGCAATACGCATTGCCCCGCGAAGCGCAGGTTTCCAAAATTTTCTCTTTTTTTATTCAGGATGTAAATCAGGACGGCAACCTGGATGTGTTACTTGGCGGTAATTTATACGGCGTAAGTACTTACCAGGGGCGCTACGATGCCAGTTATGGTTTACTGTTGCAAGGCAACGGCCAAGGTAAATTTACTGCTGTACAGCCTACAACCAGCGGATTTTTGCTGGAAGAACAAGTGCGCGATATGAAATCTTTGCGAACTGCCAACGGAGAGCTATTGCTGGTAGCGCGTAATGGTTTGCCCCTGCAAATATTCGAAACTAATAAAAGATCAGTTACCCACAAGCCGGTAATTGCTGGTAAGTAAGTCTGAGAACGAATTTTTGAAAGGTATTTTTGGTTATAAGCAAAAGCTATAGCGTTTGCGGCAAATTGTATTTATATTTAGTGTTTATTACAGCTAAATGATTGGATGGAAATAAAGTTTTATCTTAAGTGCAACCTGTTTTGTCTGCTTTTAAGTCTTTGTTTTGCTTGCCAGAAAAGCCCCGAAGAATATAAAAAAGAAGCAGCCAATCCTGAGTTCTTCCGGCAGTCGGTAAATAAACTAACGGGCGTTATTGTGCACGATATTTTTTCGCCGCCGGTAGCCAGCCGCATTTATGCCTATCCGCACATTGCGGCTTACGAAATACTGATCAACGATCACCCGCAATATAAATCTTTAAAAGGACAGTTAAACAAATTTACCGGCATACCCCAACCCGCAAAAGATTCTGTTTATTGTTTTCCGCTGGCCAGCTTACAGGCTTTTATAATCTTAAGCTGCCAGCTTACTTTTTCCGGCGATATGCTGGACCAGCACGAAGAACAGTTACACGAAAAATATAAAGCAATGGGCGTGCCGGAAGCGGTTTTTGCCCGTTCGTTGCGCTACAGCACGCTGGTGGCGCAAAGCGTTATGGCTTATGCCAACGAAGACGGCTACAAACAAACCCGCGGCTTTCGCCACAACGTTTCCAAACTGGCAGGACACTGGGTGCCTACGCCACCCGCTTATATGGATGCCGTAGAGCCCAACTGGTTTAAAATCCGGCCTTTTGTAATTGATTCCTGTAGTCAGTTTACGCCGGCAAAGCCGGTTGCTTTTGATAGTAAGAAAAACAGCGGTTTTTATAACGAAATGATGCAGGTATACCAAACTGGTAATACCCTGACGGAAGAGCAAAAGAAAATTGCCAGTTTCTGGGATTGTAACCCTTTTGTGATGCACACTACGGGCCACGTAATGTATGCTACCAAAAAAATAACGCCCGGCGGACATTGGTTAGGCATTACTGCCATTGCTACGCGAAAAACCAACGCCGATCTGATGCAGACCATAGAAGCTTATACGCGCGTTTCGCTGGCCATGGCCGATGGCTTTATTAGTTGCTGGGACGAAAAATACCGCAGCGACCGCATCCGGCCCGAAACAGCCATTAACGAACACATCGATAAAGACTGGGTTCCTTTGTTACAAACTCCGCCTTTCCCGGAATATCCCAGCGGCCATAGTGTAATTTCCAATGCAGCTGCGGTAGTCCTTACCGATTTGTACGGGCCTAACTTTACTTACGCCGATTCTACTGAAGTGTCGTACGGCTTGCCCGTACGGTCGTTTACGTCTTTTGCGGCGGCGGCCGATGAAGCCGCCATTAGCCGGTTATATGGCGGTATCCATTTTATGTCGGCTGTTGCCAATGGGGCCGAAGAAGGAAAGCAGGTGGGAAATTATATTGTTTCTAAACTGAAAACCCGCCAATCGGCCAAACCCGTGGTGGCAGTAACTAAATAATTGTATTTGTAATATCATAAACCTAAAAGCCGCTCTTGCCTAAAGCAGAAGCGGCTTTTCTAATATAAGGTTCTGGTGTTGTTCCGGATGGTGCTTTTGCCGACGCCGAATTGAGAAGTATAATCCTTTAAAAATCTCTTGCTTTATAAATGCAATGCTGCATTTAGGCTAAGTTAAATCTTTCCGGACACGTTCCAGTAAGGCTTTGGTGGCCCGGATGCCTTCTTCTTCGCCCAAGCGGTTGCCTTCGTATTCAATCCCGACAATTCCCGTCCATTTTTGCTTGCGTACCATGTTCAGCATGCGCTGGTAGTCAATGGTGGTTTCGTTGCCGCGGTCATCAAAATCGTAAGTTTTGGCACTCAGGCCTTTGGCATACGGCAATAATTCTTCTACGCCCCGGTAGCGGTCGTATTCTTCGTTGGCGCTCACCCGGAAATTGCCAAAATCGGGTAAGGTGCCACAGTACGGGTTGTTGATACTTTTCATGATGCCGGTCAGCCATTGGCCATTAGAAGAGTAGCCACCATGGTTTTCCACCACCACGTTTATCTTGTTTTTACGTCCGTATTCGGCCAGTTGCCCCAGGCCTTCAATGGCGGCATTCTGCACTTCGGTATACGTGCCCTGACCCGCCGCATTTACCCGGATGGTTTTGCAACCCAGGTATTTGGCGGTATCTACCCATTTGTGGTGGTTTTCTACGGCTTGTTTTCGTTTGGTGGCATCCGTATCGCCCAGGTTACCTTCGCCGTCCACCATAATTAAATGGTTCGTAATGCCGTTATCGCTGGTTCGCTTTTTAAGTTCTTTCAGGTATTTTTTATCTTTTTCTTTTTTATTGAAAAACACGCTTACGTATTCCACAATGTTTATTCCGAAATCGTTTTTTGCTTTTAGCGGAAAATCCAGGTTTTCGAGCTGGCCGCTGAAAAGGGCTTTGTGCAAGGACCATTGTGCCAGCGATATCTGGAAAAACTCTTTTTTAGATACTTCAAAAGCGGAGGCGCTGCTGCAACTTGTAATTATTTCGGGAAAGGTAGCCAGAAAGCCATAGCTGGCAGTGGCCATACCTATTTTTTTAAGAAAATCGCGACGGTTGTGTTCTAAAGACATAGTATTGAAGGTTGGTGTGGTGAACTTTCGGACGTTAAGATAATACGTAATCTGGTAATTAGCTAAATAAAGCCCTATTACACCTTAACCTGCTTTCTTTGCCTTACCAATCAGCTATTAGTTGCCCGTACCATTTCCGGCTACGGCGCTGCCTGGTTACATATAGTACACCCGGGAAAGCCAAGGTAACTCTACGCCCTGAGCGAGCTAACGACTGCAAACGCTACGAATCATGTTAGAGCAAGCTTTCGGCTGCTTTATCTAAGAAAATAATATACCCGCCAGAGAATTTACAGAATATCTATATATTAGTAAAACAATGGAGAAGTGAGCTAACTTACTGAAAAACAAAGATTAAGTTTGAGTAATAGGTGGCTCCATATAACAATATGATCTGCAAATGCTTGGCGAATTTCAATAAATGGAGCTGGATTATTCAAAAGAACTATCGACTGAATTAGACAAACCATTATAGATAGAACAGAATGACAATTTTGACCAAATAACAAATTGCTTCAGAAATGAAAATATTACTTGATACGAACATAATTATTCACCGAGAAGCCAGTAAAGTATATAATCAGGATATAGGCTTACTTTTTAATTGGCTTGATAGACTTCACTATGAGAAGTGTGTTCACCCTCTTAGTTTTGAAGAAATAGATTCTTATCAGGATGAAGAAGTTGTTAATACAATGAAAATCAAAATTGGCAACTACAATGTACTCAAAACAGATTCACCTGATAATGAACAGATATTAAAGATTCGTCAGTCTGATAAAACTAGAAATGACTTCATCGATACCAGCTTACTAAAAGAGGTTCTAAATGAAAGAGTTGATTTCTTAATTACAGAAGATAGAGGGATTCATAGAAAGGCAAAAGCACTTGCTATTCCAGAAAAAGTATATAAAATTGACTCATTTTTGGAGAAATCGGTTGCCGAAAATCCTGACTTAAAAGACTATCAAATATTATCTGTAAAAAAAGAATATTTTGGGAACATAAATTTGAAAGATGAGTTTTTTTACTCTTTTATCGAAGATTATCAGGATTTTGGGAAATGGTTCAATAAAAAGGCAGACAATATTTCCTATGTGTGTGTCACCGATAACAAGGTAAGAGCTTTTCTCTACCTGAAAATTGAAAATAAAGGTAGTGAAACCTACAATGATATAAATCCAATATTTGAGCCAAAAAAAAGATTAAAGATTGGAACCTTTAAAGTAACATCTACAGGCTTCAAACTTGGTGAGAGATTATTAAAAATAATTTTTGATAATGCAATAGCAAACAAGGTAGAAGAAATTTATGTAACAATTTTTGATAAGCGAGAAGAACAACTAAGGCTTATAAATTTATTGGAAGAATGGGGCTTTAGGGCTTGGGGAGAAAAAGCAACAAATAATGGTATTGAAAAAGTTTATATCAAGGACTTTTCAAAAAGGATCATTTTTCAAGAACCAAAATTAAACTATCCTTTTATTTCATTAAATAACTGCAATAAATTAATCGTTCCGATAAGACCACAATATCATACTGAACTATTTCCTGATTCATATTTGAATAATGAATCTCCCTCAGATTTTGTTGAAAATGCACCTCATAGAAATGCTATTAAGAAAGTTTACATCTCTCGGTCATATTACAGGAATTTGAATAAAGGAGATTTGGTTGTTTTTTATCGCACAGGTGGGCATTATGCTGGGGTTGTATCGACACTTGGGATAATAGAAAATGTAATTACAAATATCCGAGATGAATCCCATTTCATCGAACTTTGCAGAAAAAGAAGTGTATTCAGTGATGAAGAATTAAGTGAATGGTGGAATTATAATCCCTATAATAAACCTCCTCATCTTATTTCGAGACCATTTGTGGTTAACTTTCTTTATGTTGATTCCTTTCCAATGCCAAAGGTTAACCTGAAAAGACTTAGAGAATTAAATATAATTCAGGAAGCTCCACGAGGGTTTGAATTATTGAAAAATGATAAATTTGAGCAAATATTAAAAGAAGCAAGAGCGAATGGAAGTTATATTGTCGATTAAACCTGAATTTGCAAATAAGATATTTGAAGGAGATAAAAAGTTTGAATTTAGAAGAAGCATTTTCAAGAATAGGCAAGTCTCTAAGATTATTGTATATGCATCTTCTCCAATCAGTAAAATAATAGGTGAATTTGAAATTGGTAAAATTCTCTTTAAGGATATTCATTCTCTTTGGCAAGAGACCAAGGAGTATTCAGGCATTTCAGAGGATTATTTTTACGAGTATTTTATTGGAAGAGAAAGTGGATTCGCCTTAGAAGTGAAAAAGGTAAAAAGATATAAAAATGAACTTTGTATCAAAGAGACCTTTGGTATAACCCCTCCACAATCATTTGCTTATGTAAAATAAAGTACGATGCACTAACCATGTATATACAAAACCCTTGCGCTGCTGCTAGCTTTGCATATACTAACCGTTAAGCATAATACTAACGAAAGAAACCCGGATTTTAAGTAATCGCGCTGCTTTTGCAAATTGAAATATGAATAAAATTGTAGAAACAGCACTTGATTTTGAAGTCGATAAACTTACCAATTCAATTGAGAATGCGCTAATCGGTGAAGTATTTGATACGGAAATCAGCCGACTAACGGCTAAAGGAAGCCGGAACTAAATAAAACGGATTAACTACGCGTAACCACCCTTTAAAAGCATTAAAACGCGCCCTTACCACTAATATTAAAACAATAATCAAATCAATGAGATTACTTCTATTAATATCATTATTCTTCCTAAATTTAAGTGTAGTATCAGGGCAGGAAATAGTAAATAATAAATTAACTGCTAAACATCAAAATATAGCCGGTACTAAAATAAGTTTGATTTCACCCAAAGGTTTTCAGAAAGCAGCAAATTTTTTAGGGTTACAGCAAGACCAAAGCGGCTCAACAATAATGGTAGTTAATATACCAGGTCCCTTTTCAGAGACAACTAAGGCCTTTACAAAAGAGGGCTTTTTAAGTCAAGGTGTAGAAGTTGAAAGAATAGAGAAATTTACCTTGAATAATTTGCCTGCAATATTAGTGACAGGAGAGCAGAATGCACATGGGAATGTGTATACCAAGTATGTTCTGGCTTTTGGAACAAACAAGGAAACCATAATAATAAATGGTGCTTCTCCTAACAACTTAAAAGAAATAGGTAAAGAAATAAAGACGGCTCTATTAACAACCTATTATGAACCGGGTAAGAAAATTAATCCACTAGAAACGGTTGACTTTGAAATAAACCTGAAAGGAAGCAAACTAATATTTGCCAATAATATGGCCAATGCTTTAACATTTAATGTAGACGGTAAAATTCCGACCCAATCGCCTGATAAAACATCGCTGCTCATTGGTAAAGCCTTCTCAAATGTAGCCGTTTCAGATAAAAAACTCTTTTCATTAAACAGAATCAAGCAATTACCCATTCAAATTTTAAAAGTAAACTCTATAGAAGAGATTGATATTGATGGGATTTCGGGTTATGAAATCGTTGCGGACGGTAAAGACAAGAAAACTGGAGAAGCTGAAAAGGTATACCAAGTAATATTGTTTAGTGATTCTTTGTATTATATAATTATAGGTACCACTAATTTTGATTACGAAAAAAATGTTGCAGAAATAAGAAAAGTAACAAAATCCTTTAAAAGAAAATAAATACAGGGGGTAACAAACATAAAATGTATCAAAACGCTTTTTAACTCAACCGCTATGCTCATTCTAATCCAATATAGATAGCCAATAAGAGCCTGTTTAAATTAAATCTATGGCTTTAACCAAACAATTAGCAAAGCATTGCAGAGATGTTCATTTTGGGGGTAACTGGACGGCGGTTAACGTTAGAGATGTATTAGCCGACATCAGCTGGCAACAGGCGGTAACCAAAGTTAATAACTTAAACACCATTGCGGTTTTGGTGTTTCATATTAACTATTATGTGAGTGTGGTGTTAAAAGTATTACAAGGAGAGCCATTACAGGCAAGTGACAAATTCAGCTTTGATCTTCCACCCATCACCTCCGCTAACGACTGGCAACAATTAGTAGCCAAAACCTTAACCGAAGCCGAATTATTTGCCGCAGAAATTGAAAAATTAGACGAGGCAAAACTATTGGTAGATTTTGCAAACCCCCAATACGGAAACTATTACCGGAATATATCCGGAGTTATTGAACACGTACATTATCATCTCGGGCAAATCTCTCTTATACATAAAATTATAAACGCAACCGAAGCCAATCATAAAAGCTAAAGGTCAAAGCTTGGTCTTTCTATTCCCATTTATCAGCCGCTAAAACAATGGCAATTTCTTCTAAAACTTGTAGCGTGGCCGCTAACTTTTCCGGCGGAGAAAGATGATTGGTTTGCGCCGGCGCGCCCGTAACCTTTACTTTAATGTTGCCTAAGTAATTGTCGGAAGAGATGAACTCCGAAATAGAAGTAAGCTTTGGGAATGAACTTTTTAAGTGGGCGAACTGGTAAAAAGGTAATCTGTTAATGGCCTTCCGGATAATATGCTCCCCAAAATCGGTTAATTTATATTCTATTGCGGTTATTTCTGCGGCGGCAGCAGCATTGGTTCTACCGAAAGCATTGGTAGCTTCTGAATACCCGCTAGGTAAGCTTACGGTATAGGTTTGCGGAATAAAAGCAAATGGGCCGGATAACGTAGCTTTTTGCGGATACGGCGGCGCATTCGGGTTAAGAGAACCAGTCTGGTTAACGCGGGTTGTTGCGGGTTCTTTTGCGGGGGTATTTAGTTGTTCGGGGTTTTGTTCGGCTTTAATACCAATTTCTGTTAAGGCCGTATTTAGCTCTTGTATGTACCGCGGGTTGTAAGCGCTGTGGTAATACAGTTCTTCGCCTATCCGTAACTCGTGCGTTACAGCATCGTCAAACTTTCTTTTAAAAAGCGGTTGCGTTTCGGATATTCTGAACGGGCAATAGCGGGCGCCCCGGCCGATTAACTGCGCTTCGGCCATGGTGGTTTTGCCTGGTTTCCCGGCTTTCCCGTCGCGGGTATCGTAAAGGCGTACTATATCGAACAAGTTGAGCACATCCCAACCTTCGTTTAGTTTATCTACGGCCAATATGGCCCGGTAGGCGTTAGCGGCATCTTCCAAGGAGTTTACGGCTAATTGCTTTTGCTCACTTTCTTCTTTGCTGTTTACCGAAATTAATTTCTCCTCCGCAAAGTCTTCTTTTAATTCCGTAATAAAGTTTTCCAGGCTGATATGGGCGGCTTCGAGGTAGCGGAATACGTTGGCAATTGCTTCGTTTGGGTGAGTGTTCTTCATCTTTTCCAGATCCGCAACTGCCAAGGCTTTGATGTTGGCTGTAAATTCTTCTAAAAAAGCCTGGCTTTCTTTAATGGTTTTGGACTTGAAAAGAATAACCGGCTTTATCGGTTTTTTATATTTTTCAAATATTTTCCGCCGGTATTGGCTTAGCAAAACGCCTTGCAAGGCCCGGTTAAAGGGCGAAACATCGGCCTGCAGCACTTTCACTTCTTTCGAATAGCCTTCCTGCCGGAATTGCTTCAGGGAATAATCAAAAATAAGTTTATCCTGGTATTTCTGGTTTATTTCCGGAACCGATAAATCGGCGGTGGCGGTAAATTCCAGTAAAATATTGTTAGAGTGTGCGTTAAAAATGCGGTTTACCGTACCTTCCCAGCTTATTATTTCTGCGCGTTCTTCGGGGCCTAATAGCTTGCCTTTTTTAGTTTCGGCATTAATGTGGTGGGCTTCGTCGGAAATAAGGACAATTTTCTGGTCTTCAAAATCATCGTAAGTCAGGCTGTTTTCTCGCGGCGTATTTAGCCGGGCGTGTAAACCCTGAATAGTAGAGAAAACAATATTTATACCGTGGGAGTTGGCGGCCTGAAAATTAGCAACTTCTTTTATTTGTATTTGCTTATCGCCAATAGCCAGGGCCGGGGAGAAAAGGTATTTGGCAGAAGTAGCCTCTAAAAAATTGTCGCGGGTTTTATCTATAATGTTGGTGCTGTTTACAAAAAACAAGAAGTTGCGGTAACCTTTGGTGTACAGATACAGTATCAACCCGGCCATAACCAACGTTTTGCCGCTGCCGGTAGCCATCTGGTAAAGCAAATGGACGGGTGTTTCTTTAGACCGGTCCGGATAATCGTTCAAGTAATAAATAAAGCGGCCAAAGGCTTCGGCCTGGTAAGGCCTTTTACCAAAGCCGGCTTTCAGGTTAGCGTAAATAAAGGCCGGCACCTGGTTTTTATAAAAATCCGGGCCTTTGCTTTCTGAAGCGGTACTTAGTATTTGATGAAGCGTTAGACTCATATTTCGAAACAAGTGGCATTGAAGGTATCATCCGAAAAAGCCTTTAGCAGCATCAGGTAAAAATCATCCATTTGGGAATAAGTTAATTCTTTAAAGGCCATAGTAAAACGTTTGCCGGTATATTCTTTGGTGCCCGGCGCAGTTACCGATCCCATATATTTTACCGGTACTTGCTTAAAATCTTCGTGCCAGGCAAGACAAAAGCACTTTTCATCTTTGCTGCACTGAATAGACAAAGCAATTTCGGGTTTTAAAATTTTTCGTTCAAACTGACCAAAGTCTTTAAACGGAAAACCGCAGGTATCATAATGCCGGTCGCGCATTTCAAAATCGTATAAAATACTGGCACCCGTAAGCGTATAAACTATTCTACCATCTTCCCGGAAGTTTTCGATAGCCGAGGGTTGCATAGAAATGAAAGCGCCAAGTCGGGCCGCGGCTTGATTGAACAACGTGCAAAAACGGTCCATCGCTTCATTGTGCGGTTGGTATTTATCCGGGTGATACATTGCGGTAGAAGGCTTGATTCAGGTTTTTGGTAAGCAGATCGATCTTAAAATCCTGGTCGTCTATTTCCGAAAAAGGCAAATACAATAAATTCTTGTCCAGGATATCTTTTAAAAACTGTTTCTTTTCGGTAAAAGATAGCAAGTTAAAGCCGGTTTCCAGTTCGTTTATCGGAGCTTCTTTCACCTGGTAATGTACAAAACCTTCGCGCAAAATTTTGCCTAGCAATACCTGTAGTTCTTCCTCTGTTGTGGCCGCCATGATTTCCTGGATATATTGTTCATTTAAAGTCTTTAGTTCGGCCGAAACAAAAGAGCTGCCGCCTTTCCAGTTAATATTCTGATCCTGGGAAATACCGGTTTGGTCGCCGTTTATAACATTTTGTAAGCGTTTAATACTGTCGTTATCGCCATAAGAAAGTTGCTCTATACCAATAAACCGACGTTTCATTTTCAGGGCGGTAGCAGCCGTAGAGCCGCTGCCTAAGAAAAAGTCCAGGACAATATCGTTTTCGTCGGTACAAAGGGCTATAATCCGTTTTAATAGTTTTTCGGGTTTCTTCCCCGCCTTTAATTCCACGTTGCCTTCAGCAGCAGGCGTAGCCCCGATATCCCACCAAAAATCGCTTATTAGCGTGCCGTAGTATTTAATGCCGTTTTCTTCTACAATTCTTTCTTTCAGTGGCGTTACCATACCGCCTTTGTAAACCAAGTTAATGCGCCCGTCGGCAGTGGTATATTCTTCTACCTGTTCTTTTTTCTTGTTAGCGGCAGCAAACGTTTTAAACGCATCGCCCGACTTCTGAATATCAGATTTTAAGGCGTAAATATGTTGGTTATGCGCCAAACAATATTCTTCGAAAGCGGCATTAAAAATATGTTTCTGCTCGTTGGTTAAACCTCTTAAATTATCCTGGTTAAATAATCTTAGTAAGGTTTCTTTATAAATATCGGTAACGGTGTATTGGCCGTTTTCTTTTTTTACTTCCAGCCGGTAACTTTTATTAAACGCAATGGCTTTTACATAAACCGGTTTAAACCGATGAATCTGGTTGTTTTTAGCATAATACAGAATATGTTCTTTTACCTTAAACAACTGTTCGCCCCGCATTACATTAATGGCGTTAACGCCGCTTTCGGAGCCGTTCTTTACCGCAATACTTTCTTTAAAATTTTCCCGGCCAAAAATCTCATCGCATAACACTTTTAAATAAGCCATTTCTTTGTCGTCTATCTGGATAAACAAAGCGCCTTCCGGGTGCAATAGTTTCTTTGCCACTTCCAAACGGTTTTTCATGAAAGTAAGCCAGGAAGAATGATTGAATTTATCGTTGTACCCGAAACTGTCGTTACCGGTATTATAAGGCGGATCGATGTAAATAAGCTTGATTTTGCCGGCGAAAACCGGCAGCAAAGAATGCAATACGAGCAGGTTGTTGCCTTTTAGCAGGTAATTTTCTTCTCCCGATAAAGTTTCGATTGCATGTACCCCGTTTTGGTCGTACTTCTTAAAATTAGTTAACACTTTCGGCGATAAAAGCCGGTCTATTTCGTCGGGAGCCAGGGTTTCGTTCCAGAATATTTCTTCTCTTTTAGTGTCTTCCTTGGTTTGGCCGCCGGCTAAAACACTGTCTTTGTAGGGCCAGGTTAAAACCACTGCTTTATTTTCCGAAAGAAATGTATCGTCAGCAGCAGTTAAGCCAATTTTATTTTTGAAGGCGGTGTAGCTATCGGGTAAAAAAGCTTTATTGTTGACAAACTTCTGAAACTTAACTTTATCGAATACCACAACCTCACCGACTTCCTGAAAAAAGCTTTTTTTTATATTAGGGTGGGATAGGAGCAGGTTGAGAAGAGTTGGATCGAGCTGCAAACTCAGTTCCGTGATTTTGTTTCTGAGCAACTGCCCCTCCGCTACCAGCCGGTTATCTTTCTCTAAAAGTTCTTTCAGGTCGTTGAGTAAATTCTGCATATATAATCCGGCGCTGGTTTCATTCTTCTTTATAGCACCTTAAACGGGTGTTTCGCTGCAAGCTCCTGATTAAGGATGGTCAGCAGCCTGCCCGGAAGCAAGAAGAAAAATGCACATGCCAGCAAATTTAACTGATGTAACGCAAGTAAAGCTTAGAAAGTGATTTTTCGTAAGGGCAGATTTATAATTTCTGGTTATTTATAAACTTTTCGGCAAAAGCAATAGCAGAATATAAAAGCAAAGGGCTGTTCCTATTTAATATGAGCAGCCCTTTGCTGATGCTAAATAAGGTTAAAGCTTAGAAGTCCTGTTCGTCGGCGCTTGGACCGTAGCTGCCCGGAATCGGGATATTTAAAAGGCGCAGGTATACGCCCAACTGTGCCCGGTGATGAATAATTTGGCTTAAAGCATGGCGTATTACTTCGTATTTGGTGATTGTCATATAAATAGCATCTCCATTCCGGAGCGTCCAGGTAGGCAATAAATCTTCTTCGGCGGCTTCGGCTAAAGCTGCCTTGCCCGAGGCTACCGAACGTTCTAATAAGTCCAGTAATTCGGTGGTATTAGTTATGTTTTCGGGGGCATAAGGATTAGCGGCAAAATCCATTTCGTCGGTGGTAAGCCCCATGGTAATCCAGCCGGGCAGTTCAGCAATATGGGTAGCCAGTTGCTTAATGGTCATGCTTTTGGGGTGCGGTTGCCAGTCGTATTTGTCGTTGGGTACGCGTTCCAGCATCTTGCGGGTATTCTGGGCTTCTTGTTCCAGCTCTTTCTGGAGTAAGCTAATAACGGAGATGGTTTGGGTTTCGGTCATAGTTGTAGGTTTTAGTTGTGTAATTTTGTGGCGTATTACAAAGAAAATACATTGCACTGACAACCCTATGGCAGCCTGCTTTCCGGTGTTTAAAATTTTTTTATTATGACTGTCTATTTGTTTACCCAACGGATCATGTAACGGGCCGCGGCTAAAAAGCATTTTAATGCTTTTTAGGTTGTGTTCGGCAGTCGTGTTTTTATTTTATTCTTTCTGGACTTCGTCTGCTGTCAAAAATGTAAGCAATGTAGATTACTTGTTCTTTGACTTCATAGAAAATGATAGTCTGTCTTGTCAACACAGCCTTTCTTAATCGTGGAGCAATAGTTGAGGATGGGAAAATATTTGGAAACTTGCTTATAATATTCAGTTGTTCAGAAAGCTTAATTTTAAATTTATTGACTTCTTTGTCTGTCCAGTTAGTTTCAATATAGTTGAGGATCTGTTCTAAGTTTCTAATGGCTTCATCTGTCCACAAAATCTTGTAGCTCATAATCCAAAACGTTTTTTTACTTCTTCATGAGAAGTCACTCGTCCTGCGTCAATATCTTTTAGCCCTGTTTCAATTCCGATTTTTTGTTCAGGAGTTAAATCTTCCCACCAATCGTTTTCTGATTTAGAATCTTTAACAACTTTTAAATATTCAATTGTATCCTCATCTTCTAACTTTGTCAACCATTCAATTAACTCAAGTTTTATAGCTTCTAATCCCATTTTCTTTTTGTTTATTTAATTGTCAAGTTAGCAAATTTTTAATCGTCTTCTAAATTTGGAGGTTTTCTTTACCTGCTGCCCAACGGTTAGTATATGAGGCGAACGAGGCATCGCCGAAGTTGACTTATATACATTGTTAGGGGCAGGGTTTTTCATTCAATCTCCCGTAAATTGTCATTTCTATTTCTCTGTCTTTTGAATATTGTAACCTTATGATTTTTCCGCAATTCACTTGAATCACATAAGCAAAGTCCGATAGGGTAGCTGCTCTGTTTCCATTACTATTGTCGAAATAGCCAGGTAATGCTTCTCTCAACGGCTCAAAGTCATCGCCAACCTTAAACTTGGGAATTGTTCGTTCAATTATTTTATATTGAATTTCATCTGGCATAAACCTAAATGCTACAGATGGAAATATTTTAGGAAACAACCACAAAAAAATAAAAAGGAAGCCAATCGGATAAACAAGGACGGTCAGTCTTTTCCAGATGTTGTCATTTAGAAAATGAACTGTCTTTTTATTTTTAATTAGAAGTATATAAGTCAAGCCAAATGTAACCCGACAACAGCCGTAATGCTAAACACTTCATAAAAATCTGACTGTAAAAACAACCAACCGATTAATATTGTGAAAACAATTTCTGCATACAAAGTTGAAATAAGTGGAAATAAACTTCTTTTAAAAATTGGCAAATCGTGGTTAAGTCTCACTAATGGTATTCTCAAAAACAATACCCAAGCTAAAAGCTCAAAAAGTCCAGACCAAAATATTATGACACCAAAATCATCAACCTTTCCATTTTCAATTACTTGTTGAACAGCGAAAAAAATCAATCCGACAGTATAAGCTATACAAATGGAAAGAAATGATATTGAAGTAATTGCTTTTTTCACTACATGTTTTAGTTTTTACCTTGCCTCCAACTATTGTATATACGCACCACTGGCGTTTATATTCCATATATTAATAAGTAGATTCCTGAATTATATAATTAGCTATACTAAACTTACGCTTGGTTTGAAACCCACATCAACCTAACCTTTAGGTAATCTACCGGATAGTCATAAATTCTAATAATCCACGGGTAGTAATTTCATGTAATCATTTAGCAGAATATGATCAGTTTTGGTGAAAGGCTTTTCGGTAAGTTTTAGGTTGGCAATACGCGAAACTTTAAAATCGCGGTATTCCTGGCGCTGGTGGCACCAGGCAATTACGTGCCAGCTCAAAGCATAAAATACCAGGCCAATTGGTTCGGCCAGCCGGTTGCTGGTTTCCTGGTTTTTGTTCTGGTACGCTATCTGAATAATATTTTTAGTTAATATAGCATTTTGCAAAACCGATAAATGTTCCGATTTATTGTTAAAGCAAGTTGGTATCTGCAGCCGGATGTGGTTGTCGAGAAATTCCAGCTTTTCTTTCTGCGAAGTGCGCAATACCGATTTTACTTTATTTAAAGCCGTAGAATAATGCGTTTGAATAGACTTGTCGGCAAAACCCGAAACCATTACTTCCATCAACAGCAAGGCATTGGCTTCATCGGAGCTGAAGGAAACCGGCGGTAAAAAATAACCCTGTACCAAATAATAGCCCTGGTTCGGTTCAAAGCTAACCGGAATGCCTTGCTCCCCTAAAGCTTTTATGTCGCGGTAAACCGTGCGGATACTGATGCCGAATTTATCCGCGATCTTTTCGGCGGTTACGTATTTTTTTCCTTGTAGCAGCGTGAGTATGCCAAATAATCGGTCGATGCGGTTCATGGGTTTCTACTTAGATGGCTACACGCACAATTTTACCTGCATTAAAGATATTCAGCTAATACGAAATATCATAATTAATTAGGGTTGTTATTGTTCCTGTTCCTGCGTTTGTTTTTCCCGGTTTAAAACCGCCGCATTTTGTAATACTTTTATCAGTTCGTCCAAATCAATAGGTTTGCTGATGTAATCGTCCATGCCGGCTTTAAGGCATTCCTGTTGGTCTTCGGGTAGGGCGTTGGCGGTGGTAGCAATAATATAGGGTTGGTGGCTGTTGCGGGCCCGGATCAGGCGGGTAGCTTCCAGCCCATCCATTTCGGGCATTTGCACGTCCATCAGAATTACATCGTAATCTTTTACTTGCAGCGCCTCCAGTACCTGTACCCCGGTTTCGGCCAGATTAGCGGAATAGCCCAACTTAGCCAATACTTTCTTCGCAAACAATTGGTTAATGGGGTAATCTTCGGCAATCAGAATCTCTAAAGGATAATGAATGGCAAAAGTAGTGGAAAGTTTCTTTTGTGCAGGTTCTTGTCTTTCTTCTTTCTTTATCTGTTTCAGGCAGTTTACAATTTGTTTCTGCAGTTGCAGTTGTTTTACCGGCTTAATCAGAATGCTGTGGAATAACTCTTTGTCGCGGTTTGGTAAGTCGTAACCCAGCGAACTAAGTAAAATAAGCGGCAGTTTCGGGTACTGCTTTTTTAAATTTTGAGCCAGTTGTACGCCATCCATTTCGGGCATTTGCATGTCCGTAACCACTACATCGCACGTCATGCCGCTATTTAACAGATGTAAGGCTTCCTGGGCCGAACCGGCCAGGAGCGTAGTGAACTTCCAAAGATGAAGCTGACCGCGCAAGATGCTGCGGTTAGTGGCATTGTCGTCGACTACCAAAATACATTTGCCTTCCAGTTCGGCGGCGTTTAAATAAACGTACGATTGGTAAGCCAGTGTACTTTCCTGGGTAAGAATCGTGAAGCGGAAGATAGTACCCAAGCCGGAACGGCTTTCAACCTGTATATCGCCACCCATAAGTTTAACGAGTCTTTTGCAGATAGCCAAGCCCAGGCCGGTACCGCCGTATTTGCGGGTATTGGAAGAATCTACCTGCGAGAAAGCCTGGAATAAGTGGCCAGTTTTACTGGCCGGAATACCAATACCGCTGTCGTGTACTTCAAAAGCAAGTTCCAGGTGCCCGTTATCGAGGGTGCGCAGCAATTTCACTACAACTAAAATTTCGCCTTCCGAAGTAAATTTAACCGCGTTGCTTACCAAATTAATTAATATCTGCTTTAACCGGTCGCTGTCGCCAAGAATTTGCAAAGGAATGTTGTATTCTAGCTGGTACATCAGGTCTATTTCCTGCTGGGCCGCTTTGCCGGCAAACATATCCAAAACTTCTTCTATGCATTCGCGCAGGTCAAAGCTCTGGTAATCCAGTTCCATTTTGCCCGATTCTATTTTGGAGAAATCCAGGATATCGTTGATAACGTGGAGCAGGCTTTTACCGGAATTGCGAATAAGCTCCGCATAATTTCGCTGTTCCGGACTTAACTCTGTTTCGGTGAGCAAGCTGGTCATACCAATAACGCCGTTGAGCGGCGTCCGGATTTCGTGGCTCATGGTAGCCAGGAAAACACTTTTGGCCTGGTTAGCTTGTTCGGCTTCCTGCCGGGCTTGTTGCTCCTGTTCTTGCTGCTCGCGTAATTGCTGATTTAACCGGCATAAGTTAGCGGCCTGCTGCTGCAGTGCTTCTTTCTGGAGCATTACTTCGGAAGTACGTTCTTCTACCAGCTTTTCTAATCCAGCTTTCTGAGCCTGCAGGCTACGATCGCGGTGCCGGATAAAGATATAGCCGCCGGTCACGAATGTAAAAGCCAGTAAGGTGCGGAACCACCAGGTGGCCCAGAAGGGAGGCGTAATAATTAGCTTTACACTGCCGGTACGGGCCGACCATTGGTTATTGCTATCCAGCGATTTTGCTTTAAAAGTATATTCACCGGGGTCCAGATTGGTGTAGGTAGCCGTGCGATTGGTACCCACCAGGTTCCAGCTTTTGTCGAAGCCTTCCAGTTGGTAAGCATATTGCAAAGAATGCTGGTAAGTATAGTCCAGAGACGCAAACGCAAACGTTATAACCGAGTGGGAGTAAGGCAGCGTTATTTCTTTTGTTACAATAATATCTTTTTTAAGCGGCGATTGGGGGTAATGCTCCGAAAAAATCGGCACCTCGGCGTTAAAGATCCGGAAGTTGGTAATGTAAATAGGCGCCGTATTGGTGCTACTTTTAACATTTTTAGGATTAAAAACATTAAACCCGTTGATACCGCCAAAATACAGGGCACCACTTTTACTTTTTAAAGCTGCGGGTTTAAATATATCGGCTTGCAGGCCTTCGGCAGTGGTAAAATTAGTAAACCTCTGGGTTAAATGATCAAACCGAGAAATGCCTTTTGTAGTACCCACCCATAAATCGCCGGCATCATCTTCCAGCGCACTGGTAATGGCATCGGTAGGGAGCTGGTTTTTAGTGGTATAAACGCGAAATTGCCCGGTCTGTGGGTTCAGTAGGTTTAATCCCTGGGCGGTGCCGATTACAATGGTACCGTCTCTCTTTTCGGTAATATAAGAGATGTTGTTATTGCTGATGCTATTTTTGCCGGGTGTATATAAATAATGAAGAAAAGATTGAGTTTGCGGATTGAAGCGGCTTAAGCCGCCGTTAAACGTACCTACCCACATATAACCACGGTTATCTTCAAAGAGAGCACTAATTTCGTTGTCTTTCAGGCTATTGGGGTTATTTACATCTTTTACATAATGTGTAAAATGGTTTGTTTCCGGATCGTATACCGAAATGCCCTTGCCGTGGGTACCAATCCATATTTTTTTATCTTTGGCTTCTACAATTGCCCAGGCATTGTTGCTGCTTAAGCCCGAGTTTTCATTGGGGTCGTGTTTTATATGCCGGATTACGTTTCCCTGGGGGCTCATAACCGTAATACCGTCTCCCCAAGTACCAAACCAAAGATTACCCTGGCTGTCTTCGCAAGAAGTTAAAATATAGTTTCCGCCAATACTGTTTTTATTGCCGGGCTGATGTTTAAAATGCCTGAACTGACCGGTTTCGCGGTTAAATAGGTTAACGCCACCACCATCGGTGCCGATCCAGAGATTGTTGCGGGAGTCTTCCAGAATAGTTAAAACAAAATTATTACTCAGGCTATGCGGCGAACTAGTGTGCTTATAATGCACAAACTGGTTGGCATTTTTATCATACAGGTTCAGGCCGGCGTTAAAGGTGCCCAACCACATATTGCCGTTAGTGTCTTTATAAATAGCATGAATGGAGTTGCTGCTCAGGCTGTATTTATCTATTTCATCGTATTGATAATTGCTGAATCTTTCTGTTTCCGGATTAAAAATGCTTAAGCCACCATTCTCGGTACCAATCCAGATTTTTCCATCTTCGGCTTCGGTTAAAGCCAGAATAGCATTATGGGTTAAGCTGTTGGGGTTGTTTTGTTGGTGGCGGAAATGGCGAAAAGTTCTGGTTTGCGGCTCCCATAGTTCCAGCCCGCCTTCCCGCGAACTAATCCACAACCTTTTTTTACGGTCTAGAAGCAGGCGCGATAGAACATTAAAGCCCAGCGATTTAGAATCACGGATATCGTGGGTAAAAGTCGTAAACGTTTGCTTTTTTGTATCGAAATAAACCAGGCCATTATTGGAGGTTGCAATCCATAAGTTATGATCCTGGTCTTCCAGAATGTCTCTTATATCAAAAAGATCTTTTTCGGAAGCAGCATACGTAGTAAACGTATGCGTATTCGGGTCAAACAGTTCTAAACCCAGCCGCGTGCCAATCCATAGTTTTCCCTGGCTGTTTTTATAAATTTTTTGGATATAGTCTTTAGACAGGCTGTTTTTATCACTGGGAGCATGCTTGTAAGTCGTGAATTTATTTATTTCCGGTTCTAGTCTTATCAGTCCGTTAGGGGTGCCGATCCAGATATTACCGGCCGGATCTTCCAGCAGCGATTCAATTATTTTATTGCTGATGCTATTGGAGTTTTTAGGATCAGGGTTAAAGGATTTGAAGGTATAGCCATCGTAACGGGTTAAGCCATCGTTGGTGCCAAACCACATAAAGCCTAGTTTGTCCTGTATAATAGATGTAATATGCACCTGAGATAATCCTTGTTCTACCCCAATATGTTCGAACTTAATGGTGTTATGCTCTTGCGCCAAGCCGGTAGCTGCTGGTAGAAGTATAAAGGCTATAATTATAAACCTTATACCTCTGAACAAACAAAAACGTGTAAAGAGATAATTATATAAATATCCCATGTTTAACTTATATGTTATTGTTTTGCTGTTGCTAATTATAATTTAATTATAAGTGCTTTCTAAGGTAGTAATTAATTAAATTATAATATAAAATTACCATTAGTTTTTGAAAATTATTTTAAAGAATAGGTTTTTATAAATTGAACTTTAAATATATTTGATTAACTGCTCCGGCGTGCGCCAGACAAAGATGATATTAGCGTGTTATAAATTGCTTTGAGAGAGGAGTATCCGAATTAATTATAATGACATACCTTATTGAAAGGAAATAAAATTCTTTTGAAGAAGGAATAAATTATTTCTTCTGTCCTTATCCGCGCATCTTTTTTAAGCTAAACCGGCTATAACAACCTATGAAAGCAATGGTAATAACAGCTCCCGGCGGTCCCGACGTGCTCCGGGTACAGGAAAGACCCCGGCCCGAGCCGGGGCCGGGGCAGGTACTTATTCAGGTAAAAGCGGCCGGCATTAACCGTCCGGATGTGGCGCAGCGTAAAGGCAACTATCCGGCCCCACCCGAAGCGCCGGCTGATATACCGGGTTTGGAAGTAGCCGGCCTGATTGCCCAATGCGGCGCCGGCGTAACACAATGGCAGCTTGGCGATGCAGTTTGTGCTTTACTGAGCGGGGGTGGCTACGCCGAATATACCGTGGCCGATAGCCGCCATTGTTTGCCCGTGCCGTATAACTGGAATTTTGAAGAAGCTGCTTCGTTGCCCGAAACCGTTTTTACCGTATGGCACAACGTATTTCAGCGGGGAAACTTACAGGCCGGCGAAACCTTCCTGGTGCACGGCGGCAGCAGCGGCATCGGGATTACAGCTATTCAGCTGGCTAAAATATGGGGTGCCCGCGTATTTTGTACCGCCGGCAGTGCCGGCAAATGTGCCGCCTGCGAAGAGTTAGGCGCCGAGCGCGCCATTAATTACCGCACCGAAGATTTTGCCGAAGTATTAAGAACCGAAGGCGTAGACGTAATCCTGGATATGGTGGGCGGCGACTATATTTCCCGGAACCTGCAACTGCTGAAACCTGATGGCCGGCTGGTGTTTATTAATGCCATGCTGGGCGCCAAAGCCGAATTTAGTGCTTTGCAGGTAATGCAAAAACGCCTGACCATTACGGGCAGCACCCTGCGGACCCGCGAACCTGATTTTAAAGCCGCACTAGCCACCGATATTCGGAAAAATGTGTGGCCAGTACTCGAAAAAGGCGATTTCAGGCCGGTAATTTATAAAATATACCATTTAGAAGAAGCGGCTGAAGCGCACCGTTTGCTGGAAACCAGTACCCACATCGGAAAAATAATGCTGAGCCTGGTTTAGGATGGACTGAAACAAAAACAAAAGAAAGTGCTTTGTACACCAACTATTATTTTAAAATAAAGGTAATTAGGTAAAATAAAACAATCAAAATTACGTGAATTGTAAAAAAAATAAAATTAAGCTTAAATTGCCGGACTTTTACTAAGTAGCTGTTAAATGAAAATTGTCACCCTTACCATCAACCCTGCTGTTGATAAAAGTACTTACGTAGATAAGATATCTCCTGAAAATAAATTACGTTGCGATGCCCCCATATTTGAACCCGGAGGCGGCGGCATAAATGTTTCGCGGGCAATAAAACGCATGGGCGGCGAATCGTTGGCCTATTACCTGGCCGGCGGCTCTACCGGCAATGTCCTGTGCCAGTTACTGGATGCCGAAGGCCTGACCCATGTGCCTATTCCGTCGGTTAAATGGACGCGCGAAAATTTTGCCGTTACCGAACGTTCTACGGATAAACAGTTCCGGTTTGGTATGCCGGGTTCTATTATTCCGGAAGAAGAATGGCGGTATTCGCTTATTAAGCTGGAGAAAACCAATCCGGCTCCCGAATATATTGTGGCCAGCGGTAGTTTACCGCGCGGTGTACCCGAAGATTATTACGCCCGGGTAGCAACTATTGCCAAAAACATGGGCGCTAAGCTAATTCTGGATACTTCGGGCGGCGCCCTGAAGCAGGCAGCCGGTATTGGCGTGTACCTGTTAAAGCCCAACGCGTCTGAACTGGCTAACCTGGCCGGGAAAGAAACCATGGAAGAGCACGAAAAAGAAAAATTTGCGCGGGAGCTGATACAAGGCGGCATGTGCGAAGTAATGGTGGTGTCTTTAGGTTCGGAAGGCGCCATGTTGGTTACCAAAGACCAGGTAGAATACGTAACCCCGCCCAATGTAAAAGCCAAAAGTACCGTAGGCGCCGGTGACAGTATGGTAGCCGGTATTGTGTATACGCTTTCGCAAGGCTGGCCCATGAGTGAGGTAATAAAATACGGAGTGGCTGCCGGTACCGCAACTACCATGACGCCCGGCTCCGAACTTTGTAAAAAAGAAGATATTGAAGAAATATATAACTGGTTAAAACAGCAGCAGCCGGTTACAAGTTAATTGCTTTTTAGCATTATAGCCATTAAGCCGGGCCGTGTTTTGCATTGCCCGGCTTTTTTTATCTAAAAAGAGCAAATAAGAACCGGCTGTTACAGAATAATGGTGTTGAAGACTTGCTTATACTAAGCTTAGTTTCTGATGGTGTTCACCTTCAGAGAGATATTTAATTTCGGGAAAAACATTTAACGCCTTCCTGCGTAACTTCCCGGTACACCTAAATATAGAAAGCTATGGCGTTGAAAGATATTGTGAATAAGGTAAAAAAAGAGATCGACGTTTTACAGAAGAGCGACGCCAAAGACAAGCATTTTGTCCAGGAAAATCAGTATCCGGATGTCGCGTCGGCTCAGGAGGCTTTTAAAGCAGCTAAGCAGAAGTTATTCGATGTAAATAAATGGTCTGATTTGCCGGGCATTAGCTCTACTTTTGAACGGCACAATCCGGACGGGCAAAAAGCCGAAACACCAGCTCCGCAAGTAGGAGACTTTATCAGAATAAAGTTACCGGGCATTCCGGTAGATAACTGGGTACAGGTTACCGATATCCAGACCGAAGAGACAGCGGCCCAGTTTACCGTGAAGCCGAGTCCCGAACCTAATCCTGCCCCGGATAGTGCCCAGGAAGTAAAGCACTTTTTTGGGAAAGAGGCCAGCAGTACTTTCCGGGTAGAACTGGCCGGGACTACCCTGCGGGCCGAAGAAATAGGGCACGACGAAATGCCGAATAACCAGGAAGAAGAAGCAGGCGCCCGCGCGATATTAAATACCTTAGTAGCCGCAGGCGGCTGGGCGGGTTTTCAGAAATTACAGTGGGATAAACTTACCACTTACTTGGTGCATAAAATAGAAACCGGGAGCTAATAAATTATAAAACTCATAGTGCCCGCACGAAAATGAATTTGCAGCACGAGCGTGGTACAAAAGGTGCGCCGGCCCGAGGCAAGGGTTTAAAATTTATTTTAGATTCGTAATAATCCGGGGTTCGCGGGTCAAGATGGTTTTAATGTTTAGGCGCACCAGATCGCCCATATTTTTACAACGTAAAAATTCGTCGGACTGGTGATGTTCCGCTAATTCCTGCTTTAATTGTTCTATTTTTTCGGGCGTAGATACCGTATCCAGGCGCATAATGTCAATCAGGTCTTTGAGGCGGTAGCGGGCCAGTTTCAGGCGGTGGTACAACAAAGTGCGTTCTTCGCTTAAATATTGCTGCACGGTTTGGGGCTTTAATTTGCTTAATACCAGTTCTACTACCTTATTATTATCTTTAAAAAACTGGGGCAGGTACATTATTTTGCGACCTTCGTACGACTGCTGATCAAAATCGATGGAACGCACTCGGTATTGCTCGTCTTCAAAATCGGGCGTTACATCAATTACGTAGTTGTACGACCGCATATCGCCGAGCAAACGGATAAAGCACCGCTCGTTAAACTTTATAAATTCTTTGGCAATGCGCACCTGGTTCGTATTGGGCCGGTCCAGGTATTCTTTAATAAAAACATCGCCCGGAATGC
>Ga0210040_10000701_pt1 | contig 53978 bp, 14 predicted proteins | sample CryGeyCG12114_NA_FD_185462 | JGI IMG/M metagenome (GOLD analysis project Ga0210040, IMG submission 185462) | Groundwater microbial communities from aquifer - Crystal Geyser CG19_WC_8/21/14_NA (SPAdes) (version 2) | ecosystem: Environmental > Aquatic > Deep subsurface > Groundwater | place: USA...
GGTAGGTATGCTCACCTTTTTTCTAGTCTAGATTGGCGTTGAAGTATGGCACTCTCCATATAGTGTAGCGGGACTCTACATCTGGTAAACCCTTTAGAAAGGAACCAGAAGTGGTGAAATATAACTACATATGAATGCAGAGATGGTGACTGCAAATGAAAATTAAGCTTGCAAGCAAAATAATCATATCAGTTTAAATCGTAGGCTACATGCAGTTATTAGCTGCCTCTGCTCTTAGTTTTTGGAAATGATGGCGTACGCTATTGTATTTTACGATCTTACTTTTTAAGGTAGTTGTGCAAAAATGAAGATGAGTAATTTTAGTAGATCTGTATATACTGATTCTTGTATCTTTTTTCTTCATCTATTTTATCAGTAGAGAACACGTAGTACAAATGGAGATAAGTTTTATGAATGTAAAAAAGTATGCGTGTAAGATTTATTACCAAAAAAGGTTTGCGCTTTTTAACGTGAAGTGACTTCTTTGCTAATCGTAATACTTTGTTTATTTGGAAAAAAATGAGCCCGTCATGTAGTATTGCCCAATTTTGAGACTTTTTTTAAACTATTTATGGTTTTCTTTGCCAAGAATACAAAAATGGAAAGTTACCTTGTTAGAAATAGTTTAATATTTTAAAAAATTGGAGAACACAATACAATGAAAGCTTGTGAACACAAAGCTGCCAAAAAAATACTGTTCACGTGCACAATGTATTGTCTTTTTAGTAGAAGCTCAAGTTTTCAACAAGTCCATTCAATTGTCGTTCAAAAATGAGCGTCCATAAACACTATAAAACTATGTAGTCATAATACTTTCTCATACTTGACTTATTAGATATTCATTCTCTACTTGTAATTTTATATGTACTTGACTCGCTTACATCCAAAAAAGTCCACACTCATATAAAAATGAACTCCAGAATAACAGATTCCACAGGGAAAATTCATCTTTGTCAATATTTTTATTGTGCAATAGTACTCGACATGAGAGTCATCACATGTTCCAAGTGGTCACTAAATAAAACTTTTTGTTATTTTTACTTTCCCTCAAGTACAAAATGATCACCTGTACAAAAGTACAAAGAGTCCTCACCATGCACTTGAATGAATATGCTCTTAAAAGTTCATAAAAATGTGCTCGCTGCCTCACAGAACAGAAACTAAAAAACCAGATAGATACCTATGTACTCGCTATTTACAATTTTGCTCAATTTCAAGTAACAACACCCAAAATAACTGCATTGTAATTACAAAATAAGTTCTGCGGAAAACAGTTATCAACGAACTGAAATAAAAAATATCATTTTAGCCTTCAAAACCAACAAATATCATACGCATGAACTTGACTTTGATAAATTATGAAACTTTATTATTCGTGATCTTTTTTTTTTGCACAATCAAGACATTTTTACAAACATTATAAATAGCTTAAGGTTATGCCCTCGTCGTCTTCCGAACACATTACATCTGTGTGTACAAAAAATCTAAACCTTGCAAACATCCAAATCATATACAGTAAAATACACAGTTCAAGTAACTATGAAAACGAACCTCATCTTAATAACAGCACCAGCAAACTGCAATCCTCTGTCTTAAACTCAAGATCCATGTTCAAACAACAATTATAACTAAAAGCGTCCATATTATTACAAACTTCATCACTTATACTACAGCTCTACCCTACTCATACTAAAACTATTCAATTCACTTCCGATAGTCACTAACTAACTAACTATAACATTTTAACACAGACAGTCAATTTCAGACTACCATATCTGCGTCCTTTGTTTTCCCAGATGTTATCACACTTTACAACTACTCCATTGTTACTTACCAGCCAACTATTCAAACTACTATTATTATTATTGTTATTACTCACTAGCTATACTCTGAAGCATGACCAAAGAGGGTCACAATTGCAACAACAACAAAACAGTTTGTGGTCTATGAATTTTTGCCGTGTCCTTAAAATCACCGATAATCGTAATTGAAATATTCATAGCATTTAAAATCTCAACTCATCAATGCTGCTACTAACTAACTAACTTACTAGATATTCCGTACATGTACAAAAGTCGCTATATAACTTGTCCAGGTAAAAACTAACTCTTTACTCCCTTTGTACAACTCCAGTGCCCTGTACTTCATAATATTCCCAAACGTACCCTTCATATGCACGTTATACCACAGCAGACTATGTAGAAACTAGAAACACACTTCAGGTACCTAAGTGAGCCTTTATTTGGTTTGACTCCAACATAAACAACGCATGGAGGATTTTACGTGAACCAACTGAACTTACTTACTGCTCCTTGCTACAGTAAAAACAGGGCCATGGAAATGGTTTTGATTTCACCTGTATAGAGATGAACAGCTTTTGGTAGTAGTAGTTGATTTTTAGTGGCTTTCGTAGGATACCTGTATGAGTGCGTTAGTTGTTGAATCTTGTTGGCCAAGGTAGGAGGCATCTCTGCACCAGTCCAAAACTCAAACGTTCTTTTATTACTACTTTGCCTAATACATAGTATTGTACGCAAAGAAGATCGATTTGGAGTTTTTTTGCTCAAAAGTTTCGTTAGTTAGTTAGTTAGTTACATATAGTGTGGCTATTGTTAGCTAGCCAACTACAATTTAGTTAGTTAGTATCCATCGAGTTGATTTTGGAAGCCACCAACTTATTTACATCATTGTGAGTAGAGACAATGAGAAGATAACAAGACTATTATACAATTCTGAAATGGCATGCAAAGGTCATTTTTAAGTTATAAACACTATTTTTGCTCTTCATATAATACGAAGGCTTGTGCTCAACCCTTGAACAGTGTTAGAGTGTTATTGCTCCCAAACGGTGGTCAGGTTGCGAATTTTTTTACAAATATTTTGACAATCACTTGTGGGGATGTAACTTTTGATGAGTTGTGACCAGAGTCGATAGATAGAAAATTAGTTAGTTTGTGGATTATTGTGCAACGGTTGAAGACATTTCAAAAATAATCAAATGAAAGAATGAGCTTGGTTGCTGGTCCACCTGTTGCACCGGTTGGTGAATTTCAAGAGGTAAGTCGATTTTCTTCCAATTTTGTTTAGTTTAGTGTAGAAGGTGTTTTCAACTTGTCTTATTTCCAAGTTGGAATGAATAAGTTGGGGTTTTGTATATAGCATTGGTCCATTGGTCCATTGGTATAGATAGAGACCAATAAATCAGTGGGGGAAATGCTAGCCCATTTTTGGCACGTTATGGATCTGGCATTAAAGCAGAGATTTATTAGCTTATATGTTTTGAGTAAATGAATATGCATGGGTACCAGACGGAATGATCAATTTAATATCTACATGGACCAACAAGTGTGAACATGCTCGTTTTCTCTGGCATCTCAGTCAGTCAGTTTCGCTAGAAGCTAAATTTTACACTCCTTGTTTGGCAATAGGAGGTTGGTTCCGGTCATATTCCCTGCAAATTTTATGTGACCATAAGTGAGAGTTTTATTGTTTATTTGGCAATGCGGATCGTTTCATTTGTATTGTGAGGCACATCTGGAATGATTGGAAATAATGTACGTGATCTGTGCGTGAGTTTGCATGCCAAATGAATGCTTTACTAGTTGAGTTATTCTTGATTCTCCATGTGATGAAAGGAAATGATTTTTATGGCTGTCTGTTTAAATGCATGTCTGTAACTTTTTTGTCATAATGTACTCATCAGTTTTAAGGACTGACCTGTTGTTTCCATATTTGAGTATGGAATTTTCGAGGGCATGTGTGAGATGAAAAGCTTGTAATTGTAGCAGTTATCAGGTGTTACAAATTATTGATGCATGCTTGGGTAATATGCAGTTCATCTCCAGTTCTATACATTAATATAGGGTATAAATTCTTTGGACATGAATGATTTTTGTTAGCTGAAAGGAAGGCTGATGTAAAACTTGGATAGTTAAGTCCAAAGCATTACAATTTGCAACAGTAAGCATATTTTTTTCGCCAAAACGGATTTTGCGTGGGAACCCTAGAAAACAAGAAATGTTTAGAAAAACTATTGAATTAGTGTGTTGAAAGGGCACATGGGGCAAGAAGAATTGTGACAAAAAATGAGCCATTGCTGTTTAACAAATGATGTTTTTAAAAAACCACTTTGACCCGATGATACCTGCTGTCTCTCCCATTACTTTCATCTATGAAGGAAAAAACTGGAAATAATGATAGTTTATGTACCACTGCTGTAGAAATATTTGTACTTATTAGTGTTACCCTTTAAGGAGAATATTAATATGGGAAAAGATTTACTTTGACTCTCACTTAGCCAGTAATCTATGTAGACGTCTGCACATGTGTGTGAGCAAACAGAGAAATTTATTTCATTCCTCGATTGTTTTCAAAGAGATAGTTCACATTCGTTTAATACACTGAAGTACGTAACGTAGTGCGTACACTATAAGCCATATAGTAGAGTTGTTCATGCATGGGTCATCATCATCATATGGGTTATTTGTGTGACCACCCTTAAGGCTGAAAAAAAAACCACGTTCCAGTGAAAACCAATGCATATGAAAACAAGTGCACTATAATAATCCTGCAAGAAATTAAATGAGGTCAGAGCCAAAGAATGTACGTACATCGTTAGTTATATAGTAAGTATGTGTATGAAGAAAGAAGACAGGAATACCAACAAACTGCAGAGCCAAATTGTGAAACTGATATTTTTATATCCAGTTGGTGTGATGAATTGCAAGAATAATAAAAGCACTGCAGTTATAGTTACTATTGCAATAAAACTATCGTTTATCATCAAATAGAACCGGAACTAATTCACTGACTTTTGTATTAGTTCAGCACAATGTTAATTTTATGCACTCTATCCATGTTGAATGATTTTGTTAGAGCCTGGGAATGTAGGAACCGGAAAGGCCGCATAACCTAATACGATTGTAAAGATCAGAATGATAAGTGCGTAAATTTATTTTGGTATGCTTATGTATACGCATATAGGAACTGTTCACACTCACAGTTAATGCCCCTTGGTATACATTGGGCTAAAAGTTGACTTGTTTATTTGTCTGATTGAAACAATATAAACTAATAGTAGGGAGTCCAAAATTTCTCATTTTCATTGAAAAGTGAATATCGAGGCTTGTATTTCGTTTGCATTGCAGAGATTATAATGCCTTCATTTGTTAGAGATCAGTAATCCGGCCTACTTACTAGCCTACCAAATTACACGAATTTATAAACTGGAACGACTTAAACTATTTATTATTCATTGCTCCCTCCATACTCATGCCTTTTGCTTAAATTCAAACATGATAGACATCCAGATATGACCATATTGGGGAGAATCACTCCTGGTATCTCATGTGAACCTAGTCTCTGTGAGTGGAGTGCGTAAAACAATATATTATATTAAGTGGTAATCGCAATTCCACGCATCGCTTGTTCTCTCGGCCACGGTCCTCTAATCGACTTCCGGTGGTGCACTTTACATCCCCAAAAATAATTTGATTGCTCTCACCCTTGTACTTCATCAACTAACCATATAACTCTTTCATGAAAATAGCGCTATACTACTGGATGTAGCCCATATTACTTGCTACATGTACGATTTGTTCCCGATTTGTTGAGTGGGGAGGAATAACGAAATGCATTGAAAACTCCGACTCGTCGATTCAGAAAGGGGAACCATACTAATAACTACTTATGAACTCTAAATCAGTTGCTATCAGACTAATGCGTTATTTATTTATTTTTCTCACGATATAAGTTGATTAAATCCCTATTTGATTGACTATATGTGAGTAAAAAAAAGTTTTGAAACTGCAATGCATTGCATTCCATCTACTGCATATCTCATATTTAGTTTATATATGGTTACCGACTTACCGACAAAAAAATGTTATGTTAGCAAACTGTAGAGGTGACATTTATAGTTAGTGATGATGACCCAATGAAGCGGAAAGATTAGAAGACTTGACACTCACCTGTTAGAATGTTGTGTTCCTGTTAGTTCCGAGTAAACACGTGAACCAAACTGTACATATGACATCCGCCCCCTAGTTAGCAAAAATCTGTGTTTTTCACTCATTTAATCTTGTGAAACAGTAAGCTACGGTAATTAGACTGAGGAAATGAAAATATTTAATAGATTTGTGCACCTTGAACTCTTCCAGTTAGTTAGTTAGTTAGCAACCTAATCTCTCTTTGGACTAATTGCATTGTACGCTCAATGTAGCAGAGGTTAATAGATAGAAATGATTTGGTAAATTGAAGCAACATGACAAAAAAAGCAATAGCATTGTATGCATTCCGTGTTTTTTGTGTCGTCCCGTCGAATGAAATCCTTATTTTCCCTTATACAAGCATACAGGGTCGTTTTTCATTGGACTTAATTATAGAGGAGTGAGGTCGGGCACTCTCCATTTTCTACCCTGTATAGTATTAAAAGTCTAGTTTATCTTTGGTCCAATTGTTTGGCTAGTCTGAGTGTAAAATATTGAGCAATTCCTTTATTAGGAAGAGTCTTATCAGTGGGAGAAACTAAAGGTGAAATATTCCAATAAGTAACAATGAAGGGACACAGATTGCAATGTTTAAATTACTCTGTATTTGTATTGAATGCACACCTCTATTAAAACTTCTGGCCTACATAATTTCTTTTGAAGATTTTCACGTAGTAACTAAACTATAGAATGCTATCACGTGCAAAGCAACCACTCTCCCACTAGTATAGGATAGGATACTATGTATTAATATTGCACACAGTATTCATCTCCTGTGTGTGCAATTTACCATGGTTGACCGCATGTTTGTAAACAGTAAAGTATTATAACTACATTATACAACTCAAGCTATAATGTGGCTTCCGACAAACTTATTACAATTATGTGAAGACGTGTGTTTTTGTGTACACAATGTAACCTATACCCTTGCTTAAACCATGAAAAAGGTTTTACCTTGCCTTTGACTTTGACTCATTCATAAACAGCTCATTTTCTTTGAATTGATGATCACCATGATAACTCCAAGAATCATCATGATCATACCTACATTAATTACCAAGTGTGAAGAAAACAATGTATAGTCTTTATATTAAATACGTGTACCTTGTTTTAAGTGGTCTAATCTTTAGTTCGTTCATAAGCTTAAAACAATGACATTGACTTTGAAATGTGAATGAAACAAACGAAAAGTAGCCATGGCCGGATAAAAATAATTAAATTTTTTTTAGTTGGTATGAAATTTACGATGCTAATTTGCATTCATTAGCTAACTATTTTTTTCTGTTTATTTCCAGATGTGGCAAGATATTGAGCGAATGATAATGGCAACCGATGATGTGTCCAGCGTTGGCCTCATTTCCATAAAATCCGAACATATGACCAAAGACGACTACTACTACTCACTTGGGAGTGATGGGACTAGCTCTCCAGCTCATGATGACTATGATTTCAGTTGTCACTCTTCTCCTGGAGCCAGTAGAGACTTTTCTCATTCCACTGCGTCTTCTCCTGATCATTCAGTATGTTGTATTTTATTCACAGTTTATGCAGCTGTACTCTACATCGTCCAAAACATGGGTTCCTTATGTACATATATCCAGTAGTTGGTTGGTAGTTGTTGCATATGCATAATCATTGGCATTAAAGGAGCAAAGGAAATACAGAAAGCATTTAACTTGTATGACATTAGTTAGTCAGACTGACTGAATAAAAGAAGATAATTTGAGATCATTTGGAGCCATACTAGATGTAAAGTGTGTGTGTGTGTCAAATGATAGCAGTTAAAAATGAATTTAATCCACCACCAGTCAATCAAAAGGATGCTGCAGTATTAAAATTTATGGTTGAAGACAGGATTGTATTGGATCCAGGGTCTGGGAATAATTTGTGTACATTGTAAAAGCGTGTTTGTCTGACAAGAAAGGAATATGTAGGGACTGTGTGAGTGGGTCCAATTTGGATCAACCAAATCGCTGCTCACTTGTCAGCTGGATAATAATACTGCCTGTGTATACAAATAATAATGAGATATTTACTCACTTTTATTATCGTTCTTATGTTCGGCTAGGCAGTTAGGGCCGCATTTCACTTTTAACGAGAGTACAAAACGTTTTGTGTACATTTCATACTCCTGTGGGTTAATATTATGATTGACCTAGTCGTAAGTAGTAGTAGCAACATTAAGCTTTTTCTGTTTAATGCATTCACATTTTTAACTCACTTTTAATAATACAAAGAAAAATTTTACTACCATATTAAAATGCATTTTGAAAAAAAAATTGGTGGAAACCTCCATTCTAACATTTTGCCCTAGATAGTTAGTTAGCCTAATTAATCACACTTCTAACTAATTGTACGGCCTCTATACTAATAAGCCATTTCCCTAATTCTTACAGACTATCCTGCAAAACAGCCCTTGTTTCCTCAATATCACCCAAGCCCATTGTGAAGAGACAAGCGGTGCCTACATGCTGGAAAACGGATCCACAGGTGCACTCCCATGCGATCGAAGGGGAGCTGCCCGAACAGCTGAAGATCAACAGGTTCCCAGCATACGACCTGACTGTTCCCTTGCTTCATCATCTCCGCCTGGACAACTTGGTGGGAATTTGGCAACTCTCAGCCCCTACTACAACCCCAACTCCAGTAGTAGTAGTAGTAGTAGTCCATATGTGAAAATCAAATCGGAAGCCACTTACCCTGTATACACAGCAGACCATCAGAATAGTACAACAAGTATGAGCCCACCAGGGGAAAACTGTCATTCATTAAGTTCCGGAACCGGAAACTGCTACGGTCAGTCCAGTAGTCCCATGACTCTCGAAAACAACTCGTACAACAACGGGATGACGTATGCAACAACGGCAGACTATCATCATTCCACTGGAGGAATGCATCAACAACCACCAACAATGCATGGTGGACTTGTTGCTACCAAATATCCCTACGGGGGACAAATCTCACCGCCATCCACACCGGAAAACAATTCTCCCTTGTATTTTTACCCACAGCATTCATATCCGAGCAATCTATTTCCCCAACATCATCGGAACTATTCTCATTTGATGCAGCCCACTAAAATTTTGACACCACCATCCTCTCCTCATCTATGCAACCAGTCTGGGATGAATGGGGAGAGTGGAAGTTTAAATGCACCTACTTCTAATTACATGGTTTCTAATACTGTTAGTATGGGGAATGTCAATTCCACGGGCATAACACCACAGCCGTATTCCATGTCAATTTTGATGGGAAACACAGTAACTCCAACTACAACTATTGGTAGTGGCAGTGCTGTGGCTCTGAATGAAACGAACGTGCCTACTAAAAGAGGAAGAAATGGTGCGCAAACGAATGCTCCGCCCAAGCAACGTAGGAGAAGGAATTGGACGAGACGAAAAGTGATTGTGCACACATGCTCCCAACCTGGCTGCTCAAAGACGTACACCAAGTCATCCCATTTGAAGGCGCATTTGAGGACGCACACGGGTGAGAAACCATACCAGTGCAATTGGAAGGGTTGTGGATGGAGGTTTGCTAGGTCGGATGAGTTGACCAGACATTATAGGAAGCATACGGGAGATAGGCCCTTTCAATGTAGACTGTGTGAGCGGGCTTTTTCTAGGTCCGATCATTTGTCTTTGCATATGAAACGGCATTTAAGTTTATAAAATGGGATATGGGGTGGTTAGTTATTCGTTAGTTATAAAGTAATTATTTGTTACTTTGCTCACAGTGTAAAGGGGTGATGAAAGAATGGATTTTTTAGGTGTAAAAGTGTTTGCATATAGTGTACAAAGTATATTGTAGGTTATTGTGTGATTTTTTTGTATGGACGATTGATGTTGACTCCAGTGGTAAAAATGTTAGTTAGTTAGTAAGTTAGCAGTATAGAATGCCAATGCATTATGTATGGATCTCCATGAAACAACAGCGTTGCGTATGTAGACACTTTGGAATTGGCAAAACCCCATTTACACAACATGTCATGTAGCTACAAATCATTTGCAAAAAGCTATAATGACCGAACTGGAATTTACATGTTGTTGGTAGCTAGACTGGATAGACATTGTTTAGGACTCCTTGTTTTGTTTCGCTCATCGTCAAGCAAAGGTGGATTCTAGTTAGTTAGACGGTACCAACAAGCAATACACACTCATAAAAAATGTTAAATCTTTTTTGTATCCCAGTTTTGACTTTCATGATCATTTTTTACAAGACTACAAACTGACTGTGGCCTTTGGCAGTTTTGCCAATCTAACTAACTTGTGGACCACCTATAACTCTAGACTGGTATCTAATACATAGTCAGGCAGACTCTGTGGAGATGAGTTAATTCTTTTTCAGTTGTATACACAAGAGCTCATAATGCGAAAATAATAATAGAGTTGTCTTGTGGACACTTCCTCTATATTCCTAATTGTTTTTTCCTCATGAGCACGTTGGCTGCGTAATAATTTGACCTACGTATCCCAACAGAGAATCATGAAACTTATGTCTTCCTAAGGCTTTTTTCACCCGTAAGTGCATTTTCCGAGGTCGTTGAAAATCTCTAGTTAGTACCCATTTAGTAGGGCTGTTGCTCATTGGGTGTTCTCCCAAGGGCTCTCATTGTCTCGTACGTTTTCCTTACTTTAGTTAGTTAGTTAGCCGGTGTCAACTTTTTTCCCCACCATTTTTTGCTGTGTGTGTAGTGTACTTGACTTGTTTTCTCGCCTTTTTGTATGTTATAGTTAGGGTTAGAAGTGTAGTTCATATTGTAGTGCCAGAACTTTTACAAGGGATGGATTTAAAGTAAGACTTTTGTAAATTTCAAGTGCACCACGCATAAGTATATTGTAATTTGTAGATTGCCAATCATGTAAGTATCTATATATGTGTACGTAGAGTACTTTATGTTCACTGATTTATTGAATCGGATGAGAATTGCTCGAACAATCAAATTGTAAATAGCATTTATTTAGTATTTGGAGATATTATATAGGTGTGTAAATTGCGCATGAATTGATATTTTTAGATAAAAATTGCAGGCTAGACTTATTTTGTATCGCAAAAATATGTGTGGCCAGTTGTTAGTATAAATAATGGTCATAAATTGTAGAATATTGTAATGACTGACTGTACGCGTTGACTCCCTGCTGTAAAAAAGACTTGTGTAAACATTAATTAGGTGGTATCTCTTATTCTATCGGACTGTTTTTCAAATATATGTAAAATTTCTGACCTTTTCTCTTCTTCATCTAGTAAGTTTACAGCTGTACATTTTATCTCCTTTCTATTTCCGACTATAGTTGTAGGCTGGAGCGTACTCTTATTTTTCTTCCAGTCAGCTTTAATTGTGTTTTAGTTCCGTCAGTTAGTTAGTTGGTAATGATATGATACGGTTATGAGTGCCTTTTTGTAGCTTTAACATGGGAGGATCAAAAATGATATTAATATGTTGTTCCCATGATGTTCTCTACACTATGATGATGGATTCTTGAAGTCTTATAAAAGATTCGACAATGCAATATTACTCATGGGAATCTCATTTTTTTCCTGTTACTATTATATATTTTTTACATATTGCATATTTTGAGCCAACTTCTTGTGTAATTAGTTTTGATGAAATAAAAAATGAAACAAATCTCCCTTCTGTGTATGACTTTCTGCAAAAAATTTAGCAAAAAAACGTAGCTATCCCATAACTGACTATGATCCTCTTCTCATATACAAATACATTAGTTAATATTCATAAAAACGTCAATTACTCACGATACTTGCCAAATTCCAAGACACAATCTCTATTTATGTGAAGTACATGGATATTACAAAACGCTTGGCGAGTCATTCTCGTATGACAGTAACAAGAATAAGGTCAAATCGCCAGTCTATATGGCTCTAGTGTGAGGACTAAAAAAATAAATAATAACTACAAAACAGCGCCCACACATGTGTCAACAGTGATTGATGGTAAAAAGAACTATATGACTACAATGACGACGTGTAAACTCACTCAATACGCATACATTTATATTTCACAGAAGAGAATCTTTAGTCCAAACTAAAAGCATAACTAACTTCCCAATCTTAAAGCCACAGAGAGGATTGGACTGTCCATGTGTACTATGCGAACAACATACATATATAGATCGCCCTGTACATTTCACTTATACACATGCAACTTTTTTGTTTCCATTTAATTGCCGGTGGCAAAATTGTTCACAGGTTTATTTGTGTATACTATAGCACTACAATACACATGGTAGTGAAATGTGGCTGTATGACACCCACGCACAAGGGGAAACATTATTGAGCCACAATGTCCAATCACAATGCTTCAAATCGTAAATCATGATTCGATGATAAGCTGCAGAAAAACGTAAAAGGGAAACGTTTGTTGCTCAAATGTACATATAGTGTTATGTTTGCAGTACTGGTCAATGTTGAAGGCTTTCATTTGGTTAGTCAGTCAATGTGTACAAGAATGAATTGAAAATTATGTGAAGGAACAAAGACAACTTATGGATGAAAGAAAAGTGAAGGGGATAGGTAGTTAGTTTATAGTCAGTCAGTCAGTAGTAAGTTAAGTACCATGCAGTCAGTGGTCAACTAACTAACTAACTAACTGGCAATGCATATTGAAGTACAAAATCTGTAAGAAGAGGAGATAGTTTAGTTATAGTTAGACCGACAGGAGTTAAATAGGATTGATTTTTTCCATAGAAGAGTTGGGACCGTAGATTTATTGCAAGAATAGAGTGATTGTGACTGTGATGCTATGAAATTGCAAAAAAAATTATTGAGAGCAATATTAACTATAAGTTAGCTATTGGAGTATAATGATCGCTTATGAATATGATTTTTTTTGTGAAGGACAAAACGACCACATAATGTGTCATTCTAAATATGAGATACACATGCATGTAATTGTGATTGCAACACTCAATTAAACGATGCAGTTTTTTATGGTTTAGTCTTTTATAATCTGAACGGGAAGATCCCAAGGCCTAACTGTGACTGTGACCTTTGAAAAAAGTGTTATTTTTTTTAAAACAGAACCAAATTTGAAAGATTTGGTCAGTGCATGATTTTTTTCTGATTTATTGAGACAGTGTAACTACTACTGCAGGAAATTATATTCATGATGAATGAACAGCGTTTGATTTCCTTTTGCGCTGAAATCTTAATTGGATAAAACATGATCTTCTTATCATTTTTAGTTAAATCAACTATTGCATCTTCAAATCAGATCTACCAGCATTTGGTCTAAATTCCTTCCAGCTACGTAATCCTAGTTTTACTGTATTCTTGTGCTACAAAGTAAAATTGGGCACGAGAACAAGACATGTTATACAAAGTAAACTAATTGGAGGCCATAAAGTAATGACTTGGGGTTATGTAAATGCTAATTAAATTACAGTCTGTGGTCAACTTCTGGTATAAATAACTTGATCTCAATCAAACTCCAGTCTGCCCATTCGTTTCGTATATGGATGCATGCGGAATGTCTCAATGCTACATTCTTCCTTTAATAGTTACAATTCCAATGTCTGTCTGCCTGCACACAATTGTGATTGTAAACCTAGCTTACCAATTAAACTAACCACATAAACTTTTCTGTAGTCTTAATGAACCAAAGATACTAATTAAAAGGAAAAACCAAATGACCCAAGTATTCTAAATATGGAAGCATGTGGAGAAAATATTCCCCTAAGCATAGCAGTTGTTTTACATCATATCATCATTGATAAGAAACCGAGAAAATGGATTGAATGAAAGAAAACAACAGACGAAATCGGATATGGTGTTTTTTGAATACACGTACTGCCACTATCATTTTACCTTGCAACTATAACCAGCAAAAGTAACTGTATGAAAGCTAATGCACCCGAAGGAACTGTTCTGAATGAGAACCCAGTACAAAATTAGATTCACACATTAATACAAATGTGACTTTAGAGTGCGCCCAGCTGGCTTCCCAAACGTGTGAAATGTGAGAACATGAATGGATTATTTTTTTAGCCACTCGTTGAAGAGCTCCTTTAATTTAATTTTGTGAATGAAATGCCTAACCAGCTTTTTAGTGTGTATTCACTGGCACTAATACCAAAAAAAAAAAAAAATCTTCTGTATCACAATACACACACGTAAATAGACAAATGTGATTAAACAGTTGAAATAATTATAGTTTCCAGCTACGCAGTATATTATTTGTACACGACAAGTAATGCTCCAAGAAATAGCTAAAGAAAGCTGTACACATGAAAAAAATATATGGCGAGAAAGGTGTTTATGTCTTGTTCTCGCATTCTATGATTTTATATAGACTCGGACTGAAACCAGTGCCCATTAAGACATAGAACGTAATCATCCTCCTCATAAATCTGTCGGAATCAAGTGTTGAGCACATTAATTCCCATGTGCAGTCATTTCCCTTGTTGTGTACAGTATTTAAACATGGTGAGAAAAAATATATATAGTTAGTTAGTTTGTTTGTTAGTTAGTGAGTGACGATCTGGCTTTTTATGTGCACTACAGCAATGCACATAAATACTGGACAGGATGGCCTGTGTTTTTACATAAACTGTATATCACGTATAAGTAACTAGGAAAACATCAATATTTGAATGTGTCAGAGCTTTCTGGTAAAAATCTGCAGATTTTACATATAGTTATATTCTCAGTCAGTTTCTAGTTCCAGTTTATTTTCGTGTATAGTAAAAGCGTTGCTATGCAATGAGACGGACATAACGGGCGGACTTTTTTGCTATATTTTAATAGAATTTGAAATTTCAATCGCAAAAGACTCAAAAAAATTACAGTTTGAAAAAAAAATCTCATCATTAGTACAATGTTCCTTTACCTCATCAAGGTAGTTAGAAGAATTCCTTATATAGATGTGACTTGTTCATTATTTTCAGACATTAAAAGGAGACGTAACTTGAAGGACTTGAAAGCGCTTTGTGTGTATCTTTTGTTTCGGTGTCACAGAAAATGCAAGTCTCAGTGCACACACATCATTATCTTTTTATTGGAGGATTTGGCTTTTAAGGAAGTTATTTCTTAAAGGGAAAACAATGCTCACCCAAGAAAAACATGTTTTCATCAACTAGTAGCATTAGACCGTGCTCTTGATTGCTTATGTAGTGAAAAGTATGTTCATTTTTTCCTTAATATGTAAGTTCAGTGAGTGGCCTACAAAAAACTAACTGTGATAATCAAGACGTCCACACACAATGTTTTCCGTGGTAATCAGATGAGTTGTCATTTGATTGCACACAGTGGTGCTGGGAACACCCAGAAGCCTTTTCCAAATGCATTGTTTACATAGGGATAAAAAAAATGTGATGCAGGTCAATTAAGACCTGGGGTTTCAATTTATGCGGGAGGTGCCAACAACAAAAAGTTTAGTACTAACTAACTAACTAACTAACTAACTATTGGATTCAAGAAGGGTGGTCACAGTTTCAGAGAAAGTCAGGTGCACAGTTTTTCCTTCAGTTGATTTCAATCACGTTTGTTATGACCATTCTTTTTTCACCTACTTGAAGACAGCTATACTAAAGAACCTGAAGATAATGGCTATTCGCACACTGGTATTTACTACAGCTATAGACAAAATTAAATTTTTGGTTAACAAGATGCCTTTAGTGAAAAAAGAATTAGGAATATTCATAGCTGGTTCCCCATTGAATTCAATTTCGATACATGCCACATGATTTTGGAAGCTAGAGTGTAGTCTGGTAATAAATTGAGAAAATAATATTCCCTTGTATCTTGGGAAATAGGAGCAAGCTTCATGAAGAAAATTAAAAAGCTTTAGCATCACTGGCTAAAATAGCCTGTAGGAGCTATAACACTAGCGTATTGCATACAACAGAGTGAGTTATGGACTATGGTCAAATATTATTGGATTCAGTGAGCACCTGAATGTAAAGCAATTTGTATTAGTTTCAATTATGTGCCTCAAGGGTGTATTCACACTTGAAAGCTAATTCTTGTAAATTCTTTCACTGCTTTGTATTCACATTTGAATGAAATCTCCCCAGGATTTATAACAAACTTAGCTTATAAAACGTTCATTCAAAAGTAATATTCACTGTACGTACATATTTAATAGTTAGTTAGTTAGTTTCCCTTTGTCCCAATGAACTGAAACATGTGGTTCAACTTGTTTTAATAACTCTATGTCACTTTTTTTTAGTATGGAATGAAACGGGGAGCATTCCTATCCTAATGGGTACAATTTATTGGTACGTAATGATCATGTAATGACAATGATAATGGACCTTTAAAAAATAAGGTTGAAAAAGTGTAAAGGCCCCCCGCTCTGGCCTCTTCATCTTTCGATTACAAAAGGTGATGACGAGAAAGCTTATCCATCAAAAGTAATTTTCCATCTCAACACACTTGCCTCATCATGCATGAGGCATGAGGGGAAATCTATTCACCTTGTTCTTGTTTTGACGATCCGTCATATTAACCATTGCGTGACTGGTCCATTATTCCCTCTTTATAGAAAACAACGTGTAAACCACATGGTCAGTTCAACGATAACACAAACTTATCCAAACATCACGCTGGATTTTTAATTCCAAAAACCAAGGGTTAGTTGAGTCTGTCAGTCACACTTTCCTGTACTATTAAAGTTATCTTAGGTCATCTTCAAATGCATTGTAAGAATAATTTGACACTATAAGGTATTTTAAATTTTAAATTTTTTTCTTTCGTGCTATAGCTGATTTTTAAATTGCAATTGTAGACGCTATGTATAAAATTATTGAAAAATACATGCTATTCTTTTTCTCAGAATGGTAAACTTGGATGTCATTCACACACATTTGCACATCAAAAATTTTACTATTACTACCAAATATAAACAGTTCTATGTAGCTCAAACGTGGAAGTGTGAAGTTATCTCTTCGAATATATACTCCTGTGCGCCAAGGTATGTAACTAACTAACCCACCATAATCAAGACAACTAATTTTCGATGAAAAATGTACACAAAGGTCAATTTGTAGCCACCTGTGCTGCATTTACATACCTCATTAGTTAAATAACTCGTACCCATGAGCATAACAATGGTTCCTCTCCCAATCTAGCCCCGTTCTACCAGAAAATGAAGGTTAATTTGGTTAGATGGGTCATCACAAGTTCCATCATGATTATTCCCCTGATCAGATGTGACACATACACACAGAACATGGTTAACTGCACGCCATGGAAGCATGATTCAGTCGCCCGGAATGGGAATGTGAGTGTCCGTTCCCCAAGTTTAACTAGCTCATTCAATCTCTCACTAAACTATCTAACTACAAGCTGAGGCTAGGATCTGAGAATCCATTATTCTTCCATCTCTGATGAGCATGATTAGTTTGTTAGAAGTATTATTATTATTGTTATGATTTTGAGTGGAATCAGACATGAGTCTATGGTTCCCTGTGTGCAGCCCACTTAAGGACTCACTTTTTTATCAGCTCATGTAAGTAGAGAACAAATTGATCTATTCCTTTGTTCAAGTGGACTGGGGTTTGAACACAGCTCATTGTTTTATCCGTGATCCTAATGGGATGATCCAGAACTTGGTGACCCCGTTGAACTGGACTGCAGGTGAGTTTGAAGGCAAACGCCCGCTCTGTATGCAGGCACAGGACAAGACACACGAGGCTTGGACTTTGGCACTCCAGGTGGAGAAAATCAAACCACTGCTTTGTAATCATTGTGTATTCACCATTATCAAATTATTGTTGTATTTGTTTAGATTTGATGTGCTCTGCTGATACTACACTTGTTCCAGTTATAGTTAAGGAATCAATGGAGTCGTTCTGAGTGCATATGGGACGAGTAAAGATTGAAATTATAGTAAATGCCTCCCAGAGTGAGAACACAACCTTATTAGTTAGTTCTTACTTGTAAATGGGAGAAAAAGCGTAACAATAGAGTTAGTGTCCATCATCTGAACAAGGGTGTACTTATTGGAAAGGAACTTGTTTTCACAATAACTAAATGCATAGGTAATCTGTGATGCTCCAGCAGATAATATTGAGAGCAGTAAGTCACACAAGTCATCCTCTTTAGCTAGTCTAAACTATTACCATTAGATGAGTGAGTGTACTTTTCGTAAGGTTACAAATGCTCAGACATGTTTTTCACTTTTTCAATAATGCATTATTTTGCTGGGTCATCCCAAATGGTTTGTTGGGCAACGCATATTTCATGTTTGTTTCAGTCGGTCTCCTGTCAGCTTTAGTTTACAATGTGATAGTATTTTGACAGCCATTGTTGAAGCTTTTCTAACTCTGTATGGTAGGAATTGCTAATTTTGAAGAAAAACCAGTCAAAGAGCCCAAGAATTGTCAGTAAGTATTAAGCTTTTTATGCACAGTGGATTATGATGATTAGTTTTGTGCGAATCAAGGTATCATGCATATTAAGTAGGCAAAATGACGATGCCTCACCTTAGTCATTTTCTCTTGTTCTAACTTACTTACTACAAACAATAAAACTCATCGCATTATAATATGGTGTGTACGGTACGCTGCTCCACTAATGTATGGCTTTCCCTTTTGGTGCAATTTATTCCTTTTGAGGCAACTGATTTTGTCCAAGTTTATGGCTTGTGACTGTATAAAAAAATCCATAGGTCACCGCACCATACTATTAGGGGGAGCACATTAGATGAGACATAAAATGCATGAACAATTTTTATGATTATCATATGAAAGCGTGGTTTTCCCAAAAATGAGATGCCACAAGGAGTCATTAGTACTAGTTCGATATGGATGAAATGGCTCGTGCTCTATATTTTGGGCTCAATACGTACCCCATAATTAAAGAATAAAAACTGTCAAATATGGTTTGTTTACTTAACTTTAAATATTACTCTACTAGGATTAAGGAAATGGGAGACAGTAATGCATCTCTGACTCACGAGTCCAAACTACTTACTACTACTAAATCCTTACTAACTAAAATTTTTTCATTTTTCTTACCAGGGATACATTAAATTCTCATATAAAGCATTCATTCATTCATACTGAAACGGAAATACGCTTAGCACACGCCAACCTGACATTCAGTTTACAAACTGAACTCTACATCATTTCGATAAAAACCTAAGACGATATTTATTTTTGAACTTGTGCAATTTAGATACAGTATTTTTAGACTCTAGTTGCATACTAATTCTTATCTTACATAAAGAATGCGAGTAAAACTAATGAATGCCAACTATTTTTATGTGCCTAATATGTGACCACAAGTACCATAATTTTTAGTTCTCAAGTCACCCTCATGTATAGTCAGTTGGACAAGCTGGTAACTAACAAACTCTGTCTGTATATTTAGACTTGACTTGTTAGTTTGAGGTGAGCAACATGGCACGATAATGAATATCTCAAACTTGGGTCATAAAATAGGATAGAATGGTCATTTAGTCTCCATGCTGCCGCCAACAGCCACTTGGTGGTTGGCTGCTCCAACAAGACAGCAAGTGATAGAGTTGTCTTGTTAAATTTCAATTTCTTCCTAGTCGGGCAGTTAGTTAGTTAGTTAGTTAGTAGTAACGGCTTATATCCCCAAGACAATGTCTTGTCGAGATTCACATCCTGCCTGTTCCATAGAGTACAAAATGGACCACCAGTTATAGTTACCATATCATGGACTATAGATTCCACGTCTTGGTAACTAAACTAACTAAATGACTCGAGAGTCACAATAAAATAAGGAGTCATAAACCAACTACTGCTATCATCATTATCATTACATTTAAAGCGAGTACGTGGGGATTGTGTGTTTATTTATTTCACGATTATGACTTTTCTTTTCTGTCCGAGCCTTAGTGTTGACAGCCTGAACTGTGTAAAAGTCACATTTCTATTATTTTTTTACAAGCTTATGGTAGTTGGACAGGAATAGCTTGGATTTTAGTTGGCTCCCATGGATTTTAAGAATACAGGGCTTTTCCCGGTCAATAATGTTGTGAGGAGTCAATTTTTTAGCTCCATGAAATGTGATTATGTTTTTTTTTATTACAATAATTTTATGAAAATCAATGGAGAAATTTTTTGCAGATTTTGGTGAATTGCACAAATTTTTTGGATACAAAAATGAGAAAACCATGATATATGTAAATTTTCATTTGTATGGTTCAAAAACGTCAGAAAAACAGTTCACCTACATCCAGCAATAGACGTTCAGTAAGAAAGCTTAACAAAGGTAAAAAATGGAGCGGACTGGAGATAATTACAATGGGAAAGGATAAAGCACACCGACATATAGTAGACCTGTTTTGATTAGACCAGTCATTTTTGTTTTTATCTCCTCCAGGGTTTGCGTCTTGCTCACTTATCTTTCACGACAGCTCAAGATTTAGCTGATGTGGTTTAATTTTTTTCCTCTCAAATGCTACACAAACTGACTAACTAACCAACGATACGCATACCAAGAATCGTCCCATCTAGCTAACCCGACTTGTAAATTTTATTCTCTTTTAATTCCATTCCAAAGGCCCGACATTTAAGGATTTGGGATCACGGGCAAACACAAAAGATGCATTAAATGCCTCCAGGTGCTCTATGATAATAGAGATCACTTTTTCATTCAAATGATCATTCACCCATGGTTAGTAGCTTCATATTTAGTAGCAAGGGAACACATTTCCTGAAATTTTAACGTATTATTACTGGAACAGTGCAAGTTTGAAATTCTTCATACAGATTTACTAACAAGGCATCCAGCCATCCATCAAACATGGGGTACATGAGTCAAAAATCCAGCTGGAGGAAAGGAACACGACAAGATGTGAAAATACTTGAGAAAGTACTTTACGAATGTAAGAGCTACACCATAATAAAGTTTAAAAAGACATGGCCAAAGAATTTCACTTAATTGTATAATATTGTACACAAAGTAGGACACCAACAGTCCATTTCATTTGTCCTTACGTGCGTGTCACCTTTTATTGACCCTTGCTCTCTTCTCAACTAATTCCAGACTCACTCATTTTTTTCCATGTTGTGTACAAAAAACTTAATCACTAATAGATAAGCTTCAAGTACACATTTGCGGAATGTGTTGTTTTCCCACTTGGACTGGCGTTTAGACGTGTGCTAATCATTTGTAGAGAGCACTAGCCACAAAATACGATAACTACTACGGGATGAAAATTTTGTCAGCTACAGTTAGCATTGATCATTACATGCGCTATAATATTATGAGACTGGTTGTCACAATTATTTTTTGTGATACAAAATTTGTTAGTTTCCCACATTATGCTATGTGTAAACTTATTGATCAGATTAACTCTTTAGCTCCATTCTCCGTTAAAACGCAACTACAGGCGCCGCACAGACAAAAAATCTAGTTATAACTCTCCTCACTTAGAATTTTTTTTATAAAAACAGTTACATGGCGTGCAAAACACGTAATACTTCAATTATTTGACCATCTTCTAAAGGCTCAAATGCTCAAAGCATACTATGTTTTAAAAAACACAAGAACCACTCTGTGGATCAATACGAATAGTATGAAAACTTTGATCTCTCACATTCATCAAGATTCCGAATAATTTAGGGCGGTCCTGAAAATTCCACGTATACATATTAAATGTTACATTCTAACCATCATATCACCGCGTCTCCTTCAAAATATTCCCATACTCTTCACAATGTGAACTGTACAGATAATCATCTAATTCCAGCTACTGTAAAACAATACTCATCTCGATGACTGCATTATTATGATGTAATAAATATTACATTATGAAAAATGTGATTGACTATGTCAAAACACAAATAGTTAGAATCCATTGGCTCTGCTCACTCTAACTAAACCGGTACACAAACAAACAATAATGACACCTGTCATCCCTGAAATTAAAAGACTCTTAAACATGCCCGCTGAAAGTCTGGACAAATATACCGTTCTAAACTAACTAAACATCATAACATTATTGTACAAGGCACAATGTGTACAGGTAAAAACGCTTGTCAAACCAAATAGTGAATAAGAGTGGCACAAATCATAGAGTAACTGAAATGGATAAGCTTTTTCCCCTGCGTTGACCCTTCACACAAAAAGATAAAGGAACAATAATGACATAATCTCCTTTACGTGGAATTAACTAGAGGGTGTAATGCGGACAAGAAAACAAGTGATTTTTTCCCCTCCAGATATTAGTGCATTCAGAAATGGATCCCTTTTTTTTCTTGCCTTTAAATCAAAAGTGGACAACCTATGATAAGTCGTTCTTTAATCTTGATAGGAAATCAAACTGTGACTATTGTGAGCTTAGTAAGTCACTTGTGGGCAAGTTGTACCGCCCAATCATTAAAATCCGACATCTATCTTGGTTATCTAGAATCTTTTCCCAAAAAATATCTTCCACCTTCCTTTAATCGCTGCATATTCAGTTCATAATGTCTGTATAAAAAAAGGAACCCAAAGGGGGGAAATTGTAGTAGCTCACATCTTATTGTTTCAACTTGAACTGTCATTAAACTGTGCACTGCCCAATTTATCATGAAGAGCCCTATTATTGTGACCAACCGATATATTTATAGTTAGTATTTGTTTTGGAGTTGAAAAATGTGGCTAAACCGATCACTTTCAAACTAGACACGTTCAGTTTACGTTTAGTTAGAGTGAACTTTTGTTTTACAATCTGAGAATGAGTATGGAGTATGTAGTACTACAAAGTACAAAGTTTGTTTGTGGAAACAACGGATTTGACACTTTTGTAAACTTCCCTTTTTAGTTAGTTTGACAAACTTGAGAATATTCCGTATTTACGGAAAGCGGTACTTTGAACGGGCACAAAGTAAGTAAGACAGTGTATGTGGGAATTGTGCAAACAAAAAAGACAATTGGGTAAGTTCATTTGTTTCAAGAAAATCAATGCACAATAGCGTGGTGAAAATGTCAAATTGGAAGATTTGAACGACAACGTAGATTTTCTTGTAAAAGTATAAGGTGCGTGTTGAGCTGACATTCACTGATGTAAAATTGTAAGCCGGATGTTTCATGTTGTTTGTGGGATTTGGACGCCGCTCAACGTGTTGCACAAATTTTTTTTCTGGTCGCTTTCATAATAAGGAAGAATGAGTAGGGGCTGTAATATACATATGAAGAACAGACTTGATGACACTTTAGTAACTTAGAAGAAACAATAAAAATCCTTTAAATGAATAAAAACAATGGCGTTTGTCTGTATTTGTATCAAGTTGCATTAAACGAATTTTAACTATGCGAACAAAAAAAGCGTCATAATGTACCATGAGGCCAGAAATTATCTGTTTGTGGTCAATTTGGTTTCACGCACCATTAGTGAGCCAGTAAGGATGGAGTGAGCCATTTCCTTGTAATCATTTTAAAGACCAGTTCCGCTCCTTTTTTTATTTCTCGGTCAATTGCAACTGAATGTGATACGAAAGCTCAAACACAAGTCCCCGTCTTCATTGTCATTTTGGTTGAAAAAAACTGACTAATATACTAAAAGTGTCTTCAAAATTCCATACACTTCCAGTGTTTTACGCATTGTATCATTACAGAACAAAAAATCCGATGACAGCTACGCTTTGCAGTGAAGTTTACTGAAGGAATGGTAGCCGACTAACTAAAATTTACAGTTATTTTTTCAGGAATCCCCAATAAACACGTTTCTTGGTGTTTATGTCAGGCAAAAAACTTCCAATGCATTTCTAATTCTAACAAAGTCACCTAATGCTATAACAATATTATTTTTACAAACCACTCTATCTCCCATTCAGTTCCCTTACATGCTAAAAAGATTTCCCCGTGAGAACTTTTACTTCTCCCCCTGCTAAATCCACACTCTAACAATAACTATTAAAAGCATAAAAAACAGAATTCAATGCAGATTTAGGAAATAACAATACATTTCATCCTACAGGTGTTTATCATCTCCATTCACACAAGTTTCGTAGGTGAATGGTAAAGAGTGACTCTAGTACATGTGTTTAATAATATCCATCTCGCATCGTTTCACATCCGCTAAAAAAAGGCCACACCTTGGATGCCGTTCAAAACATATTGCTATATCCGTTGCAAACATCGACCGACTCATTGTGTTGTTGGCTACTAGCTTACTAACTTATGGATGCACGATGCAGTGAGTTATAGTTAGTAAGTTATTAGTAGAACTTTATCAACCAACCAAGTGTTTACAGCCAAAGACTTTGGTTCTAATTTTCTTCACAATGTGTGCAACCCATACACGGTGTCTTGCAAACAAGGAAAGCTTTTTTACGGCTACAATATGCATTATGAACTAGAGTCAAAGTGTGGTGGCCGGGTTAACGACTTGGTATTTAACTTTCTTACGGTGACGACGAAACGGAAGTGCCCTCATCATCATTCAGACGGAATGTCATTATGGAAAGTATAGGGACAGGATTTGCGTTCATTTAAACATTTATGCGCCTTCCCATGCATGTAGTTGGTTAGTTGAGAGAGGGGAGAAATACAGAGGGTTTGTTTTCTTGCCTGATAATAATTTTTGTCTAATATTGGTTCAGAAAAACATGGCTTTACGATTTTTTCAATCCAAAGATGACTCGTGTGAGTGTGAACATATAGCATTGTAAGCTGAGAGTAGAAAAACAGCTATGTGAAACTGTGGGCTTTAATATATGTGCATCCAGTTTTATGCAAAATGTATAGAAATTATAAGAATGCTTATTAGCCAAAAGGAAAGGGGTCTTTAGACTGGTCAGCTCAATTATAGACTTTATTTATCACCCAAAAGCCATGCATAATAGGTGTCCCTCATTAATTTTTCCACTCATTTGGTCATTTAATGTGTGTGTGTTGAAGACGAGTCCTTGTTAAGGTAAAAAGGTTACCCCTAAAACATGTAATTGTGGTTTTAACGAAAAAGTACAAATCTACATTGTCAGGGAACATGCAGAATTGAAAAATAAAACTAGTCACAACATAATAATTAATCATGAAATAATTGTTTAGAGATTATTCTTTTCCAAAAATGGACTCAAAGTGTTTTCAAGATTTATGCAAAGCATAACATTTCTGGAGAGTGGACCCGATGAGCTTTACATGCGTAAAATTCATTTAGTTGTTTTAAACATAACTTGAGCGTCTCGTGCATTCATTATGCTACAGATTATATGTATATGTACATTGGCTGGCTTGACAACAAGCTGTTTGGGAACTCCGATTTTCAACTTATTGCCTCGTAGAGACGCTTGCTGTCTCCTCTTTATATTTTCTGTTATTTTGCCTCCATGAAAGAAGCAAAGTAAGTCTTTTTTTACATAGACGCCGAATGCAATTTTTGTGACACAGAAATTAAAACAGACTACAAATAATACAGATCCGGTTTTCGTGCCAGTAAAGGAGAATACTTCTCAAACGAATAAAAAAAATCCTCTTTAAGTTTTCAAGTGAGTTCTGTTACGCCAAACAATAATAATAAACAACCCGTGTTTTTGAATCATAGAAATTATCAGCTTAAAACGATATTTATGAGCTGTCTTTAGCGGTTTTATTATGAATACATTTGTATACTTGGCATGTTAATTCCATCCACTGTTGCATGCATGCATACTAATTAGAAACCATTTACAGGGAGTATTATTTGCTGATTTCCCTTGTAATCTTCTGCCTGAGCCTGAGAACAACAGTCTGCATGTCCAAAGCCCATCCAACATATTAGTTGCCACTATCCAGCCTTGGCAAAAGGAGTCCTCGTTTAATTTATGAATCTTATGGTGTCTTTTGCCTGAATACGAAGCAGCTGACTTAATGAGCTACTTAAAAACATTGGCAGGTCAACTTGGCACTTCATCTAACCCAAAGTCTGCAATCATATCACCTGATGACCTTTTAAGGCTACTTAAACTCATCACAATGAAGGGGGGAAACCGCTCTCATTACAGTTTGCATTATTACTCTAATACAATCTTGGGATGCCGCATCCAGTATAAAAGATCACGTTTCAAGCATAAATTCCTTCAAGTTTAGCATCATGTCAAATTTAAACTTTAAATGCTCATTGCTTTGGAAATTTGAACACCCATTTATCATATAACATACATGCATACACACCAAGGAAACGGACTCTATATTCCGTATACTGCTGCAAACAAACTATAAATGAACAAACTTTACATTTCACTTTCCCTTTCCAATTTCTTTTCTATCTGGCTACTTAAAATTGCACAAAAACAAAAATACAGCCACTCTTTTATATTCCTAAAGCTAACTTCTACCACACAATTTAAATGTTTTGCTGTAAGTATAGTTCGCTTAAGCTCAAAGCGGGAACTTGTGTTCTTTAAATCTAGTTAGTTAGTTAGTTACAGAAAAAGCAATTGATTTTTTCCTAGAGTGAAAAAAATCCCGTTTCATTAACAAAGTTAGTTTCTTCACGCCACAGATTGAATTAGATGTGACCCCTATGAGAGTTCATATGTGGAGGTGGCTCCTTAATAAAAAGTGGGAACCTAATTGATGGTATCATTGTCAGCCCAATAGAAATGTTGGCCTCAGTCAGGCTGATCAAAATATTAGTACTAAAGAGTCCAGACAGGTCTTCACCACACGTCAAATTATTATTGAGTAAATGGTCTAAGGCTCAAGCCCATTTTACCATGGTTGATAAGAACACTAGAAGAAAATAAATAATCAAATTCCATTAAGACTAACGCCCAGTTTCACACAATGTACAGTGGTGGTATAGGTAGGTAATCTAATCCCATAATTCCTTAAAGTGGTGAATAAAAAATTATCCAGGCCTTCCAATCCATTCAGTATTCAACTAACTAACTAACTGACTGAGTACGACTAACTGACTTTCTTTCCTCTTAATAAACATGCATGAATTAGTTTTTATACCGGGCCCGAAGAAGAGCGTCACAAAAATCATAAACTTGTACCGCCCTCACTTTTTAAACTAACTACCTTGTTCCCTTGCATTTTGTACGAGTGTCGATCCTATCAATTGATTGTAATAAGAAGACTTTGTACTTTTTCTACCTTTTTAGCACCGCATAATAATGACTGGAACGAGCCTTGTAACAAACAATACAATACAAAGTACATGTAGTCCTGGCTACTGGATTCGTAATTGTTTTATTTTTTTCAATAGCAATGACTGTTGATTAGTTAGTTAGTTCCTATGTGGCTTCCAGTGGATTTGCCGCCTTGTTTACAGAAGCCGCAAAAGGTTCTAACGAAAAACGGCTATAAACAATAAAATTGGAAATAGCAAGACTTTTTTGGTAGCAATGAGTTAGTTAACTACCTGCATACAAAACTGAATCTACGAAGCTAAGCTTTCTTCTATTTTGTCCAGTCAATTCACTGATAGTGGACAAGATAACTCAAGTTGCACTCCAAACTCATTTGAAAACTTATTTATTGCAATGCAATTAAGCTACTGTATTCCGAGACACTTTTTTTTGCTCAGATGGGAAGCGCCAGACAAAAGTGGATTGTTTGTACTCTGCATCCGCGACTCATTAACTAACTTGTATCATTTATTACTAATCTGGTACATATTGAGGAACACCTACTCCCCGGCTAACTACTAAATTAAATAGCTATTGCACTAGCTGCTTAGTCTTTTCGGCAACTTATGAAATCCAATCGTAGTTTGCTCAAGTTTTTGATGGGACTAGTGATAAAAGTAAGAAAGGTGGGGAGAAGAAAATATTTTTGACGCCCAAAATTCACACTTCGTCTCGTGTCGCGTAACACCGGTTTCCTTATCGGCTTCGTAAGATGAGAGCCACTTTATGCATTCGTTCACTTTTTTTGGCACTCATGCTCATTACACAATTGATGGACATATTCCAATTCAAAAATAGTTTTACCATTGTAGTTCAAATACCAACATTTTATTTGGAGCCCTTGAGAAATCGTATGCCATATACTTTGCTTTGGTTAAAATAGCTTTATGCTATATATCAGAATATGCGCAAAATATGGAACATGGACTTTGAACAGATTAAAAAAACAAGCTCTAAAAGTAATAATTCAGATATGTTTCAGCAATTTTTCAATCAAATGACAACTTTTTCCGCTGTATGAACAAACATCACAAAGTAGAAAAAAGTCGTTATAGGCACACACACACACTCAATATTCGATCAACAGTGCAAAGAATTGTCAACATGTAGTTTTATATGTTCGACTCTATTACAAGACAAACTTATCAAACATTCATGTACGACAAATATAAGTTTGCCAGGTTGAATAATGACTAATTCGTAAAACTTACCCACAGTCATGAATTGAAGTATGTATGTACGAACAAGCCAGAGTAATTTCTTTGGCCATTCAATTGTGACTTTTTGATCTGTAGGGACTCATCTCCTCCTTTGTCGTGACATGACGAAAAACTGTTCAACTCAACTCACTGTCTAAGCCCATAGTGAGTGCTTGTACGCGATCTGAGGATCTGATAAAGTCCAAGTAAGTACAGAAGCCCGAGTATGTTCCCCAGAAGTCAGATAATGCCAATGATATGTGGGCCAACAACGTGCCTCTGATCACAGGATGATGACTGGGAAGAAACTATAATTGAGAAAAAATTAACCTGGCTCCAGTCAATGTCATGATATAGAACTAACTAACTGTTGAGCTTAAGTCAATTGGTCCATCTTGAGCTCGGTAGGATCCCCCATTGTTCGCATAAGCATCATTTAAGCTTATTCCGATATTTCTGTAATGGATACATAACGTATATAGGGATGAGCAATAGTATAATCGTTCTTTGTGAATGATCAGGGGATTAGTGTGTGGTATGAACGAGGGTCATGTAAAAGAGATATAGATACAATTTATAAAAATGGTACATGAGTGATTCGTGATTAGTTTCAATTCAGATCAATGACCAGGGCAACTTTTCGACCATGGTGTCTCAACCATTTTTTCAAGATCGTAGATTATGTTTGTGCTCCCAGATGGGAACCTTAATGCAGTGTAATCGACTTGAAAATGATTACACACACGCATAGTTAGTTAGTTGGTTTGATATTGATATTGTCTCTCACATTTCCAATTTGCTTGCTATGTTTGTTTTTTACTGTGCTCAAATGATATGGACAGAAAGTTGCTACTGAATTGAACTCACCTACAAAAATGTATAGGATTTAATAGCTCACATGTCTAGCATTGAATTCATTCGTGATGAGAAAGACCAATTACTTTGTGAGTCCATTGCTTCCTGTGCAACCATTATTATTAATTTCTTTACACTGGGGTAATGGAGTGGAATACATTAAAGTTTGAGGCATTAACTTTCTGTATGTGGACTCGGCAGGTGAGCACACAGTCTATTATACTTATGTGCATGGACATGTTTAAATAGGTACTGGGAGCTCATTTCTGTTGAAAACAGAAAACAAAAGAAGATAAAATTTTGCTAGTATTTTTTGAATTCATACCTTCTTTTCATTCAGTTTGCTATGGTTACTCGTTACCTTAAATTACAGGTCAAACCAAAGGTTCGTCTGAATTAGCAATATAGAATTATTATTATTTTTAGCCTGAACGAAGTTCGAAAAAGCTAAAATTAAATACAACGCTCATTCTACTAGCCTTAAAATCTTACAAGGGAAAGCAAAATGAAATATTTATATCGTTTTGTGAAGCATGTGTGAGAACCAACACAAAAGTAATGTGTGCAATCACTCTTACAAACCTTTATTATACACACAATGACATTTTAGATTATCCAAATTTGTCATCAGCTCTTGGTATACTGTTATCCCTTGAATCCCTCTGATTGCTCCAATCTGTCATCCAAACTTGGCTCTTCAAAGGGTTCAAAAGAGTCTAAATGGCACAAGGATTACATTCATTCGAACCATTCACCCAAGACACTTTCCATTCCTATCCTGTCAAACTAAAAAACCTCAGATTAAACGATTAATCTTTGATTAAATACTTGTGATTTCGGGCCTTGATACAATTTGCATATTTGCCAACATTTCACACTTATACCTTTCGTTACTTTCATATTAACTAATTGAAGAAGTTAATTATTGCACAAACTTTCCATCCTAATTTAGGCGATTACATACAACGTTTCTTCCAATCTCAGATTGCAAAAACTTTTTTGAAATAGCGGTCGGAAGATCTATTCAATTTGCTTATCGCCGGCTTTAAACAAATAGCAAAAACGAACATGAGAATATAAAAAAGTCAAGGGAAAAACACTCATGGTTATCAATTGATAAAAACATAAGATACAGACGTAACTAACTAACTCTTCTTTTCATTTGGGAAAACCTTCATTGCGTAAGCTTCAAAAGGTGTTTAGTTTATAAAAAACATACACAAGAGGATTTGGTCAGCCTATATATGTTCAGTTTCCCCTCTCTATAGGATTACTTCTGTGTGGCTTTCAGTTTCGTTTGAACAGGGGCCCCTTTCCTTAATAGGCTGCACGCAGAGGAGTATCCTATTAATAATCCTTTTCATAATTGTACTAGCACTTGTCTAGAATGACGATGGTCATAATAATAACAAATGTACAGAACCCAAACTCTCACCGATCAAAAGACTCCGCTACTTTATCACTTTATATGCAAATCCATCCACATTTTTTCACCATTCGGTCTCAGTGTCTAAACTGTTGATCCCAGGATCCTATACTGAATTGCACTGACAGAGAATTTTGGAGTAATTTTAAAGTTTTTATTTGAAGAGTTGAAAAAAGAAAGCGAAAAAATTGTTTTCGGTTTGTTATTTTGTTGAATGATTGTTTTAGGTTTTCGTTCGATACACAACTACAGTACTTTTGCTAGTACTAAATATATTGCATATTTGGCGTCCAAAAGCCACAAAAGGTTTCTGGTTGAGTGCAATGATTTTTTAAATCAATGGGTCGTAATAACCCGGATTTAAAAGGAATAGTTAGTAGTACAAAATGAATGTAAATGATTTTATTTTCTGCTCAAGATTTATCGATCGAAAATGATTTACAGTTTTTAAACTGTAGGTGTTATAAACTACTTACTAGATATTCAGCGTACAAAAATATCATTGTGAACAGTCAAATGGTTCTTAAACAAGTCAAAATCGATTAACACTCACCCTAAAGAAATGCATACGAGCTTTCATATTCATTATTTATTGTCATTTGAGCATATAGGGAACCCGTTTGGGTAGCAGAGTTAAATATTTACGTGCCTTCATACAGCGGGAGGAAAAGCCTGCTCTTTATATATTGCGCGTTTACTCTTTTCCAATAGATTATATTTCCACTTAAGAAGGTAAAAATTATATTTCTCACCCAACTCATGTATGAATGAATGCACTCAAATTCTAGCTTTAATGACAATCATTAACTTCACAGCATAAAAAACAATCCTCGTGATCTTCGTGACTTCCTCGACATCAAAAAACAAAGTGGGTTTGCTATTGATTTATTAAGGGGCCCTTACCGACTGAAGGTGACATCAATAAGCTTTTGTTTGCATTGAGTGCTGTAGTCTGTGTATATTCACCAATTCAAATGTCAGTGTTATAGTTTGACCATTCACAGTATTTTTCTTACTTTCATTCACTCTACACTGTGACAGGTTAACAACTATAGCTGTGGTTCAAACTGAAATGTGCGTGACGAGTATCATTGGATTGGAAGTTGCCGGCCTCATCTAATAAAGAACGAGGTCTACCTTGTAAACTCAGTTAATTGTCTTGAAAAGTATAATGAGCCTTTGTAGTCGCTCTTTTTAAATGCGTAATGTACTACATTTCTTGTTGCATAGTACCCTTTTGAAAGGAGACCATAGTTAGCTGGTCCAGTTAAAAACCTATTATCGTATAAGTAATCTAAAGTAGCATGCTGGATTCAGTGAAAACACTGAGTCCAGATAACAAGGTGTAGTAAACTACATTGGTAAGTCTCATGGGTCTACAAGATAACAGGTTTAGGTGAAACCTATCACATCAAGATAATATTCCTGGCTCGCTTTCATGTACTGAATGAAAAGGTACATTGAAAATCAGTCCAATGTTTTCAAACCGGCCTCAATCTATAATCCAGTTCATTTTAACTTTTGATACACAAACTGACTATATTGACCCTATGCAAGCACTATTTTTCATGATGTGGATAGTATTTGTGGAGTTTTGTTAACATATACTGTAAATTAAATTGCTACTGACTGACTAAAGTAACAAAATTTTTGTTAAAATGTTTTATGGATTTTAATTCTAACTAACTTTCTAGCTAAAAGTAATAATTCAGTTGTAATTATGCATTAGGATGCATCGATATTGATACAAAGGTGTTGTTGGTGCTATACTTTCAAGTTTAACCAGACTGCCCTTCATTTTAAGTAACGCACCTGATGATCTCTAATTGAGCCAAGGCAATGATACTGACTGGCTTCGCAGAGTATTTGATGGTACGTTCACAGCATGAGACAACTCATACGTAATGTTTGACATTGATGTATGATGAAATGGAATGGAAATAGTGCGACTTGTAAAGATTGATGATTTTAGCCAACCAAATGTTTCAAGAGGCATGCTAAAAATCAAACACACCGATCGCTCATGTTCTTCGTGCTCTAGAATGAGACCCTGTAATAATCGTTACTTAACAACCATGTCAATTCCCATGTACATTGAAAAATCAAACTTCACTGTCATCCTGTGCCTGGTGCCATACATGGTCAATTTTTTAAACCAAGTTATGTTCAAGATGCATTTGTTTTTCCACTATGTAACTCTAGCCATGCTCATAAACACTAAAATTTTGAAATTTGAAAACCATAATGCATGCAAATATCTTTATCGTTTTCTTCTAAAATATATTTTTCATAATTAACTAACCAACTAAAACTTTTCCTAAATTACTCAAAGCTTAAACGTTTCGAAATCAAGAAGCTGTACTGTATAAATAAATTCCGATCCCTACTTTCATCACACAGGCTTCTCCAGGAGCCCAAAAGTTCCCTAGTAGTGAAACCGAAAGAAAGAAGCCGAATCCTATACATATTAATGTAATCATCCCCAATCTATGAAAAGTGAATGATTGATCCTGAATACAAACATGAAGAAAAGGAGCTTCACCAGCCAATTGTTCCTTTATCATGTAATTGTATAGGAAAGGTAAAACAAATTTTGGCTTATAGTTAGTTGAAGTTAGTAAGCTTTAACTTTTACTATATGCAGTTAGTTAGTTACAAAAGTTTGGCTTAACACACAGACATGGCTCACCAGTCACTGTGAGCAGTGCATATGAATGCTGCTCTTGAACCAAAGCATTTATCATTTAGAACGGGAGACTTCACAGGAACATGATTTGATGATCATCATTATCATTGACCTTTTATTTATTCCTGTGTAACATGATGAGTGAGCTTAATATTATTTCTCCTTGCCTGATCTTTGTAATATATATGGATATAAGAACTGCTGTATTCGGAAACACTCGACACATAGAGAGAGAGATTTTTAAGGCGAGCACTATTATTACTATCATTATTATTACTGATGAAATAATGTTGTGTTTCTTTCAATACCCTTGCTTGTCGGGATTATTAATATAATGGGATAGAAAAAAATGCAGTCACCACTATCAGTCACACAGGGAATACAAAGAGCCACAGGACGGCAGCCCCATATCCCCATATGTAACGAATTGAATGAAACCTTTAAACCTTTTATGAATATTTCTATGAGGTTCTCATTATTTCTATTATTGTACAGGTGTAGCGAGTCTAACAAACGTTACTTTTTTCTTCCTCACTCACTTACTTGGCTTTCAAAATAAACCACATGAGTTGGACTAATGGATTAGGGAATCTCATTTACATTCCCATTTGCATCAGTTCATAAATTTATCTTCCCGTCACTTCATCCCTTGTTTTATACGGTGAAATATACTAATAGACTCACTCACTTGGGCCAATCTCTGGGGATTCAATGAATCAAACAAAGTTATTCATTCACCCTTTTGATTTGTGCAGTCGTTGATAAGGATAATAGATTCTTGATTCAATCGTTGCTATTTATTATTTTTATGCAACTCTTTCACCATCCATAGTCAATAGCCCACGCCATGTTGTACTCTGCAGTTAGTTAATATCTCTCAGCTAGCTATAGTTAAATTTCATAGAATGCATTTTCTTTACATGCTGTAAAAACTGTAGTATGTTTGATAAGTAAAACCACAGTGCTTTAGGTTTTTATCTGGATGAAGAATGCATTTGAGTGGTTGTATTTCATTATTATCTTGTCCACATTACATGAAGATGAGATACTGGGTTGCTTTGCAGTTGGGATTCCATGAATTGGGGGGAAATATAGGAGCAACTTTTAGTGGCTAACTAACTAACTGCAGTTCAGTAATCTACGACTCCACCAAAATTGGCATGACAAATGGGGCCAGATAAGATGAGGAAGGAACTTCATCCATGTAGTCGGGGAAATTAATAAAAGACCTGCAATACTTTGTAAAATGTCACAAAAGATGGTTGAAAACGGTTAATCATGACTGCATGGGACCAGTGTCATCTTACCTTTGTGCTCTCCTCCAACAAATGAACCTTAGGGACTAAACACGTGAATGGAGAACACCCATAAATATTATATGATAGGAATTGTTGGTTCCTTAATATGTTTTTGCGTCTCTGATTTCAATCTAATAGCTACACGGGCCACCACTCAAAAAAGGTAAAGAAACATTCAGTGCAACATTGTTTCTAACTCCTTTGGAATTATAAAAATGCCAAACATTTGAACAAAAAGTTTCACGAAATTTCTCACAAAAAAATCCTGGTAACAATAAACACTTTGTAACGATAAATGCATCGAGTCAATAAAACTCAACTTTTCCTGAAGATCACACAATTTTCACTTTCACTAATGTAAACAAAAAGCGGATAACAAAAATGTACTCTGAAATGAATAAAAAGCTAAACCTAATATTTGAATGGGAAGCCCTTTTTTAGCATATAATAGAGTAGAACCCAAAACCACCACTGACTAAATAAAGCAAAAAGTGATGAAACCCTGGCATTCATAAATACAATATTTTCTCAAATTCAAGAGCCCTTCTCCATTGTACTAACTAACATACATTGTCAAGCATGTTTTTTTCACATTCATCCATTCAAAAGCCATCGTTGAACAAAAACTGTCAAGTTTTCACTTTCCAATAATACTTCAAGGGTGGAGGAACTCAAAACACACAGGTTCTTCAAATTTCATTCACATGGAGCGGATAAAATGTGTAAGCACCACTTTGCCCATACTGTGCAAAACCCTTGCATTCATCCCCATATGGTAAATAGCAACCTATGAGTATGTCAGTGAGAAGAGATTTATGTTCAAGTATGTGAAAGAAAAATAGTGGCTCTATGAACCATGTAAGAAAACTTTTAGGCACAACTAACTAACTATAGTCAGTCAGTGAGGAAAAAAGTTAACATGCGTTCCTACTGCACGCACAATTGCTTTTTTTGCAACACAGCTCCGCCCTCTTTTCTCACATTGTATCATCATCACACATAACATTAACTCTTTCCCGTCTTGCACAGCTTGAGCAATCAGTAGACGCTATGTGTACACCATTATAGCCGTATATATTCTTTTCCAAACTGAATGTTAAAGAAAAAAACGGGGAACCAAAAACTGAACTAACTAAACTATCCGCCACTAACAGCTATTTCAATGCATAGTAATTGCACTCATTATCCATAAGTTACCATGCATCAAAGCTGTATTTTTTACAAAGTTTTATGTGATTCCAAGTTTTAGCCTCTTAGTTAGTAATGTAGTTACTTACTTATTTACAGACGTTACCAGTTTAAATGGGTACGGAAACTTTGAAACGAGAAAACAAAGTTAGAAGAGATCTTTCTTTTATCAATTGAGCGTAGCCATAGTCTGTCTGACTGAGATTTACTTACTTATTAACTACGATTGGGAACACACATTGACAGACAGCGAAGCCTCTGAACGAAATAAGAATGACAATTGGCTGTAAAGTGTTAGCTGTCACTGTCCAAGGAGTGCATTTGCACACCACGAGTCATTGTTGTGGACACATTTTGAGGCTCACGTAGAGATTGAAACTGAGTCCACCCATAGCCATCCATTTAAAAAAGTCGCATTTCATTCTTCGGACTGTTATTGTGGACCACTTAAGCATTCTGTAGTGCAGTCAGTGAGCCATGGATGTTGTAGATTGTATATCAGCCCGTGCAAATAGCTTTACATTATTGGACAAGTAGTAAATTCTGCACAAGTGGCGTTACATTTGACTCACAAGATGGTCACACTTTATTATAGAAATCTTGCGCAATTTTTTTGTTGGGAAACTTGAGATCTCTGAAAGCATAGGGATTCTCTGTATTGTGTTTTTAATAAAGAGAGTGAATCTTGAAAATTTCTCTGGATTTTTGAAGAATTCATACCAATTTTGTGATGCTATTGACCGTAGAATTAAGGCAGACCATTTATGTCCAAAAGTAGTTGAAACTGACGAAGAACACAGTTTCGTATGCGCTTGTCAAGTGCAAGGTCATAAATAGAGAGAAGAATTGGACTAATTGAGGCATTTCTATGCAAGACGGTCATTTTTAGTCCAACATAGTGTAATACATTCACACGGACGAGTGACTTCCTTTTGTTTTTTTACTGTCAATATAAGGTAGTTGCTAACTAACTAACTAACTAGCTAGCTAACTAGGGGACTCAATGTTGATGCTTTCCAACACGTTAGTTAGTGTGATAATCAACTAATACAACACATTTACGTTCTATGAGTACCAAAGTGAGGCCCCCAGTAAAAGGAAATGTATTTTATTCTTTAGTTCAAGTGAACAGGTTAGAAACTCGTCAATAATTTCCCAATGAAAAGTTAAGTGAGTAACTTACCGCTCGTGCTGAGAATTTTTAACTAACTAACAAGTATAAGGTAAGTAAAGTGACTTTTTCTTGATCAGAAATTGGCCCACGGGTTCCCATTTATTATAGAGTCCAGTAGTTAGCTAGTTAGCAAGATCCTTTTAGCTACAAGAATGCAGAGTTGGAAAAAGTACTGGAGGCTGGCGGCCTCTAAAAATCATATTTCACATGGCAATTTTCCACACTCGGTTTTTGACATGTCAGGAATTATTTCAAAACTACTCTTTCTTTTTCATATACTTTGTTGTGTTATAGAATTGTGTTTGAACCGACTAGATAATTGAAAAAATATGTAATTTCAATGCTTCGAGTTGAGCCAGTTTTTGTCTTTACGAGCTACTCAACCTATTTTGCGCAATTAATCATGAATAATTGTATTTGTCAAGTGCTTTAATACGTTATGGTACATGTTTATGAGAAAATCATTGATAGCCACTTTAGCAACTTACAGTCAGTGATTCACATTGATCCGTTCACTCACGTCACTGAAGAAATTACCGCTCCGGGTGAATACCGTGGCAAATATCCATGTAACACCTCAAAAAATAATAATATAGTGTTTTGCCTTATTGGAAATACTGTGTAACTATCCCGTGACACGTAAAATTTATGTTTTAGCACGTCCTCTATGCAACATGTACATTTGAGCTCTCCTGCTCATAAATAATGGTGCAAATCATCCCACCAAATGAATTTACATGTAACAAGGACATGAAACTCCTCCAAAGTAAAGGGAACTCTGTGAATTGGGACATGCCGAGTACAAATGGACTCAATGGTAGTTTACACGATCATAACAACAATAATTTTATTATGCTAATGGTAATAAGGTAGATAAAGATGTCACTGGACGGCAGACCAGAGACAAATATCGCTATAATAATATCTTTCGTGGGCTAATGTTTTCTTGTGAAGAGCATGGGTGGCCATATTTTACATTTGTACTTTTCTATTCCCAATGTCCATGCATCATTTTCTATAGTAACTAACTAACTACGGGTGGAATGATGATGTAGTGAGTGAGTGTGCTAAGGTGAGACAAGGGAGTCTAGTGTGTGTGTATATGTAAGTGGGCAAATGTACGTATATGAGAATTTTGGCTATAAAACATAATAAAACCCATGAAATTGATCCTCACGAACTCTTGAGAGTGCAAGTCACATTATAATGGACAATGGTCTGCTCTCTGTGTGCACGCATCTCATATCTGCAATAATAATAATCATAGTAATAATAATGTACGAGACGAAGAAACATTGTGAGAGTGTTGATTTAACACATGGGATGTTCCGCTCCTTACTCCTTTGTGGTTAATAATAAGATGTACCATTTGGGACCATATAAGTGCATGAGGACCATTGAGACCATGGTGGACATCATCATCCTACCTGTAGTATACTTGAATACTAACAACACACAACTCACTTTCATTTGCATTCAATGTCTGTTATTATTATGAATAAGTGAACAATGTCTGAATACTGATACATAAAGGGAGACTCTGGAAGTCGATAATGTATGTGTGTACGGGTTGACCACATCACCACATGTCAGTCAGTGGGTAAAAAATTATGATTTCACAGCTAGAAATAGCTTCATTATGTTAACTATGGGATTATTACTTGTGAAAACGCAAAACACGCATAAATTTTGCTACCCGATTCAACATCAAACGCTTATGCAGGATTAACATGCAGGTGGCCATATAAGGGGGTAATGTGGCCAAAACGTACATTATTAATCGGGGTGTTTATCCCATCGTGCAGCATGGGTCTAGCAAGAGTTCTGATTAATTATCATTTAGTCCGTCATCTACGTTATTAATATGCCGTAGACACGAATGAGTTGGACAAACAGTAATGATTGCTTCAGGGCCTAATATTTACCATATTTATTTGCTTTTATAGATTCCAGATTAAATTAGAGTTGTTTAAAAAAATACTGGAATTGTTTCAAGCTTTGAGCTACCTGTTTTGCCTGCTGGATCAATGGAATGCCGACTAATTTTAAAAATGATTGAGTTCCACTTTTTCTCCTGATATTAGATTAATCTCAGGGTCCACCGCATTGTTGGTTTTGCTCTGAAGCTATTTAAGGCTACGCCAAAGAAACATAGTTACTATACAAGACCTCACGCATGTAGAATTTAAAATGCAACTATGGTAGCTTACACATAATGATTTAACTTGACCAAAAGTCACATCACGTAATATACTAGGGGATTAATCTACTCATCTCCTTTGGAGAGTTCGACCTTTTATCATAAGAATAATGATCAGCTCACTTCTCATGTTTATTACACATGTTCCCATTATTTCTACCTTCCGTGGACATAGGAATCTATAGAATGCTCCATATCAGGCACAAACAAATACTTCCATTTTCATCCATCCAATTATAAGAGCATTTGTATCACAACATATCATTTATTTTCACTCATGTGCCGACAGGGAAAACCAAGTGGTTAATCATATTAAAACAAACTGATCACAGTCCGAAACCAGGATGACCAATACAGGAATAAAAAGCTCATCTAAATGAAAAAAATCAAAGTTTTCCATTTCATGCATACCAACCAACAACTATCCAAACACGAGATAAAATGAAATATTATCCAAGAAAATCAATAAAGGCAGAAAAGCAGTTGCATTTGACCACCTGATAGGAAATTGCCAGCTGTCAGTTTTCACCTCAGGAAAGCAATAGGCCACCCTGGGATCTAGCAAGCAAACGATCGTTACAATTTCATGACGATCATCAAAGCGCACACAAATTAGCCAATTCCCATCCCTCCGCAATTCCTTCAGCACGTTATTTGTTGATGATGAGCTAAGAAGGTGTCAGAAATTCTAGTTTCCTCATTCACATAGCCAGTCAAACAGCTTCGGCACAAAAACTTCTCAAAGGAATACAAAAAACTTGACCATAACTTCTAAATTAAAATCCTTTTGTAAACACTACGGAATCCAAAATTTTAGCTATAACTCTCACACATACTGCAAACAAGCCATTAACAAATAAATTATTCCTATTCAACGCACACTTTATCATATGTAAACTGTAGACTATCGTTCTCACAAATTTTTAATTGCCTTTGTGGTAATTTTCACCCTCCAATCAAAACAGAAAGAATTCAAAATTTGTTCATTTCCCTTCATTGCTAAAAATGTGTGACTGTGTCACATTATACTATGACATTCAAATTTTACGCCAAAAAATGAAAAAGGACGCTATATGCAACCTACAATCGCAATCATCACTACACTGGAGTAGCGACATGCGCACAGCATTAAATTTCAATTATGCGCACTAACTAACAAACTAAATTGAAATCCCACGTTCATTAGAAAAGTTAACCAGCTCATCTCTCACACGTTGAAAGTTGGATCGCCTGTAAATTATTTTCTTGACTTGTATCAACTAACTAATTATTTGTTTGTGCTCACCAGCCAACACAATGGTTGGTTTTACAACATTGTTTGAATGGAGGCTCGTGCGGACCCACGGAATCCTGAATAGAAGAAAAAATATGAAGAAAGAGCAAGTGTGGGAACCAAGGTGGGTGCTCAAGGTGCGTTTTGGTGATGACCTTTAGCCTCGCCGGTCCCTTTGTAGTACGTGTTCCATTGGCCACTGAAAGTCAGACCCATAAACCACGAAGAAAGAGGAGCCGCTCTGTGGCTCACACAACATAATCTATGATATTTACAAGCTCATTATTTATCTAAACTGTGTGACCCACACATTCGTAAGAATCACAACACACACAGGCCGCACTAAAAGGTAATACACTCACTGCTAAATACGACATTAATATCAATAATAATAACTTTTCTAGCTCTCAACTCTTTCATACCCACAGAACTAGAGCTGTAGAAATGTGCGACGTGTGTCTAAAACCAGCCAACAAAAACAGCTGAGAAAACCTAAGTCATTTATTACGCGCTATGATGAAAGTCGAGGCGCCTGCTGGCGTTCAAGCCTTACAATAGGTAAGTATAGTAATCTACAGCATATTTTCTCAAGTTAGTATATTTGGATGATGATAATCCCAGTGTAATATTTTAGTGTCACATTAGTTGCAGATTGATTTGTCGAATTACTGGGCATCCTAAAAGGAAAGTCAAGATTAAGGAAAGATAAAGGTCTGGTGGAAAATCATTGTGCTTGTCCATTTGGGGGAGGTGTATGTGTTATGTGGAAATATAAGGTTTGCTTTTTTCAGCATGGGTATGAGGCCTTTCAATTATTTAGCCATGAATTATCGGGATGACAGTGATCACAGTGGTGCTATCATCTTGTTAAGTGTATAAATTATTCTGTACAGATTGTCTTTTGGATGCCTGATCGAAGGATTGTAATATGCATGTCTTGTCCCGTATCATCGTATGAAACGTCGTTTATGCCCAGGTATGGAAGCGGTATTAATTACTGTGGAAGTTCCTACTTGTGAGACCTCCTACTGTTTCTTTATACCCTCTCTTTTGTTTCGTAAGTGATTTTTAACAGACCTGTGGAGACCCAAGGAGGTATGAACAAACAAATGGAAACCAAGTGAAACAAATAAGGTCTAGAATTTGCAAACATGTTAAATTTCTTGTTTGTCCGCTTTTCATACTTGTATGGATAATGGTTTTGTTGGCTCGTGCTACTAGTAGCTTCAACTAGTCCAATTAAATTCACTGTTTTATGCAACCTCTTTGTAGAATAATCTATGGACTGTGTGGCGTAGTTGCCTATACTTTTTTCTTTGTACACCAATTTAATTTACTTACTTACTGTTACTATGCATGCGTGTGCTACTTTTTTAGTCGGTAAAACAAACGACTGTTTTTTAAATGATTTCAAGCAAATTTTTTCATTGTCTACCGTTTTTACCATAGCAATGTTTAAAAAACGTAAAACATTACACTTCCTATATATTTTTATTCTCAACACTAAAAACAACTAGTATGACAACCCAATGATGATATTAATGCATACACGATGATGCTATAATTGCATATTCATGAATACATAATTTTCTCCGTGTACCTTTTGTTCGCCTTGCATCGCATTATGATTGTCCTATTGTTACATTATACAGTTGGATGGGCATTGTTTTTCTTTCGTACTCAACTCCATGTATGGATATAATTTGCACACGATTGAGACGCCTAGTTTTCCCCTATATGGTCTCATTCAAGTCTCTTGGCTCTTTCTTCATCATCATATACCACTTCAGGGAGGACTCTTCATATGATAATCAACTCTCACTCAACAGGCTGGGCTCCACACACTCACTCCACTGTATACAAATACAATGTGAGCACAGAGTTGGGAGGCAGACAGAGAGGCTGTCCTGCCTGCAAAATTAAACTCACATTTAGATTTATTGTTTCTGCACAAGATTGCATGGTTACCTACAAAATTCTGGGCATTATTATCCTCTCAACAGCTCGCTCTGCCAATTTGCAGCTCTGACATGAAATATCGGAAAGAGCACACACATGGAAACGTATTCATTATCTTGTCATAACACCCAAATCCCTCTTTTAGTCAAGGTGATGATAGCTTTTTCCTACTACAGCACACCAGATGAAAATATGTGAATACAACGGAATTCTATATACTGCTCTCACATCCCTGAAACAAAACTATGTCAACTGGTGGCAGTTCAATTACCATAGTTTGGCATACAAATCGTTTACAGTGGGTGGATTCTCTATTGTAAGTTGTCATCCCTCATGGACATGATGAGTGATTGTCATGCTGATTTTTTCCCAAAATTCAAAACTAACCTAGTTGCAGACCTGGCTGGAAATGGGTTGTCAACATGAACATTTCAATTATACAGCATTTTACTCCTTTTTGTGAACTTGAGGCCAGTCAAGATAGAAGAACTGAACGCCCTACATAGGCGTAATCAGACACATCTGGTGATCCTATCTTGGCGAAAAAGACAGGAGAACTCTGTGCTCCGATAATTGCAGCATTATGAAAACTCAGCGTGGGCTGCTATCATCTTGAACAAAGTTTCAACCATATGATTGGTGATCCATTGTTCCTCAATAGATCTCATGTGTAGTCAGCTCAAATACTAACAATCCATTGTGGACCAGTTTCCGAAAGACTAGCTTGTGAAACAAAGTCAATAGTGTTTTGTAATCATCTACATAGGGATAGAGTTGTGTACTAAACGTTACGATATTTGATCGACTGGATAATCCAAGCACATTAGGGGACAAAGGATTACATAGTACAACAAATTGATGTCTGTACATGTAAATATAGCATAAGCATGAAATAAATCCTTAGGATTAGTGAAATGGTAACTAAATGCACTATGTCGTTTCGTTAGTTAGTTACTTAGCACTGCTCTAATGTACCTTTACGTATTTAAGACCAGGAGGAGAAAAATGTAGTTGCCTTTGGTTGCCATCCATGTATGAAGGTATACAGAAAGCTTGCAAAGAAAAGGACATGACCGTACTTTGTAATAAAGATGCAACTAATTCAAAATCACGCAGTTAGACATGGTAATAGACTAATGAAATCGATGCAGTAAATTAGGAAAGATTTCTCCTTAAATCTCCTTTATTTGGGATGACAAGAAAACAACTGTGATGGAAGGAAATGAAGAGATCACACACAAGTACCTTTTATCATCTCATTTTGTAGTTAAAAGATTATCATCATATCATGTAGAACAAAATTTTAGCATATTTATGGTCATGTGTGTGCGTGTGTGTGTTCACGAGAAATAAGGGATGCCAAAAAATATGAGGAAATTGCTCAACTTATATAGCAACCTAAAGAGCATTTCAATGAAGATGAATATGTAATAAATGTTTGCCTTTTTACCTTATTACACAGTCTCTCTATGTCTCTAGTCTTATAGCTGTGTTTTTTTTCTCGTATCAAGATCAACACTGTATAGTTAGTTAGTATACAGACATGTGTGGATATATGCATAGTATACTTTGTTGCATGGACAATCCACATGAGCAAAATGCAAACTTGCATTGATTTTGGTGCGTGGGCTGATCATTTTTTCTTCTTCATTGTACTCTATAGTTAGTGCAGGGTAGGAAACATTAGAGGCTCCTATTAAACCTACATACTGTGTACATTGGACAGGACATTATGACATGTAAAACTCTTGAAGGAGACTTTCATTCATTGTCATTGTGTAAGACTTGCCTTAACATGACAATCTGAGGAAAAATGAGAGCATGTGCATATTTACAATGTGCATATTAGACAAGTAATGAGATGCCAATCATGTACAGAAGGTGGATAAAAAACACTGAATTTTGTTATCAGTTAGTTAGTCTCAATGAGACATTACACAGTAGACACTTGAAATAAATGATTTTTCGAGTTATGAAATTCACATGGTTTGATTTTTTGCTAAAAGTAAGTCAGTTGCAAAATACGGTTTGCAAATGATTCGTTCAGTTTATTATAACAATCAATAATGAGCAAAAAATGGAGGATAAAAGTAAACTTTGTCAAAAATTAGAGTTTTCCCATAGGAACACATTAACTAAATAGTCGATAATCGATTAAAAAGTCATTTGTGTTTCCAATGAAATTAGAACTCCATTTGCTTGTACACAACATATATTATGCATGATTTTTTTTTGTCGCAGTAAAGGTTGATTGCATAACGTGTACAAATCTATCAGTTGAATGCATTTTTCTTTTCACATTAAGGCCTCAGTTCTGTTTTATAATTTAGTAACTAACCAAAATAGTTTACATTCATATGAATTTGTTATGGCACACAAATATTAAAAATGAAGTACCCTTCAAAAATCTTGTCAATTGTGCTAGCTGGACAAGATTTTGGGATGTAAGTTTACATTCGGCTTTTAAATGCTAATGGGACATGCACATTAGCGTTTCATACGAGTCGCATTTACAGCGTAAATTCGGTGCAATTAGCAACCAACAAGCTCAAGGGATAAATTAACCTTTTGAGTCCAATGTATTTAGTTCCGTGACAGCAACTGTATATGGTGTATGAATATTAAATGATGTTGATTATGTAGCCATGTGAACATGAACGATTACGAGTCATTTTGCTACATCAATGATACAATATAAATGGCAGTCTAACTCCATTCGAAAAATGAAACAAAAATCCTTAAAAAAACAGTCTGATCATAATAATGGCAACTTACATGCATGCAGGCTGTGTGGCTTATATGCATCCCATAATAAATCAAATTGTGAAACTATGTTACATGGAATGGAATACAAGGAGTTCAAAATGAACATTTTTCTACATCCAAAGCCTGTTCCAGTGAGCGGCAAGAATTGCATTTAAAATAGAATCAGAGAGAAATGAACTCTGCTTTTGTCGGCTGCTCTCCTTTTGTCGGTAATATCTTCCACTAATCATCTGCCAAACAAATCCATACAAATGTCAATTCCTATTAAACATATCCAGCATTTTTCTCAAATTCAAATCTTCATTCCATTCATCATCACTAAACATCATGAATTCTTCCAATAACAAACCATTGACAGGTCCAGATCACTTTTTTATAATTTAAATTGGCTTAACTTCATTTGACAATTGCTGTCGCTCTCTAATTAGGACTTGTCAATGTTTTGACGCGTACATTTCATTTTGCATACAGTCACTGAAAACTGTGTCGATAAATTATGCTGGCTGAGCAATGCCATTCACTCAATATCGGGCTAAAATTAATACGGCATTCATTTTTTTTAATTTTTCAAGAATCCACCTGAAACCATACAGAATAGTCATGGCCAACTGGACTAATGAGCTCCATGAACTGTAAATTCTGATGCTTCAAATGATGTTTCCGGCTCAGATCCCCAAAATGCATGATGCTATGAACAAAATTGAAGGGAAAAAAATGTAATATCGCTCCAGCATTGTTTCTGTGCATATAGCATACTGTACACCAACGAGACGGAAGCAGAACATGAACAGCTCTTACTCATGCATATTTGCTCTCGCAGTAGTAGCTAAACTAGCTAAAAAGATTGCTAACAAACTATAGTATTGTTCCCCAGCAATAATAATAAATATGGAAAGGCTCAGGGCAAGTCTATAGCTTTTAGAATTTCTTGTGAGTACAATACTTTTTACCGTTTTCCTTTGACTTGATTGAAAATCTTTTGTGGCTAGCGTAACCCGTTCCCTATTAGGTTAATTAAATCTGTACACTTGACTATATAGTCCATTTCATAAAAGAAGCAGTGGTTTTTTTGTTACGTTACCTGGCATTTTAATTTGTATTTCAATGGTGGTCACTTTGAAATTCTGTAAGACTGGCCACTAAACCTGTATCGTGCTACAACACAACTATATTTTATTCTGAAAGGGATATTAGTTTGTGTTGCCGTGAGAAAGGGATTCATTAACAAAGTTGAGGCTTTGTTGAACGGTGATTCTTGTAATTAAAGTGCTGATGAGGAGTCAGAGTCTTTGAAAATGGCTTGTAATATGTTTTTTTAATCCTGACCTGTTGATGAATATTAGTGTGTCATCATTATGCTAGGGAAATTGTACTTGGATTAGTAACAACACCCAAAAAGACGTGAATTGTCAACTATTAGTTTTAGGTTGGCCTTTTTTTCTTTTCTTTTTGGGGACTCCACCCGACCGGTGCAACGGATTGCAACTTAACGGCATCACATCATCTCTTGTGTGTGAGGTATGCATCATCATGAGCATTTCCTTTTTTCTTTACTTACTTAGCACTTCCCGTCTTTTGGGGTTTCTTATCAGACGTATCATAGATTGTCCATTGTTTGTTTTGGGCTAGTTAGAAGGAAAATGAGCATGATGGGAAAATATAAGGGCTTAAAATAACGGGGGTAGCAAGTTTGCATTGTTTCCTATTAACCGAAAACGTCATTTAATTCTATGCGATTCTAAATGCATCTATGTATAATCTAAAATCATTTTAGCAACAATTATAGATCATGCCTTCATTACATGCACGCTGGGCATGCTCCAAAGTATGTACTATATGCGATATTGCTTATTTTGTAAAGTAATCCGCGGACAATGCGGGAAACTTCACTCATTTTTTATGCTCTATACTTGGAAATAGGTGAAAAAAATACAATTTCAGTTACCAGCGTGAATCTATACACAGTTACAAATTACACTCACCAAAGTCATATTACCGTCGGGGGGCCAGGGTGAAGTACACCAAAGACACAACTGCAGCACATATGATTGTATACCATCCGCATGTTTATAATGGCATGAGTAAATACAACGCACCATTGTATAGTTGAGGACTAGGACACGGTATGACTGCACTCATCATGCAAATGATATTACCATGTTCATATTACATTCATTTTATCTGTGTACCATATAAGCTACAGGGTGAATCTAACCGTTTTGAACAAATTCTTGTGATAGAAATAACAAAAAAGTTCAAGCAGCATCCAAAAAAATCTTTTTAAAAAGTTCACAAGCAATACCAAGTCATGATTTAAAAAATGTATTTATTTTTTACTGCGTACGAAAAGGTTTTTCTCCTATCATGGCCTTATTCTAAAAAGTATTTTTTCTTTTGATGAAACCAACACTTGTGCATTTAATTTGTTGGTGTTGAGTATTCACACCGAGAAAAAAATTAAATTTTTCGGATAAATTTCGTATGACGCACTTATTTTAATGAACCACTCTGTGAGCCACAACGTAGTGCCTTACGCTCAGTGCACCCAGTATGATGCATAGTAAAAAATGAAAAGGTGTGGGCACCTGTTGTACTCACTGATTGGTTTACCCCTATAGGAATGAACGTGAGCTTAAGTCTTGTACTTCACTACTTGGACGAGACGAGAACAGAGAGCGACTGCTCATCTCACTTCATCTAACTACTTAAATGCTCTCCTAGTTTACTACCTGACCACAGTGGTTTTAGAACCCTACATAAGCTAGCTCTCACTGACTAACTAACTAAAAGTGGCCGAGTGAGAAAAAAAAACGTAATCCATACCTGGAACTCACAAAACAAGACCGGTATGTACGAGGAAAAGTGAGTGTGAAAAAAACATACCATTTCATTCATCATTTACTTACTGAGAAAGCATGTACTTTCTACTAAACGATACAAAAAAAGCTTCTTTGGTCAAATAAAAGTGTGTGTTTCTTCTACTCATAGTGAAATGTGAGACAAACTACGTTATTTTTTTATGCAAAAAAATAGAGAAGAATTATGGAGTGAATTTTTCTTCCCTTGTTTAGTGAAAGTTGTTGAAACGTTAAAAATCCCTTGTTTTTAAGTCTACATCGTGGGAATTTTGTCAGTGTGAAATAGATGTCTGCAATATTTAGGACATCTACTCCCTTAAAAAGTGCTCATTCTTTGTCCACAAGAATGCCCATGAGATCTGTGCAATATTCCACATGTCTGCAAGTCACTATGACAGAATACACTGATAACAATGTAAGTATATACACATTTTAGTTCCAAAGGCCCCGATTTTTTATAACATTCATGATCCAGAAAAAGTCATTTCACACAAAGTTCAGTGCATCACATTTTGACAATGCTCTTTACATGCATATTTACTGACTGACTAAACCAACCAACTAACTGACTATGCCTTTGGTTGTGTGGGCACGTATAATACACAGGGTTTAGCTCTTTAGCTATATATAACTATAGCTCACTCAGTAACTAACTACGTGTATCTAAATGAATGTCACTACCAGATTCAAAAATCCAGTAGATTTCAATGCAATCATGCATATCTTAACGAGCTTCCTGCGTGCCACACAGGATATTAAGTCAGTGTTCGCATCACCAACGCGTTTACATGGATAAATTCATATGCACAGTGTTGTGCCAGCTCACCCCATGGATCCGCTTGTTATAGACAAGTGACGACAAGTGTGTTGAAAAACAAGAGAACTCTTTTCTTACTTTATACCCGTAAAGCTTTGTATAATGCATGCATGTTAATCAATTAGCAATGTGGTTGGAACAATTCTCACATAAGGTATAGATGGACCACTTTTTTGTTAGTTAGTTAGTTAAGTAGTACCCAACTTTTAATTTTTGGTCAGGATGTCCGTTGTACATTATGGACGTGCTAGATTATGATAAATAGGAAAATACGTCAGTCCAAGAGTAAGATGTCATAATTTTACGCATAAAAGTTTATTTTTTCTTCCACTATTAGTTAGTTCCCGTTTAGCTAGACAAAAGTAAAGACTTTGGAAAGTGTAGTAGCATTTGTTGAATTTTTTTGGCACACGTTGATTAAAACAAAGGTGACGAAAAGGGACTGTATAACTGTCAATATTTGCACAAACTATTCATCAATATAGGTGAAAATCACGCAAACAATAACTATATTTTGCATGAAAAGTATCAGCTCATTTGGCACGCCCTTAAGAAACTAACTAACTTTATAAGTATAGCCAACTAACTAACTAATAGCAAATCCCACCAAAGGAAGACGTAAAAATCAAATAAAAATGAAAACACCCATTAGCTCAACAATATGGGTAAAAAAAAACATACCCATCATATTTATGACTAACGTCCTGCTCTCCTGTCACTTTGTAACAAACAAACTTTTCTCAACGATTCATAAATTCACTCAACTCACTCGTTTTGAAAACTATATTCTTTGTTTAACATGACTGTAGCAACTGACTGTAAAAAGATGGGCTCATGAATTCCACCCAGTGACTCCTTATGTGCACTTTTTAATGCCCCAAAAATCGTAAATCACATTTCTAACTCTATGGAATCGTAATAATCATGAACCAAAGCTAAACTTTTTTTACTTTTCATACTATACAGATGTGGCAAGAAATTGAACATGTGCTTATGAACGAAGGGGGCCCAACATTGCCAACTCGTCATGTTGGCCATCAAACTAATCACTCTTTGAATCCAAACAGTGCCACTTGCCCAACTTCGAACAACAATGGCGACCCGCATACTAATGCTCATCAGAATACAATCTCCTATGGTAGACCCATATATTCCAACAATCCTCATCAGACGTCACCACCTTCCGCCTATGCCAGCAAAAATGTCAACAATAATGAAAGTTCTTATCTCTCGTACAATAGTAGTAATTGTCATGCCTCCAGTCCGTTGGTCCAGTCAGAATGTGCAGAGAATGAAAACGGCTCAGGCAACAAGAGACCAGCAGTTGTGGTGAAAACAGAGAATTTGAATGGTGGTAGTGAAAGGCGTGTGAATTATAATGAGAATAATAGTACTAACACTGCGTGTAGTAAAACCAGTGGTGGCAGTTCATCAAATAGCCCAGTGAACAATAGTGACCAAGTGTCACTACCTGATCCTTATGTGTATGACAGGGACTATGCAAATAACAATAATAATACGAATCCTGTGTGTTCAGCGAATGTGAAAAGTTGCACTAGCAATAGTATGTATGGCAAGACTTTGTTAGCCCAGTCTATGGATCCTTTCTCAGCACGAGGATTCACTGTGGACTCTATTCGGGAATATGGGAACGAAACAGATCACTATGGAAACCATTACGGTCCAAACACTCATTGTCAAAACAACGGGTATTCCCCATCCAACAGTCCCCATGAACTAAAAGTAGCCGCTTCACCCACCTATCAGCATAACAGTAGTGGTGGTAGCAACGGTAGTTCCGGGGCGGACAATTGTGGTCCTCATGGTAACTATTTTCCACCCGGTTGCGTGGACCACTCTAAAAACGTGAACATCAATCTCAACCTTAATTTTCAAGGGGTGCAAAACAATGTGACTCGCATGTACGACCACAGTCAACACCATCATCACCATCACCATGGTAACAACGCTCCCCATCACATCCCCATAAACAATGGCCATCATCACCATTACAGTTTCAAAGTGATGACACCCCCCCTTTCCCCTCACATTGCAAACAGTCATCATCACAGCACTCAGAATGCAGGAAGTGGCTACCCCATCCCTGTTGCTACGAACAAACTATCCAGTCATCACTATGGCAACCAACCACCGAATGGCCATTTCTTCACACCCCATCACATCCACGTGCCCACCAATCATCATCCAGCCCATAGTCATCATTTGCCCTCAGCTTTGACACCAAATGACTCCAATTGTTCTCCAGCTCTCAATGGATTTCATCCCCATCCTACCACATTGTTCCCTTATTCTCAGCAGACTGACTTAGGTACTCCTCAGGTTGCTACCACCATTGCATCAGGGACTACGACAAATGGGGCAACCCCAGTACCTTCTCAAGTTACCCCAGCCAAACCAAAGAGGGGTAGAAGACGATGGGGAAGGAAAAAGGTGACCACCCATTCCTGTACTTATGCTGGCTGCATCAAAACCTACACTAAATCCTCGCATTTGAAAGCACATTTGAGAACGCACACGGGGGAGAAACCTTACCAATGCAACTGGAAAGGCTGTGGCTGGAAATTTGCCAGGTCGGATGAGTTGACCAGACATTATAGAAAGCATACGGGAGATAGGCCTTTTCAGTGCAGACTTTGTGAACGCGCATTTTCCAGGTCTGATCATTTGGCTTTGCATATGAAGAGACATATTGCTGTGTGAGTTAACTAAAATATTAAATTTGTCGATTGAAAACTTTTAACTCACTCAGTGTTTATTTAGTTAGTTTTGTCTATACCCAAAAAGTTCACGTGGATTCTGTTATACGTTATCTTCGGTGATGCATTCTAATGTAAAGACTGTTTTAATCTGATAATAGTTACTTTAGTTAATTAGCTAGATGTTTAGTAGGTAAAGCTGAATATCTAAATGACAGATGCCCTATACATGAAAAATCAATTTACGTTCTGTTTGCTTTTGTAAGCTGCATTGATCTGCGTACTGATTTTATTGATTTGTCAAGCTAGTATAATCGGGGATATTAAATTTGTAGATTTTTTTGGGACTGTGACAAGAAGAAAATTGTTAGAGTTAGATTTTTAAGTAAATTTTGAGAGAAATGAATCTACTTACTTAATAGGATTGTAATAAGCATTTTGTCGTCAATTCTAAACTGAACATTCAGGGCACAAAGAAAGAAGGAAGAAAAATTCCGTACGATTTTTTGTCTTATGAGTTTTTAGTTAGTTTGTATTTAAATTCTAGCACATATACAACGTACGTATATTAGCGTAAATATTTTGTTGTACATGTGAAATCCCAATCTGCGTTGTAAGTAATGAATTTCGCAAACAAAAATGCCAAAGAAATAAAAAAAAAACGTGTCTGATTCATTAGATTTTAATTATTTCAAGTCTCATTTGCTGTAATCAAGTGAAACGAGCTTCTTGACAAACATGCCATCAACTTAAATTGATCCTCATAGTCAACTTTGTTCACCTTTTAGTACCCTTAATTAAAACATACGAGCAAATTCAAGTTCATGTACTTGTTTTCCCCCATTAATTAACTCCCACGTGTTCTATAAATCTTGTTGTGAAAAAAATAGAATTGCAAGGCACAGGAGGGGAAAAAAGCAATTATTTTATACCATAAACAGCCACATAGCTCATTTCCAATCGTTTAAAAAGCTATAGTCTATCACAATAAATGGAAAATCAGACAGATAAATACAATCGTGCATGAACGGAATATTAATGTTGCGAATCCCAATCAATTAAGAATGCAAATTGCAAATTTTCTAATCCTTCATTACCCATAAAAGAAAAGTCCTATCCATGTACTACTACAACTTTAACACACGATTCTTGCGGCCAACACTTGTTTTGCAAAACAAGAATACATTTGTACATAACATCATTTGGAAAAACATGTGTGGGAATACAATTTCCACACTCTATGAAACACTAACCGTTCCCCTGCTTCTGGTAATCACACTTTTTAAATGATCAAAAATACGACTGAAAATGGGCATGTGTACCCCTGAGAACAAAAAAGCCGGAGAAAAGATAAGATTGGGCCGAATAAAGAAAACGTTCATTTATGGTCGCCTACACATGGCTCAAAAAACTAGTGGAGTCTAACATGGATCTACTTTAATGGAGATTCACCATGCTGAGAAGCTTTTAGTGAATTGCAATGATCCTATCGTTACGTTAAACGTGCCGTGTAACCAAAGCCGGTTTCTCAATCATAACTTTGTTGAAAAGAAAAACTGAAAAAAAATCTTCCAGTGGCTACCAAAACTAACTAACTAACTGAACGTATTCAAATGTTGTATAATAAGTCAATTAGTTAGATAGCCACTTTGATTTCAAATCTGCCCAAAATGAAAAAAAAAAGTTACTCCAGATTCGCAAACCGTTTATTTCTCACCATAAACATACACAATGAACACGAAAAACATTAAATCCCATTGTAGTTAACTCACTCACTAACTAACAAGCCATGTACATGCACACATATGGAAACTGATTGGAATGAATTCGGCATGCATTGATGGGACTCAAAAGGTATAATCATATGCACGTACCAGATTTCTATCAGTCACAGGCAGATAGCAAAAACTAATCCATAAAGGTTGAGTCAACTCATTTGCAATACAAATAGTTATAGTAGTAGTTCGTTAGTTAGCTAGTGATCGTCATGGATTTACATAAGATAGATAGTTAGTTAGTGTTCAAATTTATGTGTTTCTCTCATTTCCTACGCAAGGACGAATTAATTTGGTGAACGGAACGTAAATATTGACAACGAGTCAAGTTATTGCATAATAAAATTTTTGACACTATTCTCTACATTTTATGTATACCACTTTTTATGTCATCTTTCACTGCGGCATTTCGCTTCAATAGGAAGGGGATGAGCACAGATGGAGGAGCCAATAGACGTTCAAGATTTGAGCACTTTAGCCAGACCAAGTGGTGCGCTTGAATGAGTTAGTTGGAGAATCATTGTGTCTATAGCAGTAGTGGTAGTAGTAGTCTTTTTATTGCAATCTTGTGCATGCATCCACTCACTCTGTATTCGGTATAGGAGGAAGCTAAAGGTTTTTTCGTTAGTAACTATTATGATTACCTATCATCGGGGTAACATTTATCTGTGCACCCGTTCATCAGGGTAACATTCATGATGTAACAGTTATCTGAGTAACATTCAAATATGAATAACTGGTCATTTGTGTAACTATCTGTAGCAA